>ERZ839489.695-NODE-695-length-30418-cov-118.541975_pt1 | contig 30418 bp, 29 predicted proteins | sample MGYA00519938_ERZ839489 | MGnify/ENA primary metagenome ERZ839489 (study PRJEB31850, sample SAMEA3708846) | human gut metagenome | biome: human gut; feature: human-associated habitat; material: faeces | place: China | collected 2014 ...
ATATTTGATGTATTCATAATAATTTACTCCTTTGAGTATATTTAAACACATTTAAACACATTTGGCAATATATTCAATTACTTATTTTTTCCTCCTTTATTTAGACTTTTGTATGGTTCTTCCGGCGGTCTCTGTGGTTCCCTGATTCCATCCGGTTATTTCTCCATCCAGGTCAGTTCTTATCTCTTTTAAAAAATGCTGACACCTACCAGATATTATAGCATGAATCCGTTTGAAAGCCATAGCAAAATCGGATTTTCCTGAGATTTTCCCCGATTCTGATTGCCTTTTGCCCATATCAGTGATAAAATAGACAGGCATGGAATGATGGATTCGTGCTTGTATCACAGGACAGGAGGAAAAGTATGAAAGTCTGGCAGGTATTATTAATTATTTTAGTGATTTTGATTGCCGTACTGGTTGTCCTTTATTTTCTTGGCAAACGTGCACAGAAAAAGCAGGAGGAAAATCAGGCACAGATTGAGGCTGCAAAACAGACCGTCAATATGTTGATCATTGATAAGAAGAGACTTCGGATCAAAGAATCCGGACTCCCGCAGATGGTAATCGATCAGACGCCGAAGCTGATGCGCAGAACAAAACTTCCCATCGTAAAAGCAAAGATCGGTCCGAGAATTATGACGATGGTTGCTGACGAGAAGATTTTCGATCTGATCCCATTGAAAAAAGAAGTGAAAGCTACAATCAGTGGTATCTATATCACAGATGTCCGCGGTGTCAGAGGTCCTCTGGAACAGCCAAAACAGAAGGAAAAGTTCTTCCAGAGAATGAAAAACAAAATCGCAAAAAAAGACAAATAAACAATCAAACAATAAAAAACAGAGCTTATTTTCCAGTGATGGATGATAAGCTCTGTTTTTTGCTGCATGCATATTTGTTGCATGCATATCAATAATTGGTCCGGTGGACCAATTTTGATTATGCTCTGAAAAATGTAGTCTCTTTGCTGCCCTTCGGGGTTACACGGATATGCATCTGACAGTCCGCTACTTTCTGACCATTCATCCCCAGAACATATTCTGTCTTTATCTCCAGAAGTTCCTCTTCTTCCCCTAAATTTACTCCGGTCGTTGTGATATCCATCTGGATCGGACCATATGGTGTCTGATAGCAGGCCATGTTCTGTTTTTCTGTCTCAAAGACCATATTGGTCTGTACCGGTCCTTTTTTTCGCACTTCCATATGACCGGGACGGATCTTGACCAGGTTATGTATCGGTTCGTCAAGTCCTTCCATCTGTTCCTCATACAACAGATAGTGGGTATTGTTCCGGTAATAATATTCTCCGACAGTGATCAGCTCCAGAGGTTCATCAGAACCATGGGGGGCATCCGTGGTCTGCATACCTTTCAGATGGATCAATACTTCTTTTGTCATCTTTTTATTCCTCCAGATTTACCTGTTTTGTCATCTCCACATCATAGGGGAGAATGGAGTTGGCAAAGCTTTTGAACTTTTCTGCCGCATCACTTACATAGAAACGGTATGGAAATTCTTCTTCTACCGATCCCTGATTCAGCAGGTCCTGTTCGATCAGTAATTGTTTTAATGCCAGTGAGGTTTCGTATGCCGGGTTTACCAGCTGTACCTGATCACCCATAATAGATCCGATCACCCCGCGGAGTAGTGGATAATGGGTACAGCCAAGGATCAGGGTATCTACTTTTTCGTCCTGCATCTCCTTGAGGTATCTGCGGGCTACGATCTCTGTGACCGGATCTTTTCGCCAGCCCTCTTCCACCAGTGGCACGAATAACGGGCAGGGTTTTCCGACTACCGTGATTTCAGGATCGATCTGCTGGATCAGTTCTCTGTACAGGTGGCTGTTGATGGTCGCTTCGGTTGCGATCACGCCAACTCTTTTTTTTGTAGTCTCTCTTGCCGCTACCCTGGCTCCCGGTTTTACCACACCGATGATCGGGATATCGATTTCTTTTTCAAGGGTATCAAGTGCCAGCGCACTGGCTGTATTGCAGGCGATCACAATCGCTTTTACGCCCTGTTTTTGCAGAAATCGGACGATCTGTCTGGAATACCGGATGACGGTTTCTTTGGATTTGCTTCCATAAGGAACGCGGGCGGTATCTCCGAAGTATACGATTTTTTCCATGGGCAGGTTTCTCATGATTTCTCTGGCTACCGTGAGCCCGCCGACACCGGAATCAAATACACCTATCGGTGCGTTACGATCTGTTTTCATGTCTCTTCTCCCATTCAGGTTTCCTGTTTTTACAGTTACATTTTTCTTCTGTCACTGCTTACATACTTATCATATTCTACCTGTTTCGTAAGAAGAATTCAAGTCTAAACCGGATTTTCAGCTTCTGTGGATGCAGAAGGAGGTCATAAGCATCTTCATCGAGTACCTGTTGCAGTTTTTCTTCGCCCTCTTCGGTCATGGAAGGCTCCAGCGCATCCGCAAAACACAGGGAGGGGTAGAGGACGCACCACCAGTTATGGCCTTTTGCCTGTCCGATATCTACGCGAAGGGCATCATAGATTCCTTCCGGGAAAGTGCAGGTTCCATAGGTTTTTTCAGGGAACCATTCTTTCTGAAGAGTTACGGTGACGGGTTCCGGGGCGGCCATACGGGTGGCTTCTTTTCGGATGTCCGGGAGATTTTTCCTGATGCATTGTATGGTTTCTGATTTACTGGTGTTTTCGGAGAGGATGGGTGTCAGCCATTCCAGGAGGGATTGTTTTATCCGGAGTTTTTTTTGCTGGTCGGCAACGGTATCGCTGTTGGCTCTTATGTGAAAACGCAGTACTTGTGTTGCGATTTGTTGCTGAAGGGTGGAAGTGGACTTTTCTTGGAGATAGCGGGGGGATTCTGTCACGAGAAGTAAGGAGAGGAACAGGAGGGCTGTTAGGGTTGCGGGGGATTGGTGTTTCATTTTTTATGGCTCCTTTTGTTTTTTTTAGAGGATTGACGGGGGTGAGGGATGTTATTCATTTTGGGGGAGGAATATTGTTGGTGACGTGGAATAAACCATAGGCAGATGCGGACGAAACAATGCCCCTGCCCCGGAGCGTGAGACAACCGCCGGCAACGCAAATCTGAGCTAAGCATTAACTTCGGCTATGTTCACGAGGGTCAGCGGACCCTCGCGAAAGCCTGCGTAAATGCTGGATCTCATATTTGCTAAAGGCGCCGGCAAAAGGCTGTCTCACGCTCCGGGGCAGGGGCATTGTTTCTGGATATTGGAAAGCGGCAGGTATGTATAGTTATTTATGAAACGCTCTAGTTCTGACGGATGTCGATAATGCCGTTTGCAAGGATTTCGTCATCGAACTGGTAGGAGGCGCCTGTGCCGTTGAGGTTCAGGTACATTTCTTTCAGGTCGCTTTCGTTGACGATCCATGCCATGGATATCTGGATGCTTTCGCCCGGTTTGAGGGACGGGATATAGTTTCCGCCATTACCATAGTTCTCGGTTACACTGCAGTATTTCATTTCACCGATTCGGGCTGCTCCGTCCCAGGTGCAGCGATCGTAGCCGTCTCCGGCTTCTTCGCCCGGTGTATACACTTTGTACGTACTGCCATCGTTGTGGCACATCATCAGGGAACCAAGGTAGAGTATATGATCTGCTTCCTGATCTGATGTATTGGTGTATGTGACGGTAGCATATACCAGTTTTTGCTGTTCGGTCTTTGTTTTTACGATTTCATCCAGCGAATTGACCCCGTCTCCTTCCCGGATGTAGGAGATTGTGTTTTCTTTTAGTTTTCCGTCTTCTCCGACAGCATCTTTCCATTCCTCCGGAATCTGGCCGTTCAGAAGCTGAAGGTCATCTGCGATCTGAACAGAATCTACCGTTGCCTGTATCGGAACATTGTCTACATAATTTCCATCTTTATCTTCACCGCTGGCGCTCAGATCAACTTTCTCTCCGACTTTGGCAACCGGAAGCCGGTCAGCAGATATACTGGTTACAGCTTCGTCCCCTTGTACCTCTTCCGGTGAGACGATATCACTCCAGGTATACATACCGGCAGTTTCGATCATGGTATCTTTTTCTGTGATCTGAAGATTGTCTGCCACCTTCAGGGCATCCTCTTTGGATACATCATCGCCCACATAGATGATGATCACACGGTATTCTTCCGGACAAAACAGATATATACGCTGATTAAAGAAACCGTCCTGTATCACTTCATGATATCTCAGATAAACGCCTTCGTACTTGCCGAAAGTATGTTCCTCACTCTCTACGGTATTTTTATCTTCTTTTGCTTTCTCAAAATCATCACTGTCAAGCAGTACAGAACTAAATGTAAAGCCACCGTTTTGTGCTGTATATTGCAGATGATCTTCATCTGTCCATGTCATGCCATCCGGAATATAGTTCGTAGAGATTGCCACATCATGAATCTGTGCCGGGAGCTGCACGGATGTTCCGCCATCTGCCTGAATTCCTGTCTCCACACGGTAATTTCCCTGTTTTTCCACATACATATGGTACAGTCTGTTGCCGGCATACGCCACGGTGGAAGTAGCAAGCAGACACAGGGCTGCTGCAGCGGCGGTCTGTACTTTGTTCCATTTTCTTTTCTTTATGGATACCACTTTGGTATCCTGCAGCTGTCTGTTGACTTCTTCCTGTACCATCTTATGAATAAAATCGGGAGTTTCCGGGATATTGTTTTTCATCTCTTCTAATCTCATGTCCACGCCTCACTTTCCTGCAGATCCTGTCGTAATTTTCCTCTTGCTCTGGCCAGTCTCTTCTGTACGGCTCCTTCGCTGATATCCATAATCTGCGCAATCTCTCTGATGTTAAAATTCTCAATATAATACAGAATCACCGGCATCCGCAGATCTTCTTTCAGAGAGCCTACTGCTTTGTACAGATCGCTGTAGTCACTCTTTTCATCCGCTGCAAGCTCTGTCGTCTCACACATCTCGTCCAGAGAAATCACCTTACTTGTCTTTCTCAGGATGGTATAGCACTCGTTGATCAGGATCCGCATCAACCATGTTTTTGCATATTTGTCATTTCGCAGTGTATGCACTCCGGAAAATGCCTTTACAATCGTCTCCTGTATGGCATCCGCACAATCCTGATCGCTGTATAGCATGGATTTTGCAGTGGAATACATCTGCCTCTCGGAATCCAGGATCAGGGTTCCTAATTGTTCTTTTGTCACTTTTACACCACCTTTTCTGGTTGGTTTGCCGGCCGGCTTTTTTTGTTTACATAGATTAGACGGAAAACTCCGGAAAATATCCCTCTCTGATTTCTTTTTTATCTTATCATATTCCCTGACTGTCTGAAAATCATCTTTCTGTTATGCACAGACAGCAGGAGCCTGAGAATCTTGCTACTGATCCTCAGACTCCTGCTGTTTATAGTTGTACTATGTAATGTATTCCTTATTTACTTTCCACAATCCTCCGCTCTTTTCCATCTGCGATCTTCAAGAAGATGAATCCGAGGAAGAAAAAGATTGCCTGTGATGCCACTGCAATATTAATGGTTCCTCCAGCCAGTTTTACTCCTGCAATCACAGCTGATCCAAGGAAAGATGCTCCTTTTGAAAAAATATCATACAGTCCAAAATACTCTCCCGAGTTATCCGGTGGAATGATCTTGGAAAAATACGATCGCGACAGGGACTGGATAGATCCCTGAAAGCATCCCACACCGAATGCCAGAAAACTGAAACCTATCAGATTCTTTAAGGTCAGCGCATACAGGCAGACGATAAAATACCCTGCAATGCATACCAGGATCAGCTGCACGGTATCGTACTTCTTCGACAATTTTGCAAATACCAGTGAACCGCCAAATGCAACAACCTGTGTCGCCAGCAGACAGATCACCTGTCCCACAGTACTCAAGTTCAGGTCGGTTCCGATATTGATACAGTTATCAATAATCGTTCCCACGCCATCGATGTAGAGAAAAAATGCGATCAGAAAGAAAAATACTTTTTTATCTTTTGTTGCGATAAACCGGATGGTTTCAAAGATCCTGCGGAACGCACTTCTCACTGCATGTTCTTTCTTTTCCACGTAATTGATCTGTTTATAATTCTTTATCAGCGGAACCGTCACCAGAAGCCACCAGAGCCCAGTAACCGCAAACCCGATCGCCATGGATAACTTACCGGAAATGATACCCACCATATCCGGTCCGAGTACATAAGCCACCAGCGCGATCAGAAACGGAATACACGATCCAAGATATCCCCATGCATAACCATAAGAAGAAACTTCGTCCATCCGTTCTTCTGTGGTGATATCGTTTAACATCGAGTCATAAAACATCAGGGACATATTGTAAAAGATCTTGGTTACTGCAAACAGGAGCAAAAATACGATCCACTGACAGGCAAATCCATTCAGGATGCACCCACAGACACCCACTGCAACGGTACTGGTAAAAAATATCTTTTTCATGCCTTTATAATCAGAAATCGCTCCACATACCGGACCCAGCAACGCAACCACGATCGTGATCACCGCGATCGCCATCGAATAATAAGCCGTTGCCCGATCCGACGTCAGCTGCCCCGGCTTTGTCCCTATCGCCATCGCCTTAAACCAGATAGGTATCAGCGCACACGCCAGCATCGTATACGCCGAATTACCCACATCATAAAGCACCCAGGCGAACTCTTTGTCGTTCAGATTGCGGAATATTCTTCTCTTCTTCATACAGCGTCCTCCATCCCCATATACATTTTCTGAAAATTATCTTTTTCCACGACACATTATATAATTTATTATATATGAGAATGATTAATTTCACAATCTTCTTCGAGTAAAATGCTTGTTAATTTTCTCGCAGCTACAACAATGACACCGTATTCCTCTTTTCAATTCACAGTCTCTCAAAGAGACTGACCAATATCGTGTCTATTATGGCATAACCAAAAAGGCATTTCAACACTCAAGGAGGCTGACTTGCATGTATTGGAGGAAATTTCAACGGATCAGTATTTCAACTCACAGCCTCTCAAGGAGGCTGACAATTCGTACACGATTGAGTTTTGTTGCTTGTTTTATTTCAACTCACAGCCTCTCAAGGAGGCTGACCCTGTTGTTCGCTTGTCAGTTCCTGCGCTTCGTCATTTCAACTCACAGCCTCTCAAGGAGGCTGACAGTGAGAGAAAAGCCGGTTTGTATGACAGAGCTATTTCAACTCACAGCCTCTCAAGGAGGCTGACAGCAGGGAATATGTCTCTGATACGACAGAGTATATTTCAACTCACAGCCTCACAAGGAGGCTGACACGGATTGAACACCGAACAGGACAGACTGGCTACATTTCAACTCACAGCCTCACAAGGAGGCTGACTTCTCAGAAGCCATCACAGGCCGCCGCATATTCAATTTCAACTCACAGCCTCACAAGGAGGCTGACGCTTTCAGTTCGTTTTCCGCTTTCTGGATCTTATATTTCAACTCACAGCCTCACAAGGAGGCTGACCAAAACTGACAGATGCTCCTAAAAATCATACTTTATTTCAACTCACAGCCTCACAAGGAGGCTGACGCTACTGCCTGCTACGCTCTTCCAACGTTCAGAACATTTCAACTCACAGCCTCACAAGGAGGCTGACCAAGATCTTCCAGATCGCAGATCATGTTGAAGTCATTTCAACTCACAGCCTCACAAGGAGGCTGACTATCAAATCATTCGAGGATGCCTTACAGAAATGTATTTCAACTCACAGCCTCACAAGGAGGCTGACCTCCGTTTACTGTTTCTTTTCCTCTCGGGTAACTATTTCAACTCACAGCCTCACAAGGAGGCTGACATGACTACGATAGCAAGCACTGTTCCCATTGTTATTTCAACTCACAGCCTCACAAGGAGGCTGACAGCTGTATGGAAATGACGGCATCGGTGGTGAAGCATTTCAACTCACAGCCTCACAAGGAGGCTGACTTTTACGGATATTGCAAACAATAAGATATACACATTTCAACTCACAGCCTCACAAGGAGGCTGACGGGGCCAAAGGGGGAAAAGGGCGATACCGGAGCATTTCAACTCACAGCCTCACAAGGAGGCTGACCAAGCTGCGATTGAAATTCTTGGAACCTTTGTTTCATTTCAACTCACAGCCTCACAAGGAGGCTGACGTTTCAAAACAAGAGTTTGACGAAGTAATAGGAATTTCAACTCACAGCCTCACAAGGAGGCTGACCTGTTTCATTCCCAGCATACATAATGCGTGGATATTTCAACTCACAGCCTCACAAGGAGGCTGACGATTTATGCTGTTGTTGCGGCATTTGTGGATGAAGTATTTCAACTCACAGCCTCACAAGGAGGCTGACCTCTGAACACACAATCTCTCTAATCTTGTTGAAACATTTCAACTCACAGCCTCACAAAGAGGCTGACGTAACAGCAAGAGTCGTTGAAACTGGACTGAAAACATTTCAACTCACAGCCTCACAAGGAGGCTGACGGTAATTTGCATATTATATCCGGGGTGTAGGATATTTCAACTCACAGCCTCACAAGGAGGCTGACCACCAATTACTTTTGCTGTTCTCAGCTTCTTATATTTCAACTCACAGCCTCACAAGGAGGCTGACATCATTGGATTGTACGAAGGAAGAAAACAAGATATTTCAACTCACAGCCTCACAAGGAGGCTGACAATTTACGGTAAGGACAACGTCTATGTTTTTGATATTTCAACTCACAGCCTCACAAGGAGGCTGACAATATTTTCTTAGGCGTTGATTTTTCCATCTGAAATTTCAACTCACAGCCTCACAAGGAGGCTGACTAGATCGGATGCAAGATATTTACTGAATCGGATACCATTTCAACTCACAGCCTCACAAGGAGGCTGACGATATGAGAACGCAAGAAATACTTGTGATATCGTATTTCAACTCACAGCCTCACAAGGAGGCTGACTAGAAAAACAGGTGCATTAAGTAGTTGTTACGATATTTCAACTCACAGCCTCACAAGGAGGCTGACTACATCACAATGTATCTTGGAATAATTGCACACCTATTTCAACTCACAGCCTCACAAGGAGGCTGACGAGAAATTACAGGACAGAAATGGAAAGACAGAAAGATTTCAACTCACAGCCTCACAAGGAGGCTGACCGCAATTTTATTCAATAAAAATCGCTTCGTTCAATTCATTTTTATAGCACTTTACCAATCTCCCCCCACAACCTCTCCTCCTTCCTCCTTTTTTTCACCCTATTTTCTCATTTTCAGCAAGAATATCAGGTGCGAATCTCCCGAGGATTGGGTGGGGGCTTGGGGTTCGCACTATAGGATCAGGGTGTCGGTGACATCAAAACCCTGTTTTGCACCTATGTGTTCTACTTTATTTTTGTATTTATCTCCGAGATAATAAAATCTCAGACTGTCCACTTCTTTATCAATAATTTCTTCCAGGATATGTCTTACCTGCGTGCATTTTGTTGCATCCATCTGGCACTCAAATACGGAGTTTTGTACGCGTTGTCCGTAATTGGTGCATGCTTTTGCAACCTGTCGCAGGCGTTTTCTTCCTGCTGCGCTCTGTGTATTTACATCATAGGTAATCAATACCAGCATAATTTCTTCACCTACTTCCAAAAAAATGGAGGATATTCATCCAAATCACCACGAAGATAACGGGCAAGTAACATGCTCTGGACATAGGGTGCCATCCCCCATTCAATTTTTTCATCCAGATACGGATGTTTTATTGTTTCCTGCTTTTTCGACTGCCATGCGGATAAAAAAGTCTTTCGCCCCTGATCTGTCATGATTACAGCTCCATTTTCTTTTTTTGTAAAATATTCCGGTTTCATGATCCGCTTATTGATTAACGTCAGGACAAACCGATCTGCCATAATTCCGCGGAATTCTTCCATCAAATCAAGTGCCAGTGACATTCTTCCCGGTCGATCTGTGTGAAAAAATCCAACATACGGATCCAGCCCGACTGCTTCCAACGCTGCTCCGCACATACCTGCCAGTAAAGAATACGCAAAAGATAACATCGCATTTACATTATCCAATGGCGGTCTCTTATTTCTTCCATGGAAATAAAATTCCTCTTTCTGCTGCAAAATCAATTCATCAAATACCGAAAAATATACGGAAGCAGCTTCTCCCTCCAGACCAAGCAATTCTTCTGGAGTCTCGCATTTTCTGATTTTTCCCAAACTCTCTGCAAGAAACGCTGATTTTTTCTTGATTTTTTCCACATCCAGCCGCAATGCATAATCTCTGGAAGCCCGTTCGAGGATCCATCTGGAATTGTATACTTTTCCGAGAATAAAATTCCTGGCAATCGCCACACTTTCCTCTCTTTTTTCACTGATCCTGTACTGCTGCTTTCTCAGTGTTACATTTCCTCTGACCTCTCCCGTAACCCTCGCCAGAAAACGACCATTTCCTGACATAAAAGATAAATCAATATTTCTTTGCGCGCATGCTCCCATCAGTGCCGGACTGGCTCCTGTATAACCGAAAGTAACAATCGCCTGCAAATTATGTAATGGAATTCTTCCAACTTCTTTTTTTTCTTCCAACACCACTACATTTTCTCCATCCAGGGACAAATATCGGTTGCCGGATGTCACATATAATGTATTCAAAAGTTTTTTCATTCGTTTTCCTTTTCTGAAAGCATCTTATCTATATAAGTTGAAACTGATTTTCGTTTGTTTAATACAGGCACACAGATATCCTTTAAAGAACATGCATTGCATCGCTTACTGATCTTTACCTTTGGTGTATAGCGTTGCTCATAGTATTTGTGCATCTCTGTAAATGCATTTTTCACCTTTTCTCTTATTTCATCCGTAAAAATCACTTCAACCCGATGTTTTGTTTCCCCATAATAAATGTAGCCTCTGGGTATCTTACAACACAGCATTTCTTCCAGACACATGGCCTGCGCCGCAACCTGAAGAATATCAGAATCATCTGTCTTTGGAATTCCCCGTTTATATTCTACCGGGATAGCAATATAGGTTCCTTCTCTTCCCGCCAGGGAGATTCCTTCCGGTGCTTTGTGAAATTCTACTACATCACATTCGCCACTCACTCCCATCTCCCGTGAATGGACCTGCATTGCCCTAACAATCAACAGATCTCCTCTTTTTTCTTTCAGCGAAGGATCATGTGCCTTCTCATGAAGGATTCTTCCTTCAGCAGTTCTGACATTTTCCTGCCACTGCATCTCGATATAAGACAAAGCCCACTGCCTTCTGCAAAAAACAAAATGCTGGATACCAGATAGCTGCTGAAAATCTTCTTCCCTATACACTTCAGATTACCTCCAAAGGTTCTTCGCATCCCTCTACTTTCCATGTAATCTCATAATCGCTGAACTTCGTTGGATGTTCCACTTTTTCTTTAATGTCAAATCCTCTCTGAATCTTTCCGCTGGAAGTTGCCGGTGTCTTCTCATCATGCTGCCACCAGTACATTTTGCATACTTCCATACTTCCCTCCGGTCTTGCAGAGGACGCATCGTTTTCAAATAATGTTTTCAGTGCTTCTTTTAATACTTCTGCATCTTCCTGTGTAAATCCTGTTTTTTTTGCGAGCTGTACATTGACGCTTCCCATCACTTTATACACAGCGAAGCCAACCCGATGCTTCATTCCCATCGTATCCGATGCTTTACTGTCTTTTCCAGATTCGCTGTTGACACTTTTCGTTATCTGCATACTGATAATATCAATCGGAGACAGACTTACTGCTTGATGAATCGAAACCGGTCCTCGCACACCAAAAGAAACCGGAATTCCCTTAAACGCAAACACCTGACCAAATGTCCGCACATCCATCCATTCTTTACATGCAATTGCGGCACAGGTTTCCCGTTTCGCATTTTTCTTATTATCCATCTGTTCTTTCAGTTCTTTGCATCCATCTGCCCGGTCTTTCAGACTGGTATATCCGTCATCTGAACGTTCATCCGACTGTACAAAGATTTTCTGTCCCAGATCCTGTAAGCGGTTTCTTATTTTTCTTTTGATACAAACATCTGAAATTTCTCCATGTCCATCCAGATTGATTCTCGGACGGTTCCCATTCAGCGGATCTCCGTTTGGATTGGCATTCCATGCACTGATAAATAACGTAAAATCAATTTTCCCTTTCAGTTCACTCATTGTTTATTCCTCCTCGTCTTTATTTTCTGTGTTCTGTTTTTTCTTTCTCATTTCGTATGATTCACTATGGAACCCGAGCAGATACAAACTATTCAGTCTTTCATTTTTTCTGAACGTGTCTACCTCAAACAAATTCAATATCTCATCCAATTCTTTTTGATAGTAATAATACTGTTTAATCTTATCTCGTTTCAACTTATCCAAATACGGTTGAATATTCTGCTCAATCACCAGCCATGTGTCAAATGGTCTCTGACTGAATGTACTCATATATCTTTTCGCATTCGTTATTCTTCCATTATCCTTTTCATCATATGTACTGTATTCGATTCTGTCTGCCACAGCCAGCAATCTGCCATACAGATAATCTCTGCCATTTTCCTGTCTGTCAAGTGCCACGCTCCATTCCTCCTTATTTTTTTCTTTTCGTTGCTTTTTTACCATGGAACAAGCCAGAGTCAATACCCGTTCCCAGTTTTTTCTTTCCTTATAACACAACGGCATCGATGCCTTATCTACCGCTTTTTGTACATAATCGTACGGGATATGTTGTCCATTCCAAATACACGGCAACAGCCTTCTTGCAACCTCTGCGTAAAGCTTTTTCCCATTTTCATCTATAATTTCAAGTGCTCCTTTATTTTCTGTTCCGTACAAAATATTTGCAATATCCCGCACTCCAACCATTCCGTAAAATGAATCTTTTTTTCCCTCTTTCTTATGTAACCAGCCACATTCTTCATGCCATTTTTTTATATTTTCCAAATATTGTGAAGCGTTCAATGCCTTATCTTCGACCATGGCAAGTCTCCCCGGAGTCGCTGCATCAAAACCCAGCAGGTACATCATCGATGTCTGATTTACCCGTTTCCCATACCCCCGCAATGCCTTGTAAAATTCCCGAGCTGATATCGGATTTTCATCAATTTCTATCTCCTCTTCGTCATCCCAGGAACTCAGACTACTCTCATATTCTTCTCCAATAGTATCTGTATCCTTTTCCCAGGCGGGCATCCTGAGAGATTCCGATTCCCAGGTTACCAATGTCAGCGTATGAAAAAATGTTCCCTGTTTTCGAATCAGCCATTTTAATGTGTTATGCATCTTCTGGGACGTTTCACTACCCACTGCAAAGGCTTCCTCCTTATTGGAAAATCTGCCGCGATATGTAAAATTCTGACTGTCATTTGCAGAAATCAGTTTTGCACCATCTCCCTCATTTCTGATCTTTTTGGGATGCAGATAAGAAATCGTTTCTCTGTTGCCTGTCAGATAACACAATCCTTTTTCTTTTTGCTGCTCTCTGGTATATGCAATATAACTTTCCTGTAAAGTACGATCTTTCCAACACTCATCCGGACAATTGTCATCTGGCTGTATCATTGCTGACCGAATAATAAAACGGACAAATGCCTTAGGCTGCGGGATCGTCTGAATTTTCTCTTTTTCATCTATCTGATTCTTTTCATCTAACCGAATAACATCCGCACAAACCAGATCATGAAGCAATGTTTTTTTCTTTAAATATTGATAAATTGCCTTTACTTTTTCATGACAGAATTCCGATTGCTCCCACTTCTGTAACTGCTCGATATACAGCGAAAAACAGCTCCCATCATCCTTATAATATTCCGGATAGTCACCTGCCAGATATCGAAGATTATCACACAGCGGATGAGGCTCTTTCCCTGCGGTACGGCTCCCTGACTTTTCACTGACCGGAATAATCGTCATTTTATCATTGGCTTCCACTCTTTCCGCACGCATAAATGTTCCATTCTGGTCAATCGTTACGGTAATCTGTGCGGTGACTGTTGTATGAAAAGGTGGCAATAATGTATAAGGAGTATCTCCCCGATATTCTATCACGCCAATTTTATCCTGATTTCGGTCATAGATCTGAAGCAGTTCATTTACATAACTCATTCACCCACCTCCTCATCCGTAAATTCCTCCAGACCGATAAAGTTTTTGTTCTTTCCAAAAACTTTCCGTTCCATATCTCGGATATATCGTTTTTGTGTACATTCTTCCGGTCGAACAAATTCAATGATTCCACCTTTTTGCATCACCGGTCTCCAGAAACGAACTGTCATTTTATTTTTATCTTCTTCCAGTATCGCTTCATCCGCATAGGTAATTCCGTGATACATAAAACCATAATCCACTTCTCCAGGCATCGAATCATAAGCACTTTCTCCCTGCCCGAATTCACATGGTTCCACAAATGCCTGGCATTCTCTTGTCCCAAGGAAAATATCTCTTCGTCCTCCACGCTGCACCATACGTTTTGCAATATTATGGTGTTTATTCTCATTCCAGTCTTTGTACAGTTCCGGATGATTCCTGTTCTGTTCAAAGTGTGCCCTTACCTGATACCTCACATCTTTCAGATAGGTATAATATGCCAGTTCATTACCACCATTGTAGGATATCGGTCGAATCCCCTTGGTTTCTGTCTGAATAGGATTCATCACCCTAACTCCATCTATGATCCACATGATCGTCGGTTTCCAGTAAATGCTCTCCACAATTCCCTTCAGTGCTTCATATGTAGGAATATGATAACTTGTTTTTTCTCCTCCCACACGCATGACCGGATTGGAAAACAATGCATACGAACCATATACCTCGAATTCAATCGTATTTCTGTATTTTTTCAAAAGATCACCTCATTTCTAAAATAACAATGTTTGCATTATGGGTTCATCCACAACTCCAACTTCACCATCATAATATCCATCCGCCAGCATAAAAATTTTTCCATCATAATATTCATGAATCGCATTACTCAGGTTTTCCTTTCTTTGTATGGTGATTCCTACCGTGTACCGCTGCAATTTTCTTATTATTTTTGACCCGTCTGAATTTTCACAGGCAACTAATTCTTCTACCAGTTCTCTGGCTTCTTCGCAATACGGAACCACAACGTTGACTTTATGATTATCCTCTATCACTTCAAATATTTTTCCTGCGGTAGCAAATGCCTGCGGAATCCGTGTTTCACTTTTCTTCATTCCATGTGTGCGGCAATACTGACTGGTTCCGGTTTTATTTTTCCCTAGTAATTCCACCAGTGTGGTATCGTACTCGGGCACTGGAAACTTTGTTTCATTCGGCCTTATCTGATCCTGATAGTTCCTATAATACTCTGTGACCGCCTGTTCCGAATCCAGACATTGATGGAAATATTCCGGATTCGCGGCAAAATCATCCAACGTTTTCTGTAATGCCTGCTGTGCGGCAGCGATCTCATAAAGTTTATCAAGTTTTTCTACGTCCTTACTTATGTCGACGATATAGACGGCTCCCAATTGAGTAAATTCTTTGTGCCGATTACACCGTCCTGCTGCCTGAATCACATTATCCAACCCTGCTTTTGACCGTATCACACATCCAAAAGAAAAATTCACTCCTGCCTCCACCAACTGCGTGCTGACACAGATTATTTTCCTTTGTCGATCCTTTAATCCTTTTCTGATCTGTTCCAGCGTATCCAGTTTATGCTGTGGACACATATTGTTACTCAGATGATATATATTATAATCTTCCGTACAATTTCTTTTCAGTTCCTGAAAGAGCTGAAATGCTGCTGCCGTTGTATTCACAATACATAATGTACTGTGATACTGCTCTGTGTTCTGCCAGGCAAAATCCGCCAGATTCTCAATCGTCATTGCTCTGTCCTGTAACTTTGTACCGTCTATAATGCTTGTCCTGCGGAATTGTTCCTGATACATTTCCATATGATCAACCATTTCTTTGCACGGACAAATATTATTTTCCTGAAGTTTTGCCAGAGATGGCTGCGTAGCTGAGCATAAAATAATGGTCGTATTACAAAACTTGGAAAGGAAATTGACCGCCAGATGAAACAGTTCCATACACCGAACTGGAATGGCCTGCACCTCATCAAAAATAATAATACTATTACACAACGTATGCATTCTGCGGATACTGCTTTTCTTATCCGAAAATAACGTGTTCAACATCTGTACCGCCGTTGTGACGATGATCGGTACATCCCATGTTTCTGTCAGACTTCGATATTTTTCTTCTTCCCCCTCTTCGCAGACCACGTTGCAATGATGTTCCAGAACGATTTCCGGATTTCCTGTCGCTTTTCGAATCTCCTCAGCGTTCTGTTCCAGAATCGCATTAAACGGAGCTACATAAAAAATATGCTGCTTTTTTTTCTCTTTTGCATGATGCAACGCAAATCGCAGACTGCTCAGCGTCTTTCCTGCACCGGTGGGAACCGTCAGGCGATACAGATTTTCTTCTGTCTTTGCAGCATCCCGGCATGTCTCTGATATTTTTTGCCGAATCTGATTTAATGCACTGCCATTATCTGGATTTCCCTCTACTTCTGCTGCCAGATAATTTTCAAAGTACAGAGTTGTTTTCTCCCATATTCTCTGCATCTCTTCACTTGGGATTCTGGTTTTCAGCGGTTCATTCTGAAAGAAGCAAGCCGTATCGGTCCAATCTGCATCAATTAAAAGAGACAACAACACTCTCAGGTACATTCCCATGTAGAAATAACGAGTTCCGCAGTTATTCTTCGGCATATTATATTTCCTTTTAAAAGAATCTATCTTTTTGTCAATCTGCAAATATGCTTTTCGCAGATCAACACATTTTTCTTCCAGAACTTTTCTGTCGTAAATCTGAAAAAAACGCTTGTCTATTTCTTCATAAGCAATCTCCTTTCTTCTTCGCTGTTCGGCAACCAGTTCTCCAGTTTTCAAACTAATACAATCACCAATTCCATGATGAAAATAGATTGCATTGCTGAGTAATTCTGCCACTGCCTTATATACTCTCGGATCCTCTATCATTTTTTCTATTAAATCTTCACCAATCCATCCACCTGCGGTAGAATGATCCAAATCATTTCTATGTACTCCGTCCCCATGCAACAGAATATTTTCAAAATCCTGCTGATTCTCCGAACCTAATTTTCCCGCATCATGCAGTTTCCCGACCATCCAAGCAAAATCGCGAAGTTCCGGAAGCATACACATCTCACTCGCCAGAAACGCAACATTATCCGAATGCTCTTTCATAGATTGGCGCCTTCCACTCACCCAATCCACATGCGCCAGATATTCATTTCTATCTTTATTCATTCCTCTCCTTTGTTGAATCTGCATATTTTTTCTGATATTTTATTATTATTTTGTTTGTTTTTAATAATACTATTCCTATTTTATTTTGTCAATGCACTCTTTAATTTCATAATCATTTAAATAGTAAATATAATTTCATTTAAATGATCAAATAATAATTATTTGACCACTTAAATGAAATTACATAAACATTTTTTTCAACTCACAGATATCCTTTTCCAAAACACCTGACATTTCACAAATTTCTTTGCCATACCATTATATATACCATCAAAATATTTTACAATTCTTTTTCTTCTTTATTTTCCTGTATCTCTTTCTTCCACCCCAGTTCTATCTTCTCCATCTGCTTAAGAATTGCATCCTCTATCATTCCCCCAAGATAAGCCTCATTCAACTTCTTTTTGGCATATGCCAGATAGCTATCCCTGGTGTTCTCAATTAACACAGATGTGAAAAATCGTTCCCAGCTAAAATACTCCCTGCTTTCTATATATTCTGCCGGCTCATCCAACATCTGGTCTATCTGATTATTTTTCAATACCCCAGACTTTAAAATCAGCCATTCAAAGGATTCCGGCAGATACAGAGCTGCTGTTTCATTTTCCCGGATCAGTTTCAATACTCTGTCAATTTCCGAACCGAACGCCGCACCGTCTGCTATTACAAGGATTTTCTGATCTTTATGTTCATTGATATAGTGGAAAACATTCGATTTTCCATTCATAGACTCGCATTTCAACCCATTCGCCTGGCATATGTGAGAAAAAAACTGATAACCCGAATTACTGTCCTCTGTGAGAACCATCTCCGGTTTTACCGGGTTAGTCCAGGTATCTGTTCCATATATTCTGTAAAACTCATGATAACTCTGTTTCAATGTCCCATATTTTCCAGATGTTCGGATACCATAAATTTCCTCTGCACTGTATGGCAGTGCAGGTAAAGATTCCCTTGTTACAATTACATAATAATTATCTGTTTTCTGAATAGTTCCCGCGAACTCTTCTGTTTTGATAAATTCATTACCTTCATCTATGAATACGATACCATCTGAGATCTCCGATAACTGTGCTTTCCATAAGTTTCCCTCCAGCACATAGCATGTTTTATCACAAACCAGCTCCACCGGTGTGCCAGACGGGTTATTGATATGATCCCGAATCATATCTACCAGCGTGGTTTTTCCGGTTGCACTGTCTCCACGAATGACAGTCAGATTGCGGTACAGTTCAAACTCATATTTTAAGCGTTTGGTTGAAACAACAATTTTATGTTTTCCCTTCATTCTCCCTATCTCCTGTCAGACAAATTCACCGGCTATCGATATCAGTTCTCTCATGGAACACACCACCTGATCCGTATTCAGAATACGGATCTGAAATGGTTCTTCCCCAAATTCCATCAAATGATGCAGATTAATTGTGCGATCCTGCGATGCAGCAATTTTCAACAACCATTTTGCGCAATTGTCACCGCATGTCGAAGCATTAAAAATCTTATCTTTTTCAAATTTAACAAGAATCAATGTTTTCACTCCACCGGATAGCCCGGTTGGTGGTATCTTCCCAAGGACCGGACTGTCGATGACTCCACTGTCTAAGACCGTCGACCGATCGACATCCTGAATCATTTCTTTCACAAACGGATCTATGATCCAGCTGTCCTCGTAATCATATTTAAAATAAGCTGCCGTATTATACACAGCTTCTTTCATATCACCATAAAAAATATTCAGCATACGATTGTCTCCTTTTTCTGCATGTAAACCTTTCCTGCAACATCTATTATATGTCTCTTTTCCTTACTTCTGCAACCAGAAACACCCAATCCTGCCTCGCCTGTCATGCAAAAAAGCCGGAAACCGGTCTTACCTTCCCGGATTCCGACTCTTCTTTTGTACTTTCTGCTTTACTCTCTCACCCAGCACTCCCGGATCTCAGCGATGTACATGGTATGATAATCTTTTTCCGGATACCATCTTTCATCTTCTTCCGGTTCATAGAAGTTTTCTGGTTTGATGTCATCCTGGTAAAGCTTTCTGCATACCAGCACCTGTGTAGCCTCTTCGAATCCCGGCTGACCGTCCACTTCTGTCAGATGCAAGCCGGACTGTTCGATCTTGTCCGGGACATCTTTGCCGGAGACTTTGCCGAGGTAACCCAGCTCTTTCATGTGCCCGCCACCGAAGAAGCTGATGGTAAATGTATCACCTGCATCTACGAACTCTTTGGTGTGACGCTGTGGGCGGATATATACTGTTGCCACATTCTTACCCCACAGAACGCCGATGCCGCCCCAGGAAGCGGTCATTGTATTGGCTTTGCCGTCTTTTGCTGCGGAGATCAGCATCCATTCGGAACCGATCTTCTCAAAAGGTTTCATCTCCAGTGTTTTCACATCCACTTTTTTAAATCCCATCGCATCTGTCCTTCTTTCTATAACACAGAAGGTAACCGCAAGCTGCTGCCCCTGTTACCTTCTTTTTTCAGTAACTGCCTCATTTTTCACAGCTACTGTTATTATACTATTTTCTGCCGGCATCGCAAAGCTATTTCTGCGATATTTTTGCCTGTTTCTTCTCATCCGCCGAGTCCAGCACTCCTCCGATGATCTGTAACAGAATCGCGAGTCCGATCAGACTTCCCGCTGCAATCCTACCATGGAAAGTCACAAAAAATGCAAGTACCCGTCCCAGCACCGGAACAGAATATACTACCTTTCCGATATAATAATCATAACCCACCGGATACAGATCTTCTTTTTCATTTGCATCACCCTTGGTGTGGATCTGACCGGTTACAATATCATTTTTGATAACCCGGTGTGTGATGATCGCTCCCGTATCCATAGAACTGTAGAATGCGATCACATCATCTGTCCCGGCATCCTCCGGTGCTCCCGGCTGTACATAAACCAGACTTCCCACCGGTATCGCCGGCTCCATACTTCCACTGATGACTGTATAGATCTCATACCCGAAGACCCGCGGAAGAGTTAATGGCAGACATACAAGAATCACCGCCACCAGACAGACCGTTCCGAATATCTTACAGATTCGGGCACATCCTGCCAGTGCCCCTCTTTTTTCTTTCTTCTTTTTTCCCATATCCTGTACCAGAACCGATACCTGCCCGAAAATCACCTTATGACAGGTTCTGATCATCCTTTGCATTATTCAGACTTCTGACAGACTTCACGTTGTACCGGATCTCATACACGGTATTTTTCTTCCGGAACTGTGCATCGATGCGTTTCTGGATCTCCTGACAATCCTCCGGTTTTGTATTGATCAGAAGTACCAGATATTGTCCCCTCCCGTAACGGGTAACTACGTCTCCCGCACGAATACTTCTGCAGATACTTTCCCATATATACCGTGACAGTACCTCTGCATATTCATCGGATCTGATGGGATGTTCCTCCATATCCGTTAAAGTACATAACATCAGCTGCACCTGTTGTCCGCTTCGCTCTATCATACGTGCAACCATATGATAAATCTCCCGGAACACCACCCAGTTACACTGATACGGCTCCTTCACCTTTTCCAGCCGTTCTGTCATATTCTCCTGTATATTATCCAGTATATCATACGGATGGTCAAGCTGTTCTTGCATTTTCTCCGGAAATCCTTTAATTTGACCAGTTCTTCTTCCATATAGACCTGACGATACTTTTCCATGGTTTCCCCATACAGAATCTCTACCTGTTCCGTTCTTCCCATACCGGTCAGTGCCTCGAGCACCAGCAGTTCCCCTTCCTCATATGGCGCTGCTTTCGATACATGCCGACCCAGCTTCTCCAGCTGGATATACGCCTTCTTTGTCCGCAGAAGTTCCGCCATATATTTCACCAACTTCCGGAACATGGTTTGATAACGCTCCCGTTCCGCTTTTACCCAGCCTTCCTGCGCGGAACCCTTAAGAAAGGCACCTTTATACATCAAAACAGCCTTCCAGCACAGCTCAAGCTGTTCCTCCCAGTCCCCTGCCCTGCGTGCTCTGCTGCAATACTCTTCAAACACCTGCGCATCCTCTTCAAACGGAATCTCTTTGTTCCAGTAAAATCTTCCTCTTCTGGAAATAATATATTTTCCTTTCGGAAGACCTGTCTGTTCCAGTTTCTTTCTGATATTATAGATCAGACTGTGGATCGCATGATTCGCATCGTCCAATGTCCGTTCACCAAACAAAACCTTCTCCAGATGTTCCCGGCTGATCCCCTTTTCTCCGCTATGGAAAATCAACTGCAACACCCGTGCAAACTGTGTCTCTTTTTTCTTCTTTGCGATCAAAGATATCCCCTGATATTCCAGGGAAAAATCACCGAACATTTTTACATACAAAACCTGTTGTTTCTTTAATTTTTTGTTCTTCATACACGTTCCACATGTTTGCATATTTGGGTCTGCATCCTCCTGAGACAACCGCTTTCCTGACTTATCTTACACTTTCACGGAAAATATGATTTTCGTTCCTTCCGCGAAATATACATGCATATTCTAATACATTACGCAAAAGAAAGCAAGTCTTCTTTATATGTTATTGTATACAAAATACCCTTCGCGTTACTGTTCACTCCGTGTAATAAAAAACTGCCGTATGGAGTTTTGTTTTACTCCATACAGCAGTTTCACTGTTCTTTCCACTGTCTGATTATCTGTGTACACGTTTTCTGACGATCACGATACCTGCTGCCAGTGCTGCAAGTGCTGCTACGCCGATACCAACGCCGGCTACCAGCGGAAGGCTCTTCTTTACTTTCTTATTGCCATCCAGGTCTTTGTTACTTTTCGGTACATCCTCATCGTCCAGATCTTTCAGATCCTGGTCTGCTCTTGGTGTCTCTTCATCACCGATGGTAGTGGTGTCTTCGTTACCCTGTGCATCCTGGGTGGTTCCGCCGTTTTCTGTGCCTTCTGTTCCCTGATTATCTGTTACATTGCCAGGTCCGCCATTGCCGGTTCCACCTGTGGCATCTGTGCCCTGTGCATCACCGTTTCCGGTGGTTGTGCCTGCTGCGTTACCGCCATTGGCATTGGTTCCTGTGCCACCGGTTGTGCCTGTAGTTCCACCGGTTGTTCCGGTAGTACCACCAGTTGTAGTTGTTGTACCTCCAGGTACGGTAACTGTCTGCTCGGTGGTGTTGGTGATGGTCTGTCCCGGTGTTGTCACGGTTACGGTCTCATATGGCAGATAATTGAAGGTAAATACATTCTCTGCTGCATTGGCAGATAAGGTTTTGGTCAGGTTTCTGTATTCCGGTGTGTATCCGTCGATATAGGTATATGCAACCACCGGTTTATCACCTACATTGCCATAGAAGGTCTGGCTGTCTGCCAGCTTGTTGCCGTTGGCATCCTGATAATTGATGGTGTAGGCTACCTGATTGCCTTTGATTCCGTATGCTACTACGTATTCCTGGTCTCCGGTCACTTCAAAAGAAGAATTCTCTACTGCGGCATTATTATCACGTCCACTGATACGGATGCCCTGCACATAATACTTGCTGTCCTTATCCAGCGCTACTGCACCGGATCTTGCTTCAAAACTTACGGTATCTCCTGGATTCAGATTCTTGATCACGATAGCATCTGCAGTATTGGAAACGCTATAATCTGCTCCCTTTACTACCAGTCCGGCAGTTCCGGAAAAAGCTCCCTGCTTACCGCTGAAAATCGTTACCTGATACTTATAATCCTCCGCCTTAACACTCACAGGAATCGATCCAAGCAGAAAACAAAAGGCCAGAAGATATGTGGCTATCTTATACATTTTTTTCATCGCTGACCCTCTCCTTTCTCCTCTTTTCGCTTCTTGATCAGTATCACTGCCAGAATCAGAAGAATCACACCACTTGCCAGCGCTACTGCACATACAGCAAGAATCTGTGTGGTATCACCGGTCTTTGGGGATCTGACAACATTCTTTGAAGGTGCTGTAACCGTCCTGGTTACTGTCTTGTTGACAACTTTGTCTTCGCCCTTCTTCGTCACGGTTGTCACCGTCACCGGATCGGCTGCGAAGCTCATCTGAAGGCTTGCCAGTGTATCCTGATAATCATTTCCCTGTGTCTCACCGTCCAGCTTTACTGTCAGATGCACAGAAGCTACATCTCCCTTGGAGAGACGATCCAGATACAGATACTGATTCAGTGCATCGGTGGCCTGGTGAAGACCTTCACCCTTCTTGGCATCCTCGCCACCTACGGTTTCGCTGTCATATAATACGGTTTCCTTCTTGTCCGGTCCCACATAAGTCAGCCTGTAACCATAGGCACCGCCTTCTGCGATGCTCTGGCTGTCTTCCAGAGATTTTAATACTTCATTGGTCATATACCAGTCTGCATCTTTCTCGCTGGTGTTCTTCAGTCCTACCTGAAGTTCCATGGTATCTCCCGGCTGTAACTGGAAGATATCTTTCTTCATGTCTGCGGAAGTAAAATTACTGCTCATCTTGGAACCATTGAATTCTACCTTCCAGTCAGAACCTCCCTGCAGGGTCTCTGCAAATGCTGTTGTATGTATGCCTACGACCATGATCGCTGCCATGGCAAGGCACAAAATTTTCTTTTTCATATTCTGCACCCTCCTATCGTAAGCTGATATTGCCATTGCCGTCTACGTCCACATCCACACCCCAGGCACTCTTGATGGCATCCTGTGCGTTGTGCGTCTGTACTGCATCTGCTTCGGCTTCAAGCTGGAAATTATAACCATCATAGGCATAGGTTGTGGTGATGGTTTTATAACCGTCTTTTTCTGTGACATCCTGTTTTACCTTGGTAGCGATGCTGCCATCGATGGTCAGCGTATCACTGAGTGCCGGTGTGCTTTCACCTGCCGGAAGAATGCCTGTATAATAAAGAATGGTTCTCTCTTTTGTAGATGCATTCTTATCGATCACCCAGCCACTTCCCTCTTTCAGATTCAGATCGATCAGATCCGGGGAAAGAGTGGTATCTTTCGCACCCTCTTTATTCGTCCAGCTCTTCTTCAGGATCACACGGACATAACTGTCGATGGAACCACTGTTTGTCACCTTGATCGCTTCCTCGTACTGTTTTCCCGGTACGATCTTTTCTTCTTTCAGACCTGTCAGCAGATCACCTGTTGCCTCATCCCATTTTCCGTTGGATGCGTAATCTCTCTTGCTGATCACCTTGTCATTTTCCACCAGGCTGACACCGATATTGGAAACCTCTACCTGTGCGCCATAGTTCTCACTGTAATAAGTCAATGCCGCTCTGGCACTTCCCACCGTACTTCCTGCCAGCAATACCACAGAAGCGGAAAGAAGAGCCACGGTCAGTCCCCCAAGGGGCATTCTCTTTTTCTTACTCATCTCTCACCCTCCTATTCTCCGGCTGTCTCGCTGGTATCAGCGATCTGTGTCCAGTCTGCGTACGGTTCGTTCTTTTCATTATATAAAACCTTTGTGGATTCCTGAACGACGACTACATTAAAACTGTCTTCTGTATCCTTGCTGTCGATCTTAATATCCAGAACCGAACTGCTCTCTCCCGGAGCGACCGGCTCACTGTAATAATAATAGCCTTCCTCTCCCGGTGTCCACTTTCCATCGGAATCACTGTACTGCAGGCCATCCTGATATTTTTCTCCTGCCAGTGCTTTTACACGGACAAAACAAGCAAAATCACCGGTATTCTTCACGGTCACATGTTTGGTCCAGTTACTGAATTCCTCTGTAGGCTTTGTCTCCGTAAATCCCATATTCAGGGTTACATTACCGGAAGCCTCCGCATACGTGGTAAAATACGCCATCGCTGTTCCTGCGCTGATCCCCGCTGTCAGTGTCAGGGCTGCGGCTGCAAGGCAAAGACTTTTTTTACTTAATTTTCTCATATCCTGCACCCCTTTCCCTAATTGGCAATGGCGGGTTCATCTGTCTGCTGTTCCCAGCTCCACTCGCCGTCCTTATTCTCAAAATGGTTCACGATACCGGTTCCCGGGATCAGTTTTCCGTTGTACGTATTGGTAAAGCTGACACTTGCCGGATTGTCTGTACTTCCCTCGGCAGCGATCACTGCCTCCTGTGTGTCACCGGAAGTGTTGCTGTAGCTTCCGCCTGCATACACTTCTTTTACAGTAACTTTTGTTCCTGCCGGAAGATGTTTCACAAGAACTGATTTTTCACCTGCCTGGTTGAACTTAACAGAAACTACATCGCTGTAGACCTGCTCACCGTTTCTGGTGGTTCCTTCTACCTGGAAGACAAAGAGTGCATCCTTCAGAGAAGCATTGTACTCTGTCAGATTCTTAACAATCTCCAGATCCCCGTAACGCTGTGTCTGCTGTGGTTTCATACCGGTTGTCACATCGTATACCCAGGTGTCATCCGGGTTTTCTTTGGAATAATAGTTATTCGGCAGAGATACTAGATACGGAGTGAAATCATAAGTATACTCGCTGGTCTGTACGGTCTCGGCCTGTACCAGATACATACCTGTTTCCAGATCACTGATCACACCGGTGGATTCTGCTGCGCCTGCCGGTTTTGCAACCTGCACTTTTTTGGTTGGTGCTGTTCCCTTATCTGTTACGATCTGCATAGCTTTCTCAGCCATCTGCGCCCATTCCTCTGCGGATGTGGTACTGCTTATATTCTCCAGTCCCAGACCGGAAAAGTCCGCATAGCCTGTTGTATCATACTGTGCTTCTTCTGTAATGTCCGCTACCTTGTACACATCCACCGGAATCTTCAGGCTACGAAGTTCATCGAACTCCGTGCCGTCCAATGTAAATGTAAGAGAACACTTCCTATCTGTCTCTACTCCGAGAGCACCATATACACTGGATAAACCGGCTGCTGATAAAACAGTTATTGCTGCAAGGGTCAGCGCCCCTGCGGTTTTTATTCTCTTTTTCATAGTCACCTCTATCCCTCCTTCGACATATCATCCGTCTTACCGGAGCGTTTCTTATTCTTCCGGTCAAACAGGAACTTCATGATCAGTATCACAAGCAGTGTCACTGCTAATCCTAAGATTAAGTATAACATATAATAATTCTGAATGGCACGCAACATACTGTCCACCGGTGTATTTTCCACTTCCTCTTCGCCTTCATAAGGAACTCTGGTTCCCCGAACCAGCAATCGGTGGGAGTTTACACCATATGGGGTACAGGTAAATAATGTCACCTGGTCTTTCCCCTCCTGGATCTGCAGTGCCTCCTCCAGTGTCTCGTGATCATCTTTATCTACCATATCCAGAATCTGGTCTACCTGATATGCCATCGTCTCATCCAGTACATGGATATAAAACATATCCCCCTGCTTCAACTGGTCAATATCCGTAAATAATCTGGCTGCCGGAAGACCTCTGTGAGCGGCAAGTACACTGTGGGTACTCTCTCCGCCGATGGGAAGGGATGTGCCGTTCATATGACCGATCCCCGTCTGTAAAACATCCTCCGCGGTTCCGTGGTAGATGGCAAGCTTGATATTGATCTTCGGGATGGAGAGATACCCCATCACGCCATCACCTGCCACATTCAGAACCTTCCAGTAGTCTGTGTCCTTCATGTCCACATCATCACTGCCGAACACATCACCATATATATTATTCTGTACCAGAGTACTGTCGAACTCTCTCGCCGCTTCCCACTCTTTCGTGTAATCCTCCGGCTGCATATCGCTGACCGCCTGTTCATAATTACTGATCAGCCTGCTCTGCCGGTACGTATTCCACTGATTGGATACCGTGGGGTAGGCAAGGATCCCAAATCCTGCCAGAAACAGCAGACCAAAGAGAATTCCCGATAATTTTCTTCTCATCTCTCTTCCTCTTTCCGGTCAGAGGCATCTTTTTGTGCCCCACCTGCTGCTGCCTGTTTTTCTTTCATTTTTCTCTTATACCGTTTGTCGTACTGCCATAAGAATATGATCAGCACTGCGGTTACTGCAAGCCCTACCACTACCCATAACAGATAGTTGGTATAGAGACTCATCGGAGATTCTTTCTCTTCCTTCTCGATTGTCTCTTCCTCATACGGTACGCGATGCCCTCTTACCAGAAGACGTTTCGTGTTGACCGCGTATGGAGTACAGGTCAGAAGAGTTACCAGATCCTGTCCCGGCTCCACTGCCAGATCACTGGTATTCTCCGGTTCCACGATATGGATCTGATCCACTTCGTAGCAGAGTGTCTGATCCAGTACACGGATCAGAAAATGATCTCCGTCTTCCAGCTGATCCAGGTCTGTGAAAAGACTGGCACTTGGAAGACCACGGTGTGCAGAGATTACCGAATGAGTATTCTCTCCACCTACCGGAAGGGAACTTCCTTCCAGATGACCGGCACCTTTACTGAGCACTTCTTCCGAAGTGGTGTGGAAGATCGGGATCTTGATATTGATCTTCGGCACTTCCACATATCCCATCATCTCATCTGTCAGGATATTCAGACAGGACATATATTCCTCACCGGGCTTATCGGATGCTGCTGCGATTGCGAAAGAATCGGGAAGGATGCTTGGAAGAAGAGACTGGTTATACGCATTGGCCCGCTCCCATTCCTTTTCATAATTGATGGTTCCTTTCCTTGATTCGTCTTTTACTACAGATTCATATTCCGAGATCAGTCGGCTCTGTCTGTAGTTATTCCACTGGTTTGCCACCAGCGGATACAGCAACAAGGACAAACCGGCTAAAAACAAAATTCCTGCTAATACAATTGATAATTTTTTCTTCATCCGGGCTCTCCTTACTGTTGTATCTTGTTTCAACTCTAATGCTATATCTGTATGCTGTCTTGTAATGCTTTTTTATCAAAAACGGGGCGGGCGAGCCGCCCCGTTTTCATGGGTTCTTCCGTTCCTCCTGAGAGTGTACGGGGTTCCTTATTGTTAATTATTTCTGAGTTTTTCTTCTTGTTGCGAAGAACAGACCAGCTGCTACGATCATGATCGCGCAACCGCCGATTGTGAAGATTGTTGTACCGATACCACCGGTGGACGGCAGAGCGTTAAGTTTGGTATCATTTAAATCACCTTCGTTATATAATTTGGCGGTAGCAACATCACCTTCTACTGTAAGAGTAAGTGTCTTTCCATCTGTATTGATAGAATATCCTTTAGGTGCTTTGGTTTCTTCAAAGTGATAAGAACCAACATCTAAACCTTCTACCCAAATCATACCATTTTTATCTGTTACAAGTGTTGCTGATGCATCTTCTGCATCTGGAGCATATTTATATTTTCCGTCTTTTTGCTTTGTAAATGTTAATGGTACCTCTTCTCCATCTTTATATAATACAAATTCAGCATTTTCCAAAACATTATTTAAATCGCCATCGCCATATTTCAGTAAAACAAGTTCTCCTGTAAACAGCTTAACCGGTTCATTATCTCCGCCGTATTCTACGCCTGCTGCATGGCTACCTGCTTTATTCTCTACTGTTACTTCTTTTACTTTTGCAGTATAAGTAACTGTGATTTTCTTTCCTGCATTTGGATTAGCTGTATCTGCAACTAATTCTCTTAAATCAATAGTAAATCCTTTACCATCTTCATTTACTACGATTGTACCAACCTGGCCATCTTTGCCTTCCATTGTAACACTGTTAACAGAGTTTGGACCAGCTAAGTAGTAATCTGCACCGGTAATTTTATCAGTGATTGTAAATGTTCTGTTATCTGTATTAGCCGCATCAATAAATGGTACATATGCTTCGATTGTATAAGTTACGATATCTCCAATTGCTACTACATGATCATCATCTGCTACTGTTTTGTCTACAGATGTTGGAGACTTTTTAGCTGTTACTTCTGCACCTGTTAATGTTGGATATGGTTCTCCAAATCCTACATATGCTGTTGCTGTTTTATAAGTAAATCCTGTTTCTTCTGCTTTGATTGCATAAACACCAGCTGCGCTTACTTCAATTTTTGTTTTATCTGTTGTTACAGTGAATCCATTAAGTGCTGCAACTTTACTTAATGCTAAGTCAATCTTTGCTGCTGTTGCTTCTGTTGCTGTTACACCTGTCGGCAATTTAACAGAGTTGTCTTTATACTGGATTAATCCCCAGATAACCTGCTGCTGAGCATCCTCTGAATCAGTAAGTCCAAACGCAGCTGTAAAGCATGCTCCTGCTCCATTTGCAAATGCCCAACCAGAAGTTTTGGTTTCATCTTTTTGGATAATCTGCATGTACTCAACTTTATTAGCTGTATCAAAGTTTTTAAGTGCAATAGTTGCTTTTTCTCCTGCTGCGAATGTCGGTACGCTCATCGCCAGTACCATTACCATCGCCATAATCACTGATAAAATTCTTTTCACTTTACTCATATGATTTTCTCCTTTTCTTTTTTATTTCCTCTCTTTTATTTTCAGTGCTATTATCTTCTTTTATTTGCACTGGAAATCATTGTTGTGGCTCGGAGGCCACTGAAATATTAAGTTTCCTTATTTTTTCAGCACCCCCTTGCCCTTCATCTTGTATATGATCAGAATGCCTGCGAACATCAGCAGGATTCCACTCATCATGATGTTGAAGATTCCGGTGTGACCGGTGGATGGAAGATCGTAGATAATTTCATTCTTTACAGTTAAAGTGTATTTTCTTGCTGTATTCGAAAGTGTCCACATTGTAGGTGAACTTGAAAGTGTTTTTCCATCCTTATCTGTTAAAGTAATCACACCTTTTTCCTGTTTGAAGTAAATCTTGTCTGCTAACAACATACAAGCTTCCGGTGCCTTTACCTCTTCCAGATAGTACTGTCCAGGCTGAAGATTTTTGAGTTCAGCTTCTGATTCATCGGAATTTATTACCCGAATGGTTTCTCTTGTCTGAGGCTTTCCAGAATCATCTGTATATTCAAATTTCTGAAGTTCATATACTTCGTTATCATTCTTCTTATACAGCTTGAATTCTGCACCATCAAATTTTGTTCCGTTGACTGAAGTTTTGACCAAATCCAAATCTGCGGTCTGTTCGGTATACTTATTGGTAATTTGAATCTCAGCGTTCTGTGTTTCGGTAAATGTGTACGTTCCAGCTGCAAACATAGACCACTGCTTCGATGCATCAAACGTAAGTTTATCACTTCCGTCATACTTGATCTCACCATTTCGGGAATTAAAATGTAGCCAGTTCCCCTCATGCGTTGATTTTACTGGGTTTAACTG
>ERZ839489.696-NODE-696-length-30359-cov-16.928227_pt1 | contig 30359 bp, 29 predicted proteins | sample MGYA00519938_ERZ839489 | MGnify/ENA primary metagenome ERZ839489 (study PRJEB31850, sample SAMEA3708846) | human gut metagenome | biome: human gut; feature: human-associated habitat; material: faeces | place: China | collected 2014 ...
ACATTGATAAATCTGACTAAAAGTGATTTCATGGTGTTTCGTCTCCTGTATTTTCTTCTGTATTCTGATTGGAGTCATCCTGACCCGAATCCTCTCCAGTATCTTCACCGGACTGTACTTTTTTTGCTGTCTCTAATGCAAGGTTACAGCCCTCTAAAATGGAGTTTGAAGAACAGGTTGCTCTTGAAACCGTATCAATCTCTTCCAGCGTTCCTTTTTTAAGGATCTGTGTTACTACTCCAGGAAGTTTGGAAGTTCCCTGTACTGCCCGTTTTATGTAAGCGTCATTGTCTGAACTTCCATCACCTTTAATTTCGGAAATATCTGTAATCTTATCTTTTGAAATCGTAACTTTCATTGTAAGACTATATGCTTCAAAATCTCCATCTTCATTTGGAAGGCACGGTACAATTACGGTATACTCTCCATCGGCATAAATATATTTCGTTTCATCTGGATTTTCATTATCTCCATTATTTCCGCCATTGGTATTGCCGTTATTATCGTTTCCGTTATTGGTATTTCCGTTATTGTTACTGTTGTTTCCGTTATTATTATTGCCGTTGTTATTGTTGCTTCCGCTATTATTGTTGTTGTTATTCTCGCCTTTTGTCGCTTTCTCAGCCTCTTTTAGTGCTTCTTTTACCGCACCGATAATTCCTTTTGAGCTATAAGTTGCTCCCGATACGACATCCACATCTACTGTCTGTTTCTTCACCATATTTTCTGCAACTGCTCTTGCACGTTTAAAGAAGGTCTCATCGTCATTTTCTTCTACAATCACAACTGCTTTTAAGGTCTTATCCTGAATGACAATTGCTACCTTAATATCATCGAGATAGCCTTCCGCTATTCCATAATAAACACCCTCTTTATATGGAAATTTTCCAGCTTCTGCTGTTGTATTGTCATTGCTGTTATTGCCATTCTGTCCGCTTCCATTTGAGGATGAATTGGTATTCTGTGAATTTGAATTTCCATCAGAAGAAATTGCTGCCTGACTTAACGCATTTCTGACTGCTTCAATAATTCCTACTGAACTATAAGTTGCTCCTGATACGGTATCTACATTTGTACTTTGAGTTGCAATAATATTGGAAATCAATCCCGAAGCGCTCTGAATATAACTATCTCCATCGGAGGTATCAATAATCTGTATCGAAGAAATCTTTCCTCCGCTTATCACTACTTCTACCGTAAGTGCTCCTGAAAATCCCGTTCCTGTTCCATAATATGTTCCATCTGCGTAGGCAGATGCATCCTGTACCGTTGAGACAGAAGAAGAACCACCTGCCGGTGAAGAACTTCCACCTGAAGCACCTGCTGATGTTGATGCCGGTGTTCCGCTGTCTGCTGCCCCTGTCAGGGCATTTTTTACTGCACTGATAATTCCATTTGAACTGTAAGTTGCACCGGATACGACATCTACCTCTAACGTCTGTCCGGAGATAATCTTATCAATGACTCCTTTTGCACGACTGAAGAACGCATCATCATCGGCTTCATTTTCAACGATCTCAATTGCTGTAATCTGCTTATCTTTTACGGTAACCGCAACTTTGATTTTTCCCGCAAATCCGGTTCCTGTTCCGTAATACGTTCCATCTGATACATCAAATGAACCTTTTGCCGTACTTTTCTGCTCTTCTTTTTTGTCCTCGTCTTTTTTCTTATCCTCTTTTTTCTCTTTTTCAGCTGTATCTGCATTCTCCTGTTCAGATGCATCCTCATCTGTCTGATTTTTCGTTGTTTCCGGAATATCAACCGCATAAACCGGTGTGGAATATCCATGAAGAGAAACGCCGATACAGGCAGCTACAACAACTGCTGATAATGCCGGTGCCAGACTTTTTAGTTTCTTCAGTATGCTCATAAACTTTTGTTACTCCTTCTTTACTACCTCTGTATCAAAGTCAGAAGTAAAATCTTCTGCAATACCCTCTGATACATAAACTTTATTTTCTTTATCATATAAAATCATATCAAATTCATCACTGTGTGCTCTCCAATACTCAATTGCCTTATCTTTTCCCATAATAAACAGAGAAGTGGACAACGCATCACACATCGTACCATCTGCACTCACAATTGACACCGATAATAATCCGCTGTCTGCCGGATATCCGGTAGTCGGGTCAATAATGTGATGATAAGTAACCCCGTCCTGCTCAAAATAGCGCTCATAACCGCCAGAAGTAATGACTGCTTTGTCTGAAATCGAAAGCACACCAAGATAGCTGTCATCATCCTCTACACCCTGAATGGCAACTCTCCATTTACTTCCATCTGTTTTTGTGCCAAGTGCCTGTACATTTCCGCCCAGATTCACCAGACCGCTTTTTACTCCACATTCCCGATAGATATCCATAATTCTGGTAGAAGTATATCCTTTTGCAATTCCGCCTAAATCGATCGCCATTCCATCGGTTTTAAAAGATATGGTACTGGTCTCTTTATCAAACACGACATCCGATAATTTCGTTTTTTCCAGAAGACTATCCAGTGTCTCTTTAGAAGGAACTTTGAAGTCACCTGTGGTAAATCCCCATTCTGCCATAATCGGATAAATTGCAATGTCAAATGCTCCGTCTGTGGACTCACCAAATTCCAGTGCACGTTCCACCAGATAAGAGGCATCTTTTCCCAAGGTTCCACCGCCATTGGCATTGACCTGTGCAATTTCACTTGACTCTTCTCCTGTAGAAAGCAGTCCATCCAGACGCTCAATTTCCGTAACCGCCTTTTCTACCGCTTCCTCTCCATGACTTCCATAAGCAGTCACCGTCATGTAAGTATCCATGGCAAAAACATCCTTACTTGCCTCCTGACTTTCATCTGCTTCACCATCGGTACTTTCCTCACTGATGTCCTGATTTTTCGCCTCTTGTGCCTCTTCTTTTTGACTGCTGCTATCGGTGATTTTTTGTGTACTACACCCTCCTAAAATCATTGTGCTTAATAAAAATAATACAAGTATCTTTTTTTTCACGTTTTTTCTCCTTACTGATGTTAGAGCCTCCTAACTTTGGATAGCTTATCATCACTTTTATTACTTGTCAATTATACTCTATACTTATTGAGAATTTTTCTCATTTTATCATATAGCCACTGTTTCATATATTAAACAGAAAAACGGTATGCTGTCCTCTCTCGACTCACATACCGTCTCTTTTATTTCTTATTTTTTTATTTTACCGCACCAATTAATGTATTAATATCATCAATCTGGTTTTTCTTTAAATACTCTTCGATTCCTTTAACCGTCTCAACTGTCGCATAAGGGTTTGCAAAATTTGCTGTTCCAATGGAAACTGCTGTTGCACCGGCTAAGATAAATTCCAGAGCGTCTTCTGCATTTGAGATTCCACCCATTCCGATAATCGGAACATGGACTGTCTGAGCCACCTGATAAACCATACGTACAGCCACAGGTTTGACACATGGACCGGACATTCCGCCGGTTTTATTTGCTAGCGCAAAGGTACGACGGTTAATATCAATCTTCATTCCTGTTAAGGTGTTAATTAAAGAAAGAATATCTGCACCGCCTGCTTCTGCTGCTCTTGCCATCTCTGTAATATCGGTTACGTTCGGACTTAACTTCATGATAACCGGCTGTTTTGCATATTTTTTCACTTCTTTTGTGATTGCCTCTACCGCTTTTGGATTCTGTCCAAAGGCAATTCCGCCTTCTTTTACATTTGGGCAGGAAATATTGATTTCTAATAAATCAACCGGTTCATCTGCCAGACGTTCTACTACTTCACAATAATCTTCTGTACTTTTTCCACATACATTTACAATAATTTTCGTATCAAACTGTTTTAAGAACGGAATATCTCTTTTGCAAAATACATCAATTCCCGGATTTTGGAGTCCAATTGCATTGAGCATGCCGCCGTAAGTTTCTGCAATACGTGGGGTTGGGTTTCCCGACCACGGTACATTCGCCACACCTTTTGTTACAACTGCACCTAACTCGTTTAAATCTACAAATTCACTGTATTCTGCGCCAGAACCAAATGTTCCGGAAGCGGTCATAACCGGATTTTTGAGTTCTACACCGGCAAGATTTACTTTTGTATTCATTATAATTCTACCTCCGTACTTAAGAACACCGGTCCATCTTTACAAATTCGTTTGTTGTGTACATGAGAATGAGAATCCACGTCTTTAGACTGACATACACAGGCAAGACAGGCTCCAACTCCACATGCCATCTTCTCTTCCATGGAAATCCAGCAAGGGATTCCTTTTTCCAGTGCATAATTTTTTAATGCACGAAGCATCGGTTTTGGTCCACAGGCAAACATCATATCTGCTTCGATTTGATTTTCACGAATTGCGTCTACTACATTTCCTTTTGTTCCAACACTGCCGTCTTCCGTTGCAATAAAAAGTGTTCCTGCTGATTCAAGTTCTTCTTTTAAGAATAAATCCTGATTGCGGTATCCGGATACAATAATCGCTTCTCCTTCGATTTCTTTTGCAGTCTGAAGCATTGGAGGAACGCCAATTCCTCCGCCAATCATCAGCACTTTTTTACCTTTTGCTTCTTCAATCGGAAATCCGTTTCCAAGCGGACCTAAGATTTCAAAAGAATCTCCTGCTTCTGCTTTGGAAAATTCTTCTGTTCCTTTTCCCACTACACGATATACAATACGAAGTGTGCCCTTTTCGCGGTCAATTTCACAGATACTGATTGGTCTTGGAAGCACACGGCTTTTATCATTACTATAGACAGAGATAAACTGCCCCGGTTTTGCCTGTACTGCAATTTCTTTTGCATCAAGCCACATACTGCAGATTCCATCTGCAATCATCTTCTGCTCGATTACAGTACTTTTCATCTTTAACTTTGCCATGATTTTCTCCCCTTATTTTAATGCTGTTAATGCACCATCAATATCTGCCACCATAGTTTCTACGGCTTTTCTGGATGCATCTGCAAAATTTGCCTCTCCAAACTCTGCATACTGTTCCTGTTTATAAGCTGCAATAATTCCGCGGGAAGAGTTTACCACTGCACCAAGTCCGTCTTCATTAAAGAAATGAACCAAGTCTTTTCCTTTTCCACCCTGTGCACCGTAACCCGGTACTAAAATATAAGATTTTGGCATAATTTTACGAAGCACTTTTCCCATTTCCGGATAAGTTGCACCGACAACTGCCCCGATATAACTGTATTCATCGCCCATGCAGTCAGCGCCCCACTGAGCAACTTTCTCTCCGACTAATTCATATAATGGTCTTCCGTTAATTAACTGGTCCTGAAATTCTCCACTGGATGGATTGGAAGTCTTAACTAAAATAAACAGACCTTTTTTCTCTTTTTTGCAGATATCGATAAACGGATTGACACCATCTGAACCAAGATATGGATTCACTGTTGCAAAATCTTCATCAAAGCCTGCATACTCTTTTGTTCCAACCTGAACTTTTCCAAGATGTCCTACTGCATAAGCAGAAGACGTAGAGCCAATGTCTCCTCGTTTGATATCTCCGATTACAACCAAATCTTTTTCTTTACAGTAATCTACGGTCTTTTTAAATGCAACCAGCCCAGGAATTCCAAACTGTTCATACATTGCAATCTGCGGTTTTACTGCCGGAATCAAATCATAAGTCGCATCAATAATTGCTTTATTAAACTGCCAGATTGCTTCTGCGGCACCCTCTAAGGTTTCTCCATATTCTTTAAATGCAGTCTCCTGTACTTGTTTTGGCACATAAGAAAGCATTGGGTCTAAACCTACGCAAATCGGTGCATGAGTCTTTTTTATTTTTTCTGTCAGTTTGTTAATCATTTTTCTTCCTCCATCTTTTTGTGTCTTATATTGTTCTATTTATTTAAAATTTTTTGCTGCTTCCTGATTCATATAAGCAATCTTGCCATCGCAGATAGTCGCTTTTACCATTCCTTTTACTTTCCAGCCGTTAAACGGTGTATTTTTCCCGCGGGAAAGGAAAGTCATAGAATCAATGACATACTCTTTTTCAGGGTCAATAATTGTAACATCCGCAGGAGCTCCCACTTTTAAAGTACCTTTATTCGAATGAATTACCTGTGCCGGATTATAGCTCATCTTTTCTGCCATCTGCATTGGAGTTATGATTCCTTTTTCTACCAGTTCTGTAATTGTAAGTGCAACAGAAGTCTCCAATCCGACAATTCCAAATGGCGCATCTTCCATAGGCTGATTTTTTTCATCTCTGCTGTGCGGTGCATGGTCTGTACTAATCACATCAATGATATCATTTTTTAATCCTTCTAATAATGCTTCTTTATCCTCTTTGGTACGAAGCGGAGGATTCATTTTATAGTTTGAATCATCTTTATCAATTTCATCAGAAGTCAAAGTAAAATGATGCGGGCAGACTTCTCCTGTCACATCCAGCCCTTCTTCTTTTGCAAGGCGGATCATTTCTACGCTGTCTTTTGTAGAGCAATGACAAAGATGCAGTTTTGCTCCTGCTTCTTTTGCCAATAAGATATCTCTTGCGACAATGACATCTTCCACTGCATTGCTGATTCCCGGTAATCCCAGTTCTTTTGTATATTCATCGGAATTGACACAGCCCTTTGCTTCTATCAGGCTTTTATCTTCACAGTGTGCAAATACCGGAATGTTGCACTCAGCGGCAATCTTCATTGCCTCTTTGTATAATCCTGCATTCATTACACTTTTTCCATCTTCACTGATTGCCGGAATCCCGGCATCTGCCATTTCTTTAATTTCGGCAAGTTCTTCTCCTGCCTGTCCTTTTGTAACCGCTCCAATCTGAAGTACATGAATCGGTGCCATCTCTTTTGCTTTATTATGCACATATTTTACGCGGTCTGCACAGTCAATGACCGGCTTGGTATTTGGCATGGCAAGAATTGTGGTAAACCCACCCTTTGCCGCTGCTTTGGAGCCTGACACAATATCCTCTTTGTACGTAAGTCCAGGGTCACGCAGATGTACATGAAGGTCAATCAGACCAGGCATTACATAACAGCCTTTGGCATCAATTACCTTATCCTGTTTTGACGGATTGATTTCATCTTTTATTTCTTTAATCTTTCCTGCTTCGATATACAAATCACTTATCTTATCTGTCTTTGTTGCGGGGTCAATTACCCGTCCGTTTTTAATTAAAATGTTCATGGACTCTCCTCTCCTCCAGCGCCTTCTCTGCACTCTCATCTTCTTACAAAATCAAGTACAGAAAGATTTTGAGAATACATTTTATTCTCTTTTGGTTTTAATAGTAACATACACAAATTCTTTCGTCAATTATACTTTTTTCCTTGACTTTTAAGGCATTTTTGCATATACTGAATCTTGTAATGAAATATTGGATATAAATAATGAAGTGCATTTCACAAGCTTCTGATTATTGTAAATTAAGCGGTTTTTAGAGATTGTATTATTTTATTTATAATGAATATACTCTCTAAAGACCGCTTTTTATTCATATAAGGAGATTTTGAAAATCCTGCTTTCTTTTGTTTCTATCCGAAATTCAACTACTTATTTTTTTTATTTTATGGAGGTAACATTATGAACAAGGGAACTGTTAAATGGTTCAACGCAGAAAAAGGTTATGGATTTATCACAGGAGAAGACGGACAGGATGTATTCGTACATTTCTCTGCTATCACAGGTGAAGGATTCAAAACTTTGGAAGAAGGACAGGCTGTATCTTATGATTTAACAGAAGGTGCTCGCGGAATGCAGGCAGCTAATGTTGTTAAATTATAATTTATAAGGTATCTGAATCATTTGATTTTCTTATAAACAGCACAAAAAGCGGCTGTCACATGAACCATGTGGCAACCGCTTTTTCTTCACATTAAATCAAATGTATCTGGGACTCCACACATTATTCTGCATCTGTTGTATTCAAAGAACTTAAATAATCCGTGATTGCAGTTACATCCATCTGAGTGGTTACAACTTCTGCATTTTCATCCGGTGTTGTGACAACCTGATATGCAGAATATCCAATCCAGCCGACTAAGAGCAGAGAAACAATTGTAATTCCCAGCTTTTCAACGAGTGTCATACTCTCATCATTTTTATTTTTTCTCTTATTTTTTCCACGGACTGCTTTATTTTTTTTATACTGATCTACTTTTTCCTGACTCATGTTTTGATTCCTCAACTTTCTACTGTCTATTCGCTATGTACTTTCTACCGTCATCCATTTTTGCGACGTCTGCGCTCATTATAGCACGTTTTCTTTTTTCTGGCTACACCAAACCCAGCGTTTTCAAAAGAAAGAGCCAGCCGGTCAGAGTAAATGCCGAACACAGTGTTGTCACCATAACAATACTCGAAGTCAGTATCCCTTCATGTCCCATATTTCTTGCCATAACAAAACTGCTGACGGTTGTAGCTGAACCAAGCATCACTAAGATTGCAACCAACTCTGATTCACGATATCCAAGCCAGACTGCAATCGGCAAAAAAATGGCTGCAAGCACCACTAATTTTAAAGCACTTGCAATGAGAGTCGGTTTTAATTTTCCAAGTGCCTTTTTTCCCTCGAAAGAAGCTCCCATCGCCATAAGACCAAGCGGAGTTGCAAGCACTGCCATATTTTTCACTGTTTTTTGCAGAATCTCTGGCTGTGGAATTTTTAAAATTGCCCACACAAAACCTGCTGCAATTCCAAGAATAATCGGATTCGTAACAATTCCCTTTAAAGTTTTTTGTAACAGGGCTTTATCCATTTTTCTCTGTCCCGGTTTTAACAAAGACAGGACGATTACCGCAAACGCATTGTAAAGCGGTACCGTTCCGATAATCATAAGCGGTGCCATTCCGGATGTACCATAGATATTCTGGATAAATGCAATTCCAAGAATTGCCGCACTGCTTCGATATGCTCCCTGCACAAATTCTCCACGTTCTTCTCTTTTTACGACAAAGAATGACAAAACCGTCACTCCTGTAATACTTAAAAACGTTGCAATAAAACAGAACAATACAAACCCGCCATTCCAGCTTTCACGAATATCAACTGCTGAAATATCCTGAAACAAAAGAGCCGGAAGTGCCACAGCAAAGGCGAATTTATTCATCTTTGCCGAAAATGCTTCATCTATCAGCCCGACTCTTTTAAAAAAGCTTCCAAGAAGCATTGTAAAAAAGATAGGAAGGGTTGCATTTAAACTAAAAATCAGATTATCCAACGTCTCAGTCTTCCTTTACCAGCACTTTCAGGATTTCTGAAATATACATGGTATGATAATCTTTCTGTGGATACCATTTTGTATCAATTGTTTCATCTTCAAAGTTTTCCGGAAGAATGTCTCCATGATACATTTTCTTGCACACTAAAATCAGATTTGCTTCTTCAAATGCAGCTGTTCCATCCACAAAGTATGGAGTTAAACCAGCTTCTTTGATTTTATCTTTGTCACGTCCGGAAACACTTCCACAGATATTTAATGCTTTTCTGTACGATTCATCAAAAAATGAAATCGTAAACGTATCATTTGCATCTACAAATTCTTTTGTATAGCGCTGTGGGCGAATATAAGTCGTTACTGCATTTTTTCCCCACATAATACCGACGCCACCCCAGCTTGCGGTCATTGTATTGCATTTTTCTTCATTGCCTGCAGTAATTAACATCCATTCTTTTCCGATTTTTGTAAATGGATTCATCTGCAATTCTTCTGCTTTTACTTCTTTAAATGCCATGATTTGATTCTCCTTGTCATTAAATTTTTATTGTCAAAAACATATTTATCTGCCGTATAATTTTGTCATACGGCGGATTTTCTCTTTTAATTCTTCGGAAAATGCCCCTTTTGTCATTCTCCATTTCCAGTTGTCTCCAAGCGTGGACGGCATATTGATTCTTGCCTCACTTCCAAGTCCCAGAAAATCCTGGACCGGAATAATACAGGTATCTGCTGTACTTCTCATCGCAAGTGCAATTAAATCCCAGTGCTGTTCTTCCTTTGGAGTGTAAAAACTATTCATGTAACGCAGGGCAACCTCTTTGTCTCCATCGGAAAGTTTCTCAAACCAGCCCGCTGTTGTATCGTTATCATGTGTTCCTGTATAAACCACACAGTTTCTCTGATATTTATAAGTCAGATAATCACTGTCCTCACTCGGGTCAAAAGCAAACTGCAGAACTTTCATTCCCGGATATCCGCTGTCTTTTAAGAGTTGAAATACACTCTCTGTCAAAAATCCCAAGTCCTCTGCAATAATATCAAGTTCACCAAGCTTTTCTTTGACCGTGTTAAATAAATCCATACCCGGACCTTTTTCCCAGTGTCCGTTTACGGCTGTCTCATCTCCATAAGGAATCGAATAATATTCGTCAAATCCACGGAAATGGTCGATTCTTACAATATCATATAAATCAAAGCAGTAAGCAATTCTCTTCAACCACCAGTCATATCCTGTTTTCTTATGATATGCCCAGTTATATAATGGGTTTCCCCAAAGCTGTCCTGTTGCAGAAAAAGCATCCGGCGGGCATCCGGCCACACCAAGCGGAAGATTTTTCTCATCTAACTGGAATAACTCCGGATTTGCCCAGGTATCTGCACTGTCAAATGCAACATAAATCGGAACATCACCTACAATCTGAATTCCCTTTTTGTGTGCATATTCTTTTACTTTTGTCCACTGCTCATGAAACTCATACTGCAAAAATTCATAAAAATTACATTCTTCTTCCAGTTCTTTTTTATAATATTCTACCGCTTCCGGTTTTCTAAGACGGATCTCTTCTTCCCACTCAATCCAGCTTTTTCCATCATTTTGATTTTTAAGTGCCATATACAGTGCATAATCCGGGAGCCAGTGTTGATTGGCTTTACAAAATTCTGTGAATTTTTCATCGGATAATATATCAGAATTTAAAAATGCCTGTTTTAATAATACAAATCTGGAATTATAAATTCTTCCATAATCAATGTAGGATTCATTGTCTCCATAATCAGAAGCTTCGCAGGCTTCTTTTGTCAGCCAGCCTTTTTCTGCCAGTGTATCCAGATCAATAAAATACGGATTTCCTGCAAACGTAGAAAAGGATTGATATGGGGAATCTCCATAGCTGGTAGGACCAAGTGGCAGAATCTGCCATAATTTTTGTCCCGTCTCTTCTAACAAGTCAATAAATTCATAAGCTTCTTTTGAAAATCCACCGATTCCATAAGGAGATGGCAGGCTCGCAATCGGAAGCAGCATTCCGTTTCTTCTCATTTCAATTTCCTCATTCTTCATATTGTATTTTTATTAATGTAAGCCCTCTTGCCGGCGCCGTTGCTCCGGCTTTTTTTCTGTCTTTCGCCTCTATGATTTCCAACATATCCTCTGGTTTTCTTGCCCCGCTTCCCACTTCGATTAACGTTCCTGCAAGAATCCGTACCATATTATAAAGAAAACCACTTCCTGTAATCCGCATACAGATTTCGTCGTCCTCTTTTTTTATCTGAAAATCATAAATGGTCCGCACTGTCGTTTTGACCTGTGCCCCTGCTCCGCAGAAACTCTTAAAATCATGTTCTCCAAGCAGATATTCTCCGGCTTTTCGCATTTTTTCCACGTCTAATGGAAGATAAGTAAAATGAGAATACAGCCGTTTTGTCGGAACCGGAAATTTTTTATTTAAAATCCGATATTCATACGTTTTCCTGCTGTTTCGATAACGAGGATGAAAATCCGGTTCAACTTCTTTTGACATCTGAATCCGAATGTCTTCCGGCAGTCTTTGATTTAAGGCATAAGAAATTTTTTCTCCCGGCATCCTTGCACTTGTATCAAACACAGCTACATTTCCAAGTGCATGTACTCCTGCATCCGTACGGCTTGCTCCGATGGTTTCAATCGGCTCTTTTAGTAATTCCGATAACTTTTGGTTAATCACTTCCTGAACTGTAATTCCATTTGGCTGTACCTGCCATCCACAATAATTTGTTCCGTCATAGGCAATTTCAAGCATGACCCGTTTCATGTTCTATTCCTCCTCTGACTACTCTCACAGGCAAACCTGTGGGTTTTTGCCACTAATTTATAACAATATACTCAAAAAATCCCGAGAGTACATTATACTATAATACGCAATACAATGTCGGCAATCAGATAAACCAGTAAAACCAGATATGCCATAATATCATGATTCTGATATTTTAATGGTTTCATGGATGTACGATGGTCTCCTCCATGATAACAGCGGGCTTCCATTGCCATTGCCAAATCATCTGCTCTTCGAAATGCCGAAATAAAAAGCGGAACTAACAGCGGAATTAAATTTTTCGCTTTTTTGATTAAATTTCCCGATTCAAAATCTGCCCCTCTGGCAATCTGTGCTTTCATAATTTTATCCGTCTCTTCCATTAAAATCGGAATAAAACGCAGTGCAATCGACATCATCATTGCGATTTCATGAACCGGAACTTTAATTTTGTTGAGCGGACGCATTAATTTTTCCAGACCGTCGGTCAACTGGTTTGGTGTCGTTGTCAATGTCATAACAGAAGAACCCATCACCAGATAAATCAGTCGGATTCCGATTTTTATCGCCTGACGGATTCCTTCTTCTGTAATCTTTAAAATCCAAATCTGTACAACCACTTTTCCGGGAACTAAGAACAGGTTAAATGCCACTGTAAGGATAAAAATAAAAAACAATGGCTTTAAACCTTTCATCATAAATTTAACCGGAACTTTGGAAAGTACAATCACCACCGCTAAAAATGCTGTGGCCAGCAGATACCCCCATAAAGAATTTGCAACAAACAGTGAGATTAAAAATGCAATTGTTCCTACAAATTTCACTCTCGGGTCTAAGCGATGCAAAATTGATTTTGCCGGATAATACTGGCCAATTGTGATATCTTTTATCATAGTATCTGTTTCTCCAGTGCTCTTAAAATACTTCTCTTTGCTTCCTCAATCGTTGTCGCATTTGTATCAACCGGAAGACCTTTTGCCTGCAGATCATGCATGATATAGGTAATCTGCGGTGCTGCAAGCCCCATTGATTCCAATTCTTTATAATGAGAAAAGACTTCTTTTGGCGTTCCGTCAAATGCTTTTTCCCCTTTATTCATCACAATCATGCGCTCTACATATTTTGCGATATCTTCCATACTGTGTGAAACCAGTACCACCGAAATTTTTCGTTCTTCGTGAAGCATTGCAATCTGGTCTAAGATTTCATCTCTGCCTCTTGGGTCAAGACCCGCTGTCGGCTCGTCTAAAATCAATACTTCCGGCTCCATCGCTAAAACTCCGGCAATTGCCACTCTTCTTTTTTGTCCTCCGGAAAGTTCAAATGGCGAACTTTTATAAGATTTCTCTGGAAATCCAACATGCGCAAGTGCCATTCTTGCCTTTTCTTCTGCTTCTTCCTGACTTGCTCCAAGATTTTTTGGACCAAAGCAGACATCGGTAAGCACATCTGTTTCAAACAACTGATGTTCCGGATACTGAAAGACCAGCCCGACTTTACTGCGAAGGTTTCGAAGCGGATATCCCTCTTTCCAGATATCTTCCCCATTATAAGAAACAACTCCTGAAGTCGGACGGATGAGTCCGTTTAAATGCTGAATTAACGTTGATTTTCCACTGCCGGTATGTCCGATAACTCCCATAAACTGTCCCTGCGGAATCTCCAGACTAACGTCTTTTAATGCATGCATCTCATAAGCGGTTCCCGGACTGTAAGTATAGGTTACATTTTCTAATTTTATCGACATAATGCACTCACCAGTTCCTCTCTTGTCAATATTCCATCCGGTATCGGCACACCTGCCTGTTTCAGTTCATACGCCAACAAAGTAACCTGCGGTACATCCAGACGATAGGATTTTAACTCTTCTACTTTTGAAAATACTTCCCTTGGTGTTCCCTGCATGACAATTTTTCCTTTATCCATGACAAATACTTTATCCGCCAAAGTCACTTCTTCCATGTAATGGGTAATCAAAACGACTGTTATGCCTTTCTTTTCGTTTAATTCCTTTACCGCCTGCAGCACTTCTTTTCGTCCGTTTGGATCAAGCATCGCCGTAGGCTCATCCAAAATAATGCACTTTGGCTCCATTGCCATCACACCGGCAATTGCCACTCTCTGTTTTTGTCCTCCGGAAAGTTTATTCGGAGAATGACTTCTATATGCCGTCATACCGGTTGCCTCTAAACTTTTATTGACTCTTCTCCAGATTTCATCCGTTTCCACACCCATATTTTCCGGACCAAATCCGACATCTTCTTCCACAATCGAACCAATAATCTGATTATCGGGATTCTGAAATACCATGCCGGCTTTCTGACGTACTTTCCAGATTTCTTCCTCCGTAGAAGTATTGATTCCATCTACTACCATTGCACCCTCTGTTGGATATAAAAGCGCATTGATATGCTTTGCCAGCGTCGATTTCCCGGAACCATTATGTCCAAGAACTGCAATAAACTGTCCCTGTTCAATATCCAGATTAATGTCATCGAGCGCACGATGTGTTTCTTCTATATGTCCATTTTCATCATATTTATAATAATCATGCATTAACTTTAATGCTTTAATGATTCCCATCGTCTATCCTCTCTCTTGTAACACTCTGTCATTTCCACATACATACCGATAAACTTCTATTTCTTTTGCATCCTGTTCCACATGATAATCGATTTTTAAAAATCCCAGTTTTTTTGCCAGCGCAATGGATGATTTGTTCTCCGAATGAATCCGGCAGTAAAGATACTTTGCGCCTCGCTCTTTGGCTTCTAAAAGAATTGCATGGCAGGCTTCATATCCATATCCCTGTCTTTGATAAGCTTCATCAATCAGATAACCCAGTTCCACAACAGAACGACCCTGATTCCAGATTTTCGGTTCGATTCCCACTCGTCCGATAATTTTACCACTTTGTTTTTCTATCACTGCCCAATAGCCCATATCACACAATTCATACATATATCTTCGGTAACTTGGGAAGTTTTCGATTTCTTCTTCTAATGTCTTTTCCTTTCCCTCAACCGCATTTTCTGTTGAATTCTGCTCATTTAAAGCAAGCATTTGTGGTAAGTCCGCTTCTGACATTTCCCGAACTAAAAGTCGTGGGGTCTCACATACCACTGCTGGAAGATGGTGATTGTGGCAATAAACTTTTTCCACAAATCTGGCATCAATCTCTTCATAGCCTTCGATTATCATTGCCGCCTGACTTAAGTCCTGCTTTCCTGAATCCGGATTAAAATATCCCATACAGGTTATATTTGCCGCTTTTGCTGCACGGCATCCATTGGTAGAATCTTCCACAACCAGACATTCACTTACGTCTAATTCAAGTTCCTCTGCTGCTGCCAAAAAGACGTCCGGTGCCGGTTTCGGATGCTTTACATTCTCTCCACTTAATATTTTATCAAAGTAGTGCCGAATATTTAAACGTTTTGTAACCATTTGAATATAAGAAAGCGGTGAAGAAGAAGCAATCGCCATTTTGTATCCCGCATTTTTTAAGCGTTCTAACAACTGTGGCACGCCCTCTATCATCGGGATACCCTCCCGTTCCACCGTTTCCGCTTTAATCTTTTTCATGGTATCCACTAATGCCTTATCTTCTCTGTCAATTCCATAGGTTTCATGAAGAAGATTCATAAGAAATCCAAGTGTAGAACCAATACAAGGTTTATAGACCTCATAATCCAATTCAATTCCACGTGTTAAAAGTGCTTCTTTCCAGATACGGTAATGTACTGGTTCACTGTTGATCAGCACTCCGTCCATATCAAATATAATTCCCTTTAACATCCTTTTTCTCCAAACTTTAAAAGGGTACTGCTTTTTCACAGCACCCTTTCTATTTTTTCAGGCATTGCACGGTGTAAAGCGTTGGAATGCTTAGCTGCTATAAAGCGGACATTCGCAATCCGCTTTGCTACTTGCTCATGAACGCAGTCGCTTCGCGATCTGTCAGTGGGAGCTTTCAACTCCCACTGACAGAAGCATCCCCCTCACTCGCCGCTTAGTGCTCCGCGCACTTGAAGCAGGGGAATGCTTAGCTGCGTTCAAACAGCAATTCATCCATAATTTTCCAGATTTCTTCCCTTCCCTGCTTGGTTTCGGCTGAGAATGGAATGACCTGTGTGCCCGCAAGCAGCTCGAGTCCTTGTTTCAATGCCTTCACGTGTTTCTGTACCTGGCTGCGTTTTAATTTATCTACTTTTGTTGCAATAATAATCGGCTGATAACCATTGTGTACAATCCAGTCATACATCATTTTGTCATTTGCTGACGGGTCATGCCGAATATCAATCAGCAAAAAGACCGCTTTTAACTGCTTTGATTTCTGGAGATAACGTTCAATTAATTTTCCCCACTGTTCTTTTACTGACTGCGAAACCTTTGCATATCCATATCCCGGCAAATCTACCAGATACATGGCATCATTAATATTATAAAAATTAATGGTCTGTGTCTTACCCGGGGAAGCACTGGTTCTTGCCAGTGCTTTACGATTCATTAATGCATTAATCAAAGAAGATTTTCCCACATTTGATTTTCCCGCAAATGCAACCTCAGGTAACTCAGTATCAGGAAGTGTGCTGGTAATTCCACACACAATGTCCAGTGACACATTTTTTATAATCATACCTGACCTCCCGTAAATGCTTCTTTTATTACTTCTTCCATAGAGCTTACAAAGATAATATTCAGTCCGTCTGTAATTTCTTTTTCTAATTCCTCTACATCCGGTTTATTTTCTTTCGGAACAAGTACCGTTGTAATTCCGGCATTTTTTGCCGCAAGCAGTTTTTCTTTTAATCCTCCGATCGGAAGGACACGACCTCTTAAAGTAATTTCACCGGTCATTGCAAGATTTGCTTTTACCGGAATTTTTGTAATTGCAGAAAGCATTGCTGTCGCCATGGTAATTCCGGCTGATGGACCATCCTTTGGAACCGCTCCTTCCGGAATATGGATATGTATGTCATTGTTTTTAAAAAATTCTGCATCAATCTGATAGTTCTCTGCAATTGAGCGGATATAGCTGATTCCGATCTGTGCAGATTCCTTCATGACATCTCCCATCTGTCCGGTCAATACAAACTCACCCTGACCCGGCATCAGATTCACCTCGATTTGAAGCGTATCCCCACCAACACTGGTCCATGCAAGTCCACGTACAATCCCTATCTGATCTTCTTCATTTTTCTTCTGGAACGTATAACGCGCTCTTCCTAAAAATTCTTCCAGATTCTCTTTTTCTACTCTTACACAGCTTTCTTTTTCTTCTAAGATTTTTCTGGCTGATTTTCTACAGATTGTTCCAATCTTTCGCTCCAGACTTCTGACACCTGCTTCTCTTGTATAAGCAGTAATCATTTCTCTTAAAGCTTCATCGGAAATTTCAAGCTGCGCTGATTTTAATCCGTGTGCCTTAATCTGCTTTGGAATCAGATGTTCTTTTGCAATATGCCATTTTTCATTTTCGGTATAGCTGCTGACTTCAATGATTTCCATACGGTCTAAAAGCGGACCCGGAATAGTCTGTAAATCATTTGCAGTTGCAATGAAAAGCACTTCTGATAAATCCAGAGGAATTTCCACATAGTGGTCACGGAATTTATGATTCTGCTCAGAATCCAGCACCTCCAGAAGAGCGGAAGAAGTATCCCCTTTGTAATCACTGCTGACTTTATCTATTTCATCTAACAGCATCAGAGGATTTTTGACTCCCGCCTGAATCATTCCATTTGCAATACGACCCGGCATTGCGCCCACATAAGTTCTCCTATGTCCACGGATTTCTGCCTCGTCACGCACTCCGCCAAGACTGATTCTGACATATTCTTTATTCAACGCATGTGCTACCGATTTTGCAATGGAGGTTTTTCCGGTTCCGGGCGGTCCTACCAGACAGAGAATCGGACTTTCACCTTTTTTCGTCAATGTCCGTACCGCAAGAAATTCCATGATACGCTCTTTTACTTTTTCCAGACCATAGTGTTCTTCTTCAAGAATCTGATACGCTCCCTGCAGGTTCTTATTATCGCGACTGGTCTTGTCCCATGGCAGAGACAATAACGTTTCAATATAGGTACGTATTACCCCTGACTCTGCCGGACTTCCCACAGTATTTTTAAACCGGTTGATTTCTTTTGTAATACGTTCTTTGACTTCTTTTTTTGCCTTTAATTTCTTTACGGTTTCTAAAAACTGCTCCGCTTCCGTTGCAGAATTATCTTCGCCTAATTCCTCACGGATCACTTTTAACTGTTCCCGTAAAATATATTCACGCTGATTTTTGTCGACACGCTCTTTCACTTTGGATTGAAGTCTTGCTCCGATTTCCATAATCTGGATTTCGTTTGTAAGAATCATTCCTACAATTTCATAGCGTTCCTCAAGGCTGACTGCCTCTAAAATCTTCTGTCGTTCTTCATAGCGAATCTGAATATGAATTGAAATCTGGTCTAAAACTTTTTCCACGTTCTCTAATTCTAAAATCTGACCGGCAAGTTCTTTGCTGATCTGCTTATTGGAATTACAGTAACGTACAAATAATTCTTTGATACTGCGAAGCATTGCTTCTTTTACCGTTTCATCTAAGTCTTCTTCCGGCTCAAAAACCGCTATCTGCGCCTCAAGATAATTTGGATTTTCTTCTAAAGAAACCAGCTGTGCTCTCTCAATTCCTTCTACTAAAACTCGAACAATGTTCTTTGGAAGTTTTACCAATTGTTTAATTTCTGCAATTGTTCCAATTGGATATAAATCCTCTTGAACCGGTTCTTCTGTCTCAGGATTTTTCTGTGTAATCAAGAGAATCCTCTGATCCTGCATCATTGCTTGTTCAATCGCCTGAATCGATTTCTCTCTGCTTACATCAAAGTGAACAATCATATCAGGAAGAATGGTCGTTCCTCTGAGGGCAACCGCCGGTAAATGATACATTATGTCACTCAATTCCCACACCTCCTTATTTTCATTGATGTATTCCGTTCTTATGCTGTTTCCGGTTTATTGCGTTTGCGTCCGCCTTTGCTTCTTCTTGTCGGAGGCTGCATTTCTCCATGCTCGAGTTCGGCACTTCCTGTTCCTTCTACCACTTCTTTGGTAATCTTGCAGGAACGGATGGTCTCATCGGATGGAATTTCATACATTAAATCCATCATGGTATTCTCCATGATAGCGCGAAGTCCTCTCGCTCCGGTTTTTCTTGTCATAGATTTTTCTGCAATGGCATTAATTGCGGACTCATCAAACTCTAATTTTACGCCATCTAATTCAAACAGTTTTTCGTACTGTTTTACTAAAGAATTTTTCGGTTCTTTTAAGATACGAACCAGAGCTTCTTTATCCAGCGCATCCAAAGAAACAACAACCGGTACTCGTCCGACAAATTCCGGAATCATACCAAATTTTACAAGGTCATGCGGCATAACTTCTTTTAACACATCACCGATATTTCGTTCTTTTTTATCTGCAATCTCAGTATTAAATCCGATTGATTTTGTATCCATACGGGTTTCAATAATTTTATTTAAGCCCTCAAATGCACCACCACAGATAAATAAAATATTGCTGGTATCAATCTGGATAAATTCCTGCTGCGGGTGTTTTCTTCCTCCCTGAGGCGGAACACTTGCAACTGTTCCTTCAATAATTTTCAGCAGTGCCTGCTGTACCCCTTCACCGGATACATCACGGGTAATGGAAGTATTTTCTGATTTTCTGGTAATCTTATCAATTTCATCAATGTAGATAATACCATACTGTGCACGTTCTACATCATAATCTGCTGCCTGAATAATCTTAAGCAGAATATTTTCTACGTCCTCTCCTACATAACCTGCTTCTGTCAGTGTTGTCGCATCTGCGATTGCAAATGGAACATTTAACAGTTTTGCAAGTGTCTGTGCAAGCAGAGTTTTTCCGGAACCTGTCGGTCCTAACATCAAAATATTACTCTTCTGAAGTTCTACATCTGAATTACTGCCTGCCAATACTCTTTTATAATGATTATAAACTGCTACGGAAAGTACTTTTTTGGCTTCATCTTGTCCGATTACATAGTCATCCAGAAATGACTTAATCTCCTGTGGTTTCAGCAGATTAATTTCATCGTTCATCGGTTCTGCATAATCTGCACTTTCTTCCGCACAGATTTCTGCACAGATTTCCACACACTCATCACAAATATAAGTTCCGTTTGGTCCGGCGATCAATTTACGCACCTGCTCCTGTGTTTTTCCACAAAATGAGCAGCGGACTTTCGGTTCATTTCCTTTCATTGCCATTTCTTTTCCTTTCTGTTTTACTTCTCTTTTTAATGGCGAAAAGACCCCCGAGCCAAAGCGCAGGAGTCTTATCTTTTGTCTTACTTTTTATACTCAATTATGCTGTCAATCAGACCATAAGCCTTTGCCTCTTCTGCGGACATATAATAATCTCTTTCCGTATCTCTGGCAACGACTTCATAAGGCTGACCAGTATTTGCAGCCAGAGTCTCATTCAGTTTCTTTTTGGTTTTCAGAATCATATTTGCAACGATTTCAATCTCTGTTGCCTGACCCTTTGCACCGCCAGATGGCTGATGAATCATGATTTCTGCATTCGGAAGAGCAAAACGTTTTCCTTTTGCACCACCTGCAAGAAGGAATGCTCCCATACTTGCAGCCATACCTACGCAGATTGTTGATACATCACATTTAATATAATGCATGGTATCATAAATTCCCCATCCTGCTGAAACTGAACCACCCGGGCTGTTAATGTATAACTGAATATCTTTTCCAGGATCTTCTGATTCTAAGAACAGAAGCTGAGCAATAATAAGACTTGCAGTTGTATCATTTACTTCTTCTCCTAAAAAGATAATTCTGTCTTTCAGCAAGCGGGAATAAATATCATAACTTCTCTCGCCCCTGCTTGTCTGTTCAATCACATATGGTACTAAACTCATGAAACTCCTCCTATTCTGTCAAACAGGTTCAAAGGACTGATTAAGCCTCTTTATTCTCTACGACTTCTGTTACTTTTGCAGCATCTGCAAGTAAAGTAACTGCTTCCTGAACAGCTAAATCTTTCTTCATCTGTTCTTTTTCGTAGTCACCCATTAATTCATTTAATTTTTCAGCTGTCATTTTATATGCTTCAGCCATTTTTGCAATTTCTTCATTGACTTTTTCATCAGAAATCTGGATATCTTCTACTTCTGCAACTTTTTCAAGTACCAGACGTGTCTGGATCGTCTTCATAGCCTGTGGTCTTAACTGTTCTTCCATTGCTGCACGGTCAGAACCTGTGAACTGATAGTACTGGTCAATGGAAAGTCCCTGCTGCTGAAGTCTTGAGATAAAGTTGTTTAACAGCTCTTCAATCTGAAGCTGAACCATAGCTTCCGGAATATCCATCTGTGCATTTTCAATTACTTTATCTACTACTTTATCTTCTTTTTCACGTTTTACAGCTACTTCTTTTCTTTCTTTTAAGTTCTTTTCGATATCAGCTTTGTATTCTGCAAATGTTTCAAATTCAGAAACATCTTTTGCGAATTCATCATCTAATTCCGGAAGTTCTTTTACTTTAATTGCTTTTACTGTGCATTTAAATACAGCAGCTTTTCCTTTGAGGTCTTCTGCATGATAATCTTCCGGGAAAGTAACGTTTACTTCTTTTTCTTCTCCGATTACTGCACCAACCAACTGCTCTTCAAATCCCGGGATGAAAGAGTTAGAACCAATTGTCAGCGGATAATCGGTTCCTTTTCCGCCTTCAAAAGCAACTCCGTCAACGAATCCTTCAAAGTCAAGTGTTACCATGTCTCCATCAGCAACTGCTCTGTCGTCTACGTCGATTGTTCTGGAGTTCTTTTCCTGTTCTTTTTTCAGTTCTGCTGCAACTTCTTCTTCTGTTACGTCTGCTGCGGATACTTCTACTTCTACACCTTTATATTCACCTAAAGTAACTTCCGGTTTTACAGCAACTTCTGCTGTAAAGATGAAAGATTTTCCTTTTTCAATCTGTACAATGTCAATTGTTGGTCTGGAAACGATGTCTAATTCGCTTTCCTGTGCTGCCTTTGGATATTCTGTATTAATCAGAAGATTTGCTGCATCTTCAAAAAATACACCTACTCCATACATTTTTTCAATCATAACACGTGGAGCTTTTCCTTTACGGAATCCTGGAATGTTGATGCTTTTTTTGTTTCTGTTGTAAACAGTGTTTACTGCTTTTTCAAAATCTTCTGCTGATACTTCAACTGTCAGCTTTGCCATGTTTTTTTCGAGTTTTTCTACCTGTACGCTCATTTTAAATGATTCCTCCTTGAATTCTATATGTATTGATGCATATTAGGTATTCATGCATTTCTGCCCATAAATAGACCATTTTTCATACTTACAGTCATTATCACAGTATAGCACAAGGTTTTTTAAAATACCAGCATTTTTTTAATAAACGATTGATTTTTTTATCTGATGTGCCTTTACTTCACCTTCTAACTGACTAATCAGCTCCAGCGCAAACGCAATTGCCGTTCCAACTCCTCTGCTTGTTGTCACATTCTTATCACGTACCACTGCTTCTTCCGAAAGAACTGCCCCTTTTAATTTTTCCTCGCATCCCGGATAGCAGGTTGCTTTTCTGCCTTTTAAAATTCCATTTGCTCCAAATACTCCTGGTGCGGCACAGATTGCTGCTATTTTTTTGTCTGCTTCATTAAATTTTATCAACAATTCGGTTAAACCTTTGTGTTCTCCTAAATGCAGAGTTCCCGGCATCCCGCCCGGCAGTACAAGCATATCTGCATCACTGTAATCGACCTCTTCAAATAACCGGTCTGCACTCACTTTAATCCCGTGGGAGCCCGTCACTTCAAGACTTGTTCCAATCGAAACCATAATCACTTCTTCTCCGGCTCTTCTTAACAAATCAACAACGGTCAATCCTTCTACTTCTTCAAAGCCCTCTGCTAAAAACACACATACTTTTGCCATGTGACATTCCTCCTGTTTGCTTTTTTCTCAAATTATGATACGATACTGGTAAATGATATTTCAATCATCTTATAAAAATCAAAGGAGCATTTTATTTTATGGAAATCGAAAGAAAATATCTGATTAAAAACCTGCCATTTTCCCTAAATGAATATTCTTTTCACAAAATTGAACAGGCCTATCTAAACACCGACCCTGTTATCCGAATCCGAAAACAGGATGACGATTATATCTTTACTTATAAAGGTCGTGGACTTATGGTAAGAGAAGAATACAATCTGCCGTTAAATGAACAGGCTTACTGTCATCTTAGAGAAAAAGCCGACGGCATTATTTTATCCAAAACCCGCTATCTTATTCCTTTTAAAACTTATACCATCGAATTAGATGTATTTGACGCCCCTTATGAAGGACTGATTCTCGCAGAAGTTGAATTTCCTGACGAATCTTCGGCTAATTCTTTTACTGCACCGGACTGGTTTGGAGAAGATGTCACCTTTTCCAAAATTTATCATAACAGTACCTTGTCAGCCGGTAAAACACAGGAGCCCATTTAACTAAGGCTCCTGCTTTTTTCCCTTTTGTTTTATCTGTCTTCGTATCCGTCTCCAGGTTTCTTCCTGCCTTTTATCCAGTTCTTTTTCAAATTGTATCCCATACTTTCTCTCTAATTTCCAGAGATAACATTCTAAAATCACTCCACAAAAAACACCTGCCAGCTTTGCCAATGGATTCTTACTCTTCCGACAGTGTTTTCTTAATCGAAAAATTCGTTCCATTTTCATCCCTTCTGTCAAAATAAAAACTATTCCATGATTCCTTTTCTTTTATTTTAACAGGAGAGCTTTTGTTTTGCAATGTTATATATTGCAAAATTATCTCAATTTCCGACTGAGATAACACTCCGTGGGGCGCACATTGTCCAGTGGACGATGGTTCTGCGCGGACCGTAACGAAGTGTAGACCGCAGCGATTCTAAGAAGAATTTGTCAGCTTGTGCTGACTAGAATCGTGCGCCAAGTCTCACGAATGTTCGACTTGAATTTTTATAACTGTTTTGTTTTCTTTACACAGGCACGAATACTTTCGGAAACTGCACTTCGCATGCCTCTTTCTTCTAACACACCAACTCCCTCTATTGTTGTTCCCGCCGGTGAGCAGACCATATCTTTTAATTCACCCGGATGCATACCCGTTTCTAATACCATCTTTGCACTTCCATATACAGCCTGTGCTGCAAATTCATATGCCTGTTTTCTTGGCATGCCCTCTGCAACTGCTCCATCTGCCATTGCTTCGATAAACATAAACACAAATGCCGGTGAGCTTCCGCTGACTGCGCCAACCACATCCAGAATTTTTTCTGTCACGGTATCTGCACGTCCAAAAGAACGAAGCAGCACCAGCGCATCTTCGAGTTCTCTTTCTGTAACCTCTTTATTCGGGCAGACACCTGTAATGCCTTCTCCAACCAGCGCCGGTGTATTTGGCATGGTACGGATAATTTTATGACCTGCTCCAAACTGTGCTTCCAACCATTCCAGTTTCTTTCCCGCTGCAATCGAAATAATCACCTGTTCTGATTTTATTTCTGATTTTATTTCCTGAATTACTTCTTCACAAAACTGAGGTTTTACTGCTAAAAAGATTACATCTGCATCCTGTACTGCCTTCTTATTATCGGTTGTACATTCGATTCCAAGTGTTTCCTGTACTTTTTTAGCAGAGTTTTCTGTTTTCGTAGATGCCTTGATATCCTCTTTTTTTAAGATTCCTTTTTCTAATATCCCGCCAATAATTGCGGTTGCCATATTTCCACAGCCTACAAATCCTATTTTCATGTCTGTCAAACCTCCTGTATTGTTTTACAAACTCTCAAATTCTTTAAATCAAGTGTAGTAAGAATTCTGAGAATACATTTTTTCTTATTATCCAACGTTTTCTTCTTTTTTGCAAGTATTGGCTGTGTTTTTTCTCTTCTCGAAAGTTTGACAGTTGAACAAGTAAAAGCTCAGCTTTCAAATTTTTTTACTCTTTTACTAAACGACAGATTGTTATCATCACTTTTTCAATATCCAAAGGTTTCGCCAAATGAGCATTCATACCCACGGCAATGCACTTTTCAGCATCTTCCTGGAATGCATTTGCTGTCATAGCTATAATCGGTATTGTTTTTGAATCTGAACGTTCTAATGACCTGATTTCCCTCGTAGCTGTATATCCATCCATAATAGGCATCATCAGATCCATCAGAATTGCATCAAATGTTCCTGCCGGTTTCTCTTTAAATAATTCCACTGCCTGCTGTCCATCCTCCACTCTGGTAACTAACGCTCCTACATCTTCGAGAACTGTCTTCGCTATTTCCGCATTCAGCTCATTATCTTCTGCAATGAGAATTCTTTTCCCTTTTATTGTGTGAATTGCAGATGTCTTTATGGCATTCCGACTTCCGTATACCTCTTCTTTTGATGCCATGTCAAAAGAAAGATCTACCGTAAATTTTGTTCCAATACCCTGTCTGCTTTCTACCTGAATACTTCCACCCATCAGCTCTATCATAGATTTGATAATAGAAAGTCCCAAACCGGTTCCCGGCACCTTGTTTTCTGTAGAGGTATGTTCTCTGGAAAATTCTTCATAGATATGCGGAAGATATTCTTCACTTATACCAATACCCGTATCTTCACATGAGAAAATACAACGTATCTTTGAAGGATTCTCTGATACTGCCTCATGTATTTCTACATGGATTGAATGTCCCTCCGGAGTATACTTTATAGCATTACTGATAATATTCAACATGATCTCCTGTAACTTTGTCTGATCACAGACAGCATAATGATGTCTTACATCTAAAACGGTATGATACTGCAAGTTCTTCTTTCTGATATCCTCTTCAAACACTGTATTTACCCTGTGAAATAATGCATCCATATCCTCAGCTTTTAACTGCAATACCGCAGTACCACTTTCAATCCGGGCCATCTCCAGAACCTGATTGATGATCATTAACAAAAGATTACTGGAAGACTGTATCTTTCCCAGATATTCTTTTGCCTTTTTTTCATTTTGCAGATTCTTCTCCAACAAATCGGAAAAACCTACAATTGCATTCATCGGAGTTCGAATATCATGGCTCATGTTAAATAAAAATCTTGTTTTTGCCTCATTGGCATTTTTCGCCTGCTCAGCAGATTTTTCCAGTTCTGCTTCATATTGTCTTTCCCTGTGTTTTTTGCTGGATGTCAAATAAAATACTGTAGCAATCAATAATGAGAATATATAAGAAATGGCAATACACATAATCCAGTAAGAACGTGGAATCCATCCCCTTGAAGGTATAATATCAAAATACCATGTGTTATTGGGCACTGTACATTCTACTGTCAGAATGTTGTCCGGCATATCGCTCTGGCTCTCTGCCAGAATAATCCGGTCGCTGCTGTCTCTGTCATAGGTCCAAATTCTGTAACAGAAATCTGCATCACTTAAATAATCAAGATTTATCTCACCAATGAAACGCTCCCAGTCAATCACCAGAATTACAAACCCCCAGAACTCACCCTGTTCTGAATTATTGTCCTGATAAACCGGATTAAAAAGCAGTGCTCCTGTTCCTCCCTGCTTTAACTGATATGGTCCTCCAAGCGTATATTTTCCGCTCTTCTTCGCCAGAATTGCATCCTTTTTCCGTTCATGCTCCTGCAGCATATCCAGTCCAAAAGCCCCCTCATTTCCCTGTTTCGGATAAATGTCTGTAACAATTCCCTCAGGTGCCAGTTCAAATGCCTTTATCACTCCATCTTCATTCGGAATCTTTTCTGCCAGTTCAGAAAATGTATTTTCATCCAGATTTTCTCCTGCACTGATATAATTTCCCAAAAGTTCAGAGAGCATGATATACTGATCCAGCCTTGCCCTGACTCTTTTCTCAGTGATCTGCGCCATATATTTTCCGGTTGTCTTTTCATCCTTTTCCAACTTATGGAGCAGAAAAACGCCAACAATGAGTGCTGTCAAAACAGCAATCAATCCAACAATACAACAATGTAATTTTATCTTTTTATATAGTTCGCTGTCCTTTTTCATTCTGCTATTCCTCTGTTATTTTTTTCCGGTCACTGACACGTCTGCTTACCAGCACAGAATTTTCGGATTGTATCTATCAGTTCCGGTACCTTTAACGGTTTTGACAGGTGTGCATCCATCCCTGCCTTCATCGTCTTTCTTTTATAATTATCAGCTACCTGTCCCTATCCGATTTTCTCAAAACAAAAAAGCACTGTCTTTTCAGACAATGCATCTTAAACGTTGTAACCTACTGCTATTTTGCAGGTTCTACAGCTTTGCATCTTAGATCTTCGGCTGATTTGCTGACGAATCTTTATTTTTTATTATACATTATTTCTTGCAATATGTCTATCATATCAGCCAGAGTACCACGTCTATAATACTTGCATAGGCGTGGGTGAATGGCTGTGTTTTATTTTATTCCCTGATTTTTAATATAATTTTTCACTACATCCAAAGTATTTTCACTTACGGTTGCAATAAAATAACTGTCAGACCAAAAATAAGGTTTCCAGTAATACTTTTTAAGCAATGTATCGCCATAAAGCTTACGAGCTTTGCGGGACGTCTGAGTTTTTATTACATTGACAAGTTCTGACGGAGAAGTCTGCGGTTCCGCTTCAATAAGCAGATGTATGTGATCCAGTTCCCCGTTTAACTCAAGTATATTAAACCCTCTGCTTTCAGCTACATAATTAATCCGTTCATAGACAGCAGTTTTTACATCGCCGGTAAGAACCGGATGTCTGTATTTTGTTACAAGTACTATATGATACTGCAATAAAAAACAGCTGTGCCTGTTTGTATAATATTCGTACCCTGTTTTCTTTTTCATAAGGCTCAAATTCTCCTTTACATCCAAATATATGTTTGCTATGATTATATCAGAGATAATTAATGTTTTCAACACTTACAAAAGGAGTGCAGCTATATGTCTTATAAGGTAATCCAGTGTCAGATAGCACAGGACAGCTTAATATATGATTACTGCGACAGCAATGCTCAAAAAGCAAAGCTGTTGTATAATGCTGCGCTCTTTCGTATCAGACAGATTTTCACAGGCTGGGATAAAGACTCTCGTACGGACAATGAGAAAGAAGTCTTTGCTGAAGTAGCTCTTCTGCAACAGACTTATCCTTCTGTTAAAGTGAAAAAGGTCATTTCATACGGTCACCTTGAGAAACTGATGCGCGTTACGCATAACCCTGACTTCTTTGCAGGACTTCCAATGCAGACGGCACAGGCTGTTGTCAAACATGCAGGAACCGATTTCTCAAACTGGCTGAAATCCTTAAAGGCTTACAAGCAGGATCCGTCAAAGTTTTTAGGAAAACCGCAGATGCCGCACTACCAGAAGCGTAATAGTATCACATTTGGTATTACGAATCAGGATGCTGTATTATATCCCGCAGATCATGGTGTTAATTTAAAACTCCCGGGTAGAAAGGAACGCCTTTATCTTTCAAATGTAGAAGCGGATTCCGTCCTCAAAGAGGTTAAAATTAAGCCTTATTATGGAAGATACATCCTGTGTCTTACCCTCGAAAGTGAAAATTTTGCCGCAGATAATACAGACATGCCCAACATATGCGCCATAGACTTTGGTGTGAGCAACTTCGCAGCTGTCGTATGCAATGATGGTTCATCAATGCTGTACAAGGGCGGAGCGGTTCTGTCAGAGTGCCAGTGGTTTCACAAAAAGAGAGCCAAAGCTGTCAGCATTATCACAAAAGGCCATGAACACATGCATGCCAACTCCAGGTACCTGAGCGCCTTAAGCAGACATCATGCCGATTTCATTAAGGACCAGTGTCATAAAATCAGCCGCAGCATTATAAACTACTGCATGGAACATCACGCCGGTACACTTGTTCTTGGCGAAAACAAACGCTGGAAACAGGACTGCGACATGGGTTCACAGAACAACCAGAACTTTGTCTCAATGCCTACAGGGTTGCTCAAACAGATGATTATTTACAAAGCATCTGATGCTGGAATAAAGACAATCATGCAGGAAGAATCATACACCTCACAGGCTGACATAACAGCAATGGACTACATTCCTGTTTATGGCGTTGATGCCGAAAACGCAGTATTTTCTGGCAGGCGCATAAGCCGCAGTCTCTACCGCTGCTTTAACGGCATGATCATCAATGCCGACTGCAACGGTGCCGCAAATATCATGCGCAAGGCCATAACGGATGCATGGAACAGCATAACTGATTTTTCATTTCTCGCATCACCTGAAGTGTCAGGATTCCACGAACTGAATCCCCTAAGTATTTCCGTAAAAGGGATAGCGGCCGCGTGAACGGCCTCGGCAGGTGGTGGACAGCTTATTTTTAGGTTCGAAAGACGACTTATAAAGTGTCCTGCTGCCACCCAGATACCACTTCCATAGGAGCTATGCACCGCATGGGAGTTGGTAATTCATACAAGTGAAATATGCAAGCACTATATGGCATTTTTCAAGATGCCCAGCCGAGAAAACAAATCGGGATGAATGGTAATAGCTGAAACATTCGGGTTTACGGATGCTTCGTATTTGGGAGTTTGACAGTTGAATATTAGAAAAAGTGGTCGCAGGTATTGATCTACCTGCATTTTTTATGTCAAATTTTCTGTTTTATTTAGTAGTAATTAGTGGTAATTCTCTTAATAGTATGCTATACTAAAAAAGATGGAGAAATTATGAGAGTTACAACGAACAAATAGAAAAATTCAGAATCCTTTTATATCACCAAAAGTTTTAAAAACAGCAAAGGAAAAAGCACTTCTGCCACTGTCAGAAAATTAGGCGTGTTTAATGAATTATTAAAAGAACATGGGCCAACACGCGATGATGTTATGGCTTGGGCACGTGAAGAAGCCCGACTCGAAACGGAAAAATATAAAAAGGAACAGGCTGAGAAATCTGTGCAGATAACATTTCATGCCGACCGAAGACTTGATTTCAACCAGCAAAAATTTTATTGTGGTGGTTATCTCTTTCTACAATACATTTACTATGGCTTGCAGCTAGACAAGACCTGCCGTAAGATTCGGGATAAATATGATTTCAAATTCGATATAAATGCCATTCTGTCTGATCTCGTTTATCTATTATAGAGCAGAAAACCCCATCCGACGAGTCGACGCTACTGAAAAAGTCCTTATTTTACACAAAACGGTACAAGGTAAAGCATACTTATATGTTTTACACTACTATATATTGTATGTAAAAACAGTTTTTCAGTGCCCTCGACGAGTCGGTTGGGGTTTTCTGCTCATTTTTTCTTGTGATGAATATATTTTCGTTTTGGTTTTTCAATTCCTTGC
>ERZ839489.699-NODE-699-length-30258-cov-7.632652_pt1 | contig 30258 bp, 30 predicted proteins | sample MGYA00519938_ERZ839489 | MGnify/ENA primary metagenome ERZ839489 (study PRJEB31850, sample SAMEA3708846) | human gut metagenome | biome: human gut; feature: human-associated habitat; material: faeces | place: China | collected 2014 ...
CGCTTCGAGGTATTCCAGTTGTTTAATTCGCATCGATGGCCATCCTTTTTTATTAGCATTATAGTCTTTCCCTATATCGGGTTCAAATATTTAACAGTTATTCAATAACAGACATTCATGGTAGATTATTAGAATTCTATATAATTCTACTTGTTAAGTAGTTTAGAATTAATGGGGGAGATTTAATAATGGAAATTGCAAAAGCAACAACGACGGCATTGGTAGGAGTAAGTCTTTTTCTACTGGCTGGCTGTGGCAATCAGCAATCGAGTGCTACTAGCAAGCGCTCGTCGGTTACGACAACGCAAACGAAGACTAAGACAACCCATCAGCAGGACCAGATTGTTGGTAGCTTCGTTGATAGTGAAGACGGAGCTGCTATCCAGTTAAAGAGTGATGGTACTGGTCAGTACGTTTATGCTGACTCAGGGGAGCCAGATACTAATGACCAGCTGACTTGGAAGAAGGATGGCGATCATTACACGGTAACTCTCCAGGATAGCAACGTTTCTAGTCCGTTGACCGCGACGCTTGATGGCAACCAATTGACCCTGTCCGGGGATAGTAACTGGAATACGGAACACTTCAAGAAAACTACTAAGAAGCTTGACCTGAACCAGTTCCTGGCTAATCAGCATAAGCAAAATGGGGATGCTAATAATGGGCAAAACCAAACAGCAGACACCCAGGGTAGTAATAATGCTGCTAACGCCGGGACGGCACAGGGTAATGATGGCAGCCAAGGCGGGAATGTTAAGGATTTTACTGATTCTATGGGTGGACACCACCACGTTGTGATGTCAGGTGCAACCGATAGTGATGGTCACCAGATGGGGGTTGACCAAGAAACGGACCCTGATGGTAGTAGCCATACCTTCCAATATGTTGATGGAATGATGCCGTATTAGTGGGAAGCTAAAATAGAATGCCCTTCAGCAACTCGTGCCAAAACCATGGCCCGGGCTGCTTTTATAGTTGCATAGGATTGCAAAATTATTTTAACTGTAATTTTACGGAGAAACTGGCTTACTCCCTAACACTACTCCTTGCTCTAGCCAAGCCTGGCAGGTATAATCAACGAAAATTCCTTGACGGCTACGGCGGTAATTCGCTATAATTAATTCGTTAAGTTATTATTCCGGCATAGCTCAGTTGGTAGAGCACCTGACTGTTAATCAGGTTGTCGTCAGTTCGAGTCTGACTGCCGGAGTCATTGAAATACTGATCGGTATTTCTTTTGCCAACTTAGCTCAGCTGGTAGAGCATCTCCCTCGTAAAGAGAAGGTCGTAGGTTCGACTCCTATAGTTGGCATAATAAACATTCGTTAAATGTTACAAAGCTTGATATATCAACGTTTTTCGTCGATATATCAAGCTTTGTTTTTGTTTATTGCAAAAAGTGCTGCACACGTTTTGACAAGAAAAACTCGAATCTGCTAGTTGTAACTGAAAAGCTCCGTTTATTTTGGCCAGGCTTGACTCATCGTTTTTAACAGTGGCTGGACGGTGCGACGCTCGCTTTTTAGATAGGTACCAATGAAACCATTGCATCGATTGGTGAAAAGTATGGCAAGTCCAATGGGCAGATTATTTTACGCTGGCTGCTGCAGCGTGGCATCGTAGCAATTCCTAAATCGGTTCACAAAGCTCGGATGCGTGAAAACATTGATGTCTTTGATTTTGAGCTGAGTGAGGCCGACATGCAGCTGATGAGCAGTTTGGACAAAAATGAGAGTCAGTTTTTTGATCACCGCGATCCAGCCGCAATTGAAAGTATTTTTGGCCAAAGCATGAAAGCATTACGCGACTAACCCAGTTTAAGGAGAAATTTTTATGAAAGCCGCAGTATTTATCGCTCCAGGACAGATTGAGGTCCAAGAGACTGCCAAGCCAGAAATCGATGGTGAAAACCAAGCTATCATTCGTGTCGTTCGAGCAAGTGTCTGTGGTTCTGATCTGTGGTGGTACCGCGGCATTGCCAAACGAGAAGCCAATACGCTGGTTGGTCATGAGGCAATCGGGGTTGTTGAACAGGCGAGTGCAGACGTCAGCCAGATTAAAGCGGGTAACTTTGTAATCGTACCGTTTACTCATGGCTGTGGACATTGCGTGGCCTGTTTGAACGGCTTTGAAGGCAACTGTCTGAATCAAAAGCCAGGATCTAACGGCGGCTATCAAGCAGAATTCATGAAATATGAACCAGCTGACTCCGGACTGGTAAAGATTCCTGGTACGCCAGCCGACTACACGGATGAGCAGCTGGCCTCGCTGCAGATGCTTTCTGACGTTATGGCGACCGTCTTTCATGCAGCTAAGAGTGCCGACAGCTCCATTGAACAGGCTGGCCAAATTGCTCGTCCTAGAGCAGTAATTGGTCGCGTCGGCGTACCGCATGCTGAACGAAAATCCAACCAGCTGTTCTGGAAAAATATCGGTCTGCGTGGCAGAATTGCCTCGGTTACCAGGCCGGATAATGAACTGCTGCTCAAGGCAGTTTTGGATGGGGAGATTAACCCAGGCAAGGTCTTTACCAAGAGCTTTGACCTTGATCACGCTGCTGATGCCTATGCAGCAATGGATCAGCGCCAGGCCATCAAATCGCTGCTGGTAATCGATTAGTAGTTGGTTTGCCGTCTTGATTATGTCTTAAACATTATTGGTGGTCTTTCTTAAGCACAATTAAAATTTGATGATATAATCACTTAAAAGACATAAGAGAGGCGAAAAACATGAGCGACGTGGATATTGAAGAGATTCGCTTGCTAACGAAAAAAGGACTCAATGAGCTGCTGGAACGGGCCCATCTGGAACCGGATGATCTGTTCGTCTTGGGCTTGAGTACCAGTGAGGTTCAAGGCAAGATGATCGGCAAGCATTCCAACATTGAAATTGGCCGGACGATTGTCAAAACGATTATTGAGACTTTAAAACCGTTGGGCGTTCATTTGGCCGTACAGGGATGCGAGCATTTAAACCGAGCGCTGGTGGTTGAAAAAGCGGTTGCCAAGGCTAAAGGACTTGAGATCGTCAGTGTCTTTCCCCAGATCAATGCCGGTGGCGCCGGTCAGATTGCCGCCTTTGAAAACTTTACTGATCCCGTTGAGGTCGAACATGTCGTTGCCAATGCTGGCATGGATATCGGTGATACGTTTATCGGCATGCATGTTAAGTTTGTCCAGGTGCCAGTTCGTACTTCAGTTAAGGAGATTGGTCAGGCCCACGTGACTTATCTGCGCACACGACCAAAATATATTGGCGGACCACGGGCAAAATATGAGTGGGATCCATTCAACGAAAAATAAAACGGGACAGGTGCTTGAAATTGTGCATGTGCATGATTTTAAGCACTTTTTTTAGTTAAAATCTCAACAGATAATTGTTATCGCTTACAATTGTCTTTAATGATAATTTTATTAACTAACAGTATAGATTAGCATTCAATTTTAAAATTTTGTGAACATTTATTACTTTTTAAGATGGTGTGCAAACGATTCCAAAATGCCTTGATATCACGATTTACCTCTTGGAATACCGGCACTTGGTTTGACGGAATGAAGATAAACAGTATATAATAGTAAACGTTATTTTAAGGAAATTGTTACTTTCCTTTAATCTTTTGACTTTTTCAATAATTTGACTGAGCTTTTATTAGATTCAATCAAAATTTGGAGGAAATGGAATGGATAAGCAAAAACAATTAGACACGTCCTTCTTCGGGCAGCCAAGAGGACTGGCTACGCTGTTCTTCACTGAAATGTGGGAACGGTTCAGTTACTATGGGATGCGTGCCATCCTGCTGTTCTACATGTACTACGCCGTCAGCAAAGGCGGTTTGGGCATGGACCAGGCAACGGCTGCTTCGATCATGTCAATCTATGGTTCGCTGGTATATCTTTCTGGGGTGATCGGCGGCTGGCTTTCTGACCGGCTTTGGGGGCCAAGAAAGACCGTCTTTATTGGTGGGGTTTTGATCATGTTTGGTCATATTGCTCTGTCATTGCCTGCTGGGACGACGGCACTTTATGCTTCAATTATTTTGATCGTTATCGGGACTGGGCTTTTGAAGCCAAACGTTTCTGAAATGGTCGGTGGCCTGTACAGTGAAGAAGACCGGCGCCGGGATGCCGGGTTCTCAATGTTCGTCTTCGGGATCAACTTTGGGGCAGCCATTTCACCAATCGCAGTTCCTTGGGCTGCTAACGGTTTTGGCCTGCACCTGTTTGGCAACGAAATGAACTTCCATGCTGGTTTCTCACTGGCTGCGATCGGGATGTTCTTTGGCTTGCTGCAATACTACATTGATGGTAAGAAGTATCTGTCAAAAGACAGCCTCTACCCAGATGACCCAATCGACAAAGAAGATCTTAAGCCAATCATCAACTGGACGATCGTTGCCGTAGTTGTCTTGGCAATCATCCTCGGTCTGATGGGAGCCATGGGTCAGTTAAACATCAACAGCATCATCAATTTGATTACAGTTATTGCGATTGCTTTGCCAATCATCTACTTTATCATGATGCTCAACTCCAAGAAGGTTACCAAGGTCGAAAAATCACGGGTTGTAGCCTACATTCCGCTGTTTATCGCTGCGGCAATCTTCTGGGCAATTGAAGAATCTGGTTCGGTTGTGCTGGCACTGTTTGCTGCTCAACGGACGGTTCTGCACATTGGGGGCTGGCACTTTGCTGCTGCCAACTTCCAGACGCTGAACCCGCTGTTTATCATGATTCTGACGCCATTCTTCGTTCACCTGTGGAGTCACTGGAAGAACCAGCCAAGTGCTCCTGGCAAGTTTGCTGCCGGTCTGGTTATCGTTGGTCTTTCATTTGTCTGGATGGCACTGCCTGGCTTGATTCACGGCACGACTTCTGGGCGGGTCAGTCCATTCTGGCTGGTCGGCTCATGGTTTATCTGTGAGATCGCCGAAATGCTGATCTCGCCAATTGGTCTGTCAATCACGACTAAGCTGGCACCAGTTGCATTCCGTTCACAAATGATGAGTATGTGGTTCCTGGCCGATTCTGCAGGCCAAGCCGTCAACGCACAGATCGTTAAGTTCTACACGCCAGGTACGGAAATTCAATACTTCCTGATTGTTGGTGGTGTAGCAATCGTCTTCGGGATCGTGCTTTGCTTCTTTGTTAAGCGAATTCACGGCTTGATGGAAGGCGTTGACTAATAAAATCAATTAACGTTCGCGATTTATTTCGCGGACGTTTTTTAATTCATCTGGGATTATGTTATCCTTACTTTCAAGGGGGGATGAGAATGATTAAGCTGGCAGTCAGCAGCGATAATCACCTGGATGTCAACCGAATCATGTCAACGCGAGCCTTGCACATTCAAGCAAGCTGGCTGTTAAGGCATGATATCGACTACTATCTATATGCCGGTGATCTTTACAACAATTTTGGCCGAACGCGGCGCTATTTTGCTGCTTTACAGCGCTTGGTTGGCGAACGGGTTCAGATCTATTATGTCCTGGGAAATCATGATATGCTGTCGCACGCGTCATACCAAGACGTTGAGCACCTGGCGGATCCGATGTACCTGCACAATCAATACGTTGATCTGCCGGGGACGGACTGGCGCTTAATCGGTAATAACGGCTGGTATGACTATTCATTTTCTGACTACGCTCAGCAGCCGCAGCGAGTAGCCCAATGGAAAAAGGTCTACTGGGTTGATGCCGCCATCAAACAGCCCATGTCTGACCCGCAAAGAATGGGACTGGTGCTGAATCAGGTTGAACAGCAGCTGACAATGGCTCAGGCGGCTGGCAAAAAAGTGATTTTTTTAACTCACTTCGCACCAAGAAAGGCTTTGCTGAGTCCCAAACCGTCATTTGTCCAAAGTCAAAGACAGTTGAAAACCTACCAGATGATCAATGCAATGATGGGCAGCGAGCGCTTAGGCAGACTGCTGGAAAAGGCTCCGCACGTAAAATACGTCTTTTATGGTCATCTGCATGGTATTCATGATCCACTAAAAGCAGCCCATCTGGTTTATCTTAATCAGGCTGTTGGCGTCAAGAAAGCCAAGCGGACTGAGTGGCAGTATGATAAGTTTGCGGAGCAATGGGAGCATCGTTTGAAGATAATTGAGTTAAATAATTAAAAAAGGGCTTGCTTTTATTGGCTAAATTAGTTATCATATTTATTGTTGATTGTTACTGATTGTTTTCAATAACAGTTAAGCTCTTATGGAGGAGTAGCGAAGTGGCTAAACGCGACGGTCTGTAAAACCGTTCCTTCGGGTTCGGCGGTTCGAATCCACCCTCCTCCATTATTATAGGGATATAGTTAAACGGTATAACTACGGTCTCCAAAACCGTCATTGTGGGTTCGATTCCTACTATCCCTGCTCAACTGAATATTTTGGCGGTATTGGTGAAGTTTGGTTAACACATCGGTTTGTGGGTCCGACATGCGTGGGTTCGAATCCCACATACCGCCCTTTTATCCAACAGTCTACCAAATGTTGGATAGTTTGGACGAAACGTTCAGGCACTATTTGGTGGTATAGCCAAGTGGTAAGGCACAGGTCTGCAAAACCTCGATCACCGGTTCAAATCCGGTTACCACCTTTTAGTAAAGACTTATGCCTCTGTGGCGGAATTGGCAGACGCGCTGGACTCAAAATCCAGTTCCCGTTGAGGGAGTGTGGGTTCGACCCCCACCGGAGGCATTAAATATTCGGTTATATATCTTTACTAAGCAGTCATCAGTTTTTACTGATGACTGTTTTTTTGATTTTTAGGGTCTTTGTCAAAAATCTAGGGAGTTTCTTGATGGAGTTTGAAGCTGGTGAATCGATTATCCCGCCCGAAATGAATGCTGCCTATGACCACGATGAACACGCGCTGCCATCAGTTCTCCACCGTCAACGAGCCAAGGAGCATGGAGAATGGGTCGGGTTCAATTCAAGGCCTTACCACTGGATTTGCGAGAACAGGATGCACGCGTTTTAAATCACGGCGTGCCAGTGCCAGCTTCTCCAGCAATTGCGGATCGTATTGTTACTCGTCTCAACAAAATTAGTGCGCCATTTAATACTCGGCTTGTTTTTAATCCAGTAACCTATGCTTTGACAATTGAAGAAGCATGATCACGCATTTCACGTAATTAAGTCAACTGAATTAGCCCCAGAGTCGTGAAAAGTGATTCTGGGGTCTTTTGATGTCCTATTGTAATCAGCATAATATTCGGGATAAATTCTGTTGTCGCTCCCCAGATCTGATCCTTACTATTTTGGGCTTTACCGATAATTGGAAAAACCTTTGTTGCTTGCAGCGAAGAGTGATTAATCAGTAATCATCCATGGTGCGGCTGGGAGCGCTGAATGATGCTGAACATCAAGTGCAAGTTTACTTGGACCAAGATTTTCAAGGCGGCTTGATTGGGGTTCATGCCAATGCCAATACGGCGACCGTCTGGCTGGATGCGGACGTATTGAGCGCATTTTTAACCGAGTATGGCTGTCGGGTCGCTTATGCTGCCATCTAACAATGCAAATTAATCAAGAAGCACCATGGCTGAGTCTGGTATGAATGAAATAGCGTCTGCGGCAAGCTCGTTTTGGGCATCTAGATTTAGCAATGATAAGACGGTATTGTTAACGATTCAGCTTGGTATGTTTGGCCTTATGCAAATAACCAGCTTTAGTGCGGTAATCTGAGCCATTATGATTAGGTATGACGCGGATGAACATAGCGGTTTGGCAGTTACTGTCAATTATTTAACGAAATGTCAGACAGCCAAACGCAATGGCGATCAGCAGTTTAAGAGATTAGGGGATTTTTTGCTTAAATTACGGTATCATTAGACTAAAGCCTTTTACGAAAGAAGGTTGTCGTTATGCCGCATAAAGCCGCTGATCCAGAAATCATTAAAGTTCTGCTGAAGCAAGAAATCATCCGTTTGGGTATTCAAAATAATCCCAGCCGCACCGTTTATCAAGATCGCTATCATCGTGGCGAGGCGCCTTCGCCAAATAGTGCCATGCAGATCACCAAAATGTCTTGGAGCGATTTGATGCATGACCTGGGATTTAGTTATGATGCCAAGAAAAACATTGCGCAAAATGGTAAAAAGGGAGCCAGCAAGCATCTCGGTGCCAAGCAGTCCATTCGTTTAGCAGACCCGCAGACATGTGAGCAGGTCGTAAATGGGGCCTTAGAACTTATGCATCGCGAAAAGCTCTATAATGTAAAGGATTTTCGTCTGCGCTGCCGACCGGTTCTGGGCGTCAGCTACGATTCGCTGATGCGCTATGGCTTTTCTTTTGAGGAACTCAAAAAACGCTATGCTGCCAAATATGGTGAAAGCATTCGCAAAACCAGTCGTTGGAGCCGGTATTCCAATGCCGATCTGACGTTTTTGGTAATCGACTATATGAAGGCGCACGAACTGAATGGACTTCATCAATACTCGACTTATCTAAACCTGCATAATGATGCCATGCCCGCGACGGAAACCTTAAAAAAACGTCTACAGCTGTCTTATTCCGAGTTGAATCGACTTTTGAAGATTCTGCTGCAGTAACGCTGCCTAATATAAATTGCGGATACGATGCATTGGCTGCGTAAATCGTAAATATGTTCAGCAATCTTCATGTTGATGAATCATGAGAATTGTTTTTATTTTTGAACACGGATATCTGAATAAAAAACTTGCTAAAACAAAACCGCAACTTGAAATTCTACGATTGCAGCAGCATAATAATAGCTTTTATGAAAATCAACGCGTCTGCAAAATCGTTCACGAATTTTAACATGGTGAAAGCTAAAATAGCAAACGATTGCACAACTGCTGACTGATCCGCTGTAAATAGATTTGGTTAGGGAAACTTTGCTCATAATTTAACTTTTTTGTTGGTTAAGCCAAAAATCGTTTTCATTGTGTTTACATTAGTGAAATTAATTTACTTTTCGATGATGTTCGTTTAGAATTATCTCAACAATTTGATGGTTAATTCACAATCTTTAGGAGGCAATAATTATGGCAAAAGTTGCATTAGTTACCGGTGCAGGTCAAGGGATTGGTAAGGCAATCGCTGAACGTTTGGCTAAAGATGGTTTTTCAGTCGTCGTTGTTGCTCGCCACATGGACGCACTGCAAAAAGTAGTTGAAGGCATCAAGGCAAATGGCGGTGAAGCTTTTGCCGTCACGGCCGATGTTGCCAAGCGCGATGAAGTCTTTGCTGCCGTTGACCAGGCTGTTGAACACTACGGCGACTTCAATGTTATGGTTAACAATGCCGGGGTTGCTCCAACGACACCAATTGACACTGTAACGCCTGAAGATCTGCAAAAGGTTTACAGCATCAACGTTGGTGGTACGATCTGGGGCGTTCAGGCTGCTCATGCCGCATTTAAGAAGCTTGGCCACCCAGGCAAGATCATCAACGCTACTTCCCAAGCCGGGGTCGTTGGTAACCCTAACCTGACCGTATACTCCAGCTCCAAGTTTGCCATTCGTGGGATCACGCAGGTTACGGCTCGTGAACTGGCTGAAGAAGGCACGACGGTTAACGCATACGCACCTGGGATTGTGAAGACGCCAATGATGATGGACATTGCTCACCAAGTCGGCAAGAATGCAGGCAAGAGCGATGAATGGGGCATGCAGACGTTTGCTAAGGACATTGCGCTGAAACGCCTGTCTGAACCTGAGGACGTTGCTAATGCCGTTGCCTTCCTGGCTGGTCCAGACTCTGACTACATTACTGGTCAAACTCTGGAAGTCGATGGCGGGATGCAGTTCCACTAAAATAAATTCATATAAAAAAGATCTCATCGCGAGTTTCGGTGAGATCTTTTTTATTTAGCGCAGTTTCGGCTTTGGACCGTGGGGTGTGTTTTTGATTAAGGATTTTGGGGATTATGGTCGTTTGCGATCGTTCCTTGGCGTTAGGCGATTGTGGCTTCCTTAATTATTGATTCATTGATTTGGTCTGAATTGCGCCCTTTCTTGTTGATTCGTGCTTTGGCTTGCAATCAATGTGGCGCTTTTATTTGCAATCACCGTCTCATCGCGGTTGGCGTTGCTATTTGCAATCAACGCCCTCCAATTGCAGCAGAGCTAATTTGCGTGCAGTGCCGCCAGCATAGCCGGTCAGGCGACCGTCACTGCCAATAACGCGATGACAGGGCACCAAAATCAAAATCGGGTTGTGGGCAACGGCGCCACCGACTGCCCGCGCGGCTCCTTTTGAAATATTTTGATTTGGTGCGGCTTTTTGTCCCAGTTCCTGATAGGTGATGGTGCTGCCAGCGGGGACCTCCTGCAATCCGCTTAGAATGCGTTGCCGATAAGGGGTAGTTTCTAAGGCTAGCGGAATGGCATGCGGGTCGGGATCCTGTTTTGCGAAATACTGATCGAGCCAAGCCGTTGTGCGTTTAATGATGGAATTTTCACCAACGGCAATTTCGTCTAATGCGTAGTCGGCACCAAAGTATTTTTGGTCGTTGAACCAGAGACCATGCAAGGCTGCGTCATCGGCTAGCATAGTCATGGTACCTAATGGGGAATGATATTCGTACTTCAGCATTTTTGAGTGCTCCTTTCGAAATTGGTAGCGGCAGCCGTAAATTTATGGATATTTATAAATATTTGTTGAAAACGGTTTTAACGTCAATTAATTAGAAAAAATAACATCAGACTTAATAATCTTTAACAATCAGCGCAGCAAAAACAATTAAATAATAAGTGCCAGCGAGTTTAGAATGTCTTCTTTTTAAAATTAAAAGTTTATTAAAATCAAACTGTGCGATATACTATATTTTAATATTTAATGTTTTAAGAGGAAAGAGGAGAACAAGATGTGTGGATTTTTAGCCGCTGGTTCCAGTGAGTTTGCACCCAAGGCTTTTGCGGATGCCTTGGCTAAGCTGAACGATCGTGGACCTGATATGACCCGGACGATTTCAATGGATGACAAGGTCTTTGGCTTTAATCGCCTGGCCATCATGGACCTGTCTGAGCGAGGGATGCAGCCTTTCGTAAGTGATGACTGCATCTTGGTCTGCAATGGCGAAATATACAACTATTATGCATTGGAAAAGAACTTGGCCCCAGAGTATGAGTTTGTCAGCAACAGTGACTGTGAAGTCTTGATTCCACTCTATAAGAAATATGGCCTGGATACAATGTGCAAGATGCTGGACGCGGAATTTGCCTTTGTCTTATACGACCAAACCACTAAGCGCGTTGTTGCTGCCCGCGACCCAGTTGGTATTCGACCAATGTTTTATGGTTATACCAAAGGCGAGCATAAGATGTCATTTGCCTCAACTGCCAAGGCGCTGATGGATCTTTGCGATGAGATCTATCCATTCCCGCCAGGATACTACTATGATGGCGAAAAGTTCGTCTGCTACCATGACGCTACGACGGTTCAGAAGATGCGGACCGACGATTTTGCCACGGCAGCCAGCACGCTGCGCGAAAAATTGGTTGAAGCCGTTCGTAAGCGCCTAAACTCTGATGCGCCAGTTGGCTACCTGCTGTCTGGTGGCCTGGACTCATCCTTGGTCTGCTCGATTGCTACCAAGCTTTTGGGCAAGCCGATTCGGACCTTTGCAATTGGGATGGACCGCAACCCGATCGATCTTAAGTACGCGCGTGAGGTTGCTGACTATCTGGGAACTGACCATACCGAATTTATCATGACGCGAGAAGACGTGCTCAACGCCTTGCATGAGGTTATCTACCAGCTGGAAACCTGGGACATTACAACGATTCGGGCCTCAATCGGGATGTACCTGCTTTGCAAGAACATTCATGAAAACACTGATTTGAAGGTAATCTTAACCGGTGAATGTTCTGATGAGCTGTTTGGCTACAAGTACACGGACTTTGCTCCCAACGCGGAAGAATTCCAAAAAGAATCATTGAAGCGGGTGCACGAGCTTTACATGTACGATGTTTTGCGGGCTGACCGCTGCATTTCTTCCAACTCTTTGGAAGGCCGGGTACCATTTGCGGACCTTGACTTTGTCGAATATGCGCTGTCAACTGATCCAGAACTGAAGATGAACCACTATCACAAGGGCAAGTATCTGCTGCGGCAAGCATTTGCTGGACAGGGATATCTGCCAGACGACATCATCATGCGGGAAAAGGCGGCCTTTAGCGATGCAGTTGGTCACTCATTGGTTGACGACTTGAAGGACTACGCCGAAACGCTCTACACTGATGAAGACGTGGCCAACGCCAAGGAAAAGTATCCATACTGCACGCCATTTACCAAAGAGTCGTTGCTGTATCGCGATATTTTTGAGGAATATTTCCCGGGAAAAGCAAAATGGATCAAGGACTTCTGGATGCCAAACAAGGAATGGGAGAACTGTGACGTTGACGATCCAAGCGCACGGGTCCTCAAGAACTATGGTGCCAGTGGTGAATAAAGCAGATTACCGTAATAGATAAAAGCGTCATCTCAGACGGGGCTTGTCATAACAGCCTTGCATCTTGAGGTGACGCTTTTAGATTGCGATTAAGATTTTGGTTGGCCTGGCTTGGGAAATTTGGCTATTAAAGCCAGGGGATTCTTCCACCGATTAGGCTTCAGTAGCGGAATACCTAGGATTTAATCGAAAAATTGGGCTTCTCGCCAAAATTGATGTCGTTAAACAGCAGCCGCATCTCTGCATTGGGCCGTTAATCTGGGGCTGCGGGAATCAACATTGATGCTGCTGGGGCTGGCTGCTTTAAAACTGTTCTTTTTGGACGTCTGTTTATGGGGCAGCTGGACGGGTGGTAATATCTTCCCGATTGTTTTTGCCGCGCTGCCGAATGGTTTCGCGATTGCCCAGCTGCTGCCAGCAAATGACACTACCTTGATCGTGATGCTGGTGGGGATTTCTTCTGGGATCAGCTTGCTGGGTAATATCTGGCTGGCCGGAATCTTCATGATGCTGTTCTTCCCAATGAATCTGTGGCTGGTTGCCATTCTGCTCATGCTGATTTGGCTGGCTGGACAACAGATCAGCAACCGTTTTGAAAAAATACGCCAGCCAATGAAAGCAGGTAGGGTGACTGATGATCGTGATTAGTAATTGGCTGTTGGTGCGTCAGCTCTGAGAATAATATATGAAAATAGCGCTATAGCAGATGTAAGACCTGCTATAGCGCTATTTGTCTTATTTTACTTATCTTGGTCAAGCAGCTCAAATGAATGCTTTTCCTTACCGATCTGCTTCCAGATATCAATGATCAAAACGTCCATAATCAAGGCGCCAATGATAAACAAAACATATGAATACTTGGTCCCAATGGCAGTCTGAACGACGGTGCTTTGGTGAGGCATTTGCGCAGCAGTGATTGCCAGAATCGTGGAGACACAGGCGGTTCCGATTGAGCCGGTATATTGCTGCAGTGTACTGAATAAGGCATTGCCGTCACCAACCAGCTGCGGTTTTAGATGCTGCAGTCCATAGGTCATGACGTTGTTGAATAAGAAGCCGAAACCGACCATGTAGACTGCGTAAAAGATCGTCAACGACCACATTGAGAGATGGCTGCTGAATGCATACATCAAGATCACGGCCAGGTTGGTAAAAAGCGCGCCAAAGATCAGCGGCTTCTTGATTCCTGATTGATCCAGCAGGCGGCCAGTCAGCGGCAGCAGGACAGCTGAGATCAGTGCCCCGAGCAAGAGCATCAGACCAGCGACAAAAGAATTCTGGTGCAGCGTTAATTGAGCACAGTTTGGCAAAAGGAACGTCATGCCGATTTGAATGAATTGAACCATGAAATACAGCAATAGACATGGCAGATAGATCGGGTCAGCAAAGACATTGGTATTGACCAGCGGGTGTTTACGATGCGAGGTCAGGTAGCCAAACATAATCAAGGCAGCCAGTGCGACAATGACGTTTCCGTAAAAGGCCGGTGAGCCAAAGCCGCTGGTACCAACGCTGTTCAGCCCCATTTCCAGGCAGATGAAGCCAATGGCAACCAGCAGATACTGCAGAAACTGGAAATGGATGGTGGTTGGTTGATCGATCTGCTGAATGTTGGCAATCCCGATCAGGCCAAAAATGATCCCAACTGGCAGGACAATCCAAAAAATCACGCGCCAGTTGATGAATTGATTAACCAGGCCGCCATAAGTTGGTCCTAAAGAAGGTGCCAGCCCGATTACCATTCCACCCAAGCCGGCGTAGGTTCCCTGCATGGCAAATGGAATCTGCTGCATAATGACGAAAAACAGCAGCGGCATTGCCAGCCCAGTGCTGATCCCTTGAATCAAACGGCCTAACAACAGCATCCACAGCTGAGGCGCCAGGGCACAAAGCAGACCGCCAGTGATAAATGCCAGACTAGATGCAACAATCAAGCCGTGCAGTTTAAAGCGACGCTGCAGAAAGGCTGCCAAGACAACGGTTAGGGCGACGGTCAGCAGATAGCCGGTCGTGACCCATTGAACGGCATTTAGACTTTGGTGAAAATCACGCATCAAAGTTGGAAACGTAACATTCATTGAGGTTTCAACCAAGACACCGCAAAATGCCAGGCCAGCAATGCCAATAATTGACAGATTGGTTTTCTTGGTAACTTGATGTTCGTTCGTTTGCTCCATAAAAATCAAATTCCCCTTTCTCAAATAAAAAAACTGACACTGGGAAGGCAAAAATGCTTTTCCTAGTGTCAGTCTGACTTACGGATATACAAGCGAAAGTTATATCTTAACTATACCACTTTCAAAAATTTTTCGTAAATTAAAAAATCATGATAATTAGGACTCAAACCGGTCAAATGTCTTGCCTAAGCAGGTTATGAGCGAATGGGACATAACGCCTGGCTGGATTGACAATAACCTCGTAAAGATTTACTAGACGCGTCGCTCAAACACTCTGATCGGATCTTGAACGGCAAATATTGTGGGACGATTTCAAACAGTCGTTGCCTAGCCGTATTGGAAAGCTCCGGACTGTGGGCTCTGGATTATCGTTGCCTTCAGTCGTTGCCTAGCCGCACTGAGAAGTTTTACATCCGCGTCACCTGTCCAAGGCGGTTTTATCGTTGCCTAGACGCGTTGGGAGGCTCCGGTTGTCGCGTCCAGTCTTGAGCCATCATTCGGTGTAAAGTGCATCAATGGGCCATCAATCTGCGCGTCATAGTCGATCGCAACGTCCAGACCATTGAAAAACCAATAGTCAAAGGCCTGAATGTAGTAATGAATGCCATCGATGACTTGATCAACGACGGGGTCAACGGGATGATCACAGCGGCCGATGCCTTGTGAAAAACCTTGATGGGCATTGGTTTCGCCATAGCCCTTGCCAAACAGTTTGATGCCGTTGCCAGGCTTAAGATGCATTTCGTTTTGAAACCATTCGCTGGCTTGTGGGGTCATGGTAATCTTGGTTAATTTCTTTTCAGTCATAAGAAAGCGCCTTCCTAAAAATGTTTGCTTTTAGCCTAACATGATACCGGCATTTTGTCGCCTGGCTTGCTTGATAAATCGTAAATTTGGTTAAAAAGTTGGTTGCTTGGATTTTACAGCAGTAATTTTTTAATAACCGACCCCATTTTTTTAAAGTTTTGCTAAAATAGGGTGTTGAAGAAACAACCATCGAGATCTGCATTCCTGAAAAGGCGGCTGATCTTTTTTGATTGCGGGCTGTTTAAGCTTGATTAGCTGACAGCACGCGATCGATGTCTAAGCGATGAACCAGCAGCAAGACATTGGTTGAAGGGGGAAAAACTATGGCTGAAAAGCAAGCCAAACTATTGAAAATGCTGAGTGAGGGCTCATTAAACGAGCGGATGTTTAATGCCAGCTTTGGTCTGCGCCTGGAAGAACACCGGATTTTAACCAATGGCCGGGCCAGTCGCTACGAATATCCCAAGAACCTCAGCTCACGCAAAACCAATCCATATCTTTTGAGCGGCTTTTCCGATAATTTAATGGAATTTACCACGCCAATCGTCAGAGGGAGCAAGGCCACCTGTCAGCAGTTAAAGGTCTTAGAGCAGATCGTTGACAGTCAGCTGCATGAAGATGAACGGATCTGGCCATTGAGTCTGGCACCAGCACCAGAGTATCAGCACGATCTGGAATTTGTCGGCAACAACTGCTCACAGCCGTGGAACAAGGAATACACCAACTACCTGCGCGAAAAACATGGCATTAAGCGGATGATGCTGGGAGGCGCGCACATTGGCTTTAACCTGGACCAGGAGCTACTTGACGCATTATACGATCAAAGCTTTAAGGACGACTTTGCCAGCCAGGCCGATTTCCAAAACGCGGTCTACTTCAAGATGGCCCAGTGCTTCTGTCTATGGCGGTGGCTGTTTACCTATCTATACGGTGCTAGTCCGGTTTCAGAAGCCGTTGAACACGATATGCCAGAACACATCAACCTGCCAGTGCGCAGCTTCCGTAACAGTACTTATGGCTACGATAACCTGCCTGATGAGCGCCCCAGCTATGAAAGTCTGGAAAGCTTTGTCGACCAGATTTCAAAGTTTTTGGAGGATGGTACTTACTATGGTCCGCAAGAATTCTTTGGTCCGGTTCGGCTGCACGGTAAGCATGATGATGACAGTCTGCGCCAGATCGTCAAAGATGGGATTAAATTTATCAGTTTTCGTTCGTTTGATCTGGATCCTTTTGCTAAAGGCGGGATCAGTGAAGATACGCTGAATTTCTTAGAGTTGTTAATGATCTACACATTGGTTTCGCCAATGCCGGAAAACCTTAGTGAAAAACTAAACCAGGCAATTGAGCGCAATAATGAGGTCGCTTTGCAGGCACCAGATGAACAAACCGACTGGATGCGCAATGAGGCTATGGATTTGATTGAGCGCTTGAGTCAATTCTGCGATCAATTTAATGCACCGCGCGAATACAAGCTGGCCTTGAGCTTCGTTAAGCGGCGGGTAGAAGATCCAACGCTGACGATCGGTGGCCAGGTAGCGGAAAAACTGGCGAAGGGCGACCTGTTGAGCTTCGGCCTCAAGATTGCCAATGATCGCTATACCAGTTTCGTACGCTCGCCACATCCATTGCAGGCGCTGGCTGGCCAGTATTCCGACAGTGTTCAAAAATTGATTAAGATTGCTATCATGAGCGGGGTCCACGTTGATTTTGAAAATCCCTTAAAGCTCAGTGTCGGTAATCGGGTTGAAACTTTTGACGCGCAGGCTGATCTTGATCTTTCCCGCGGTGCTTTGGATTACTTGTTGAACCTGTTCCCAGAATTAGAAGGCAATTTGTCTGAATAGCAAAAAACAGTTGGGAGGCGCGCCCTGTATGGGAAGCGCCTTTTAATGTCATATAGGTGCTCAGCTTGACAAATCTATGCTGCAGAATCGTCTAGCTTGATAAGTGTCTGCTTAATAGGGGCGCGTTAATAGGGGCACAGCGACGGTCTTATGAGATTATTAGGTTATGCCATGCTGGCTGCTTAGCTTGAACCAGTTGTTTATGTGGCAGGGTACGTGGTGGCACGTGTTGGCATAATAGTTAGCTGCTTTGATTTTCAAAAGAAAGGACGATGGATTTTGCGTAAGCTTGGAATTATTGGACTTGGCAATGTTGGCGCGCTGCTGGCCAATCTGCTGGTGGCACGGCAGATTGTTGATGAGCTGGTTTTGATTGACACCAACAGTGATCTGGCAGTCGGGTTGCAAAATGATCTGCTTGATGGTATGTCGGCACTGGCAGTTCAGCCAACGATTAAAGTACAGGATTACGCGGCGCTCAAGGATGCAGATGCCGTTGTCTTGGCAATTGGTAATGCGGAATTGTTAAAAGAGCAACGATTTGCCGAATTGACCGATGTCGGGAAGATGATGCGCCAGATTGCACCATTGATCAAACAAAGCGGCTTTAGCGGCGTGCTGATTAATCTGGCCAACCCCAACGAGGCAGCCACGGCCTATCTGCAATATTTAACGGAACTGCCGCGGCCAAAAGTAATCGGGCTGGGAACGGTTCTGGATACCGCGCGCCTGCATCGAGCCATTGCCGATCAGGTCCATGTCGCGCCCAGTGCGGTGACTGGTTTTGTCTATGGTCAGCATGATGGCGAGGCCGTACCAATCTGGTCAACGTTTCGCATCAATGGCCAACCGTTGGAAAAGCCGGTAATGGGGCAAAAAATCGACCCACACCAAAGTGAGATTCAAGCTAAGCTGAATGGCTGGTATGCGATCAAAGGTCAAGGACAAGACGTCAGCGGGATGGCATTATGGACGATGCGAATTTTGCAGGCAGTCTTGTCAGATGAACAGGTCAGTTTTCCCGTGGCGCTTTATCAGCCGCAGTATCAAAGTTATCTGAGTTTTGCCGCGCAGCTTGGTCGACAGGGCGTTGGCAACTATACGCTTTTGCCATTACGACCATTGGAGGAAGATCAGCTTAAAGTCGCGGCCCAAAACATTCAAGATCAGTTAAACATCTTGCTGGAACTGCCAACTGAGGACTAGGTTAGGGCGTTTCGTTAATTGATTATCCTAAATTTAGATTGTCGATTTTGCTGATAAAAGTCGATCCAGTATTTTAGCTGATCGCATCAATCAAAAAGATCATCACGGTCGCGTTAGGCTCGGGATGATCTTTTTAGTTTGCAGGCATAATTGAAGATTGGCACAGACAGTAAATACGCATACTGGCGTGGTTGTTTGAGGTGAGTTTGCCAGAGTGATTCCCAAGCTGGTCTAATTTAGCGGTACTGTCGGCGGGCTGGCGCATGGTAATGGTTCATAAACTTCATCAAGTCGTCAAATGAATGGGCGAAATGGATCGCGTCCAGGTATGACTGTTCCAAAAAGCCAGTGTCGTGCATGCGTCGCAACATATTACGTAGGGGGTCATAAAAACCGTTGACGTTATAAAGCGCGGTTGGTTTAGCGTTATCGCCTAAGGACATCCATGAAAAGGCCTCGCTGATTTCTTCCAACGTGCCGATTCCACCGGGCAGCGCCACCAGTCCGTCCGCGAGATCCATCATCAAGTCCTTGCGCACGTCCATGTTAGAAACGATTTTAAGATCCTTAACGCGGTCCAGTGCGGTTTGGCGTTCGTATAGCTGTCTGGTGATGACGCCATGGACTTTGCCGCCATTATCCAGTACGGCATTGGCAATCACGCCCATGGTTCCGTATTTGCCACCGCCATAGACCAGTTCAATGCCATTTTGCGCCATCTTTTTGCCAAACGCCGCGGCCCTTGCTTGGTAGATGGGATCATTGCCTAGATGCGCGCCACAGTAAACGGCTAAACTCTTAATCATCAAATCGCTTCTTTCCATTTGGTTTTACCTTAATTGTAAACTGATTGATCCTTTGCGGCTGATGTTTTATCAAAGATGAGAATCGGTCAGCAGTTTTAACTGCATCGCACCGGTTGTCAACGAACAGACACTGGTGGAAATAACTGCTTTGAGGACTCCTTACCATGTGTCGAACACTCGTCAGCCACATTTGCCATTGAAATCGCCACAGCCTTTGGAAAATCAGGAGGCCCACCGAACTTATCTGTACCATCAAACCAGCTTAAGTTAAATCGTTCCAAACTTATTTCAATGGCGACCCGCAAAACAATCTCAATTAATTAAACCAGTGCCATCGCTAAGACTGAAGGCAATAAAAAAACGGCGTCCGTCGCGGAACGTCGTGAATTAGACATAACGTAATCGAATTAATTATTGCACGGTTGAATATAGTATACTTGGTCATCGGCTTCATCGATCAGCTTGGCGGGGCGCTGTTCATTGGCTTGGATCGTAATGTGATAGCCAAACTTGTCCAAATAGACGAGCTGTTCGGCGCTGACCTGCTGAACGGTAGCCGGAATCAATTGGTTGTCGATTCCCAGCTTGAGTTCTGGTGAGATCGTAATAATGTGCGAACGGTCACGCTCTTCATCATAGTATTTCCAGGTACCGGCATAGAAAACGGGCAAGGCCGCGACGGGATGATTCTGTTTCTTAGATCGGCTGAAACCAAACGAACTGGTGATTCCAGCCATTAGTCCCGCACCGAAAAGCAACATTCCTTTTTTCTTCATTCTGCTCAATCCCCTTCAATTTAACTTGATTTTTCATTTGATCATAAATTTACGATTTTAATTATACACAGCTTTGTGTTATAGAAAGATTTCATTTCTGTTAAAAACTGAAAATAATTGTTAGAATGAAACGTAGCAATTGTAAAGGAGTGATCGAATTGCTAAAATTGGGGATTATTGGAACTAACATTATTACTGATCAAATGCTTGACGCGGCTAAAACCACGGGCAAGTACGAACTGACGGCGGTTTACTCGCGAACTGAGGAACATGCTGAAAAGTTCGGCAAGCCATATGGAGCCACGCAGTTTTTTGACAGTTTGGAAGATTTCTTTGATGAAGGCGACTTTGACGTGGTCTACGTTGCCTCACCAAACAGCCTGCACTATGAACAGGTTCGCTTAGCAATCGAAAATGACAAATTCGTAATTGTTGAAAAGCCTGCCTTTGTCAACCCAAACGAATTTGAGGGCATTGAATCGCTTTTGGCAGCCCACCCAAAGGCCCGTGTCGTTGAAGCTGCTCGTCACATTCACACGGGTCTTTTCCATGCGGCTGAAGAACAGCTCAAGCAGATGCCGGTTATTCAAGGTGCCAACATTACGGTAATGAAGTATTCTTCTCGCTATGACAAGGTAGTTGCCGGCGACAAGCCATATCCAAACATCTTTACGGCTGAATTTGCCGGTGGGGCATTGATGGACCTGGGTGTTTATGCTGTTTATGGTGCCGTTACTCTGTTTGGCGTTCCGGACAGTGTCGTGCTGTTCCCAACGATGGTCGCAAGCGGTGTTGATGGGATGGACACCGCCATTTTGAAGTATGACAAGTTTGCCGTAACGCTGAACTTTGGTAAGACGGCCAACTCGCATCTGGTTTCTGAAGTGTACGGTCTTAAGGATACGCTGGTCTTTGACTCAATCTTTGACACGACCAAAGTAACCTACTATGACAGTGAAAAGCAGGCCCACCCACTGGAAGCCAAATTTTATGAAAACTCAATGGTTGATGAGCTTAACGATTTTGCTGATCTGTTCAATGATCCAGAAAATCCAGAACAGCAGGCTAAATACCGTCGCTGGTTCGATCTGGCGCGCAAGGTCAACACGGTAATGTATGATCTGCGTCGCTCGGCTGAATTGACTTTCCCAGCTGACGATAATCGCTAGACATCAACTGACTAAATTAAAGGATGGATATCTGTTGATCGAACAATTTCAACAACTTTTTGATGAAAAAGGTTTCCAGCAGCCAACGCAGATTCAGACCGCGGTTGCTGAAACCCTAGCTTCTGGAAAATCAGTCTTAGGAATCGCGCCAACTGGTTCTGGTAAGACGCTGGCCTTTGCCTGGCCGCTTTTGCCTAAAGTTGAGCCCGGTGCCGGCGTTCAGATTTTGATTTTGGAACCATCACAGGAACTGGCAATTCAAACGACGGCAGTTTTACGCGAATGGGCCAATCTGATCGGGGTCAAGGTGCGCTCGCTGACTGGTGGTGCCAATCTGCGGCGGCAAGTGGCAATGCTTAAAAAACAGCACCCAGATGTCGTAGTCGGGACGCCGGGACGCGTGCTGCATATGCTGGACAATCGCGATTTGAAGCTTAACCGGCTGAAGACACTGGTGATTGATGAAGCCGATGATCTGTTGCGCGATGATACGCAGGCGGTGGTCGAAGATATTGAACGCGCCACACCGCTCAACGCGCAATTGGCCTTTTTCTCGGCAACAAGTTCGGCAGCCTTTGATCAGCTCAGCGTCATGTTTGGCCGCGACATCATCACTTATGACGTTCGTGAAACGGATCAAAGCCGTGGACCGGTTCGGCATGGCTTGGTCTATGCACGAACGATGAGTCAAAAAACGGCAATGCTTAATCGATTGAGTCACACCAAGGATTTTCGAGCGCTGGTCTTCTTTGACAGTATCAAGACGCTGCACTACGCGGCCAGTCGCTTGAAGCATGAGCACGTCGCTTCGGCAACCCTAGGCGGCAAGCAGCGGCAAACAGAACGTGAAACGGCACTGCGTCAATTCCGCAAGCGTCAGTTAAAGCTGCTTTTGACCACTGATGTCGCCGCGCGGGGGTTGGATATTCCCAAACTGCCAGCTGTGATCAATTTCGAACTGCCTACCACTGTCGATCAGTACGTGCATCGAACTGGCCGAACGGGACGGCAAGGTGAGCCCGGCTTGGTAATCAACCTAGGCAGTGATCATGATTTTCGTGATCTGAAAAAGCTGCTGGCCGATACCGACTATCAGTTTACGGAATTGACGGTTGGTGAAAAAGCCGTCACCGATGAAAAACCGGCCGATGGAGCAGCTAAAATGCCGGTGCGCAAAGAAGCCAGCCGTGCGATTCAAAAGGAACAGCGTGAAAGCAAGCGTGAGGTTAAAAAGAGCATTCACAATACGCTGGATGGCTTTTCGATGCCGGCTAAGCGCAAAAACCGCAAGAAGAATCGCAAAAACAAGGGAATTCGCCTCAAGCACCGTCGCATGGCGGAAAAACAATCTGATCAATAGTCTTGGCGCTGATGGATATTGATTAAGTAAGTGAAATCTCGGTTCCGCCTGGCTATCTCTGTCTGATAGGGGTGGCATCGTTTCAAATACAAGGCATGCTTGATTCAGATTCAACATTAAAGAGATATTGTCGACTTTACGATTGAACATAAATGTGCGACAATATTTCTTGTTGCGGTCCCATAGCATAATTGGATAGTGCATCCGCCTCCTAAGCGGTCGATTCCGGTTCGAATCCGGATGGGATCATTATAATTTAACTTGATGCAGATTTTCAGCAAGTCGCCATCCTGAATTGGGTAGCGGCTTGTTTTACGTTGACGACTTAAATTTTTCGCCAAAAGTTAGGGAAACGATATCGGTAATTTTTGAAGCCTTATCTATATTTCCATTAAATGTGTAATGGATAAGAAATTACGTTGCACATTGTAAATAAAAAAGCGTGATAGCAGATCTGGTAAAATCTGGGATCACGCGATGCTGTTAGATTTAAGGGTCGAATCTTAACTCCTGGTTGGCAGGGGCTAGCGATTGGCGATTTTGTCGTTGGTCTTAAAGATCAGCCACTTGGAAAAGATATAGTTGGCAATCACGACGACGACATTGTCCAAAATCTTAACGACCAACTGTTGGATGGCGGAGTCAAAGCCTAAAAGCGTCACCCCGACGTACATAAAGACGATATCGATCAAAAGCGTCAAGGCACGATAGAAGTAGAACTTGATAAACTCCACGATAAAAGCGCGGAATGTCGTATAGTGTGAGCCAAAGACCCAGACCTTGTTCGTTAAATAAGCGACCAGAACGGAAACAAACCAGGCAATAATGTTGGCAAGCTGGTAGTTCCAGTGAATGCCGGAACTGAGCCATTGGAACACGCCAATATTGACGATGGTTGTCACCACGCCCCAAAACAGGTAGGCAATGACGCTTTTATATTTATTCCATAATTCAGCCATTAGTCTTGAGCTGCCTTTTCTACCAGCTGCTTGGCAAATGCGTCCAGCTTGGTGATATCGTCTTGATCTGGTTCCAGGTTGATGTGAACGTTGTCAGCCCCCTTAACGGCACCAGTTTGTTCAAAGGCCTCGCCAAACTTGTCAACAGCCAGGCAGAAGAAGTCTTCATAAAAAGTATCGCCTGAGCCGGCCACGCCATAAATCTTGCCGCTCAGATTCTCTTCTTTCAAGTCATCGAAAAAGTCCAGGCCTTCATCGGGCAGGGCACCTTCGTCATAAGTGTATGGGCAGACGACGCAGATGTCGACGTCTTCAAAATCAGCCGCGTCGGCCATCGTCATTTCAGTTTCTTCAACTTCAACGCCTTGGTTTTCCAAAGCTTCGGTAATAATATCGGCAACGTCTTCATTGTTACCAGTAATCGTGGCATATACGACCAATGCTTTTGCCATTGTTTTTCCCTCCACGTAAATAGATTCGTAAATAAATTCGCAACGGATAGTATAACACAGAATTATTTTACGGCCTTGAGTGATATACTAAATAAGATATTAAAATTTATAAACTAAGGAGACTTTCTGGATGATTAGTTTAAAGTCACCACGCGAAATTGAAGCGATGGAAAAGTCCGGTGCCGTTTTAGCCGGGATGCACATTGGGGTGCGCGAAATCATTCGGCCTGGCATTTCCAGCTGGGTAATTGAAGAATTTGCCCGTGAATATTTCAAAAAGGCGCATGCAATTGCCGCTCAGATTGGTTTTGAAGGCTACCAGTACGCAACCTGCATCAGCGTTAACGATGAGATCTGCCACGGTTTCCCCCGCAAGAAGCTGATTTTTAAGGACAATGATCTGGTCAAGGTTGATACGGTCGTGAACCTGGATGGCGCCTACAGTGATTCCTGCTGGTCATACGTAGTCGGCAAGGCCAGTGACGAGGTCAAGCGCTTGATGGACGTTACCTACAAGTCATTATATCTGGGGATTGATCAATGTAAGGTCGGCAACCGGATTGGGGACATTGGCGCGGCCATTCAGCACTACACAGAAGATGAGAACGGCTATGGCGACGTGCGCGAATTTGTTGGTCACGGTATTGGACCAACGATGCATGAAGATCCAATGGTGCCCCACTATGGCAAGGCGGGACAGGGAATTCGGCTGCGCAATGGAATGACCATTACCGTAGAGCCCATGATCAACACCGGTACCTGGGAAGCTGATACCAGTGATCCAAGCGGCTGGCTGGCTAAAACGGCAGATGGTGGCCTGAGCTGTCAATACGAACACTCGCTGGTAGTTACCGACAAAGGCCCTAAGATCTTGACCTCCCAAGATCCAGAAGCCGATGCCGCTTACCTGTACGATGACAACTACGCTGAATACTTGGCGCACTACGCTAAGCTGGCTAAAGAAGTTGCCAAAAAGTACATGAAATAGTCCATAAGATAATTACGCGTTACTAAAGACGTGATGCCTTGGTTTGCTGCCAAGCTCCACCACGTCTTTTATTTATAACGGGTGAACGCACGCTCCTCAAGATAAGAGGGGCGTTTTTATTTCGTGATATAATGTTTTTTGATATTGCATTGTCGCTCCGTGCTGATAATCTGATAAAATTAAAAACATTATTTCTGAATAAGGCAGGTTAACCATGGACAAAAAGCCGAATAAAATTAAAAATTTCGTGCTGCTTTTTATTAAGCATTTCACCATGGCACAGGTTTCAGCGTCAGCGGCGGTCTTGGCCTACTACTCGCTGCTGTCGGTTTTTCCGGCGATCATCGTGGTCGGTAACCTGCTGCCAATGTTGGGGCTGAATGCCAAAACCGTCTTGGACTATCTGCAGACGGCGATTCCAGAATCAGTGTATGACTTTTTAAGACCGATCATCTATGACTTCCTGCAGCATGGGAACGGTGGCACGTTGACTTTGGGTGCGATCGTGGCATTATGGTCCACCAGTTTGGGAATCGCGGCTTTCCAGCGCAGTGTCAATCATGCCTATGGGGTCGCGGAAAACCAAAATCCGATCATCAACCGCGCCGTGTCGTTTCTTTGGATGCTGGTCATCTTGCTTATCGTGACGACGCTGGTAATTTTATATGGGCTTGGCGAACAGACCTTGAGCAGCCTGCAGCCGATCTTGGGCTTTAGTACCAAATACGTCACGTTCTTTAGGTCGATCAAGTGGCCGGTTACTTTCTGGGCGCTGTTTGTGCTCTTAACGCTGCTGTATTACTTTGTTCCCAATGCTTTGGTCAAGCTGCGCTACGTGATTCCGGGCGCTTTGATTGCGGATCTTTTATGGATGGGACTTTCCCGTGTCTTTTCCTATTACACGATGATTTTTGCCCATAACATTACGTCTTATAAAACGATTGGGGCGTTTATCGTGCTGATGATCTGGCTGGATCTATCCGGGATGGTGATCATGATCGGGGCCACCATCAATGCCACGCTGCAGGATGCTCATGACGGCGAGATCAAGGAAAAGAAGCATCTTTGGCAGTACGTGCGCAAGATGCGGCATCGCGAGTTTAACGACCGCTACCATTATGATGAGCATAAATAAAAATAAAAACGCCAGGGAAGGATCTGCTGGTGCTTTGAACAGTTGGACTTATATTTGGTTAAAGTGAGGAAGTTTTTAAGAAATGGCGAAAATTTCAAAAATTGAAGCACAAAAACGTCCTGGCCGCTATAATATCTATCTTGATGGCAAGTATGCGTTTGCCGTAGCTGAAAGCGTCTTGATCAAGTACCGGCTCATGAAAGGGATGGAACTCGATCAAGCACAGCTGGCCCAGATTTCTAATGATGATGAGATTGCCAAGACCTATAATAAAATGCTGGACTATCTGGCTCACCAGCTGCGAACGGAACATGACGTCTATGAGAAGATGCGTCAGCTCAAGACCCCGGCTGAAGATATTGAACTGGTGATGCAAAAGCTGCGCGGGCTCCATCTTTTAGATGATCATGAGTACGCGGCCAGCTACGTACGCACAGTGATGAATACTGAACTGAAAGGGCCCCAGGTGATTCGGCAGAAACTGCGGCAAAAGCAGATCGGTGAATTGGATATCGACAGTGCCCTGGCGCAGTTTACCCCGGAGCGGCAGCTGGCGAACGCGACCAAGCTGGCCAAAAAGCTGTTTAAACGCTATAACAAGCTGCCAGCACGTCGCCAGGCTGAAAAGGTGCGGCAGGGATTGGCGGCGAATGGCTATGCGGCTGATCTGTTCAATGAGATCAAGGACACTGTGACGCCGCAGCCTGATCTTGAGCAGGAAGACGAACTGTTGGCCAAAGAAGCGGCAAAGGCTTGGCGGCGCTATGAGAAACGCGCGTCGACGGATTATGAAAGACGGCTTAAAGTTAAGCAGGCTCTGTATCGAAAGGGTTTTGACCTGGATGAGGTTGAGCATTGGCTGAATGAGCATGAGAACGCTTGAAAACGGCAGTAGTTTTAAAATGTCTTTCAAATACTTAAAAATACTGGTATCATACTAAAGATATGTTTATTGACTAAATGATAACAGAGAGAAATATGCAAATGGTAGAAAAAAATATAAAGATTGATGGGGAGAAACTTAAACATCAGTATGCTTATCGAATGGTTAAACGTATTTTTGATGTTGTTGCCTCAGCAATCGCTTTAGTTTTACTAAGTCCATTATTTTTAATCTTAGCAATTGCTATTAAAATTGATGATCCTAATGGGCCTGTTTTTTATACCCAAACACGAGTCGGAAAAAACGGAAAAACTTTCCAAATTATTAAATTTCGATCAATGATTAGTAATGCCGATAAATTATTGGCTCGTCTAAAAAACCAAAATGAAGTTGAAGGCGCGATGTTTAAAATGAAGAACGATCCACGAATTACGCGAGTGGGTCGTTTTATTCGGAAATATAGCTTAGATGAGCTACCACAATTAATCAATGTGATTGGTGGCTCGATGAGTATTGTTGGACCGCGGCCACCATTAATTTCTGAGGTTGAGCAATATACAGATTATGATAAGCAACGTTTAATGGTCGTACCGGGTTGTACAGGCATGTGGCAAGTAGGTGGTCGAAATGATGTCGACTTTGATGAAATGGTTCGTTTAGACCTAACTTATATACAGAATCGCTCAGTATGGCTTGATCTGAAAATTATGTTTGAAACTGTAAAAATTATGATTGTTCCCAATGGAGCTTATTAAGGAGTTTTAAAATTAATGGAAGTAAAAGTACTGGTAGCAGCACATAAGAATTACCAAATGCCTACGGACCCGCTATATTTACCTGTATTTGTCGGGAAAGAACTTCATCCTAATGTAAATCATACTTTTCAAGGGGATAATACGGGCGATAATATTTCTTCAAAAAATCCAACATATAACGAATTAACAGCCATTTATTGGGGTTGGAAAAACTTGCAAAACTTGGATGCTATGGGATTGGTTCATTATCGGCGTTATTTAAGCTTAAATCATAAAAAATCATTAGATTCTGTTTTAAACGAATCTCAAGTTCAAGATTTGTTAAAAGATAATGATATTATCTTGCCTCCTAAACGGAATTACTATATTGAAACCAATGAATCACATTATTTGCATGCACATCATCATGAGCCTTTTGAAACTATGCGACAGGTAATTCATGAAAAATATCCTCAATATACGCCATCCTTTGAAAAAGTAATGAAGCGTACATGGGCACACATGTTTAACATGTTTATTATGAAACGTAAACCACTTGATGAATATTGTACTTGGATGTTCGACGTATTATCTGAAGTAGAAAAAAGAACAGATATTTCGAATTATTCTGATTATGAAAAAAGGGTATATGGCTTTTTAAGTGAATTATTACTAGATGTCTGGTTAGAATGCCATTCCGAGTATAAAACGGTTGAAGTCAATTATGTCTTTATGGAAAAGCAGAACTGGCTGCTAAAAGGCGGTAAGTTCTTGAAACGTAAAATCATGGGACATGGTGAACACTAATACTATCAATTAAAAATAATACATGTATAGCCAATTTTAAATTGATGATTTAAGATAAGAATTGTTATGAGTTTGGTTTACAAACAAATTAAGTGTACTAAATATGTTAAAATAACACTTGATTTAACTTAATTATATTAGTTTGGAGGCTGTCTGTATTATGAAAGGAATTATACTTGCTGGTGGATCTGGTACACGCTTGTATCCGATTACACGTGGTATTTCCAAACAATTAATTCCGGTTTATGATAAGCCAATGATTTATTATCCTCTCTCAACTTTGATGTTATCTGGGATTCGTGATGTCTTAATAATCTCTACACCTGAATATATGCCATTATTCCAAAAGTTATTGGGAGATGGTTCTGAACTTGGAATGAATTTTAGTTATAAAGTTCAAGAACAGCCTAATGGATTGGCTGAAGCTTTTATTCTAGGCGAGGACTTTATTGGCAATGACAGTGTTTGCCTAATTCTTGGTGATAATATCTTTTATGGTGCTGGCTTATCGCAGTTATTGCAATCTGCGGCGGCCAAGAGTGAGGGCGCAACTGTTTTTGGTTATCATGTTAACGACCCAGAACGTTTTGGCGTTGTTGAATTTGACGAGAATATGCACGCATTATCAATTGAAGAAAAACCTAAAAATCCGAAGAGCAACTATGCGGTCACTGGTCTTTACTTCTATGATAATGATGTTGTTGATATTGCCAAGAATATTCAACCTTCTGCCCGAGGTGAATTGGAAATTACGGATGTAAATACTGAATATCTTCGTAATGGTAAATTAGATGTAAAGTTAATGGGGCGTGGCTATGCCTGGCTTGATACCGGTACGCATGATGCAATGTTGGAAGCATCGAATTTTATTGCAACTATTGAAAAACGCCAAAATTTAAAAGTTGCAAGCTTAGAAGAAATTGCTTATCGAATGGGGTATGTTGATGCCAATCAGCTGTACCAATTAGCTCAACCATTAAAAAAGAATGATTATGGACAGTACTTGTTACGATTATTAGATCAGAAATAAGAGGAACACTAATGGGTAAATTAAACGTTCAAACGACAAAATTACAAGACGTTAAGATTATCACACCAGCCGTCTTTGGCGATCACCGCGGCTTCTTTGAAGAAACTTACTCCGATCGTGACTTTAAAGCTGCGGGTATTGATTTTGACTTTGTTCAGGACAACCAATCGCTGTCCACTCAAGCCGGTGTTTTACGCGGTTTGCATTTCCAACGCGGTCAGGCTGCGCAAACCAAGCTGATTCGCGTGGTTACCGGGGCGGTTTTGGATGTCATTGTTGATTTGCGGAAAGGCTCACCAACATACAAGCAGTGGGAAGGCTACATTCTTTCCGCTAGCAACCATCGTCAGCTGTTGGTACCACGTGGTTTTGCACATGGCTTCCTCACGCTGACTGATAATGTCAACTTTGTTTACAAGTGCGACAACTACTACGATGCTGAAGCTGATGGCGGGATCTCGTTTAAGACGCCTGAACTCAACATTGACTGGCCAATTGAATTTGACAAGGCGATTACTTCCGAAAAAGATGCCAAGCAGCCAACCCTGACGGAATTCGAAAAGGACAATCCGTTTGTCTACGGTGAAATCTAGGAGACGTGAGCATGACGGAATTTAAGAATATTATCGTAACGGGTGGCTGCGGCTTTATTGGCTCCAACTTCGTTCACTACGTCGTTAACAACCATCCGGAAGTAGAACACATCACGGTAT
>ERZ839489.700-NODE-700-length-30165-cov-6.310196_pt1 | contig 30165 bp, 28 predicted proteins | sample MGYA00519938_ERZ839489 | MGnify/ENA primary metagenome ERZ839489 (study PRJEB31850, sample SAMEA3708846) | human gut metagenome | biome: human gut; feature: human-associated habitat; material: faeces | place: China | collected 2014 ...
AGAGCGCACGCCTGATAAGCGTGAGGTCGATGGTTCAAGTCCATTTAGGCCCATTGGAGATTTACTCAAGTGGCTGAAGAGGCGCCCCTGCTAAGGGTGTAGGTCGGTTTATACCGGCGCGAGGGTTCGAATCTCTCAATCTCCGCTTTAAAGTAAACACACTAGTGATGTCACTAGTGTGTTTTTTGTATCTTTAAAAATAAAAAACTCTTTGTTCAAGTGTATGGATGAAGAGACAGAAAAAGAATCAAATAACTATGAAGTTAACCCCCGAGTTGGATATAAACCCAACCTGGGGATTTTGCTATGGACAAATATGCAGTTGAAACTAAATTAAAAGCAATTGAATTATACGAAAGTAGTCTTGGAAGTAGATAAATCGTAGTTTTCTTCCAGGCACTTACCTTGATTGAACTAAGAAAGTTTTTTAGTCCCCGTATTATAAGTAAGATGACGCTTGTGGGGAAAAGAGCGGCGAAAGGTCAGTTATGTAATAAGCAGAGAAAATTCGGGTGTCTATTATACGGCCAAAAAGAGGGAAAGCAGCTATCTCTTGAAAAATTAGAGTGGGAATCTCCTTTATGCGGTAATGAGCTTTATATCTTCTCTATATGGCTTTTAAAGGTTGCTGAGGAGGAATTTGGCTTTAAAATAAAATAAAGAGTTTACAGAGCGATTTTTACATATTTCAAAGTCGTATTTTTGTTAGTCTAAAAAAGACACATGGTTCAGATGGAACGAATGTGTCTATAGTTATATGGACTAGCTAGTTTCTTGTATTTAATTCTTTAAGCAGGTTAATTATTTCTGCATTTTGCTTGATTAAGATCCAGTTTTGAAGCTTTAATGTATCTTCTGGGGAAGTATTTTCCATTAGATCACTTTGAGCCGCTCTATGAAGTAGAGGCTTGTATGATGCTTCCGTATTTTCTAAGCCATATGCAGCTAAATGGGTATTAGTCATTTTATCTATATACTCATTAACTTGATTTGCATCTTTTTCAATTAATTCTTCTCTTTGTCAAGGAGTAAGTTTTGCATGATCTTCACAAATCATATTTCCATCAGCTAATTTAATTAATTTTTTACCTTTTTTATTGTCAACAATACATCTTTCATTAGACATAAAAAAAACCTCCGTATACGCTTAGTGTAGCACCATATAGGCTTAAAGAGATAAAAAAAGAAATAAAGTAAAAAAATTAAAATTAGGGGTTGCATAGTTAGAATGTTTTTAGTAATATAGTTATTGCTGATGCGGAGAGTAAGAAAAAAACAACAATTCAAAAAAGTTTTTGAAAAAAGTTGTTGACATCACTTTCTAAATCAAGTATGATTAATAAGTACGTTAAAAACGTATGACCCGTTGGTCAAGTGGTTAAGACACCGCCCTTTCACGGCGGTAACATGAGTTCAAATCTCGTACGGGTCATTGCCATATTAAATATGGTTGTTGGAGGATTAGCTCAGCTGGGAGAGCATCTGCCTTACAAGCAGGAGGTCACAGGTTCGAGCCCTGTATCCTCCATCGTTCGCAGGACTACCAAATATGGTAGTCCTTTTTTTGTGTTTAAAGACAAATGAACGAAGTTTTATTGTATATATTGTTATTCGGTTAAGGTCCCGAAAGGATTCGTTTTTAACGAAGATGCCTTGTAACCGAAAGATGGGGGACTCTATGAAAAAAGAAAAACATTTATTTACTTCGGAATCAGTTTCAGAAGGACATCCAGATAAAGTGGCAGATCAAATCTCTGATGCTATTTTAGATGCAATTTTAGCTAAGGATCCAGATGGTCGTGTAGCTTGTGAAACTACTGTTACTACTGGTCTTGTTTTAGTTGTAGGTGAAATTTCAACCTCTGCGTATGTAGATATTCAATCTGTAGTTAGAAAAACTATTTTAGAGATTGGCTACAATCGTCCTGAACTTGGTTTTGATGGTAATAATTGTGCTATCTTAGTCGATATTGATGAACAATCTAGTGATATCGCTGGTGGCGTTAATGAATCACTTGAAACACGTGAAAACCACCAGGACAAAGATGATTTAGATAAAATAGGTGCTGGTGACCAAGGGTTAATGTTTGGTTTTGCCATTAAGGAAACTCCTGAATTAATGCCACTACCTATTTCTTTAGCTCATTCATTGATGAGGCGGGTTGCTAGTCTTCGCAAAGAGGGACGTCTTGATTGGCTAAGACCTGATGCAAAAGCACAAGTAACTGTAGAATACGATGATGAAAATAAACCAAAACGTGTAGATACAGTGGTTATTTCTACTCAAACTGATGCAGCAGTAACTAACGATGAAATTCGTGAAGCAATGATCGATATGGTAATTAAGAAGGTCATTCCATCTCAATATCTTGATAAGGATACTAAGTTTTTGATTAATCCTTCTGGTCGCTTTGTTATTGGTGGACCTAAAGGAGATTCTGGCTTAACTGGACGTAAGATTATTGTTGATACATATGGTGGATACGCTCGTCATGGTGGCGGCGCTTTCTCAGGTAAAGATTTAACTAAGGTCGATCGAAGCGCAAGTTATGCGGCTCGATATGTAGCTAAGAATATTGTGGCAGCTGGCTTAGCTTATCAATGTGAAATTCAACTTGCTTATGCAATTGGAGTTGCCCATCCAGTTTCAATCATGGTTGATACGCATGGAACAAGCAAAGTAAGTGAAGATCTATTGGTAGAGGCTGTTAGAAATGTCTTTGATTTAAGACCAGCTGGTATTATCGAAATGCTGAACTTAAAGCGCCCTATTTATCGTCAAACTGCCGCTTATGGTCATTTTGGACGAACAGACGTGGATTTACCTTGGGAGCATACAGATAGGGTAGAAGCACTAAAAACATATGTGAGCGAGCATGCAGAATAAAAGTAATACTAAAATTGTAACAATTGCTATCTTTTTAACGACCTTTATGACAGCAATTGAAGGGACTATTGTATCGACGGCGATGCCCACAATTGTTTCTGATTTAAATGGATTAGAAATCATGAATTGGGTTGTTTCCATTTTTCTATTAATGACTGCTGTCTCAACCCCAATTTATGGAAAACTAGCTGATAGCCTTGGAAGAAAACCTGTATTTCTATTCGGAATTGCTGTTTTTGTGATTGGATCGGCACTTTGTGGAATTGCACAGAATATGGTGGAACTAATCCTCTTTCGAGTAATTCAGGGGCTCGGATCAGGAGCAGTACAGCCAGTAGCTGTTACCATTATTGCTGATTTATATACGCTTGAAAAAAGAGCAAAGATGCTAGGTTTAAACTCTGGTTTTTGGGGAGTAGCTTCGGTCATTGCACCATTGTTAGGTGGATTCATTGTTCAACATTTATCATGGCACTGGATTTTTTATATTAATGTTCCATTAGGAATTTTAGCCTTTTTACTGGTGATCTTCTTTTTGAAAGAAACAAAGACAAGTAAGGATTCCACTTTAGATCTAAAAGGAACAACTTGTTTAGTCATCTTTTTATTGGCCTTAATGGTCTTCTTACAAGAAATAGAAAATGGCTTTAATTTAATCTTATTGGGATTACTAGTTATTATTGTTGCTTCAGCCATTCTTTTCTTTCGAATGGAGAAGAAAGCAAAAGATCCAATTATGCCATTAGATATGCTAACTAGCAAAGAATTTACAATGATTAATTTGATTACTTTACTTATTTCAGGGGTAGTCATTGGCTTTGAATTCTATATTCCAACTTGGATGCAAGGAATAAATGGAACAAGCGCTTCTGTTGCTGGATTTGCGGTGACACCAAGTTCGCTAATGTGGATTGTAGGATCATTTTTAATCGGTGGAATGCTTGGACGATGGGGAATAAAGAAAACATATGATTATATGTTAATTGTCCTTGTTGGAGCCGATTTAGCCTTAATATTTGTTCCAATCTATACCTCATTTTGGGTATTTTGTCTGATTGCAGCATTTAATGGGACAGCCTTTGGAGCTATTACAACTGCTTCGCAAGTTCGTTCTCAAGTTTTAGTAGGACGCGATAAAATTGGAGTTGCAACTAGTTTTAATACATTGATGAAATATTTAGGGCAGACTATGATGGTCTCTATATATGGAATTACATTTAACATGGTTGTAGCAAAGCAGGTAACACATCATCCGCAATTAACTCAAAGAATGATGAATGATATTGTTTCTGCTGATAAAGCTAAACATTTAGCGCCTAATTTAATTCCTGCTTTAAGAGAAGTTTTATTAAGCGGCTTAAAGTCGGTATATGTGGTTTCTTTAATTGTGATAATTTTATCGTTAGTTCTTAATCAACTTTATAAACAGAAGAAAATTGTTGAATAAAAAATGCTAACTGAGTTTAACATTATACTCAGTTAGCATTTTTTATTTATTCTTTTTTAAATAGAGGTGGTATAAAACGGAAAATCCAAGTAAAACAAATGTTGTACCTTCTAGCCATCCACCAATTACGTCTGAGGGATAGTGGACATGACAGAAGACTCTAGTGTAACCAATAAAAAGTGGGAAAATACTCCAAATAATAATTAAAATAGTACGCCAGGTTTTATTTTTTACTAAAAGGATAGTTAAGACTATTAGAATACCAAAGAAAGTTGCACTACCTACTGAGTGGCCCGATGGAAAGCTATAACCATCAGCAAAAACTAAATGGTGAACTAAGGGGCGATGACGTTCAACGGCATGTTTGGTAATCCAATTATAACCATTGGCACAGATCATTAATCCGGCTGAGAAGAAAGCATAGGCAAATCTTTTGGTAATCAGCAAGCCAATAAATAAAATTATCGTAGCAATGGTTAAAGTACTAGTATTACCAATTACTGTTAATTTAGTGGCAATCGCTACATTAGTTAGATTGTTGTTAGAAACTAAATGAATAATAGTTTGGTCAAAAGAATGTATAAAAGGATTTTTATAAATGACCAAGAGTGCCCAAATTACATAAAGAATTAAAAAAATAAATCCAGGAATAAGGGTATCGTGGATAGCTAAATTGTTATATTTCTTTTTCAAAAAAATTTCTCCCCTTGTAATTTCTAGTAGATGTGGTAAATTATAATCATTATCCATCAAAAAATAAAGACTAGGGAGTAGTAACAAGTCAAAGTTGTTATTAGAGATGAGCTGGTTGGTGTAAAGCTTAACAATGATGCTGTGAACTTGCCCTAACGACAAGTCTATCGTTTGCCTTCCGCGTTAAGGGGCACGAGTGTCACACATTGTATGTGTGGAACTTAGGTGGTAACGCGAAATTAACTTCGTCCTATGATTTTAATCATAGGGCGTTTTTTAGTTTTAAGGAGAGATATTTTTGTATAATCACAAAACTGTAGAAAAAAAGTGGCAAAAATACTGGGCTGAGCATGATACTTTTAAGACAGGCACTGATCCTAAGAAAAAGAATTATTATGCTTTAGATATGTTCCCATTTCCATCTGGTAAAGGTCTTCATGTAGGACACCCAGAGGGATATACTGCAACTGATATTGTTTCAAGAATGAAGAGAGCACAAGGCTATAACGTTCTTCATCCAATGGGCTGGGATGCATTTGGTCTTCCAACTGAACAATATGCCTTAAAGACTGGTGAAGATCCAGAAAAAGTTACTAAAGAAAATATTGCTAATTTTAAAAAGCAACTGAATAAGCTTGGTTTTTCATATGATTGGGACCGCGAAGTTACTACTTCTGATCCAAATTACTATAAGTGGACTCAATGGATTTTTGAACAAATGTATAAGAAGGGCTTGGCATATGAAGCTGAAGTTCCTGTTAACTGGTCTCCAGATCTAGGCACAGTTGTTGCAAATGAAGAAATTATTGATGGTAAGACTGAACGTGGTGGTTATCCAGTTTACCGTCGCAATATGCGTCAATGGATGCTTAAGATGACAGCTTATGCTGATCGCTTGCTCGAAGATTTAGATGATTTAGATTGGCCAGAGCCAGTTAAAGAAATGCAAAGAAACTGGATTGGTCGCTCAGAAGGAGCTCAAGTTACTTTTAAGGTTAAGGACAGTGATAAAACATTTGATGTGTTTACTACACGTCCTGATACTTTATTTGGTGTTAGTTACACTGTTTTAGCTCCTGAAAGTAAGTTAGTTCAAGAAATTACAACTCCTGAACAAAAAGAAGCTGTGGATGCTTACATTAAGAAAATCGAATCAAAGTCTGATCTAGAAAGAACTGATCTAAATAAAGATAAGACCGGTGTCTTTACTGGTGCCTATGCAATTAACCCAGTAAATGGAAAAGAAGTTCCAATTTGGATTTCTGATTATGTTTTAGCAAGTTATGGTACTGGTGCAGTAATGGCGGTACCAGCTCATGATGATCGTGACTATGCTTTTGCAACTAAATTTGGTTTGCCAATCAATCGAGTTATTGAAGGTGGAAATTTAGAAAAAGAAGCCTTTGATGGAGATGGTAAACACATCAATTCTGAATTCTTAGATGGCTTAAACAACGAGGAAGCTAAGAAGAGAATGATTGAGTGGCTTGAAGATCACAATGTAGGTGAAAAGAAAGTTAACTATAAACTTCGTGACTGGGACTTTAGTCGTCAACGTTACTGGGGTGAACCAATTCCTGTAATTCACTGGGAAGATGGTACTACTTCACTAGTTCCAGAAGATGAATTACCATTACGTTTGCCACATGCAACTGACATTAAGCCATCAGGTACTCCAGAAAGTCCACTTGCCAATTTGACTGATTGGGTAAACGTTGTTGATGAAAATGGTCGAAAAGGTAAGCGTGAAACTAATACTATGCCTAACTGGGCAGGTTCAAGTTGGTACTACTTACGCTATATTGATCCACATAACGATAAAGAATTGGCTGACTATGATTTACTTAAGAAGTGGCTCCCAGTAGATCTTTACATTGGTGGGGCAGAGCACGCTGTTCGTCACTTACTCTATGCTAGATTTTGGCACAAGGTTCTTTATGACTTGGGTGTTGTACCAACTAAAGAGCCATTCCAAAAGCTTTATAATCAAGGTTTGATTTTAAAGAATCATGAAAAGATGTCTAAGTCTAAAGGAAATGTTGTTAATCCTGATGAAGTAATCGATGAATATGGTGCAGATTCACTTAGAATGTACGAAATGTTCATGGGTCCATTAGATGCTTCAATTGATTGGGATGATAATGGTCCTGCATCTACTAAGAAATTCTTAGATCGTGTATGGCGCTTGTTTGTTAACGATCTTGACCTAAAGGCAATCCCTCAAGAAAAAATTGTTGACGAAAATGATGGCGAACTTGATAAGGTATATGCTGAGACTGTCAAAAAGGTTACAGAAGACTTTGAAGCTTTACACTTTAATACTGCAATTAGTCAAATGATGGTCTTTATGAATGCAGCTCAAAAAGCTAAGACTATTCCACGTGAATATGCAGAAGGATTTGTACAACTTCTTGCTCCTGTTGCACCTCACATGATGGAAGAAATCTGGTCAGTATTTGGTCATGATGAATCTATTGCATATGCTAAATGGCCAGAATATGATCCTGCCAAATTAGTTGAATCAACAGTTGAAATTATGGTTCAAGTTAATGGTAAGCTTCGCGGTAAATTTAAGGCTGCTAAGGATAGTGATAAAGATACCTTAGAAAAAGAAGCTCTTGCTCTTGATCATGTTCAAAAATTCTTAGAAGGAAAAGATGTCAAGAAAGTCATCGTTATTCCAAACAAAATCGTTAATATTGTTGCTAAGTAATTTAAGTTTTTCCTAAATAATTAATATTTGTAAATACAATTTACATTAATGAGTAATATATAATTCAGACGCTTAACTGGATATAGGGAAAATTTATCTTTATGGAAAACAATACTAAAAATACTAAAGAGACAATGGTCAAAGGTTCCGCATGGATGACTTTTGGGTCTATTGTGTCACGAATTTTAGGAGCATTGTATATTATTCCATGGTATGCCTGGATGGGAAGTCATGGAAATATTGCCAATGCTTTAACAGCGAAAAGCTATAACATTTATAGTTTATTTATTATTATTTCTACCGCAGGTATTCCCGGAGCGGTTGCCAAGCAGGTAGCGAAATATAATGCTTTAAATGAATATGATATTGGGCGAAAACTGTTTAGACGCGGCTTAATTTTGATGGCCATGTTTGGTGTGATTTGTGCAGCAATTATGTACTTTGGTGCTCCAATTTTAGCTACTGATGATATCATTGGTGCCCTTTTGCATGGGGCTAAAAGTGATCCGCGTCAAGTTGCCGTGATGAGAAGTCTTTCTTATGCAGTTTTAATTATTCCAATTTTGAGTATCATGCGTGGGTATTTTCAAGGTTATGCAGATATGATGCCTCCAGCTATGTCTCAATTTGTTGAACAATTGGCACGTGTAATATGGATGCTATTGACTGCTTATATTATTATGCAAGTTCAACATGGATCTTATGTTCATGCAGTAGTTCAATCAAATTTAGCTGCAGCTATTGGTGCGGTATTTGGAATTTTGCTCTTAGTATGGTTTTTATATCGTAGACGAAATGAACTGAATGCATTAATGAAGCAATCAAATCATGCAATTAAAATTTCTACTGCTGGAATTTTCTGGGAGATTATTAATCAATCTATTCCATTTATCATCATTGACTCTGGAATTACCTTGTTCCAATTAATTGACCAGTATACCTTTCATCCAATGATTGCTATGTTTGTTCATACTAGTTCTGATCAAATTGAATCATGGTATGCCTTATTTGGATTAAATGCAAATAAATTAATCATGATTATTGTATCTTTAGCAACTGCAATGTCAGTAACTGCTATTCCGCTTTTATCAGGTGCCCATGCACGACGTGATTATGCCAGCATTTCTAGCCAAATTGAAAATACCTTGGAATTATTCTTATTTGTTATGATTCCAGCTTCATTGGGTATGGCTGCTATTGCAACGCCGATTTATACAATTTTTTATGGCTACGATCAACTAGGTTCAAATGTCTTGTACTTATCATCATTTACAGCAATTAGTTTAGGCCTATTTACAGTTTTAATGGCCATTTTACAAGGTCTATCAGAGAACGGACTAGCTATAAAGTACCTGGTGTTAGGAATTATCATTAAATTTGCTGTTCAACTTCCGATGATTGAATTCTTTAAAGTATATGGACCACTCTTAGCTACGAATATTGGCTTGATTATTACCATCTGGCTTTCTTTAAAGCACTTAAAAGTTAGATACAGATATAACAGTAGTCGTACATCAAGACGGTTTATTGGAATTGCAATTTTTTCAATGGCAATGTTTGTGATAGTTACCGGGGTAGTTAATTTCGGTGGAAAAATCATTTCACCTGAACGTAGACCAACCTCATTTGTTCTTGTTACACTTGCGGTAGTTATTGGTGGCTTACTCTATGCCTTTTTAACAGTGAAATTTGGTTTAGCTCAAAAGATCATTGGACCAAAAGTTGATAGGGTCTTAGAAAAATTACATATTAGAGTTTAAAAGAGAAAAAGGAAACTTGAGTAAGATACTTACCTAAGTTTCCTTTTTTGCCCCTGCCAAGGAAGTCTATTATATAATATTTCCGAAGAAAGTGAGGAAGAAAAATTGGATAATATGCTTGTATATGCTGCAAAAGAGAAGCGAAGTTTTAATGAATTTCCCTTAAATGAAGTAGATAGCATGATTTTTTCTCAATTAGCGTATTGTAATTTTGATACTCTTCCTCAGCGTCATAGTTTACAAAGTTTGGCTTCTGATGAAGAGATTAAGACTTTAATTCAGGGAAATCTTGGTGGAAAGAATACCGAAAAGTTAATCAAAGATTATGCTAAAAAATCCCCGCTTTAAAAAACTATATTGGCGCAATGTGGTTAGTAAAGTAGATGCAAAAAGCACAAATGCAATTTAATGCTGTTACATTTTGTATTGCAGAAGATCAATACTATATTGCATATCGGGGAACAACGGCTACTACCATCGGTTGGAAAGAAAATTTTAATATGTCTTTTAATGATTGGGTACCAGCTCATTACTTTGCTCGTTCTTATTATCGAAAAATCAAAAATTTATTTTCAGGAAAATTTTATCTTGGTGGGCATTCAAAGGGCAGAAATTTAGCTTTTGCCGTTGCATTGAACCTAAAAGAATCCGACTTGTCACATATTGCTAGAATTGACTGCTTTGATGGACTAGATTTTCATAATCAAGAACGATTAAAGAATAGATTCTTAAAATTAAAGGGTCAGATTCATAAATATATTCCGCAAGGCTCATTGATTGAGATATTACAAGATGATCTGATTGGAGAAAAAGATTATTGTACTATTGTGGCAGCTTCTGGAAATAGTTTGCTCCAGCATGATATGTTTACTTGGCATGTTATCGATGATCAATTTGCAACCGTAAAGCAATTAGATAGCACATCTGAAGTTTTATGGAAGGCAATTGCTGAATGGCTAAAAAATACAAACGATACGGAAAGAAAAGATTTTATTGAAATGCTATATCTAACGGTGAGTGACACTAATCAAATTTATTTCAGGAAACTGTTAACGCCTAAGACGACATATAAATTAGCTACTCGTTTGATAAAAAATAGTTCTACCTAAAAGAATGTTTGGGAACCAATAGTAAGAAAACTTTTTAAAGCTTATGTGAATTCAGGAACAGCAGCTTTTAGTGAACAAAGAAAAAACAATTATCAAACTTTAAAAGAATTTTAGATGAACAACGCAATAAATAGGTTAAGTTATAAAAATCTATCTTGAATTAAAAACTACCTGCTTATCTAGAAAAAGAGTAAAATAACGATTGAAAGAGGTAGACAAAATTGAAAAAAGATACATATATGACTTTACTAGGATTCCGTGATACTTGTTATAATGACTTCAATTTTAATATTGATGAGAAAGATTTTTATTTAGGAACTGATACCTATAAAAAAATTGACAAGATATTAAAGGATGCGCAAAATGAGCAATTATTAGTTCAGTTTGAAGAGGGTACTCATCTTTATCAAGATTATGATCCAGAATACTTGAGCGTAGCACAAAAGAGAGAAATTCAACATGATATTAATGCAGCCCGTAACTTTTTGGATAATTACGACGGGGATGCGGACGATAAGCATGATAACTATGCAGCTTACCTAGATGATAATTCTTTGAGTTATTCTTTTGGTCCAGATAGTAATTTAGATGAAGTACAAAATAATTTAAATGATATTGAAACCAATGGCGTAATCATTTGGCAAAGACGAAAAGATGAATATATTTTATTACCACATACCATTCATAGCCTTGAAAGAATTAAAAAACAGATTGCATCAAGTAAACGTGTTGATGATAAAAAATTGCGTTATGCAATGGAGCGCTTATTTGACAATATAACTGATTTTCTTAAGCCATTTAGTGATAGTGAATTAGGAAAATACGAAAATACAATTTCACAGGAGCTTAGAGATAATTTGGAGCATTATGCTTTAAGTGTTCAAACTGATGCACGTGAAGTAGCTGCAGATAAATTAACTAAATATGCAGTACAACTTGCAGAAAAAGAAAATAATGACAGTATTTAAAGTAAAGTTCATCGATTAGATGAACTTTTTTGGATAGGACAAAATGAAATCTATTTCACAAGAATTAATATCTAGAGTAATAAAGAAAAGAAAAAGTGCTACCCATAAGGGCACCTATGGCCGCTTACTCCTAATTGGAGGAAGTAAAAAATATGGGGGAGCCCTGATTATGGCAGCAGAAGGTGCATTAAACAGTGGTGCAGGCTTAGTGACAGTTGCTACAGACCAAGTCAATATTGCCGCTTTACATACTAGAGACCCAGAGATTATGGCTCTTAATTGGGATGAAAGCATAGAGTTAAAGAATTTAATTAAAAGTTCTGATATAGTAGTTTGTGGAATGGGTCTTGGATTAGATGATAAAGCACAACAAATTTTAAGGCTACTTAGAGATAACATCACCTTAAAGCAAACACTAATCTTAGATGCTAGTGCACTAGATTTAATTGGTCAGCGAAATGATTTACTACCATTAAATTCAAAAATTTTGATTTTTACTCCTCATCAAATGGAATGGGAGCGATTAAGTGGAATAAAAATTTCTAATCAAAGTGATGAACTAAATCAGGTAGCTTTAGATAAATTAGTTAAAAATAAGAATGCGATTTTAGTTTTGAAATCAAATCACACTAAAGTTTATGATCAAACAGGGCATATTTATTTAAATCCTTTTGGTAATCCAGGAATGGCTATTGGTGGTATGGGAGATACATTAGCTGGAATTATTGGCGGATTTTGTGGTCAATTTATACCTAACTTAGAAACAGTGGCAGCTGCTGTGGGGATTCATTCTTTAACTGCCGATAAAATTGCAGAGAGGCAATATATTGTTCGACCAACTCAATTATCGGCTCATCTTCCAGAGATAATGAAGCAATATGAGAAATAATTAAGTAATGACGAAATAAGTTAAATTGCATAAAGAGAAATTGAGTGACCGAATGAGACATGCAAAGAAGAAATCTAGGAAAAAGTATTTATGGTTAATTAGCCTTGTAATAGCAGCTATTTGTTTTTTTGTATGGAAAAACAATTTTAACTCAAATAGAATGCCATCGAATTATCATGTTGACCAAGTAGACTTAAACGTTAAAGCTGCTGTAGCAATTAATGCAAAAGATGGATCAACCATTTACGCTAAAAATGCTAATCAAAGCTTGCCGATTGCTTCAATGACTAAGCTTTTAACCGTTTATTTAACTCTACAAGCAATTAAAGAGAAAAAGATATCTTGGGACACAACGGTTACTCCAACTCAAGAAATAGTTGACTTGGGCTCAAATCCAGATTACGCAAGTGTTCCACTTAGGCTAGGACAAAAATATACCGTAAGAGAACTATACTATGCAGCTTTAATAAAATCGGCAAATAATGCAGCCCGTTTACTCGCGATTGCAGTTAGTGGAAGCGAGACAAATTTTCTAAATCAAATGCGCCAGCAAGCTCGTAAATGGAAACTCAATAATGCTAAATTCGTAACTGTTGATGGTTTACCAGAGAAAAAGAAAAATTTTTTAGGGATGACGACAACAGTTGAAAATAAAATGAGTGCTAATGATATGGCAATTGTAGCAAGAAAATTAATAATTAATTACCCTGAAATTCTAAATACTACAAAACTAGCTAGAGCATATTTTCAAAATACTCTTATGATTAATAGTAATAAAATGCTAAACGGTCTCTCATACTATGATTCGATATTTCCTGTTGATGGTTTAAAGACGGGTACTACTGATGGCGCTGGTTCATGTTTTACTTGTACATTGAATAAAAATGGAAAAAGAGTGATTACAGTAATTTTAGGTGCTGAAAATGATAATGAACGGTTTGTGGAGACAAAAAAGTTATTAAGTTACTGTTTTAATTAAAATTTTACTATGCATTCGATTTAATATTGCACTTTCCCTAAGTTTGCTGATATAATCTTCATGACCAAAGGTTAAAAGTAGTAGTATTGCATTTGTTTTCAGCGAGTCTATGGTTGGTGGGAGTTAGACAATGGGGCAATATGAAGGCGTGTTTAACTTTAACTTTAAAATCAATTAATAAGCGGATACTTTGTATCAAGTAGAGTGGTACCGCGGGAACTTTCTCGTCTCTTTCTAGTTTACTAGGAAGAGACTTTTTTTATGCAAGAGGTGTTATAAGTGGATTTTAAACAAAAAGTCGTTGATTTAGTTAGTGAACAGGTAGATTTACCTAAAGAAAAAATTTCTATGTTAATTGAAAGACCAAAGAATCCTAAGATGGGTGATTATGCTTTTCCAGCATTTGCTTTGGCTAAAATTGAACATAAAAATCCTGCTTTAATTGCTAAGAATATTGCAGAAAAAATTAGTGATGATAATTTCGCCAGTATTCAAGCAGTTGGACCATATGTAAACTTCGCAATTGACCATGCAAAATTAGTCAATGCAACTTTAAACGATGTTCTAACTGAAAAAGAACATTTTGGTGATCAGAAACTTGGTGAAGGAAATGTACCAATTGACATGTCTTCTCCTAATATTGCTAAGCCAATGTCAATGGGACACCTACGTTCCACGGTGATTGGTAATTCAATTGCTAAGACTTTAGAAAAAGTTGGTTATACTCCAATTAAAATTAATTATCTTGGGGACTATGGTACCCAATTTGGTAAATTAATTACTGCTTACCGTTTATGGGGTAATGAGGAAGATGTGAAGAAAGATCCAATCACAAATCTTTTCCATTACTATGTTAAGTTCCATGAAGAAGCTGAAAAAGATCCTAAGTTAGAAGATGAAGGACGTGCTGCCTTTAAGAAACTAGAAAACGGTGATGAAGAAGAAATTAAATTATGGAAATGGTTTCGTGAAGTTTCCTTACAAGAATTTAACCGTATCTATAAAGAATTAGGGGTAACTTTTGATTCATATAACGGAGAAGCATTTTTCAATGATAAGATGCAGCCAGTAGTTGATGAATTAAGAGAAAAGGGCTTACTTGAAGAATCTCGTGGAGCTCAAGTTGTTAACTTGGGAGAAGATGAAAACCCAGCTTTAATCTTAAAATCTGATGGCTCTAGCCTTTATATGACTCGTGATTTGGCTGCTGCCTTATATCGTAAAAAAGAATATGACTTTGTTATGTCATTATATGTTGCTGGTGGCGAACAAACTGGTCACTTTAAGCAATTAAAACAAGTTTTGAAGAAGATGGGGTATGACTGGTCAGATAACATTCACCACATTCCATTTGGTTTGATTACTCAAGGTGGAAAGAAATTATCTACTAGAAAAGGAAACGTTGTTTTCTTAGACCAAGTCCTAAAAGATGCAGTTTCTTTAGCAGAACAACAAATTGAAGAAAAGAATCCAAATCTATCTAATAAGAAGCAGGTTGCTCATGATGTTGGTGTGGGCGCCGTTGTATTTCATGACCTAAAGAATGATAGAATGGATAACTTTGATTTTGATTTGGAAGAAGTTGTTCGTTTTGAAGGGGATACTGGTCCATACGTTCAATACACTAATGCTAGAGCTCAAAGTATTTTACGCAAAGCTAATAAAGAGATCTCAATGGATAATTTAAGCTTAAATGATGATTGGTCCTTTGCAGTTGCAAAAGCATTAGCTGATTTCCCTGCTATTGTAGAAAAAGCTTCAGAAAAATTTGAACCATCAATTATTGCAAAATATGCCTTAGATTTAAGTAAGAAATTTAATAAGTATTATGCAAATGTTAGAATTTTAGATGAAGATGATCAACTAAACGCTCGTCTTGCATTAGTTCAAGCAACTTCAATTGTTTTAACAGAAGCTTTAAGACTTTTGGGTGTAAATGCACCTAAAGAAATGTAATATTTCTTTAAATAAAAATATTCACTGAATTTTTTTGAGCTAAAGTATGTTAATTTTTGCACTAATGGGTTAAACTAGTGATGTGTTAAAAATTTAGGAGGTATTTTTTTAATGGCTTATTTAGTAAATGGTAATGACATTTTCAAAGCTGCTCGTGAAAACCACTACGCTGTAGGTGCATACAACACTAACAACCTTGAATGGACTCGCGCACTTTTAAGAGGTGCTAAGGAAACTAGAACTCCTTTATTGATTCAAGTTTCTACTGGTGCTGCTAAGTACATGGGTGGTTACAAGACTGTTAAGGACTTAGTTCTTAACGAAATGGACAACATGGATATCGATGTTCCAGTTATTTTGAACTTGGACCACGGTGACTTTGAATCAGCTAAGGAATGTATTGCACTTGGTTACTCATCAGTTATGTTTGATGGTCACAACTTACCAACTGACGAAAACTTAGCAAAGACTAAGGAAATCGTTAAGTTAGCTCACGAAAGAGGTATCTCTGTTGAAGCTGAAATCGGTAAAATTGGTGAAAACCAAGGTGCCGATGGTGGTGAATTAGCATCAGTTGAAGACGCTAAGACTTTCGTTGCTGCTGGTGTTGACAAGCTTGCTTGTGGTATTGGTAACATCCACGGTGTTTACCCAGAAGGCTGGACTGGCTTAAACTTCGATCGTTTGAAGGAAATTGCAGAAGCAGTTCCAAACGAACCGCTTGTTCTTCACGGTGGTTCAGGAATTCCTCAAGACCAAATCGAAAAGGCAATTCAATTAGGTATTGCTAAGATTAACATTAACACTGAATTCCAATTAGCATTCCAAGCTGCAACTCGTAAGTACATCGAAGACAAGATGGACTTAGACAAGGGCAACAAGGGTTATGACCCACGTAAGCTTTTGAGAGCCGGTACTGACGCAATTACTGATTCTATGAAAGAAATGATTTCATGGATGGGTACTGCACCAATCGACACAAAGGAATCATCAGTTCAATTTGATGAAGCTTCATTAAACGAAGAATAATCAAAAACTATATTAAAAAAGACCTCATTTTCTGAGGTCTTTTTTTATTGGCTTAAGTGTGGAAAAATGCGAATAATATTTGATGATCATGGATGTAAAAGCTTTTTTAAAAAATATAATAGGCAAAAAAAGATAATCAAGAATTTAATTGAAAAAGCCCTTGTTAAAGAAGTTACCACTGGGATGACAAAGATTAAATTGGCTAGTAGAAAAAGAATTAATGGACAAAAAATTTATGAATTTCGATTAAATCTTGGTACTATTGGATCGGCTCGAATTGCCTTTTCAGTTTTTAAAGATAAAGCCATTATTTATTTCATTAGTAAGGATATGGAAAAAGCATCTTTTAGTAAGGCATTTGAAAAAATTTTGAGATAATACAGGGTAACCATGATATATAAGTATAGTAAATGATATCGTTTTCAAAAATCTGATATAATTATAATATTAAATTTATGGAGAACGAATCATGGATAAAGGAAAAAAATGTCTTAACTTATTTAAATATGCTTGGCCATGATATCATGCACTAACAACGGCACAATTAGCTGATAGCTTAAATTTATCCAGATCGGTAGTTAGTCATTATTTAAATGAATTATTTAGAGAAGAAAAAATTCAAAAAATTGCTGGGCGACCAGTAAAATGGACTAAAAAAGGTAGTATGCCTAATTTGAATCATAATTTTGATGACTTTATTGGCTATCGTGGTTCAATGAGATATGCTATTGATCAAATCTCAGCAGCAATTATGTATCCACCGGATGGTTTAAACATTTTGATTACGGGTCATTCGGGGGGTAGGAAAAAGTTATTTAGCAAGCAAAATTGCTCAATTAGCTAAGAGCAAAGGAATTATTAGTAATGAGGCTCCATATATTGTTTTGAATTGTGCTGATTATGCGAATAATCCTGAACTTGTCTCCAGTATGTTATTTGGTTATGTAAAAGGTGCCTATACAGGGGCTGACGAAGCAAAAGATGGACTTCTTAAGCAGGCAAATGGAGGATACTTATTTTTAGACGAAGTACATCGCTTAAGTAGTGAAAATCAAGAAAAACTATTTTCATTTATGGATTAGGGACAATTCTAGTAATGGCAACCACTGAAAATCCAGAGAAAGTTCTTCTAACTACTTTTCTACGGCGTGTACCTGTACATGTTAAATTGCCCGATTTTGCTAGTCGTCCAATTGATGAAAGACTAGAACTGCTACGGTATATTTTCTATCAAGAGGCACGTCGAATTAATCGAAAAATTGAAGTAGATAAATATGTAGTATCTACTTTATTAAAAATTAAGCATCCCGGAAATATTGGGTATTTAAAAAATATCATTAAGGTTTCCTGTGCAGCTGCTTACCGTGACCAAGAAAATAGTGACGTAATCAAGCTATATTTAAATAATATTATGGTCGAAGAACTCCCAACATTTGCGGAATATGGAAACTTGTTAATTGATCCGAATACAGTGCTTGAACGTTCAGGTAACAGTTTAATTAAGAAAAGTTTGTTGAGCTACAAAAAGATAGCGAAATAAAAGATAAGGATTATTTTATAAAACAAAAGAAGGATTTTACTGACTTACATTATGCAATTCAACAACGTGAAGAGACGCTACTAAATCTAGGGAAATTTTTGGGAAGACGACAAGAAAAATATTTGTCCTCTCTGAATGAGCAAGATTTAGTAAGTATAAAATTAGAAGATGCAGCTACAGAATTAAATTTAGCAATAAGTACTATAAGTAGAGCAATTAAAGATAAATATGTAGAAGTGCCAAGGTAAGGTCTTTAGTCTAAAGCTCTTGTTTCCACGAAAAAGTATTAGTAATTTAACTCAAATCAACTTGAAAGAATATTGAAGGATTTTATTAAGTTAGAAGATCCCCAAAAACCATTAAGTGATGAGAAACTGGTAAATAAATTTAAAGAAAAAGAAATTTCAATTAGTCGTAGAATAATTTCTAAATATCGAAAGAAACTAGGAATTAAAAATAGTTATCAAAGAAATCAAAAATAAAGCAAAAACCCTCGTTGACTTAGATCAACGAGGGTTTTTAATACTAAATTGTAGAGGAAAATGAAGAATGGATTATGGATTTATTTCCTACGAACCTTTACAGGAACTGGAACTGGTTTATTTATAATTACTGCGTTAGTAGCAAGTAATGCTACAGCACTAATACCTAAAATTAATAATAATGTCATTTAAACCATTCCTTTCTTACTTGATTGATATCAATATTAAGAGTAATTTGTGAATTTTTTGTGACTTATATTTAAGATAAAATCTAAAAAAATATAAATAATTTTTCTTTATTTATAGAATACGAACAATATAATTATTGGTAGTAAAAATAATTAATAAATAAGTGTAAAAATACTAAAAAAATCATCGAATTTATGTTAAAATTTCATCATTGACGATTTTAATAAAGAGGAATTAAAGAATGAATAACGATATCGAAAGTGTATTGTATACTCAAAATGATTTAAACAATCGTATGGATGAAATGGCTGCTGAATTAAATAAAAAATATAAAAATGAAGAGCCAATTATTGTTCCAGTCTTAAATGGAGCAATGATTTTTGCTAGTGATATGATTAAGAGATTAAGTTTTAAGCTAACTATTGAGCCTATTAAGGCATCTAGTTATGAAGGAAGCCAATCCACAGGAAAAGTAAAGATTACGCAAGATATTAAGTCAGATGTAACAAATCGTCCAGTAATTTTTATGGAAGATATTATTGATACGGGACGTACTTTGCAAGCACTTAGTGAAATAATGAAAGAACGTGGGGCTAAAAGCGTAGAAGTTGTATCTATGCTTGATAAGCCTGAAACCCGTGTCGTAGATTTTCATGCAGATTATTATGGTTTTAAGGCCCCTAATGAGTTTTTAGTTGGTTATGGATTAGATTACAATGGCTTGTATAGAAATTTACCTTATGTAGGAATTTTAAAGCATGAAGTTTATGCTAGTTAAAGGGATAAATAATGCGCGTTAATGTATTGCAACATACTCCAAACGAGGGGCCAGGAGCAATTAAAACCTGGGCAGATAGTCATCATCATGAATTATATGTGTATCATCCTGAAACTTTTGGTAAATTGCCAACTGCTAATGAAACAGATCTACTTGTAATTCTAGGTGGCCCCATGAGTCCAAATGATAATCTAGAGTGGATTAAGCAAGAGAGAGTTCTAATTAAAAGAATGCTTGATGCCGGTAAGCCGATGTTTGGGGCTTGTTTTGGTGCACAACAAATTGCGATGACTATGGGAGCTAAAATTTCAGATGCTCCTCATAAGGAAGTAGGCTGGGCTCCAGTTTACTTAAAAGATACAACAATACCAGGTATTCCTAAAGAACTAACGGCCCTTCATTGGCACCAACAAATGTTTGAAATTCCTGTAGGTGCAAAACTTTTATTTTCGAGTGACTTAGTAGAAAATCAGGGCTTTTTATTAGGAGATAATGTTATCGGCTTACAATTTCATTTTGAGCCTGAAGAAGATAATGTTCGAGAAATTGCCATTAACGATAGTGCGTATCCACTTGAAAATAATGATTTAAATCAGACTGCTGAAGAAATTATAGCTCATGATGTGCCAAAAAAAAATAAAGAGGTAATGTTTAAATTACTCGATTTTATTACTAAAAAATGAGTGTAAATTTTGGACTACTAATAAAAAGTAAGCTATTATAAAGCTGTAAGTTTTTTCGAGGAGGAAAAATTATAGCTAAAATATTTATTTTTGGTGGCTCTGGAAGAGTAGCTATAGATTTAATTAAAGATTTAGTAGCTGATGGTAATACAGTGACAGCAGCAGCTCGTCATCCAGAAAATATTATTAAACTTGATGGTGTAATATCTGATAAGCTTGATTTACATGCTGATGTAGAAGATATTACTAAACAAGTAAAAGGTTTTGATGCTATTTACTTTACGGCTGGATTTCGTGGTAAGGACCTTATCCAAACTGATGCTATGGGAGCAATAAAAACTATGATGGCTGCTGAAAAAGCAGGTGTTAAACGCTATATTATGCTCAGTTCAATGCTTAGTTTAGATGTAGACTCATGGAAGAAGATTCCAGGTCTTGAGGACTATCTAGCTGCTAAATTCTTTGCTGATACTTATTTAATGGATTCGACTAATCTTGAATATACGATTTTGCAGCCTACGAATCTCACTGAAGAAACCGGAACAGGCAAAATCAAACTTGATGCTGGTCCAACTGACTCAAATCCAATTCCTGATGTTGCTAAAACATTGGCTGAAATTCTAAAATATCCAAATACTATTGATAAGGTTATTCCAATGAGTAGTGGAAACACACCAATTGATCAAGCATTGAAAGAAATTTAACTATAAGAAAAAGCTCCATTATGGAGCTTTTTTTGTGTTTATAGTGTTAAAAAATTGATTTTCAGAATTTAAATACCTTAGAAATTTCTTCTAAATATTTTTGATCTAACTCATCGAAGTTAGCTAATTTAGTTGAATCAAAATCAAAAACTCCCCATAAATCGCCGTTTGTCTTAAAGATAGGGACAACAATTTCAGAATTTGATTCACTATCGCAAGCAATATGTCCAACAAATTCATGTACATTTTTTACAATTTGAGTTTGTTTTTCTTTTGCGACTGTTCCGCATACGCCTTTACCAATTGGAATATGAACACAAGCTGGTTTTCCTTGGAAGGGATCAAGAATTAATTCTTGATTCTCATAACGATATACACCAGCAAAGTTAACATTATTAAGTGAATTAAATAATAAAGCTGAAATATTTGCTGTAGTTGCAATCCAATCGGTTTCGCCTTCGACTAAGGCTTGGGCTTGTTTTAATAATAATTGATAATTGTCTTCTGTAGTGGCAGTCATAATTGAATACCTTCTTTCTGTTAAATTGTTCTAATTCTAACATTAATTTAGTAAATTAAGGTTTTTAAGCCAATTTTCTTCAGAAGAAACTTATGTATCAACATAACTATATAGGCAGTAATAAAAATAAGTGGAGCTAAAGAAATTGGTAATAAAAAAATTAACAAGACAACGGTAAGGAGTGGCTTTTCTAAAATAATAGTAATGCTAGCTACTACTGCTAAGGAGACAGTAATTGCGGGCTGAATAGGGATGAATTGAGAAATTGCAGCACCAACCGCGACACTAGCAAAAATTGCTGGAAAAATTTTACCCCCACGCCATCCCATTGCAAATCCAGCATGGGTAGAAATTGTTTTTATTAGAGCAATTAATAGTAAAAATAATGGCGAATAGGAAAGAGCAGTTTTAGAAAATGGAACAATATGAAATTCGCCTGAAAAGAGTGCGTAATCAGTTACTAAAGTTAAAACACTTAGTACAATGCCCCATAAGGTTGCTTTTAAAAGTGCTGGTAAGGCCCAAGTTTCTACTCTAGTAAATATTTTTTCTAAATATAAGAAGAAATATGCAAAAAGTATCCCACCTATAAGAGGAATTAGACTATACCAGAGAATAGTCCATGACCAGTGAATTGGACGTTCATGAATTCCGAATGCCCCTTCTTCAGGAAAAAGTTTAAAGATCAAAATTGTTCCAATTAATCCAATTAAAATATTAAAGGTGATGAACCATTTTTTTGATTTTTAGTTCTAAAAAGCTCACTAAACTTTGGGGATTGCAATAGAGTATCTTTATCAATGCCTATTTGCCAAAAATGAACCCAGCTTTTGTAATGAATAGTCATCAATCTAATTTTATCTCCGAGCCAATTTATCATCCCCGAAGTAAGAACAGTGGTGGAAGCTTCTGGCCCAATACTTCTGCCAGCTCCAAATGATAAAAGCCCTAAAGTAAAAGATTTCCACCAAGAATGATAATCAAGTTTTCCACTTTTCCGAATATCATGTAATACTTCTTCAATCGTTAAAGGATAGGAACCTAATTTCTTTACTAAGAAACCAATAGTTATTCCAAATGGTATACAAATAAGAAAGGGATAAGCGGGACGCAAAGAAAAATTATTATGATGATTAAAGTAACCCCAAATAAAGTCAATAACATAATTGATTAGGTTGAGGTATAAAGCAGTTAAAATACCAATAATAAAACTCCATATGCCACTAAAAATTAGAATATTTATGCTTTTTTTAGACATTATTTTCTATCAATTCCTTTATGCAATTTAGATTCATGATAGCAGTGTACTTTATTTGTTGTCTTGATTCAAATCGCTCATAATAAATTTGAGAGCAGAATAAATAAAGAAAGGATAGGTCCAGTTATGATTGGAAGAGAAACTCAAATACGCTTAGTAAATAAATTAGAAAATATTCATCATGTTGTAGTTCAAGCTTCCGCAATTGATGGAAGTAACGTCTTTGCCTTGCAGCTTCTTCATAAACAAAGTGACGTTGTTGTTTATCAAACTCCAAATGATAGCGAAACTGTTACATTTGATGAAGACCATCCTATTTTATACTTAAAAGGTCCAAATTCAGCTGGAACTGCTGGTGGACATACCCAGACTTGGATACAAAGTGGAGAAAATAATAAATGGTTTGTTGGTACTAAACCCAAAAGACATGGAAATACATATTGGACCACACAAATTGCAAGAGTAACAGTACCGGGGTATCAAACACAGGTATTTGCTAATAATACTGATTTACCACGTCTTTCCTATCTTAACCGAGCAGGAGCTGGTTATGGGGATGGAGGTACAGTTTATCCAGGAAAAGATTTAGTAAGAGTAGAGGCCACTGTTTCACCAAATGGTCATTATTTCTTGATTGCAAGTATTGATATAACTCATACGGGCTATTTTGCGCTTTATGACCTTAACGAAGTAAATAACAAATTAGATGCGGCAGAAGAAAAAGCTGAAGATATTAATATTGAAAACTTAACATGCTTAGGAGCATTTAAGGTTCCTCATTTTAATGATCAAAAGATTGTCTCTATTCAGGGATACGGAATAGATAATAATAAGGATATCTATATTTCAAGTCAACCAAGTCCTCATACAACTTTTTTGGGTTTTCCAAGACAGGGAAAGCCTCGTGAAATTATTAAAATTCCGTGGGGGATGGTTGATCCAGATAAATGGTCTGTAGTTAATTTAGATAACAGCTTAAAACTTGATGCTTTAGATTTTTGTACTGAATTTGAAGGAATTCAAGTAACTAGCGACTGTCTTTACTTAACAGTAGCTTATCATCAGCGAAGTAGCGACTTAACAACTCTAATGAATCGTATTTACCAAGTTGAAAAATTTTAGAATGAAAAATAGGCAGACTTTTAAGTCTGTCTATTTTGCTATAATTGATAAAAATGAGGTGTAAGAAATGGAAAAAATGCGTTGTAGTTGGGGAAATAGTAAGAATTTACTCTACCGAAAATACCACGATGAAGAGTGGGGTAAGTTAAATCTAGATTCAACCTACTTATATGAAATGCTTGTATTAGAAAGTTTTCAATCGGGATTATCCTGGGAAACAATTTTAAATAAACGTGAAAATTTTCGAAAAGCGTTTGCGAATTTTGACTATCATAAAGTGGCTAAATTTAATGAAGCCGATTTTGAAAGATTAATGCAAGACAAAGGAATTATCCGAAATCGACTAAAGGTTAGTGCTGCAATTAATAATGCGAAAGTTTTAGTTAAACTAGAAAACAACAATCAAACTTTCAAACAAATTCTAACTAAGTTTATCTCTGAACCAATAAATCACCATCCTAAAAAAATTGAAGATGTTCCTGCTTCAAATGAATTATCTAACCAAATTTCAAAAGAAATGAAAAATCTCGGATTTAAATTTGTTGGTCCAATAACAATATATTCATTTTTACAGGCAGTTGGATTAATAAATGATCATATAGAAAATTGTAGTTTTAAGAATGGAGAACTGTAATGCCTTTACTACTACCGACAAAACAAGTAGTGATTATGTTTATTTTAATGTTTGTTGGCTGGATCTGCTATCAGGTGAAATTTCTCCATGAACAAACAGTAAAAGATTTAACTAAAATCCTTCTTTACGTGGTATCGCCATGCTTAATTATTAATTCTTTTCGCCAAACTTTTTCAGTTACTAGATTAGTACAATTTAGTTTGATTTTTTTACTAGTACTAGTTTTATTTGTATTTAAAATTATTGTAAGCTCAGTTCTCTTTAACAAAAGAATAATTAAAGACGAGCAAAAAAGAACAATTCTCCGATATGCTGGAACTTACACTAATGCAGGTTTTATGGGAATTCCTTTAGTACAAGCGCTTTTAGGAAATAATGGTGTGTTTTTTGCAGTACCATATTTGATTATTTATAACATCTTTATGTGGACGCATGGGATTAGGATGTTTACTAGGAAGAAGCAGTCATTTAAAGAGAGTGTTCGTCAAGCTATCGTTAATCCTAATATTATTGCAGCGATTGTAGGGATGATATTATTTGTAATTCAAATTAAATTACCTGATATAGTTTCTGACCCTATGAATTATATTGCTAATTTGAATACTCCTCTAAGTATGATTGTTATTGGTACAAATCTTGGAGCCATTAATTTAAAAGAAGACTGGCATGATAAATTAGTTTGGAGTGGAGTATTAGTTAGAAACCTGTTTTTCCCATTAATAATTTTAGGCTTCTTACTAATTTTACCGCTTCCATCAATTGCTAAAATGACAACTTTAATTATGGCCGCTTGTCCAGTAGCAGGAGTAGTAGTGCTTTTTAGTTTAATCAGTAATTTTGAAGTAAAATTTCCTACTAAATTAATGTGTTTATCTACTTTAGTAGCCATTATTACCATTCCAGTCATAATTAGTTTGGCTAATTTAATGGGAATATAGGGGGAAAATGGAAAAATGAAAGAAAAGAAGAATAACTATTTAGCAATCAATAAAACTGGTCTATCAATTAAGTGACTCACAATAGCATCACTAGTCTATCTGCTAATCTATACTGAAGCTGGTCAGATAGTAACAGCATTTTCTGAACTTTGGGCTCCAATATTATATTTAGTGATTGTTTGCTTTTTAGCACTGGGAGCAAAAATATTTTATAAAACAGATCGTGTTTTTATTAAGTTACCTAAAGAGGGTAAAGTTAAGATCTTAACCATTATCTTTTGTATTATGTTAATGGCTTTATACTTTTTAATGAATCTGATTACAAGTTGGGTCCAGGTCTTTAATTTAATGCCTGAAATGATGTGGTCTTCTATTTGTGTTGCTTTAGCTGCTGGAATCGGAGAGGAATTTCTTTGTCGTGTAACTTTGTTTAATTTATTTACCAAGATTTTTGAAAATAAACAGTATGTTTTGCTTTGGTCGAGCATTTTTTCTTCAGTTTTATTTGGATTATTTCATTTGATTAAATTAGGACATGGGGCAGCGATAGATGCAACTTTCCAACAAGTTTATTATGCAACTGCTATCGGGTTAGCCTTCTCCTATCTGCATATTTTTACTAATCGACTCTGGCCATGTATTCTAATGCATTTTTTATTAGATTTACAACCCAATATTGCAAATATGAATGCTGAGGCTTCACCGTGGGGCCCAATATTAATTATTTTTGGAATTGTGATAATTGTTTCGATAATTTGTATTTATACTTTTAATAAAAGAATTAATAAAATTGAAAATGAAAAAAGGCAGATCGACTGATCTGCCTTTTTTGTCTGAATAATTAAAGTCCAAATGGAATCTTGTAAAGGAAAATTCCGATGATTGCACCTAAGATAGGAGCAACTACAGGAACCCATCCATAGCTCCAGTGAGCATCCTTTTTATTAGGAATTGGTAAAATTGAGTAAACAAGTCTTGGACCGAAGTCACGTGCTGGGTTAAGGGCTGGACCAGTTGGACCACCAAGTGCCATAACTAAAGCAGTGATTAAGAAACCTACACCAATATTGGCAATGTCAACTGCTTGTTTGAAGAACATACCCTTGTATAAACCGATTGCAACAAACATCAAGACACCAGTACCGACAAGCTCAGAAATGAAACCATTCCATTTACTGTTAACACAGTCACTAGTAGCAAAACATGCAAAAACAATGTTAGAGTCGGTAGATTTTTTAATGTATGGCCAGTAAATAGTGATAATAAGAAGTTGACCACAAATTGCACCAAGAACTTGTGAAATAATGTAAGGTGTTACTTGTGCCCAAGGGAAGACACCAGCACTAGCTTGAGCAAGTGTAACGGCTGGATTAAGGTGGTTACCAGAAATTGATCCAAAAAGCATTGCTGGAAGCATAACACCAAAACCAAAACTGAAGGCAATTAAAATCCAACCCCCATTGGCTTTGCCATCATGAGCATTACCAGTAGTTCCTTTTAAAAATGAGTTGGCAACGGCACCGTTACCAAACATAACCATGATTAGCGTACCGAAAAATTCGGCAAAATACTTAAGCATCCAACTATGTTCCATAAGATACTTTTTCCTTTCTCGAAAAAATAAGTGAAAAATAAACACAAGTACTGATTATACCTAAGTTTACAAAAAAAGAATAGATATTTTTTAAAGAATCTTGCAATTTTAAGCAAAAAGTTTGCATAATAAGAAGATAAATGTCCAAGCTCTAATTACCAAATGTAATAAGGGCTCTTTTTGTTATTGAGGGAAGTGCTTTAATGAATAAAAAACAGATTACGATGGTGACTGTAGCGTTGATGCTCGGGAACGTTATGGCAGGGTTGGATGGAACTATTACTAATACGGCTATTCCTGCCATCGTTTCAGCGTTACATGGGATCCAATTTATGGGGTGGATTGTGGCAGTCTACCTCTTAGGAATGTCTGTTTCAATACCAATTTGGACAAAAATTGGAGAAAAAATTACTAATAAATTAGCTTTTGAGATTGCACTAGTGCTGTTTGTTTTAGGTTCAACACTTGAAGGACTAGCACCTAATATCTACTTTTTCTTAGTTGCTCGAATGATTATGGGAATTGGTGGTGGAGGAATGGGGTCCTTGCCTTATATTATTGCAGGATACGTCTTTCCAAATATTAAGAAAAGAACCCAAGTTTTGGGATATTTGACAGCTAGTTTCAATGGAGCAGCAATTTTAGGACCTTTAGTAGGAGGGTGGCTAATTGATGCTTTATCATGGCACTGGGTATTTTATATTAATATTCCAATTGGTTTAGTTGCTTTGTTAATTTCCTTGATCTATTACAAGCCAGTTACACCAAAAACTGCTCCAGTTTTTGATTTACAAGGAGCATTTTTGCTAGTGAGTGGTTTAATTATGTTTTTAATGGGAATCCAACTATTGGGATTAACTGCAACTTGGATTGTAGTAGGGTTAATCCTATTTAGCTTAGTTTTACTGATCTTTTTCTTTTTGCATGAAGCTAAGGCAGAAAATCCAATTATTCCTTTATCTATTTTTAGCAATCATGATCTAAATGGTGATTTTATTTTATTTGCGACTACGTGGGGTGCTTTTATTGCTGTAAATACATATTTACCAATGTGGGCTCAAGCTCTTTTAGGAATGTCAGCTTTAATGGGTGGGATGACGTTAATTCCTAACTCAATCGTTGAAATTATTGCATCCCAAACAGTTGCTACAATTCAGGAAAAAATTAGAACTTTTACGCTAGTAATGATTGGAATTGTTACAATGATGATTTCATCTGGTGGTCTTTTCTTAGCTAATGATCAAACTCCTCTCTGGATATTAATTTTGATTGGGACATTTTCCGGCATTGGAGTAGGATTTATTTTTGTTGCACTTCAAGTAAAAGTACAAATCGATGCTGGAATGGAAGATATGGCAACTGCGACCTCAACTTCTTATTTAATTAGAATTTTAGCTCAAACTGTTATGGCAGCGGTATACGGGGTCATCATGAATTTAGCGTTAGCTAGTGGAATTAATACGCATTCAAATATTACGATGCATATGATGAATGAACTAAGTGACGCAAAATCAGCTAAGCTATTGCCGCAATACTTATTGCCAGAAATGCGTAAAATTTTTCACAGTGGTATACACGAAATTATGGCTGTTTCATTCATTTTATTATTAATTGCAACCATCTTTAATTTTTATTTTAATTTTAAGCAACCGAATAAGAAAATTAATAGATCATCAAAATAAAGCTTGTGTTTAAGGAATTGAGCAAGTATATTTTAGATAAGATTATTAGCCTTGATTATTGCAAAATAATTGGGGCTTTTTATTTCATAGAAAAGTAGGTGTACTGATGACAAAAAAGCAAGTAACGATGGTCACATTTGCTATGGTTTTGGCTAATGTAATGGCGGGATTAGATAGTACGATTATTAATACAGCGATTCCAGCTATTATTGCAGACTTGCATGGAATTCAATTCATGGGGTGGATAATTGCCATTATGCTCTTAGGAATGTCTGTTTCAACCCCAATTTGGACTAAAGTTGGGGAAAAGATTGGTAATAAGGCGTCTTTTGAATTATCGTTACTCTTTTTTGTACTAGGGTCACTTTTTCAGGGACTGGCAAATAATATGTATTTTTTCCTTTTAGCTCGAGCTTTAATGGGAGTAGGGGCTGGAGGAATGGGTTCGCTACCCTATATAATGGCTGGTTTTATCTTTGATAATATTAAAGCAAGAACAAAAATTTTAGGTTATTTAGGGGCTGCCTTTAGTGTAGCAGCTATTATCGGACCGCTAGTAGGTGGTTATTTGGTTGATTCACTTTCTTGGCATTGGGTCTTTTATATCAATATTCCGATTGGACTTTTAGCAATTTTTCTTTCATTGCTCTACTATCGTGAAGGTACAATTAAAGAGACTCCAAAATTTGATGTATTGGGCTCTTTCCTAATTATTGTTGGTTTAACTTTACTTTTATTAGGAATCCAACTACTCGGGTTGACTAGTAGCTGGATTGTGATCAGTTTAGTTATTGCTGGTATAGTTTTACTGGTCTTATTTTTTATGCATGAGAAAAATCATACCAATCCAGTTGTACCGATTAGCATGTTTAAAAATCGTGCTTTAGTTGGAGCTTTTTTACTTTTTATTTTTAGCTGGGGAGCTTTTTTAGCTGTAAATACTTACTTACCAATGTGGGCGCAGGGATTACTTGGAACAACTGCATTAATTGGTGGAATGACGCTAATTCCTAATTCTTTAGTTGATGTTGTAGGGACTTTAATAGTTAACCCCTTAAAGGCACGCTTTAGTAATCGCAGTTTACTGTCAATGGGGTTAATATGTATTCTCATTTCTTCACTAGGTTTGGCCATTGCTCCACAAAATACTAATATCTGGTGGCTTTCAATTATTGGAACTTTTTCTGGCTTTGGTGTTGGTTTTATTTTTGTTTTACTTCAAATAAAAGTTCAAGTTGACGCTAGTGAAAAAAATATGGCCCCAGCAACTTCACTCTCGTATTTAATTCGTATTCTTGCTCAAACGATAATGGCAGCTGTTTATGGTGTAATTATGAATATGGAGTTAGCGCGGGGTGTAAGAGAGAATCATGGAATAACAATGAGTATGCTTAATAAATTAAGTGACGCATCTTCCGCAAAAAGTTTGCCGCAACACTTGCTGCCAACAATGAGAAATATTTTTCATTTAGGACTTCAAGAAATTATGTGGTGTGCGACCGCCTTATTAGTAATTGCAATTGTTTTAAATTTAGTATTTAACAAAAAGAGTAAATAAAACATTCTAAGCTAAATAGTGAATTAGTTATCCGACGGGATAATTGATTCACT
>ERZ839489.718-NODE-718-length-29533-cov-89.812742_pt1 | contig 29533 bp, 26 predicted proteins | sample MGYA00519938_ERZ839489 | MGnify/ENA primary metagenome ERZ839489 (study PRJEB31850, sample SAMEA3708846) | human gut metagenome | biome: human gut; feature: human-associated habitat; material: faeces | place: China | collected 2014 ...
ACTGGCAGGAAAAATTTATATTTTTTCAATTGTCTACTTGACGGGGAGCAGTTCATAGTCCAAAAACAAGGGCGCGTGATTTTTTTCACACGCCCTTGTAATAGTATTACAGCAGTCCTTTTTCGCGTTTCTCAAGAAGAGCATGAATCTTATCTGTTGGGCTGATAACAGAGCTGATCGGCACATCATGGTTCAGGGAATCAATGATCAGTGCGATGAACTTACTCATATCAGCTTTTACAAAGTAAGGTTTCTCATAAAGTTCTGGTGGGAGATATGTAAGGTTTGTTGTAATAACTTTACTAATATATCCCTTATTATAATACTCATCGAATTTATCAAATCCGTCTGTGAACAGTCCGAATGTTGTACATACGAAGACACGTCCGGCGTTACGCTCTTTCAGCTGTTTCGCAACATCAAGCATACTTTCTCCGGAAGAGATCATATCGTCAACGATAAGAACATCCTTTCCTGTTACATCATCACCGAGGAACTCATGGGCAACGATCGGGTTCTTTCCGTTTATAACTGTAGAGTAGTCACGACGTTTGTAGAACATACCCATATCAACACCAAGCACGTTAGAGAAGTATACTGCACGATGCATAGCTCCCTCATCCGGGCTGATGATCATCAGGTGTTCTTTGTCAGCTTTCAGATCTGGTACTTCACGGAACAGTGCTTTTAAGAACTGATACTGTGGGTTAAAGCTGTCAAATCCACTAAGTGGAATCGCATTCTGTACACGTGGGTCATGAGCATCAAATGTAATGATGTTGGATACGCCCATTGCGTCCAGTTCTTCCAGTGCAAGAGCACAGTCCAGAGACTCTCTTCTTGTACGCTTGTGCTGTCTGCTTTCATAAAGGAAAGGCATGATAACATTGATACGGCGAGCCTTACCTGTTGCAGCAGCGATAATTCTCTTCAGATCCTGATAATGGTCATCTGGAGACATATGATTAAGATGTCCGTTTACTGTGTAAGTCAGGCTGTAGTTGCATACATCAGTCATGATAAAAAGATCAGTACCACGGATTGTCTCTTTCAGTATACCCTTAGCTTCACCAGAACCGAATCTCGGACAACTACAGTCTACCTGGTAATTGTTGGCCTTATAGTTTCTGTAAAGTGGGGATTCTGTTACTTCGTTGATCGTGTTCTCACGGAAGGAAACAATATAATCATTTACCTTCTGTCCCAGAGGTTTGCAGCTCTCCATAGCAATCAGTTTCAGAGGTGCAATCGGGAGTGTGTTTTCTAACATTTCGATGTTCGTCATTTTCTTCTCCTCAGTGTGAATTAGTTTTTAACCGTCTTAAGAAATCAGACAGTAACGTGAATTGATTAATTAGAATTAACAGATTAATCATTATACATTTAACGTTATACCATTTTTCAGGAGAAAATTCAAGGAGGGCAGGGCGGAGAGTGGACGATAAAATGTATTTTTTGCAGAACAAGACAGAAAATAACAAACTTGCCTTTTATAAGGTGCAATGGTAGAATCTTAAGTAGGAAAATGTGCAGGACAAAAATCAATTTGTGATGAATGGGCACTTGAACATGGATTTGATCTTAGAACGGTTTGTTGTTCATTTTCATGATATTTACGGAGATCGGGATGAGAAATTCATTAAAAAAGAAGGCCGAAAATACTTTCTGTTGTATCTCAGACCAATTATTAATGGAGTCGGTAATTATGGTTGATTACTTGAGTAGCTAGCATCTGGATAAGGGCTATATGGTGACATTCAGTTTTAATCAGAAGAAAGAGATCGGAGTGCGGCAGGTAGAAGTGGATTCTAAGACGATCATAGAAGCTGTAGTATAAGAAAAGAAAAATAAAAGGAATAAAAAGAGCTTTAATATCTGAACGATACGAGGGTACTGTGGAAGATATTAAGGCTCTTTTTATGTATAAGGGAAGTAGTAACTGAACCAATGATATTTAGATAACGAATATCATTGACCTTTGAACAGTAACATCTTAATATGTGATGGAAAAAAGATTTGATATTTTTAATGATTAAATTGCGAAGATATATTATAATATGAGTGATAGATAATTCTGAGTTATCCGTTGATTATCTACTAATCGTTTTATGAATAATATCAAAAGAGGACTTTGTATGAAAAAATGCAAATTATATTTACAAATAAGCATGGTTGTTATATCAGTATTTGTTTGTGTAACATTTTCTGTATATACATTTTATTATTTATATAATCATGACTCCGATATGGCAGGTATTTATGCCACACTAATTGGTATAATCATTCCATTAATTATTTCACTTTGCTCCTATATAATCACCAAAATACGAAAAGGTATATTAATAGAGCGATACTTAAATGATGAGCATTTTGTGGATAGAGATATTGAATATATAAAATTGTCCAATTTAATAAAAAATGAGTCCGATAGGATAATATATATCAAAGGCAAATTTGGTATGGGAAAAACATCGTTCATGAAAATGTCTTGTGATCGAATTAATTACACTGATAAGAATAGATGGAAATCATATGCTGCATTTTATTATAACAACAACTATACCAAAACGATTACTCAAGCTCTTTCAAATAAGTTCTGTGGAAATCCAAGTGCATCTGTAACGGATATAAGTAATAAGCTGAATGATTCTACTTTGCAAAAAAATAGCATATTATTTATCGATAATATTTATGAAATGAATTTGATAGAATGTACAGAATTTGCAAAAGCATTCATAAACTGTAGCAGAAATAATCAAGTAGTGATTGCAGTCGATAGTAATGATGAAGTTTTTCATATATGTCCGGGACAATTTAGTGAAAATGAAATTGAGTTACTTGCACATAGCTATAACATAGAGATTAATCCATCTGAACGACATGCAATTTCCGAACTATCGAACGGGTATCCGGTGTATGCACGTTACAGCGTTGAAGCATATACTAAAGGACTTAATATTATAGACTATAATAATCTTGAGCATTATATTGAAAAATTGCTTAATTCACTTAGCGACCTTGAAAAAAGCGCCCTATCATTGATAATTTGCCTTTGCCAGATATTACAAGACGGAGTTGAAAGAAAAACTATATACGGAATCGATAATGCCGTAACACGACCAGTCATTAAACGATTGATTACGTATTCATTAATTAACATGTACAAAGAAAAAATATATATAGACAAATTGATTTCGCTTAAATGTATAGATTTTTTGGGATCATACAGCAATGTAAGTTATAACAAAATCTATCACTATTATAAGGGTATGACTAATACTTCTTACATTGCATTGGTCGCAGCCTTCAAATCAGATTTCCAATATGATCATAATTTGATAGGCAACATTCTGCACAAACAGTATGCGGACAATAACTTTTATTTGCTAATAGCTATTGGTGAGTTGGAATTTGATGGGCAAATAAACCCACATTTACGTGAAAATAGAGAGTGTTGGATATATGTTAGGTATTATTATTTGAAGGCACTTCTTGAACTGGGATTATATGATAGAGCAAGAGAAGTCGTTGATAGTTATGATTATCAAATTCGAGGTGGAATCAACCTATTAAGCATAAATAGTGATGTGGAATTTGAATATCAGTATTTATTAGTCGATTTAGATCATCTCACAAATTATTTAAAAGACGCAGTTACCTTTTCATATACCTTGTTAGAAAAAGCTTCAACGAAAGCACAAATAGTGAAATGTCGATACCTATATGCCCATTGCTTGAGACATCTTGGGGAAGATTTAGAACAGGCGTATACCGTTTTTGAGGATTTAATAAATGACGCCGACAATAATGATGATAAAATTAGGATACGTTCTATTTACTCTGCTGCATCTATCAGGATGTTTCAATGCAATATTAACTATCCATATAAAAAAGCGTTTGATGACATAGAACATATTATATGCAATAATACAGCGAATGAAATCTGGAAACCGTATGTTGCTAGGCACAAAGCGATCTACGAATATAAGATACGAAAAAACTTTAAGATGGCAGAAAAAATTTTACTGGAAACAATAGATTTACTAGAAGTAACGCCATTGCGTATCAAATATGATATATATTTTGAATTAGGTGAAGTCTACAGACTTATGGATACAGAATTAGATAACTATGAAAAGAGTCAAAAATATTATTTAGAGGCGGTGCAATTTGCGGAACGAGTACACGATTTTAATTTATATAGCAATTCACAATTAGGAATCATGCTTTTAAGTATAAAGCATGAAAAAGAAATTGATAATGACATACTGAGAACAATTATTTCAGAAACATACAGTCTAGGGTTAAACATTAATTACAATTATGCCCTATATGTACAACACCTTATACGCAATGAAGATTTTTCAGAAGAGCTTGTAACTTACTGGAGAAAAATGCATTTCTCAGATTTATTTTCTATGTCATCAAAAAGCGAATCTGAGAAATGCAATATAAAATTAACTGTAATGTAACGCATTATATATAATATCAAAGTACTCTTTTTCGATGGTATAGCACAGTTGTTTCTTTGTTGAAAGAATATTAATCCTATCAGAGATATCTTGGGAAAACGAATTGTTATCCCGGATATCTCTTAATATTTCGGCAATAATTAGCATCTCAGCATTATCCCATCCGTATCTTGAAATCTCTTGCGTCCCTATCCGTAATCCACATGTTTTGTATATATATTTGTTTCTATAGTTGATACTTACACCATAATCTAAGCACCTATTATAGAACTTTTCAGCAGAATTCTGTGGCATAGATAAAAAAATCTGATGAGTATAGGTATATTGATGCAATACTTTTATAACTTTGAAATCATATGTAGTAAGAATATTGCCTAGTATATTTGCATTATTAATAACTGCATTACAATACTTTTCTCCATAAATTTCCAATTCCATCAAAGTTAATATTAAACTAAAGATATGGTGCAATTGACTATTTCGTAGGTAGTCTGGATTTATCAACGTGTCAAATTGTTGGGCAAGCTTTAAGTTATTTGTCATTATTAGGCCGCAGGTGGGTCCCGGTAAAGTTTTATGCGTAGCACCCATTAATATAAACTTTTGATCATTATTAAACCATTTCAGCGGATTTTCTATACTTTTTGTTGCTATTAATCCTAATATCTGCGTTGCATCGAAAATTAGCACACAATCCTCAGGCAAGTTTATTCTATTCAGCTGTGGCATAATGATGATATCTGAAAGACAGATCAGTATACCTTCAATTTTTTGTGAGTTCAATATTTCATTTATTTGACAATAATCAAAATCATATAAATCATAATTGTACGGCATTTCAATAGTTTTAATTCCTAATCTTTGACAGATTTTAGGCATAGATCCATGTCCGCCACACTCTTCAGAAGAAATTAGTATCGTATCCCCAGCAGAGAATAAACTCATCAGCAAAGTCATGACTGCATTTACTCCGGATAGAGTTCGTGCATCCGCATATTTGCATCCATATAACTTATTGCATTGTCGAGATAACAATTCATATATTTTGAATAGCTTTTTGCTTCCAACAAAATTACTATGATTTTGATATTCCATTACACCACCCATTATGTATTTTTCTTGCAGAAATGTATCAAGAGGAATTTTACTGAAAGGTGAAGCGACATTTTCAGCAGCACATAGTGGTAATAATTTGTTTTCTTGATTAGAAATATCTGCACATAAGCTGATTAAATCTTCAAAATATTCTGGTTTCATAGGGTGCCTCCTCGCATTTGTATTGTATATCCAAATTGCTCAAATTCTAATAGCTCAACATAACGGATAACTCAGAATTATCTATCACTTATTTAGCATACATTTCAGGAAAAGAAAAATTCTGCCTTGGATGTTTTGTGGTAAGGATGTCTTTTTGTTTAGAAAGCGTAACGTGTGTATAAATTTCAGTCACTGTAATGGAACTGTGTCCAAGCATTTCCTGAATATATCGGATATCAACATCAGCTTCTAACAGGCTTGTAGCAAAGGTGTGTCGGAACATATGTGGTGTTATATGTAATTCAATTGCTGCGAGTGAGCAGTATTTATTAATCATTCGCCTAACCGCTTGATCGGAGAGTGGTGTTGCATTTTGGTTTGTAAAAAAATAACCGCAATTTTGTATTTCTGAAACATAGTTATTTTCATAGCTTTTAAGTAGGTTAATAACATCTTCATTTCCAATCTGAATTATGCGTTCTTTGGCACCTTTGCCATATATTCGAATTACTGCATCATGCATATCAACATCAGAATTTTTTAAATTACATAGCTCAGAAATTCTCATACCGGTAGAGAATAATGTTTCTAAAACAGCAATATCTAGGAGTGTACGTTTTTTTCGGTAATCAGTATGGGAAAGGGAGTATTCTTTATACACTGTTGATAATAGATTTTCAACCGTATGTAAAGGAATTGTCTTAGGGAGAAGCAATGGTTCTCTAAATTTAGTTTTAATTCTATTGAAAGGGTTTATCTCTATAATACTTTTGTATTCTAAATAGTGAAAAAAGGCTTTTAACGAGGCTAATTTCCTTTTTACTGTTTTGGGTTTGAAATTTTGATGTAAATATCCGATGAAGTTTTCAATATCGGCTGCAGATAAAGTGTGTATATCTGTATTGTTGCAAAAGGATGTAAACTGTTTTAAATCAATTCGATATGCTTTAATTGTCTTATAGTCTAGTCTTTTCTGTGATTTACAATATTCAAGGTATTTTTCAGTAATGGTAATAAGTGTATTCATGTATAAGTATCTCCTTTTTGTTGTATGTTCTAAATGCAGTTGGATGTTCAATTATAAATGAATGATATTATATTTTTCCACGACAAATAAGCAGATTTTCATCTGCTTCAAAAAATGTTATATTAGAAAAAATTCGTAGAGTATACAACTCTACGAAAAAATGAAATTAAGTTGAATTTATGGGGTTTTTAAAAGATATGACCAATTATTTGACGGTAAATACAGCGTTTAGCTTATCCATGTTTTGATGTTTCTGCTCCATAGAAGGATGCACATACCGGTTTAGAGTTGTGTTAATATTGGAATGTCCTAAAATCTCACTTAACGTCTTCATATCGAATCCAAGTTCTACGCAACGGGTTGCAAAAGTATGTCGCAGACAGTGAAAATGAAGTGGTTCGATCTGACATTTTTTCAGAGTTTTTTTGAAATAATATTCGATCGACCGAGGCTCACGAAAGTTCATCTTCTTCCCGGTGAGAATATATGCTTCGGGATCTATCTTGTGAGATTGGACGTATTGCTGCAAGATCTCAAACAGGAAATCCGGAATCGGAATGTTACGGATGGAGCTTTCTGTTTTAGGTGGAGTGATAATAATCTTTGTATTATGTTCCGAATCAACTGTGTGATCCTTAACTCTGTGTAAAGTCTTAGATATCTCCAGATATTGTTCCTGAAAATGAATATCCTTCCACTGCATTGCGCAAAGTTCTCCCAATCGTACTCCTGTATATAGTGCAATCAGTGTCCCGATGTTTTTATGTGTCAGATTCTCCAATAAGTAGTCCTGCAAGGTCTGCTGTTCCTTTAAAGAGAGAATCCGAAGCGGTTTTCTGACAGGCTTAACAGGACAAAGTTCCGGGTTACAAAGAGACAGTTCCCCTTCCTTTTCAGCAGTCTTTAAAATTAATTTGACAACAGAACGGATATCGGTAACTGTTTTCGGAGCCAATCCAGAACCATCACTTTTCCCTGAAACCAACAACCTGTTCAGAAATACTTCACAATCTTTATTGCTGAACGTATAGACAAGACGATCACCAATCATAGGACTGATATAGTGGCTGAAAAGATAATGGTATCTTACATAAGTAGATTCCTTGCTGGAAGGCTTCAGTCGCTCCAGCCAGAGCAGTCCATAAAAGGAAATGTTTTTCTTCATACGGACACTTTGAAAAAGACGTGGATCCATTTTTCGCTTTGCATCATTTTGCTTTTTCTTAACAGTTAAATAATCTGCTGCATAGATAGAACGGTATCTGGGACTCCCATCTTCTTTGAATGCATAAATGTATCTGGCTTCCCAGCGTCCGTCCTTCCTTTTGTAAATATTTTCTCCTTTTCGTGGCATGTGTTTCTCCTCCATTTTGACCATTTTTTTGACGGTAAATAAGTCAATAATCACAAAAAAATAAGCAGTGTTGTGTAATGAAAATGATTTTTGCGTATTTTTGATAAAAATACACAAATTTCGACATTTCTTCCTTGACTTGAACGTATAATGAGAGTAAGATATCAATGATTAAAGTCTTTTTAAACCGTAAATTAACTATAAAGGAATTCGTAGAGTTGTATACTCTACGAAATTCAAAAGCAGAATAAGGACAGGAATGAGTATGGGAAGAAGACCCAGAGATCTAAGCGGACAGAAGTTTGGACTACTTACAGCAGTCTATCCGACAGAACGCAGAGACCATAGAGGTTCTGTGTATTGGCATTGTGTCTGTGAATGTGGTAATGAGATTGATGTAGCTGCAGGTGCATTACTGGATGGCAATAACAGAAGCTGTGGGTGCCTGAAAGACAAGAACCAGAAGCAAATCGCACAGAGAAGACATCTTGTCGATGGAACCTGTGTGGAAGTTCTGGAGAAGAGAAAGAAGCGAAGAGACAACAAAAGTGGTTTCCGAGGTGTCTTTTATCTGAAGAACAGCAACCGTTACCGTGTGGATATCGGATTCAAAGGGAAGAGGTATTATGTCGGACTCTTTGAAGATTATGACGAAGCAGTTCAGGCGCGTCTGGAAGCAGAAAATCTGATCCATAATAGTTTCATTAATATATGGAAAGAGTGGAATCAGAAAGATCAGGAAGATCCCCAGTGGGGAAAGGAACATCCGCTTGTATTCAATGTTCGGAAAGTGAACGGAGAATTACAGGTAGAAGCAGGATGTCAGGAAATTAAGACTAGTTAAGATGGACAGAAATGATTCCCTGCAGTTTATCGGAATCAGGTGAGCGGCAGGCAGGATTATACAGGAAGAAATCGTCGCGTCGCCGCGTTTCCAGTGTATATGGTCATAGGGAAAGAAGAGAGTCACAGAGAAAGAAATGATATGTTCAATGAATTTCCTGTGATATGGCGAAGCACACTTAAAATCGGGGAAAGTTGAGTGAATAAAGTTATGTGGTATGCAGTATGGGTACGAAGTGGACAGGAAGACAGAGTTCTGGAATTATGTAAGACATTCCGTCATTATTATCCGGACGCATACGAGGAATGCTTTATTCCGACGTATGAAAAATATAGAAAAGTAAAAGGCCAGCCGACAAAACAGCTGGCTCATTTATTGCCCGGATACCTCTTCTTTGTCAGTGACCATCCGCAGGAACTCCAGAAACTTCTGAAAAGAATACCGGAGTTTGCAAAAACACTAGGTGATGATGACGGAGCAATTCCGTTGTATCAGGAGGAAGTAGAATTCCTTCAGAGATATACGGGTGAAGAACGGATTCTGAAGATGTCCGAAGGATATCTGGTTGGATCTGAGCTGGTTGTTACAGACGGACCTCTGAAAGATTATCAGGGGAAAGTTATGAAGATTGACCGGCATAAACGGACAGCAGTGCTGGAACTGGAGTTTCTGGGAAGGAAGATGAAGGTTACGGTGGGGCTGGAAGTTGTGAGGAAGGTATAGAAATTTAATGGTGATTAAGATCATGGAGAGATTCAAACCTGGGACTACTGCGAGCCTGTTTTATTGCAGAGCAAGATAGTGACATGATAACTGCATTTTTATGGAGAATTAGAGGTGGTGAGGGGTGAATGATTGTTCATGTTGCAACAAGGAGATGGCATGAACTTGTACAGTTTTAACAAAGTGCGCTGGACTATGAGTTATGACAATAAAGGTCAGCACTTTGAAAAATGGAGAAGTGCGACAGCGAGTTATGACAATAAGACACAGCACTTTGGTGGTGAGCTGGTATGAAGGTGTCTACCTCAAAGATTCAGTGATGGTCGGAAAGACGGATTGAAATACGGCTGCGGAAGATACCCGCTGTGAGAAAAAGGATAACCACAGTGCGATAGTTCATCCGACATGGATGATAAACACACTGTTTTATATAAATTGATCGGCTCAATATGAGCCTTACATATAAGTAAGATGAATTTTAGGAGGATATAGGATTATGAAAAAGGACTATAAAATTGCGGTTGCTGGTACCGGTTATGTTGGTTTGTCGATTGCGACATTGCTCTCCCAGCACCATCAGGTGACTGCTGTGGATATTATCCCGGAGAAGGTGGACATGATCAACAACCGTAAGTCCCCGATTCAGGATGACTATATCGAGAAGTATCTCACAGAAAAAGAATTGAACCTGACCGCAACTCTGGATGCAAAGGCTGCATACTCTAGTGCGGACTTTGTTGTTATTGCGGCTCCGACCAACTACGATAGCCACACCCAGCACTTCGACACATCTGCTGTCGAGGCTGTGATCAAGCTGGTCATGGAGTACAACCCGAACGCCATTATGGTTATTAAGTCCACGATTCCTGTGGGCTACACTGCTTCTGTTCGCGAGAAGTTCAACAGCAAAAATATTATCTTCAGCCCGGAATTTTTGCGCGAGTCCAAGGCTCTTTGTGACAATCTTTATCCTTCTCGTATTATCGTTGGTACCGACCTTAACGATGAGCGTCTGGTTGAAGCTGCTCACGAGTTTGGCGGTCTGCTGCAGGAAGGCGCAATTAAGGAAAATATCGATACCCTGTTCATGGGATTCACTGAGGCCGAGGCAGTTAAGCTGTTCGCCAATACCTATTTGGCATTGCGCGTTGCTTACTTCAATGAGCTGGATACCTATGCAGAAAGTAAGGGTCTGAACACCCAGCAGATCATAGATGGTGTTTGTCTTGATCCTCGTATCGGAAGCCACTACAACAATCCTTCCTTTGGCTACGGTGGCTACTGCCTGCCGAAAGACACCAAGCAGCTGCTGGCAAACTATGCAGATGTGCCGGAGAACCTGATTGAAGCAATTGTTGAGAGCAATAGAACTCGTAAGGACTTCATCGCCGACCGTGTTCTAAAGCTGGCGGGCTACTACGGCTATGACGAGGACAACGAATACGATGAAAAGCAGGAGAAGTCTGTGACCATCGGTGTGTACCGTTTGACCATGAAGAGCAACAGCGATAATTTCCGTCAGAGTTCTATTCAGGGCGTTATGAAGCGTATCAAGGCTAAGGGCGCAACTGTGATCATCTATGAGCCGACTTTGAAAGACGGTGATACCTTTTTTGGTAGCCTTGTAGTCAATGATCTGGCTAAGTTCAAAGAAATGAGTGATGCCATTATCGCAAACCGCTATGATAAGTGCCTGGATGATGTGAATGGGAAAGTTTACACGAGAGATATTTTCCAGCGCGATTAAAGTGAAATGATAGATGAAGGAGAGGAACGCAAAATGAACGCAGCGACATATAATCAGGACTTTCATCGTACTGTAGAGAAAGCTGAAATTCCAACGTGTAATATTTTAGGGGTGAATATTGCTGCTATAGATATGGAGTGGTTGTTGGCATATCTCAATAATAATATTAAAGCTTTGGTAGGTGATTATATTTGTGTGTCTAATGTACATACTACTGTTACAGCATACGAAGAAGCTACATACAGGAGAGTTCAGAATGGTGGGATTATGGCAATTCCAGATGGCGGACCACTTTCTTCAGTTGGTCAAAAGCGTGGATTTAAAAATATGAAACGTACTACAGGTCCGAGCTTGATGGAAGAAATTTTTAAAATTTCTGCATCAAAAGGTTACCGGCATTATTTTTATGGGTCAACTGACGAGACACTCAAAAAGTTATATTCAGTTTTGACGGAAACTTATCCGGGGATTCAAATTGTGGGAATGTATAGCCCACCTTTTCGGCCAATGACAGAAGAAGAGGATAAGGCAATTGTCGAGAGAATTAATGAAACTAATCCAGATTTTGTGTGGGTTGGACTTGGTGCGCCAAAACAAGAAAAGTGGATGGCTGCTCATCAAGGGAAAATCGATGGATTAATGGTGGGTGTTGGAGCTGGATTTGACTACCACGCAGGAAATATTGACCGTGCACCAAAGTGGATGCAAAAGAATAATTTAGAATGGCTTTTTAGGTTGCTTCAAGATCCTAAGAGGTTGTTTGGTAGATATTTACGTACAAACTCTAAGTTTATTTGGAACGCATATATAAGGAGAAGATAAAGAGATGAAAGGAATTATTTTAGCAGGTGGAGCAGGTACAAGATTATATCCACTTACGATGGTGACATCAAAACAGCTTTTACCAGTGTATGACAAGCCAATGATTTACTACCCATTATCAACATTAATGCTTGCAGGTATAAGAGATATTTTAATTATTTCTACACCTGAGGATACACCAAGATTTGAGAGTCTTCTTGGTGATGGAAGTCAATTTGGCATTCATTTGAGCTATGCTGTACAGCCATCGCCAGATGGTTTGGCACAAGCATTTATTATAGGTAAAGAGTTCATAGGAGAAGAGCCATGTGCGATGGTGCTTGGTGATAATATTTTTTATGGGAATGGTTTTTCGCAGACTTTGAAAGAATCTGTAAAAAAAGCAGAACAAGGGACAGCGACGGTGTTTGGATACTTTGTTACGGATCCAAAACGTTTTGGAATTGTTGAATTTGATAAAACAGGGAGGGTAATATCTGTTGAGGAGAAGCCAAAATATCCGAAAAGTAATTATGCTATAACGGGTTTATATTTTTATCCTGCTGGTGTGTCGGATTTTGCGCAAAGAGTTAAGCCATCAGCGCGTGGAGAACTTGAGATTACAGCCCTTAATGAAATGTATCTAAATCAGGGGAATTTAAGCGTTGAGTTACTTGGCCGAGGATTTGCATGGCTTGATACAGGAACAATGGAAAGCCTATTAGAAGCAGCAGAGTTTATCCATATGATTGAGATGAGGCAGAGCGTAAAAATTTCTGCGCCTGAAGAAATTGCATTTAGAAATGCTTGGATTTGTAAAGATGAATTGCTAAAGTCTGCCAAAAAATATGGGAAATCACCATATGGACAACATTTGAGAACTGTTGCAGACGGACGAATTATAAGTATAGCAGATTAAGGAGGATATATGAAAAAGACAATTATTGTTACCGGCGGAGCCGGATTTATCGGAGGCAACTTTGTTTTCTATATGCTGAATAAATACCCAGATTATCGAATTATCTGTCTAGATAAGCTGACTTATGCAGGCAACTTGTCTACATTGGCACCTGTGATGAAAAATACAAATTTTCGTTTTGTAAAGGCAGATATCTGCGATCGAGAGGCTGTCTATAAACTGTTTGATGAAGAGCACCCTGATATAGTAGTTAATTTCGCGGCGGAGAGTCATGTTGACCGATCCATTGAGAATCCTGGAATTTTTTTGGAGACTAACATTATGGGTACAGCAATCCTTTTGGATGCCTGCCGGAAATATGGCATCCAGCGCTATCATCAGGTTTCTACAGATGAGGTGTATGGTGATTTACCACTGGACAGACCGGACTTATTTTTCACGGAGGAAACGTTGATTCATACTAGTAGTCCTTATTCTTCCTCCAAAGCTGCGGCTGATTTGTTGGTTATGGCTTACAATCGTACTTATGGAGTACCTGTGACAATTAGTCGCTGCTCTAACAACTACGGTCCTTATCATTTCCCAGAGAAGTTAATTCCGTTAATGATTATAAATGCTCTGTCTAACAAGCCCTTGCCAGTCTATGGTGAAGGGGTAAATGTACGCGACTGGCTGTATGTGGAAGATCATTGTAAGGCCATTGATCTTATCATCCATAACGGTAAGAAGGGAGAAGTTTATAACGTAGGTGGACACAATGAAAAGCAGAATATTGAAATCGTCAAGATTATCTGTAAGGAACTTGGTAAATCGGAGAGCTTGATTACTCATGTTGTTGATCGCAAGGGGCACGATATGCGTTACGCTATTGATCCAACTAAAATCTATAATGAATTGGGATGGCTACCAGAGACAAAGTTTGAGGATGGTATCAAGAAGACTATTAAGTGGTATTTGGATAATCGTGAATGGTGGGAGACTATTATCAGCGGTGAGTATCAAAACTACTACGAGAAAATGTATGGAAACAGATAGGAGAAAATACTATGAAAATCATGCCTAATCGTATGGATCGAGGGTTCTATAAGTATCAGAAAGAATTTGAAGACAAAGCACTTGAGGTGCTTCGGTCTGGTTGGTATGTACTTGGAAAAGAAGTTAGTTCTTTTGAAGAAGAGTTTGCAACATATACAGGGGCCAAGTATTGTGTTGGCCTTGCAAGTGGATTGGATGCATTGTGGATTGCATTTCGTTTATTAAATATTGGAAAAGGTGATGAAGTACTTGTTCAGGGAAATACATATATTGCTTCAGTAATGGGAATTACTATGAATGGAGCAACCCCAATTTTTGTTGAACCTGACGAACATTTTGGAATGGATGTAGATAAAATTGAAGAGAAGATTACAGACAGAACTAAAGCGATTCTCGTAACGCATTTGTATGGTATGGCTTCTCAAATGGATAAAATTATGGAAATTTGCAAGAAGCATAATCTTCGATTGGTAGAAGACTGTGCACAGTCTCATGGTGCTTGTTTTAATGGTCAAGTGACGGGAACATTTGGGGATGTAGGATGTTTCTCATTTTACCCATCAAAAAATCTAGGGGCTTTTGGCGATGCTGGTGCAGTTGTTGTAAATGATGAACAGTTGGCAAAAGACTTCAAGATATTTAGAAATTACGGTAGTGAAAAACGGTATCAAAATAAAGTTATAGGTGCTAATTCTCGTTTGGATGAATTACAGGCAGGATTATTGCGGGTTCGGCTCGCTCATATGGAAGAACTAACAGCAGAAAAGACAGCCATTGCGGAACGTTACACTAAAGAAATCAAGAATGATAAGATTGTATTACCAACACTTGCAGATGGCGCAACTTGTGTGTGGCATCAGTATGTTATCCGTTGTGAGGAAAGAGAAAGATTGATTACTTATTTGAACGAGAAGGAAATAGGAACGATTATTCATTATCCGATTCCACCGCATCTTGCAAAAGCATATCAGTATCTTGGTCATAAAGAAGGATTTCTTCCTATTACGGAGTATCTTGCAAAGACAGTTTTATCCATTCCTATGTATAACGGAATGACAGCAGAAGAGCAGACCTGTGTAATTAATGCTTTGAATGAATTTTGTTAAAGGAGAAGAAAAATGACATTGCAAGAAAAGTGCCCGATGTTACAATTTGCAGATTTAGGTGACGAAAGAGGGAAGTTAGTTGTAATAGAGGGTGGGCAAGGGATACCTTTTGATATTAAACGTGTTTTTTATATTTACGAATCGGATTCGTCAGTAGTTCGCGGACAACATGCTAACAGGGAATCAGAATTTGTTCTGATTAATGTTGCAGGACAAAGCAAGGTGCGAATTACAGATGGAGCTGAAGAGCTGATTGTGGAATTGAATAAACCCATGATGGGTGTGTATATTCCAAAGATGATTTGGAAAGATATGTATGATTTTTCCAAAGACTCAGTGTTACTTGTGCTGGCAAGTACTCATTATGATGGAAAAGAATATATTCGTGATTATCAAGATTACACGAAAATCATGGGAGTAAAGAAATGATAAATTTTTGTACACTTTTTGATAGCTATTATTTAGATAAAGGAATTGCTTTATACAAATCGCTTGAGCGAGTTTCAAATGATTTTACATTGTATATTTTTTGTTTTGATGATCGTTCTTTCGAAATTTTAAACGAAATGAAATTTGAACATGCTGTGATTTTACACCATAGTTGTTTTGAAACACCAGAACTGTTAGAAAAGAAAAAGGAACGTTCAAAGGCGGAATATTGCTGGACATGTACATCGATAACTATTGAGTATGTGTTGGAAAATTATCCCGTACAATCATGTACATACCTTGATTCTGATTTATATTTTTATGCAGATCCAGCCATTCTTTTTAAAGAAATATACGAATCAAAAGCAGATACAGTAATAGTTGAGCATAGATTCAAAAATGACACATATGGCAAAAAGCTTGAAGAGCGTAATGGGAAATATTGTGTAGAGTTTAATTACTTTACTCAAACAGTTAATTCACGAAAAATATTGACATGGTGGAAAGATAAATGTTTAGAATGGTGTTATGATATTCCAGACCTAGATCGAATGGGGGATCAAAAATATTTAAATCAGTTTAAAACATTGTTTGATAGAGTTCACGAGTTACAGTATTTAGGTGGAGGTGTTGCTCCGTGGAATCTCGAACAATATGAATTGATAAATAAAAATGGGTATGATATTACAATGAAAGATTCCAAACAGGGGGAGTTTTCTTTGATATTTTATCATTTTCAGAATATTCGTTATTTACCGGGGCGTAAAGTAAATATTAAATCTCAGACAAAAGATAAAAAACTTAAATATGCCATTTACATTCCTTATTTGAAAGAGATTGAGAATATTCGTTCGATGTTAATAGAAAAATATGGAATGTCCTATGAAGTCAAAGGAATAACTAGATCAAGCAATCCAATTATCGGTTTTTTGCAGAAACACTTTGCAGCATTTAAAGTTCAGTCCCTTTCAGATATTATTGATTTGGATGGGGTAGAAAAATATGAATATTAGATATAGGTGATAATGACATGAGGATTGGAATAGTAGAGTTATATTGTGGAAAGTCAGGAAAAAAAGGGTTTTATAATAATCAAGAAATAGGACTTGCGCGTGCAATGAAAAAAAGAGGATATGATGCTGTTATTTTCTATCCTCAGTCAGATGCAAAAGACCTTAGAGAAGAAGTTGTTGAAGAGAAAATTAAAATTGTTTTTGTTCCAGCAAAAGTAGTTGGTAATCATTCTTGTTATGATTGGAATGTGATTCTCAAGTATAAGATTGATGTAGTGCAAGTTGGAAGTGATAATCAGATTTTTGCGTCGGAACTTATACAATTCTGCGACCGTCATGCTATAAAAATCTATAATTATCTTGGCACGGTAGAAAGCGATTCAGATTATAAACTGAAAAAGTGTATTATGAAAATACTATTTGTGCGGAATTACAAAGCATTTAAAACACATAAATGCTTTGTGAAAACGCGAAAAGTATATCAAGATCTGCAAAAAATTGGAGTTGAAAATATTACGGTTGCACCAGTCGGGCTAGATACTTCCATCATTCCGCAGATAATAGAAAATAAAGAGGAACTTCGTAAAAAATTAGATTTACCCGAAGACAAAAAGATTCTCTTATTTGTGGGGCGACTAGATACCTATAAACGACCTATGGATGCAATTGAAATGCTTAAAACTTTACCTGCAGATTTTTATCTTGTTATGATAGGTACAGGTGAATTAGATATACAGATAGATGAGTATATAGTAAAAAAAGCATTGCAAGATCGTATTTTGAGAATTAAAAAGATTCCTAATACTGAAATACATCAGTACTACAAGGTGGCTGATTACTATCTGAATTTTAACGAACAAGAAATATTTGGAATGAGTATTCTTGAAGCAATGTATCAAGATTGCACGGTAATTGCAATTAATGCTCCCGGCCCGAACGAAATCATTAAGAACGGAGAAAATGGATATTTAGTGGAGAATGTTCATGATATGAAGAAACTTCTCAATAGTAATGTTTCTATTCAGAAAGGCCAGGCCAAGAGTGCGGTATTGAATGCCTTTGTGTGGGATAAAACAGCAGAAAAGTTTGACGCATGGATAAAAGATGAAATAAATTATTAAAAATTAGAAAGAGGTAATCATAATGAATAAGAATATAAAGACGGTTATGTCTTCTATTTCCCCCAAATTTACAACTTATTTGATGTATTTATATAATTTTGGAAAATTCCCGAATATGAAAAATCCTAAAGATATTAATGAAAAGCTACAGTATCTTAAATTGAAGACATATTATAACAATCCAGTTGTGACGCAGTGTGTTGATAAATACAGGGTGAGGGCTTATCTTGAGGAAAGAGGATTTGCCAATATTCTTCCGAAACTCATTATTGGAGGAATTACTGATCCAGAAGAAATTAGAATACATTGGAAAGATTTTCCAGATTCTTTTGTAATTAAATGCAATCATGGATGTGGTTATAATATTTTAGTTAGAGATAAGAGTAAAGTTAATGTTGATAAAGTGGTGAAACAGATTGCAGAATGGATAAAAGAGGACTATTGGAAGTATTATTGTGAACCACAGTATAAAAATGTGAAGAAATGTATTCTTGTGGAACAATATTTGGCAGATGATATTCAGACTTATAAGTTTTATTGCTTCAATGGTAATCCCAAAGTACTTTATGTATCGGAAAATGGTCCAAATGGCGAAAAGGATCTTTATCTTGATTATTATGATATGGAGTGGAATCATCTAGATTTGACATTGGGGGATCATTTACATGCCGAGAAATTGACAGAAAAACCAAAGAATCTTGAAGAAATGGTGGAATTGGCAAGAAAGCTTTCGGAAGATTTTCCATTTGTACGAGTTGATTTGTATGATGTGGACGGAAGCGTTTATTTTTCTGAATTAACGTTTATTCCAACTGGTGGAAATATGAAGCTTAAACCAGAATCTACAATTAAGGAGTGGGGAGAGTTTTTAGAAATTTGATTCTGGTATAAGTCTTATACTAAAGAGTAATTGTATATTTACTCGATAAATAGAATGATAATGGAGCTAATTAGCATATGAAGGTGAATTTTTGGATAAAAAATGCAGGAGCAAAATATGATTTATCTCAAACTGAGCAGGGAAATCCAGGTATTGGCGGAACACAATATGAGTTATCGTTGGTGTCATATTTATTAAATAAAATGTGTGATGATATTAGCGTTGTTGTATACACTGATAATATAGGGTTGTCTTCAAAAGATGTTCAAATTAGTTATGTGGACAATTATTCAAAGATGCTACATGCGATAAATCATACGGGTGAGATATTGGTTTTTGCACAAACAGATGTTGATCAAGAGTTTTATCAGGAATTAAGTGAAACTTCAATTTATGCTGTGGTATGGGTTCACAATTATTTAACGTATTTGGAGTATAAAAACATAAATGTAACTCGTAATGTTAAAAAGATTGTTTTTGTGGGACAACAACTGTATGATCATTATATTGATACACCATTGATTAAGAAAAGTACAGTAATTTATAATTGTATTCCAAAGTATGATGAAATAAAAAATAATAAAGATTTCGATAATCCAAGCATTATTTTTAACGGGGCACTGATAAGACAAAAAGGGTTTCATGTGTTGGCAAAAGCGTGGAATAGAATTTTATCGGAGTGTCCAAATGCACAGTTATATGTGATGGGCGGTAATTTATATGGAAATAAAGCTGAAGTTCATGATTACATAGAAAAATGTTGTAAGTATCTAAGAGATAAAAATGGAGAACTTTTAGAAAGTGTACATTTTTTGGGTGCATTAGGAAATGAAAAAGAAAAATATTACGAGAATGCAGTTGTTGGTGTGTCTAATCCTACAGGACAGACAGAAACATTTTGTTTGTCAGCTGTAGAATTTGAAGCTCACAAGATTCCAGTTGTGACATACAATGGTTATGGTCTGCTAGATACAGTGCTAGATGGAAAAACAGGTATTCGTATCAAAACAGCATCACAATTATCCGAGGCAATAGTTCAACTTATAAAGAATAAGAAACTAAATGAGAAAATGGGAACTGCAGGTAGGAAATTTGTTAATTCGACATTTACTCCGGAAATAATCATTCCTAAATGGCATTGGTTATTAACGGAAGGAATCCAATATGAATTGAAAAGTGAGTTTTCATTTAAAAATTTGGCAGATAATTATAAATGGTTATATTATTTTAACAGTAGACTGCAGAAAAGTTTTGGAATTATGCAGAAAATATCTATTCATGGCATAAGTATTTGGTTCAAGTTTAAGTTGAAGCAGATATTATTTCGTAGAAAGTGAGGTTAATTCTGAAATGATAAATAGCAAATATACGATTAAAATTTCAGATGCATTTGCACTTTTTGCGTTGTTAAGTATTTCTTTTCTGAACTCTAGTTATAATATACGCTATATTTTAATGATAATAACTGCGATATGGCTTTTTCTTATGTATGGGAAAAAAAGAAATATTCCTAAAATAAAGGGAATATATAGTTATATCCCGATACTTATTGTAATGCTTGGCGGATGTTCATTATTAAACTCTGGATATTGGAGTACAGGGTATCTAAGATACGGATTGCTGTTATATGAAACTGTGCTTGCATACTTTATTTATTTTAATATTAGTGATTTTAAGAGGATTTTTTATAGATATTTTGTAGCTCTTATTTGGATTAATCTTTTTCTTATGATATTTATGAGGGAAACTTCATTTTACACATATTATACAGGTGAGAGTCTTTTTAGGGGACTTTATTACGAAAAAAATACATTGGGCTTTAATATGGTCATGGGATTACCATTCTTTGTTGGTGAAATTTCAGAAGAAGATGGTGTAAAGAAGAAAGTAAAAAATATATTTTATATTTTAACTAGTTTTACGTTTATCTATTTATCAAAATCAACAACATCATTGCTTATAGGTATATTAATTTGTGTAGCCGCTTTTTTAAACAAGGACAATATTATGAAGTTAGCAAGAATATTTCCTATTCTTGCGCTTGCTTTTGTTCTATATCTTGTTAATTATGAAGCAGTGATAAATAGCAGTTTAAATGTGATGATTGACAGAATTCTAGGAAAAGGAATGGATTTTTCTGGGAGAAGTACCTTGTGGTTTTTTTCGCTTCAGTTGATAACTAGAAGACCTTTGTTTGGATATGGTTATAATGGATTTTGGTCGGATACAGCTAATGCAAAAATTGCAATGAATACTGCAGGATTTGCTGCAGTTGGATATCATGCACATAATGGATATTTAGAATTATTAGTGAGTGTTGGAATTATTGGTACTGCAGTATTCGTGATAATTCTATTGAAGATATATGTTCAGTTACGTAAAAAAGATGTGCTACAGTGGTTTACAAAAGGAGAAATATTATTATTTATTATAATTTTGGTTGGTAATTTCATTTGGAATAATTTGTTTGATACAGGGTTGGTTTGGGCTTATTTGATTATGTTGTTCCTCCGGATAGACGTATATAAGAAGAATACATTAAGAGGAAGGTGTGTACGTGCAATATGTTAGGAGAGAATGAAAAGAAAAATAGAAGTATTGCTTCTGGATTATTTTGGTCTTTTTTAGAACGAATAGGTGCCCAGGGAGTATCTTTTATAGTGTCAATTGTTTTAGCTAGAATTTTAATTCCTGAAGACTATGGTGTAGTTGCAATTGTTCAAATATTTATTACCTTTGCAAATGCAATAACAACTACAGGATTAAATGCTGCAATAATTCAAAAAAAGGATGTTTCAAAAGAAGATGATTCTTCAGCGTTTGTTCTTAATATGATTTTAGGTATAGGACTATATATAGTAATTTTTTTGTTTGCACCAGTTATTGCACAATTATATCATTTGGATTTGATATGTCCCGTTTTAAGAGTATTAGGTATTAGAATTCCAATTAGTGCATTTAATGCAATGCAGAGAGCGTATGTGTCTCGAAAAATGGAATTTAAAAAATTTTTTTATTCTACATTTGGAGGTACAGTTGTATCCGCATTTGTAGGAATTTATTTAGCCTTAAAAGGGTTTGGATGTTGGGCATTAGTGTTTCAATACTTAACCAATACTGCTATAGATACTATAATTTTACTTATTACCGTTGAGTGGCGACCTTCATTTAATGTATCACTTAAATCGATGAAGAACATGTTGGATTTCGGGTGGAAGGTTTTGGCAGGATCCTTAATCAGTGAAATTTACTTAGAACTCCGTAATATTGTAATTGGATGGAAATATAGTTCTACAGATTTGGCGTATTATAAAAGAGGACAGCAATTCCCAGCATTATTTTTGACTAATATAACGTCTGCATTGGGGTCAGTTATGTTTCCAGCATTATCTAAGGAACAAGATGAATTTGATAGTTTAAAAAACAAAACAAGGAAGAGTGTAAGATGTTGTATATTTATAATGGCACCTCTAATGTTTGGAATGGCGGCAGTTGCTAAAGCAATGGTATTACTTATACTAACTGATAAATGGGAAGGCTGTATTCCTTATCTAATTATGTATTGTATTTCATATGCTGTTTTACCTATATCCACATTATCAGAACAAGCGTATAAGGCATTGGGATTAGGTAATGTGTTATTATGGACGCAATGTATTAGCAAGGGGCTTGGAATAGTATTTATTCTAATAACTATTCCTTTTGGCGTCTATTGGATAGGTGTTGGAATGGTAATTTCAACATATATGACCTTAGTGCTATATCTTGTTGTAAATGCTAGGTATATTAGATATTCAATTAAAGAACAGATTAAAGACTTAGGTCCAACACTTATTATAGCAATAATTATGGCAGTGGTTGTATATATGATTAGTTTTTTGGTGGATGACTGCATATTATTGCTTATAATTCAGTTATTATTTGGCATTTTAATTTATATAGGTCTATCATGGTATTATAAAATTGAGGCATTAGAAGATTATTTGATTCTTTTTAGAAAGATTGGAAATAAAAAATGAAGATAAATCATATAGCAATAGCAACACCAGTCGATCCAAATAACTTTGGAAATAGGCTGCAAAACTATGCGGTTCATGAGATTTGCAAAAAATTAGAACTGATTCCAGTAACTCTTATATCAGTTCCTCAAAGGAAGCGAATATGTGAACTGTCTTTGATATCGAAATTCAAGTTGTATGTGTTTCTCAAAGGAAAAACAAAGGCGAAGATTTTGAAAATGGTGAAGGGATTACGTTTTACTAAAAAACATATCGAACTGAAGCAACTTTATAGTACAAGGCAATATAAAAGGATATCGGATTATTATGAGTATGGTGGCATAGGTGGGGATCAGATATTGTCTAAATACTGGTCAACGCGAGTTGACTTTTGTGGCTTTTCCATGTTAGATGCGAATAAAAAAATTTGTTTTGCACCTAGTATTGGCAAGGACATACTTTTACCAGAAGAAAAAACTCAATTGTATACAGTGATAAAGAATATTGATAAAATTGCAGTACGAGAATTTTCGGCAAAAAATATAATCCAAAATATGCTAGAAAAGCAATGTCAAGTGACGTTGGATCCGGTTTTGATGCTGAATGCTGAAGAATGGCATTGTATTTCACGTGAGATTACCAATATTCCGCAATTGTATGTTTTAAAATATATGTTTACTGAAAAAGAAGAATACAATGTAGCAGTATCTGATTTTGCAGAACAATTAAATGGTGAAGTTGTGGATGTGATGGATACTACAAGATTAAAATATTATGCAATAGATCCCGGAGAACTGATTTATTTAATAGAGAATGCTTCCTTAGTTTGTACAGATTCATACCATGCAGTATTAATGTCAATGATTCTTCATAAACCATTCATTATATTTGATAGAAAGACTGTAGGAGATTCTATTATGAGTACAAGATTTAATACTCTAGATTATGTGTTTGGAATAAAACATAGGTATTTTGGATATGTAAGTAAAGAAAATATAGGAAATTGTATAGAAGATTTTGACAAAATACTGCAGTACAAGAAAAAACAATCTTGGGATTATTATAATTCAATTATAAAAAGGGGAAAGTATGATAAGGATTAGTAAAAATGAGATTTGCTGTGGATGTGGAGCTTGTTCAAATATTTGTCCTAAGAATTGCATTAAGATGATTCAAGATGAGGAAGGATTTTTTTATCCGAAAATTGATGAAAATGAATGTGTTCAATGTAATTTATGTGAAAAGACATGTCCATTTTTATCTCAAATAAAAACACATAGTGTTTTTGAATCCTATGGATGTCAATTAAAAGATTTAAAAGTAAGAAGAGAGAGCTCTTCAGGAGGAATTTTTAGTGTGTTAGCACTTGAAATTATAAAAGATGGAGGAGCTGTTTTTGGGGTGGCAATGTCAAATGACTGTAAAACTGCGAGATTTATGAAGGCAGAGAATGAAGCAGAATTACATTTATTACGAGGCTCGAAATATATACAAAGTGAGAGTGGTGATGTTTATAGGCAGGTACGAATGGAACTTGAAAAGAATAGAAAAGTTCTTTTTACAGGAACACCATGTCATATAAATGCCTTGAAACTATTTCTTAGAAGAGAATATTCTAATTTACTGTGTATGGATGTGATTTGCCATGGCGTTCCTACACCTGAACTTTGGAGAAAATATATTGAGTCATTCGAAGTGGAAAATAAAAAAGTCATAGCTGTAAATTTTAGATGCAAGCAAGATAATTTGAGAAATTTTGGGCACAACAAAATTGATAAGAATAGAGAAGTGTATTATATGTCAAAAGATGATGATCCATTTATGCAAATGTTTTTGAAAAATCTTTGTCTGCGTCCTTCATGTTATAAGTGTAAAGTAAAACAAAACAGATTATCAGATATAACAGCTGCAGATTTTTGGGGAATAGGAAAACTAATTCCAGAATTTAACGATAATCTTGGAACATCTTTAGTTCTAATTCGTACCGACCGGGGAAAAAATGCTTTTGAACAAGTGAAAAATAATTTATGGTGTAAACAAACGGAATATTCTAATGCAGTGGTATATAATCCGTCAGAACTGAAATCGGTATTGATTCCTCAAAAACGTTCAGATTTCATGAACGATATGAAGAAAATGAACTTCACGCAGTTAAATAAAAAGTATGTTGGAAGTTTGTTTCAACTAAGACTAAAAAATTTAATAAAAAAATCAGTGCTCTTTAAATTGTTGCGAGGAGAAACAGTAGATAAAGTGAGTGATAATATGAATTATGGAATTATGGTTACCGTAGAAAAGTGATGGTGTTCTATAGTATCATATGTAAGTATTTGAACCAAAATTAAATGCTAATAGATCGGAAGTATAAGGCAACGCCATTAAGCTAGATGTGCGAGGTTTGTTTGAGTTTGCATTGAAACATGTGCAAGAGGATGTTTTGTTGCTTGGAAATACAGATTCAGAAAAAAGGGCATGCTGATAAGACAGATGTTGTTCATCTGTCAAAAATGACAATCTTCAGTGGTAGAGCCTAAGGCTATCGATATCCGAAATGAATCGCACTGATTCCACGGAGTGGCCGGTCAAATTGTCGGAATTTTTCTTTTACAGCATGGACGTATTTCAACATCAACTTAATGATATCAATACCTACCATTGGTGTCAGGCACCAATGTGGTCAACCTAATGTCAACTTAAGACAAGTGCCTGCTCAGGTTAATGAATAGCGGTGTGAAATCGAGAAAAGAGGAAGGTGGATTTGAAAAGAAGACGCACTTTAATAGAGCTTCACAGAAAAAGCCATATTAACAGCTGGTGATTTTAGAATGCAACTTTTTTATTGTTAAAATAAGATACACAAGGTGACAGGCACCATTAAATTTCTATGAAGAAGAGAATACATACAATCTGGCTATGGAACATCCGGTAATAATTGGAGTGTACCGATTGACAATGAAGAGCAACAGTGATAACTTCCGTCAGAGTTCCATTCTGGGAGTAATGAAGAGAATTAAAGCGAAAGGTGCTTCTGTAATTATTTATGAGCCAACATTGGAGAATGGGGTCAACAGTGGTGTCAGGCACACAAAAAATGCAGTACGGAAAGCCCAAAAGCCTGTGAGCGATATGTAGAGGTGATTCTTTCGGATTTTACAATGCTTTCACAGTATATGGAAAATTACGAAATATCACAAAAGGGAATTGATGCTTACAAAGATGAACTGGATAAGGCAGAAGCAGAGGTAGAACCAGAAGATATAGATTATGATGATGTTGATTTTTCTGAGCCAGAGGACGAAGAAACGTTCAGAAGGCAAAATAAAATCATGGGCAAGCAAATGGAACAGGAAGAAAGACCATTTACAAGTTGGATGATAAGTGAGTCTTGTCAAAAAATAGCTGAAAGCATAGACGTTCTTGAACAAAGCATTATGAAAAAACCTTATTATGGAATGATGATAAAATATTTTAGCAATTGAAAAACACATTTGCACTTGTGCAGGTGGTTCAAGCCATATTTAGAAGTGATTAAAGCTAGGGTAAAAAACAGGGCGAGTAATTCGGAAACAGTTTTTGCAAAAGAAAATTTATCAAGTATGGAGCGTATATTAAGTGAATCTCCCGTATAAAAATCACTGGACTTTTTCCATTTCATCTGTTAGAATACTTCCACTTTTTTGGAAGTTTTTTTCTTATGCAGATACGAAAATGAATTTTCAGATATGAAAGAGATTATGCAGATATGAATGAAAAGAAAGATAGAACTGAATTAAATAGAAAGGTGATTGCGATTCTGAAGAGTCATATTGCGCAAAAAGGTTTGAAGCAGAGCGATTTGTTACGTCTGTGCAGAGAGAAAGGATATTCACTGAATCAGTCCGAATTGTCCAGAATTCTTTCCAATAGTATATCACTCAGTCTTTATCCGATTCTTGCACTCGCAGATGTTTTGGAGATTGATCCGGCTGTGTTTATGTTTGAAGATCAAAGGAAGACATCTGTGTTGGATTTTTCACCGAAAGTGTTTGCAATGAACCCGGAGGATCGGGCTGTGAAGTCATATATTGGGAAATACAGTACCCTTTTTCATTCTACAGATACTCAGGAGAGCAATAAAATTCTGCATGGCCGTCTGCTTCTTTATCCGGAACATGATACAACAGAGAAGAGCGCAGAAGCCTATTGTGCTGCAGTTCTATCAGTAGATACAGAGATAAAGGATATGCAGGGAAATCCTGTGCTTAAGAAATATCAGGGGCGTTTTATTGTATCAAAGCATTTGGATGTTGCATATTGTATCTTAGTGAATAATGAATGGGGAGAAATTTCTTTCATTGAATTCAGACATAGAATATTTTACATGAAAAATGTTGAGTGCAGGATGGGAATGGCACTCACGGTATCGGCAGGAGAGAAGAAAGTACCAACAGCACATAAGTTCATTATTTACAGGGAACCATATGAACTGACAGAAGCACAGGAAAAGCTTCTGGTGAATGAATTAAAAATGACTACAGATGAGATACATCTGAAGGCAGAAGATCTGGAACAGGCGGGGCAATTTCTTGAGGAAAAAACATTAGAACGATTAAAGAATGGAAGTCTGGAAGAATCATATTATGTGATCAATGAGACTATACTTAAGTATGTGTCACCGCAGATGTCCAGGAGAGAGGTAAGAGGAATGTTTGAGTTACTAAAAGGGTATTCGGATGAAGAATATGCAATATATGTAAAAGAAGATGATGATGCGGTAGTATATAGTGCTCTTCATAATGAAGTACAACTGCCGGGAAAAAAGAATAGATCATCCCTTATATTAGATGATCGAACGCAGGGATGATCAGATAGATGGTAAGGTGTTACCGACACAGATGTTGTGGAAAGTAACTAATAGAGTGGATTTTAGAGAAGGAATGATCATCCCATGTTGAAGATAAACAATATATATCATACGATTGATAAGATAGAGGAGTATCTGGAAAAATTAATTAACGAATATGAAATAAATATTATTATTGAAATTACGAGAAAAGGATATTGGGTTACTAAACTTGCAGATCGAAAAGTAAACAGAAGATTGTCCAAATTAATGAAGAATAAGAAAATCAGAAGAATCAGTGACCGTTATCTCATGAAATGTTTGGATTTTGATGAGTTCAAAGATAAAAGTATTCTTATTTTTGATGATACAATGAATAATGGAAATCTATTGTTTTTCTATTATGCATTATTGAAAGAAAAAGGTGCAAAGAAAGTGATTCCATGTGTTTATGCATTGAATACGCATTATGACCCACATAGTCCTGCAATTGAACAATCTAGAAGATGGGGGTATGAGAGAACAATAAGAAGTAAAATTCAGGACAAAGTGAATCCAATTCCAAAAGAAGAAATTGAACAGAAATTTCAGAAATGTAGGAAAGCATTTGAAGAAGATTTGAAATGCTGTATTTGGATGAGTCCGGCAGATGTCGGCAGATTATCCGTGACAGAGACATTATGGTTCCAAAAGGAAGTCATGCCTATGGTTGTTGATCTTCCAATTTACTCAAAGCAGAAAGATCAAGAAGAAGGAAATTATCTGACAATTCCAAAAGTGAAATGGGATCAGCTAAGAGAAGGAAACTCGTTATGGAGAAATGAAGATTGCCGATTGGAACTGGCAGGAGAAGAGTTATATTATGGATATTTTCAATATCTGAATGATGCTTTTTATGCCAGATTTAAGAATCTGATTTTTAATTTCATTGTGAGATATAAATATGAACCTGTAGAAAATGAGGAATTCCGGATTATATTTGTTCCATTTGTAATTATGAATTCCTGTAAGCTATCAGATCTTGTATGGAATTTCTTTTATCTGTTTAAAGATACAGAATATGCATCAGATGTTGCAGAAGAACTGAACAAGAAAGCTGGGGAGGTTGTTGCTACAAAATCAGGTTATACAGAGGAGAATAGTTCCAAAGTTCTGGAGACATTGAAGAAGAATCATAATATGTGCAGGGCATTGTATCGTGCAATTATTTTTGATATCAGTAATTATATTGGTATAATTTTTCAGAATTATGTAAAAGAGACAATAGATCTTGAGATTATGTGTGACTGGGAAATTATGAAAGAAAATCTACAGGAACATCTGATACATTCTCTGAAGGTGAAATATGAAGAAAAACAGAAGGAAGATTATCTCTCCAAACTGATGGAAATTCGGATGTCAGAACAGATTGTGCCGAGAATGGATAGTTTGGAAGAGGCAGTGATCAAGCAGAAGGCAACAGATGAAAATCTAGAGCTGCTTTTGACACAGATTGTGACAGAACGGAAACAAAAAGTAGATATAACGACTGCACAGGTCATGATTACATTAGAATCATTATGTCATGAGGTTCGCAAGCAGTATCTATTTGATGGGGAAAGTGACTTTAAGAAAAAGATAACAGATTTATTACTGATTATGACGGAAAACAGTCGTCTTGGAAATGAAATTTATGTGGATGACAACGCTGAGATTTTGTACAGAGGATTCCGGGCAGGAGAAAATTGTGAAGTATTAATGCGCTGGGGAATTGAATGGTTGTATCCGTATATTCTTGCTTTTTATGAAAAAGTGGGAATTTGGGAGTTTCATGATCGCTATGATGTGTTTTTCGGTATGTTAGAACAAGAGTTTCGAAAGAATGGATATATTGGAACATTGATTTCAGAATCGGCATTTTCATTGTAAGCGTCAAATAAAACAGTGTATAGAAAAATAACCGTCAGCCTTTTATACTAAAAGGTCAACGGTTATCGACAGAATTC
>ERZ839489.719-NODE-719-length-29515-cov-19.735336_pt1 | contig 29515 bp, 27 predicted proteins | sample MGYA00519938_ERZ839489 | MGnify/ENA primary metagenome ERZ839489 (study PRJEB31850, sample SAMEA3708846) | human gut metagenome | biome: human gut; feature: human-associated habitat; material: faeces | place: China | collected 2014 ...
TCGTGAAGCACATCATATTTACCGCCTCGATGATGTCTGTCGCCCAGTCGCCACCCTCCTTATCCGTCTCGATTTTGTTGATGACAACGTCGTGTTGCTCCTCGCCGTTCGGTGAAACGTAGAACGTGGAGAAGAGCACCTTGCCGCTGTTCTCCATGCCGGTGAGGAAGTTGATGATATTGTCCTTCTCCTGACAGACACGCTCCTGCTGCTTTACGCGATCCGTGATGCCCTCGACCTTGAAGATGTTATTCCAGAAGGAGTTGGCAATCTCGATGTGGTACTTGATGGGCGCGGAGTTGCGGAGCTTCGCTTCCTTAGCGATACCGATGAGCTGCTTGATGTCATACCACTTGCCCTTGAAGAGAGCTGCGTAGTACGGTATGGGATAATACGTGTTGTCGGGTGTGGGTATTCGGCAGACGACAGCGAACTTCTTGATTTTCTTTGAGCGGCTTTGCAGATCCGTGAACGGCGCTTGTGGGTTGAGAAGTTCGATGCGCTCGATGTCCTCCGGACTGACCGTATTACGCCAGTTGGCATAGATATGGCATACGGTTGTCACCTCCCCAGGGGATATACTTCATGCGCTCGTTGATGAAGATTGGCGCGATGTCGTTCTCCTCCTTAAAGACTTCAGAAGTCTTGGTGGTGAAGGCAGCGGAGGCATGGGTGCCGGGGATGGTGGCAACGGATGTAGGTGGGATAAATGAAAAATCGCTCATATCTTACTTTTTTAGGGCAAAGATATGAGCGATTGGGCGGTGGGGAAAAGACACTATGATTGTTTGCCTAATGAGGAAATATCACTTTTCATTTTCATCAGAATGTATCTTATGGTATTTGCACCACCAATACGACGAGCCTTCTCTTCCAAAAAACTCGATGTAATGATAAGCAAGTATTTTTATATCTTGCTGATTCTTCTCATCGCCCCAGCATGGAGATAGATGAGTATCTTTGTATGTAAAAGATTCTTCTTTTTTAAAGAAAAAAACACTATATTCACTTATACCATACGTCAAAAATCCATTTAGTGTAAATGCTACAACCCTCAATCCTCTTGATACTGAATCAAAGACGCATTGACGCCATGAGCTATCGGTGATACACGATGACTTAGAAATGCTGTTAGAATCAACAAATTCTTTAAAGAAGTGATATGCAACAGGTACGAAGTTATCAGTTGGGGCAGCTGTAGAAGCTCCTACAACACCATAAAAGGAATCACCTTCTTTCATTTTGTGACACTCATATGAAATATCAGAATCATGTCTGATTGCTAACAAATAAACACCTGTTTTTGGAGCTGTAATATTATTTTCTAATATCAGACGCCAATGATGCTTTTTCAATATATTTGATGTCTTTATTTCCACATTATTGTCGGTGTAAGAAAAGGTGATTTGCTTATCTCTGCAAATGAATTCACAAATCATGTCTTCATCTTCATATGCACATCCAAAATCATCTTTTATAATACAATAGTTTCCATATTTATTGTTAAAGGTTGTACTTAGCTTGTCATATGTGCTTTTGAAAAGATTTTCGTCTTCAAAAACACCCAAATCAGCATCAATGCTCCAAATGGCCTCACGAAAAAAATCCAACTTAACTTTTTTGCAATGAAACCCTTCAAATGTTATGTTCTGGACTATAATTTTATAGTCATACGTCTCCTCAAAATCATAGTTATTCTTCTTTAGGAATCTTATTATTTTGTTTCTTTTTGTTTCAGCCATCGTAAATCCGAAGAATGTACACTTAATTGAGTTCTTCTTTTTGCTCATATTCTTTGTATAATAATTTAGGTTTAAAGAGTAAAGCAAAGGTAGTCATAATAATCAATAAAAGTATAAATGTTTCTGAAAAACTTCTGTAATGGATAAAATGTTTGTTACTGGACAAGAGAGTGGACTTAGATGGGTATGATTAAATGATGAATGTATAGCGGATAGTATGAAAAATCGCTCATATCTTGCTTTTTTATGGCAAAGACATGAGCGATTGAGCGGTGAGGAAAAGGCAATTAATTGTGGTTGCAAATCACACGAAGTTAAATTTTATCTCTGTGATGTACTCATCTCCCAGTCATGCAGAATGAAAAACTACAACAATATCAATGGAGTTGCTATTTGTAGTTCAAAGCCAATTTATTTGTAGTTTTATTTAGAGTTTCAAAAATAATCCTTACATTTGCAGTGATTTATCCTTTGGAGTAACCCGATATGCGGGAGCCCCATTTCGACACATAGGTGTGGATGAATCCGGGTAAGGGAGGCATATCCTCCGCTTACCATTTTATTTAGCCTTACTGCTTTTCCTTTTTATGAGCAAAAGCAATATTTTTCGACAGATAAACTTAAACAGTTTTATAGAGGCTACATTTGAAGCAAATCAACCTCCTTCAGCAAGTTCTATGAATGCACAGTTAATTGATGAAGTTCAGAAGTATTTGGAGCCAAATTTAGATTGTGACAAGTTACAAAAAGAACTTGAAGCAAAGTAATTAAAAAAGCCTTTATGAATAGACAAGGCTTTTCCTTTTACTTCTGATAAGCCGCATTATGAGAACGTGCCGTTTGAGGTGCCGAGTTCGTGGGTGTGGACGACTGTTGGAGATATTGCAGAATCCAACATTGGTCTGACATATAAGCCTTCGGATATCTGTGATGATGGTGTTCCTGTATATCGTTCTAACAACATCCAAAATAGACGAATTGACAAAACTGAATTAGTTCGTGTAAATGCAAAAATATTGGACAAACAATATCTTGCAGTTGGTGACTTGCTGATTTGTGCTCGAAATGGAAGTCGTAGATTGGTAGGAAAATGTGCGTTAATTGAAAATCTATCTGAGCCTTCTGCGTTTGGGGCATTTATGGCAGTTTGTCGAAGTGCTTATAATCCTTGGATCTATTTGTTGCTAAACACAGGTTACTTTAATCGATACTTAGATGACTCTAACTCTACAGCAATCAATCAAGTAACTCAAAGTATGCTTCTTGCGTTCAGAGTTCCTTTTCCGCCCAAAAAAGAGCAAGATCGGATAATTTATGAGATCAGCAAGTGGTTCGACCTTATAGATACTATTGAGAAAAGTAAAGAAGAGATGCAGGTAATAATATCTACAACCAAATCCAAAATCCTTGACCTCGCTATTCACGGTAAGCTTGTACCTCAAGACCCTACGGACGAACCTGCCAGCGAACTGCTCAAGCGCATCAATCCTAAGGCTGAAATCATTTCTGATAACGGGCATTATCAGAAATTGCCCGAAGGATGGTGTTTAACAACTTTAGGGAGTATTGGTCTTTGGCAATCTGGTGCAACACCGAGTCGCTTACAAAAAGAATACTATGGAGGAAATATTCCTTGGCTTAAAACCGGTGATTTAAATGATGGCATTATTATCAATATTCCTGAATTTATAACAGAAAAGGCATTAGCAGAAACATCTGTAAAATTGAATCCAAGTGGTAGTGTTCTAATAGCCATGTATGGTGCTACAATAGGCAAAGTAGGTATACTGTCATTCCCTGCTACCACCAATCAAGCATGTTGTGCTTGTGTAGATTATAAACTTGAACAAATGTATTTGTTTTACTTTCTTCTTGCTAATCGCGAAAATTTCATAAGGATGGGAGGAGGTGGCGCACAACCCAACATCTCAAAAGAAAAGATAATCAACACTGTTATTTCTCTTCCTCCTCTCAAAGAGCAGCACCGCATCGTTGCAAAAATAGAAGAAATATTTGCTCAACTTGATGCAATAGAAGCATCTTTGTAGTTGATAGATTTAGCCATCGTAAGCGTAACACTTACGGTGGCTAAATAATATGTGCGATTACCAGACAACTACCTTGTCTACGATTTTCTGCTGTTCGCTTGCTGTGCGACGCAGATAGATACGAGTGGTTTCAAGGCGTTCATGTCCCATGAGGTCAGCAAGAAGGGCTATATCGTTAAACCGCTCGAGGAAATTCTTGGCAAACCGATGACGGAATGAATGTGGATACACAACATCCCTGTTCATTCCATATTTTTCAGCAAAGTATTTGAGTTGGTGGGCTATACCTCGGGTTGTGATGCGATTGCCGAAGCGGTTGAGGAAGATATAACCCGACGAGACGTTCTTATCTTCGAGCCATTTGATAGCTTCTGTCCTCAGGTTCTTGGGAATATACAATCGGCGTATTTTGCCACCTTTGCTATATAGGTCGAGATAGCCTACCTTAACGTGCTCCACCTTGATATGGAGTAGTTCGCTTACACGAGCACCGGTAGCAGCCATGAACCACACTACAAAATACCAGGTGTCGTGTCCGTCACTCTTCAGTTTTCGCTTGAAGAACTTATAATCAGCATCACTAATCACATTCTCCAAAAAGTTCTTTTGCTGAACTTTCACAAACTTCACCTTTAGCTTCTCCTGTTTGGAAAACTCCAGATACTTGTTGATTGCCTGCAACCGTAAGTTTACAGTCTGCGGCTTGAAATTCTCTACCAAATACCCCTTGTATGCCAAAAGGTTTCGTTTGTTCACCACCTTGTAGTGCTCCATAAAATACTTCACCGTCCATTCATAAGAACGTATGGTGTTCTTGGTCAAGTTGCCCTTGACCAAATACTCATTGAATTGTGTTACCATATTGCATTTGTTTAAAATGAAACATATTACAATATAGGAACGTAACGGGCATTATCAGAAGTTGCCAGAAGGATGGGCGATTACACCAATGCAAACACTATGTGCTTTGGTAGATGGAGAGAAGCAAAATGGCATCGAAAGAATAAATCTTGATGTGAAGTATCTGCGTGGAGAACGGGAAGCTAAAGTATTAACGTCAGGCAAATATACAGCTGCAAAAACTTTACTGATTTTAGTGGATGGTGAAAACTCTGGAGAAGTTTTTCGTGCGCCAGTAGATGGCTATCAAGGTAGCACGTTCAAGCAACTTCCCATTCATGAAGAAATGTACACCGACTATGTTCTACAAGTAATAAACCTGCATCGAAAGACGCTAAGAGAGAATAAGGTCGGTTCAGCCATTCCGCACCTGAATAAAAAGTTATTCAAGGCTATCAATGTACCTATTCCTCCATACGAAGAACAAAAAAGGATTGTAAATGCCATAAACCAAACATTTACAATCCTCGATACGATAATGGAGAATCTATAAATTTTCAACGATACTATCCAGCTTTTCAAAAACTTGCTGTAAATACTGTACAATTCGATATTGTTCTGTAAGAGGAGGTAACCATAGAGTTATCTCCTCAAATTGTTTTCTTGTAATATGAATCATTCCTGAACCATGCGATTTGCGATAGAATTCAGTTATCATTGCATGGAAAGCATAGTACAGATATTTTTTATACATAAAAGGATAAGGTATAACTTTAAATATATGCTGATTTAGCCAAGCATCCTCACCTTTCCAAATATATGTACCCAATGATGCTGCCCATGCAAAAAGTAAATCACCTTTTTTAATTAAATATTTTTCCTCGTATTCATTTTTTGTGCGATTGTAATATGCATTTGGATCATTCAGATTCTGAATTCTAATAATAGGCAGACCTGTCTGTTCCCATTCTTCTGGTTTGAAAGCACGTCCATTGATATATTCGGCAACATTTCCGACTTTTAAAATTGTCCATCCTTCGGGCAACTTCTGATAATGCCCGTTATCACAAGCTATTTCAGCCTTAGGATTAATGCGTTTTAATAGCTTTGCAGCAGGTTCGTCCGTAGGGTCTTGCGGTACGAGTTTGCCGTGAATGGCGAGGTCGAGGATTTTGGATTTGGCTTGGCTTATAGTTGTTTCTAAATCCGTTTGTCCTTCTTCTATTATCTTTATAGCAGCCAAGTATCGTTTGATTTCTTTTACGATTCTATTTTGTTCTCCAATCGGTGGCATTGCTATCGGAGTCTTACTGGCAGTTTCAATTGACAACTTAGGTTGTGCAACTTGATGAAAACGAGAAATAAAATGTTCCTGTGCAATTGTTGAAAGAAGAGCATAGAGTAGATACTCTTTTATACAACCAATTTGGGTTAATTTTGCAGCATTTTCCGTTAAATTCATACCATCAACCTCATTTGGTACAATTCCTACAGAGCCTATAGTGCCAGCTATTGTAAGATACAAATCACTAGCATTTATAGTATAATTCTTAATATGTTCATAGACATAGTCATCTATATACTTCAAATCAGACAATTTGATAGTATTGTCTTTCATATCAGTTACACGAATATATACATGGGCAGTTTTTCCTTTGGCAAAGGTCATGCCTCTTGGTATTCTTTTACCTCCTTTTATACAACAAATCTCACCCAACGTCGTCCAGCACCATCCCTCGGGCAACTCGTACGGATAATGCGGCTTATCAGAAGTTGTCTTAGTCTTTTTAGGGCGTTTGATTTTGCCTTCTTTGATAAGGCGTTCTTTCTCGTCACGGATGCGCTCGAGGAGCACTGATGCAGGCTCATCGTTAGGGTCTTGCGGTACAAGTTTGCCATGTATCGCAAGGTCAAGTATCTTTTGGCGTAATGCTTTAGTATTCATTTGTTATTTATCTTCTTCAAGTTTCTTTATTTCCTCGTTCTCTTCAAACTCCTCAATCCATTCCTTCACCTTAGCTTGCAGTAAAGCCTTGTTAGGCAAATAGAGTTGGTAAGCCGACGCATAGATATTGGCATCCTTAGGTAGAGTCAGCTCTACGAGAGCATCATTCTTTTCCTTACAAAGAAGAATACCAATGGTTGGTTTCTCGAAATCCAACTTGACATAGCGGTCATAATAGTTGACATACATCTGCATCTGTCCGAGGTCCTGATGAGTGAGTTTGTCTATCTTCAAATCAATAAGCACATAGCATTGCAACAAGCGGTTGTAAAACACCAAGTCAACAAAGAAATGCTGTTCTTCAAAAGTAAACCGCTTCTGTCGTGCCTCAAAAAGAAAGCCTTTACCAAGTTCGAGCAAGAATTGCTGCATCTTGCTGATAATGGCGTTCTCCAGTTTAGACTCGGAATAAACAGAATCTGGCTTCAATCCCAAGAACTCCAATGTGATAGGATTCTTTATGATGTCTGATGGCTTTTCTACTGTCTGCCCATCCTTCGCCAAGCGCATCACCTCGTCCTTATTGCGACTCAAAGCCAACCGCTCATAAAGACAACTACCAACCTGTCTATTCAGTTCACGCACACTCCAATTCTGTTGTTTCGCCTCAATCTCATAGAAGTTGCGCTCATCATGATTTTCAATACGCATAAGTATAAGATAATGCGACCATGACAAATCAAACTGAATTTGACAAACACCGTCTGTCAAATTCGCATACGCCAAATAGAACTGTCGAATCTGTCTTAAATTAGAATAAGACCAACCCTCACCGTACTTCAGACACAGTTTCTCAGAAAGAGCTTTTAACACCTTCTTGCCATACGCTGCACGCTCGTATCCCTGCTGCTCATCCTCCACAATATATTTACCAACACCATAGTAAGTGTAGACCATTGTAGTGTTCACAGTAGTTTTAACATGCTTGTGCGCCTCGTCAATAAGTTTTGAGATATGCCCGAAGAGAGCATCCTCTCGCTTTATGATTTCATCCATGCCCTTAATCCTCTTTGATGTCAACCAACAATTTTTCAAGTTCACTCACCGCATTGCTGATGCTCTGGCTTTGATCCTTGATGCTTGCCATAAGTTCTGCGAGTGTGTGCTGCTCTTCTTCGCCCCCCTGTTTGATCCAAGTGATATCGAGTGAAGTCTTGTCGCGGGCGATGAGTTCTTCAACTGAGTATTTGCGCCAACGTCCAGACGGATTACTCTCAGCATCGTAGGTTTCGGTGCGATTATTGATATTGTCGGGATTATAGCATTTCACGAAGTCGTCAAGATGATGGCGCTCCAATTTGTTGGTGGCAAGCGTATGCTTGATGTCGGTACGGTAGTCATAGAACCAAACCTCCTTTGTTGGCTGTCCCTTTGTGAAGAACAGTACGTTAGCCTTCACACCCTGCGCATAGAATATACCTGTAGGAAGACGTAGGATGGTATGCAGATTGAAGTCAGAAAGAAGGCGTTTACGGATAGTCTCGCCAGCACCACCCTCAAAGAGAACATTGTCCGGCAGTACCACAGCAGCACGACCACCCACTTTCAGCATGAGCATCATGTGCTGAAGGAAGTTCAGCTGATTGTTCTTCGTCTCCACATAGAAGTCGGGGCGGTTAAGCTCCACAGACCCTGCCGGACGCTGTCCGAAAGGAGGATTGGCAAGGATAACATCTACGAGCGTTTTAGGCTCACGTTCCAATGAATCTTCACAAGAGATGGGGCTGCGGTCAGTACCCACACCATGCAGATAGAGGTTCATGGAAGCGAGTGTGACGACAAGTGAAGTATTGTCCACGCCATGCAGAGCTTTGTTGCGCAGAAAATCGCGTTTAGTCTTGTCGGCCGACTGATTCTTCATATAGTCATAAGCCGTGAGAAGGAAGCCACCCGTACCACAGGCAGGGTCGCACACCGTCTCGCCAATCTGCGGGCGGATGCAATCCACCATTGCCTTGATGAGCGGACGCGGTGTGAAATACTGTCCTGCGCCACTTTTCTTGTCCTGTCCGTTCTTTTCCAAAATGCTCTCATATATAGCACCCTTCACGTCAGCATCCATAACAAGCCATTGCTCCTCGTCAATCATGGTGATAACCTTCTTCAAGTAGACAGGTTTGTCAATTTTGTTCTGCGCTTTGGTGTATATGGTACCGATAAGGTTGTCTTGCTCGCTGAGTACTTTTAGCGTTTCCTCATACTGTTTCAAAAGATCCAGTCCGTCGAGCTTTATAAGTTCTTCCCACTGATATCCAGCAGGTATTGCCGACTCTTCTCCAAATATTTCTACGTTCTCCGCGTCCATCTTCAGAAAAAGCAGATAAGTGAGTTGCGTGATATAATCGGTGAAGCCAATACCTTGTCCTGCAAGTGTAGTAGCGAGATTCCATACTTTCTTGGTGAGCGATTGCTCTGTAGATATATTGTTTGTCATAATTCAAAGTTATGCTGTTTTTCTTAAAACCACAAAATTAAACAAAGAAAGAAGAGCGTCATCCGCCTTCTGTTTTGTACCGAATGCTGCAATCATCTGAGCAGCTTGTGTGCGGTCGTCCTCTCGAATGTCGTTTATGGTACAAGCACCGTTACTTGCCACATAGTCCACAATCTGGCTCATGAGCTGCTTCTGTCGTTCTGATATGTCACGATGCCACTGACCACACCAAAGATTGAAGTATTGTCGGGCAGTAGTGCAAACGCTGTCCAGTTTTTCTATCTGACGATAGGCAAAGCGCACCAACTGTATAATATTGGTAAGAGCCTCGCTCTCCTCCTTTTTGGTGGTGCGTCGCACGTGGTTTGGAGAAACGATGGCATAAGAGTTCCAAAGCTGCTTCGTGCTGAAACGATTGTTTTCCATCTTCAGCTTATTCTCAAGGTCTTTCATCATATCAAAGGTGATAGGCTCACCACTCTGATTATAGATAATGCGCAACGCCTCAATCTCATCGGCATGATTGCGACAATACTGTTCAAAAGCTTCTGTAGTGTCTTTAGCTTCCTCCACAGAAAAGCCCTTGGATATAAGCGTGTCCTCACCAGGCATGAGCGTATTGACAAAGCCTGCAGCAAGAATAAGAATGTATCGGCGCACATCAGCATGATTGGCAACCGGAGCGACAAGTCCCTTGCGCTCGTTGTTAGGCTCATTAATATCATTATAAGGCGGCAACGTATCTTTTTCCAAAGCATCATATATACGCTGTGCAATGGCATCCATAGAGTCGCTTGCCAACCGTTCAAACTCAGCACGCTGACTATTGTCGGCCTTATTGTGTAGACGGGACAAAGTAGCAGCCAGACGTTTCAGATACATATCTGGCAGATTGCCATGAGCAATTTTCTCAAGCAAATCCTTCAATGTTATCGTGACGGTGTCAGGACCATCGCCCTGTTCCGGAATAGACATCGTATGCTCGGTGACGCCCACCGCATCGACCAGGAAGAAACAATCCTTGCTGAAGGCATTAGGTGTTACGGCTCTAAGCTGTTCATCGCCTATGGTGCGCACACCACGACCTTTCATCTGAATGTAAAGCGGTTCAGATTCCACGTCGCGCATGAACATCACCACTTCGAGCGGTTTCACATCCGTACCCGTAGCCACCAACGTACAAGTGACAGCAATACGGAAGTCACGGTCGTTGCGGAACTGGCGGATAAGCTCGTTGCTATCGCCTGCCGAATAAGTAATCTTCTGTACATATCTGTCCATGTTGGCATTCGGACATTTCTCGCCAAACACCTCTTTGGCAATGTTCACGATATTTGTTGCATGGGTCTCATTAAGCGCAAAGATGAGAGTCTTAGGGAGATATGCAAAGTTCGGCTCACGTTGTGGGTCGTTGAACATCTCCGTATATACAGCATCACGATAAGTTGTAAGAATAAGCTTTATCTGAGACGGGTTGATAATAGAACGGTTAAGTTCTGTCTTCGTGTAATTCTTAGACTCTCGTGTGTTTATCTCCTCCGTCTTGCCAGTGTAGCGAGTCTCCACACGCACACGGTCGCCTTTCAATATAGCACCACCATTCTCGGTAGCCTCCGTCTTTATACGATACACACGGTGATCCACGTTCACACCATCCACAATGCTCTTTTCAAGCGTATAGTTCACAATGCGGTTGTTGTTGAAGAACGCCATAGTTTCGGGAATAGGTGTTGCAGTAAGACCAATAAGGCGAGCCGTGTCGAAATATTCAAGCACCCTACGCCAGTTGCCGTAAATGCTTCGGTGACACTCATCAATGACAATCATATCAAAGAAATCGTGTGGCAGATTAGGATTGGCAGGAAGCGTAACCTCCCCTGTCGCTTCATCATTGTCGTCATCGTCGGTGTCTTCAATGTCTTCACCTTTCAACAGCGAGAACAGTCGTTGAATGGTGGATATCAACACATTACAGTCAGATGATATTTTAGCAGACTTCAACCGCTCCACACCATAGATAGTGTTGAAAGCTTCACCATTGTCAGTGAGGCGGAATGTGCCGAATTCATTTTCAGCTTGTCGTCCGAGATTGTTGCGGTCAACAAGAAAGAGAACATGTCGCATCGGAGTATACGCCAACATACGATAGGCAGCAAGACAAGCGGTATAAGTTTTTCCTGCACCTGTAGCAAGCACCATAAGCGCACGGTTTTGTCCACTACGGAAGCTTTTTTCCAACTCCGTAATAGCCTCGTATTGACATTCACGCAATCCCTTCTTGCGTAACGTTGGCAAGCCAGCAAACGGATCGTCAATGCCAAGCATACTTACAATCTCCTTTGGAGTATGGATACGGTTGATTTCATTCCATTCCGTGCTTGTCTTGCGAAAATCTTGGAATAAGACAACCTTGCCATTAGATTTGTATAAAAGAGGTATAGGCTTTTGCCAAGTCTGGTAGCAATCAGGAACGCTCTTGGCGTAAGTAGATACTTGTTCGCTAACCATATCAGATTCGACATTCACCTCCTCACGTTTAGCCTCCAGCACACCACACACCTTGCCGTTGATGAACATAAGGTAGTCCGCTTCGAGATTGCCTTTCAGCAAGCCCTCACGCACGGCAACGGCAGACATCGTAGGCTCAAACTCATCACGGTTGACAACCTGCCAACCTGCATCTTCAAACCAACGATCAATCTTTACTCTCGCTTTTTCCTCTGGTGTCATAGCTTAATTCTCCCCTTTTTCTGATAATAGCGTATTATCGGAAGTTGTAAAACTTGGTTAGACAGGATATATTCATATCCGCAATCCTTAGATTTCGTCATCGTTGACCACCTCCGTATTTAACAATCTTGCAACATCTACATTCAATGCTTTTGCAATACGCAGTAGATTTTTAAGGTCTGGCTGACTTGCATTTGTCACCCACTTGGAAATCGTAGCTTGGTCTTTGCCTAATTGTTCGGCAAGCCATTTATTTGACTTCTGCTCTTCTGCAAGAACTATCTTTAATCTATTGACTTGTTCTCTTGACATACCTTAAATAATTTAATAAGGCAAAGATACATAAAGTATATGAGAACTATTTATAAATTTGTCGAAAATTTACTTGATAGATAGAAAATTTGTTGAATTAATCAATTCTGTCCCTTTACATATACACCTCTACCCCATTCACCTCAAATATACACACATCTCGAAGCTGCCGGATTTCATTGGAGTCCAGCAGCTTCATTCGTCTTATGCCTTTATAGAAGTCCTCCGTGAGAAGCTATGATTGACTACCTTGTTAGTTGCCTTGCACGCTTCTCCAAGAGAAGCATGAGCCAAGGTGCTGGTAAAAGAAAAGCCTTCATCCTGCGTTGGGCGCAAGACAAAGGCTTATAGAAAAGGCGCTTAGGCAGCTTTCCGCTTCATGAAAAATCACTGAATGTATAATTGAACTTCAATGAGTTTCAATTTGAAAAGCTGAACTATCGAACTAATCTTATCGGAAGTTTATAGCCTGCGAAATGACTATGAATTGGAGATCCATTGGTTAGATTTCCACTACAATAACTGCTGTAAATTTGAACAGTCTTCTTGTTCAAATCTTCTCTTTCATCATATAACCAGAAAAAAGCATTATTCTCAGATACCTTTCCATCTTCGATGTATCCTGTAGTAAAAAATGTTATAGATTTACCATTTGGACCAATTACTGTTGCTCTAATTACTTCTTTATCAAAAACATCTTCATTACGATATATTATCTTACAACAATTTTGTACTTCTTTCCACTGTTCTACAGTAGGTAAATTCATATGTTTAGCTTCTTCGTAAGGTAAATATATGTACTTACCGCCTAATCTTTCATAATCAGACGCCCATAGTGTACCGCTAGGTAATCCTAGGTCTACATATTCAGTTTTGTTGTCGCGAAGATCCATAGGTATTTCTTCTTCTCGAGCTTTGTAACCAGCCTTATATCCTTCGATATAGGCATCGGCTATAGCTTTGGTAATAGCTTGATTAGCTTTACCTTCAGCATACTTCTCTGCGTTCTCTAAAATATTCATTAGTTACTAGTATTTATTGAATTATTTTATATGTCTGCAAAGATATGCAAAATAATAAACAAAAGAAAGTATTATACTTCAAAAATTTATTCTTTATTCGCAAACTTAAGTTATACCTGACCCCACCAATCGCAATTGGATATAAATCGTGTTGTGGGAACTTCTCGCAGCCGAAATAGAGGGTATCGAAGGCATCGGTGCCGTCGGTACGGTGTTCGAGAAGGTCTTCTTCGGACTCCGGCTGCTTTTCCATAGACTTGTTTTTGCGGAAGCCGTTGCGTCCTCGCTCCACTCCTGCGGACTGGATGGCGAGGATAAGGTCATCGTTGTTTTGTCGGTTGAAGTACGGCATAAGGCGTTGCTTCCCGACAAAGTCCTGGTTGAGGTTGTGTCAAAGCTCCTTTTTGTTATATACACATAATACCCAAGCAGACATTAATAATGTCACATACCGCCTTCTTAGGTGAGGCTGACTATCAAAACGAAGATATAATAAGATAGACGTAACACGATGTGTAACACTTTTCATTTGAATTTGTATTACACATCGTGCTACACAATATAACTATTCCTCCCCTCGCAACACTGGCAGTGAGATGTGGTACTTCACGGCGAGGATGCGTATTGCTACGATAAGGAGGAAGGCGATGATAACAGAAATGGTCATATCGCAACCAAGCTCTACGAGTGCCCAATAAGACAATCCGCCGATGATGCTCGCCATAGCGTATATCTCCTTTTGGAAGATGACGGGTACGTTGTTCAACAGCACGTCGCGGATGACACCGCCTGCCGAACCCGTTATGGTACCCATAATTATAGCCACCCAGAAGGCGTGACCGCAGTCGAGTGTCTTCTGCAAGCCGGCTACGGTGAAGAGCGCCAAGCCGAGCGTGTCGAAGAAGAACCACGTATTGTCAAGACTCTTCAACGATCGCGCAAAGACGATGACGAACATCTGCGCCATGAACGTACAGATGAGATAAATAGAGGAAGTCATCCAGAACGGCGTTACGCCGAGCATTATATCGCGCAGCGTACCTCCACCGATAGCTACGGCAACGCCACATACGAAGCCTCCGAACCAGTCGAAGCGCTTGGCTGCGGCATGACGGATGCCAGAGATAGCAAAGGCGAAGGTACCCAGAAACTCAATAACGTTAAGTAGGGGCTGGTAGATATCTTCTGTAGGCATCATATTTAGTTAACAACATTAATAGGTGAGCCTTCAAGAAACGATTTGATGTTGTTCACGGCGATATCCATCAAGCGCAGGCGAGCCTCAAGCGTAGCCCATGCCACGTGTGGCGTGATAAATGCATGTGGTGCACCGACAAGAGGATTTGACGGCGATGGTGGTTCGCATGAAAGCACATCGGCACAATAAGCACCGAGTTTGCCCGAAGCAAGTGCGTCGGCTACATCTGCTTCGTTCACAAGAGGTCCACGACCAGTGTTGATGAGTATCGCGCCGTCACGCATCTTCTCGATAGAAGTGTTGTTCATCAGTTCGCGTGTTGTGTCTGTAAGCGGGCAATGCAGCGATACGACATCGGAAGCGCCGAAGAGTCCGTCGAGCGTTGTCTTACGAATACCCTCTGGGAGCTGATCAGGAGTCTTGCTTGTGTACGCAAGCACGTTCATGCCGAACGCCTGCGCTATCTGCGCCACTTTCATGCCAATGTTTCCAAGTCCTACAATGCCGAGAGTCTTGCCTGCAAGCTCAAAGAGCGGCTTATTCCAGTAGCAGAAGTCTGGACAACGACTCCATACGCCGTTGCGAGTCTCTTCGGCATAGTGTTCTACATGGTTAGAGACATTGAGCAAGTGAGCGAACACCATCTGTGCCACGCTGTCCGTGCTGTACGCCGGAATGTTCGTCACAACGATGCCACGCTCGCGTGCCGCCTTTGTGTCTACCACGTTGTAGCCAGTAGCAAGCACACCGATATACTTCGTGTTCTTGAGCTGGGCTATGATGTTGGCGTCGAACACCGTCTTGTTAGTAAGCGCAATCTCTGCGTCGCCCACATGCTGCAGCACTTCTTCGGGCGCTGTGCGCGGATAAACGGTAAGTTCGCCAAGTTCTTCAATTCTACTCCAAGAGATATCGCCAGGGTTGACGCCCTGACCGTCTAATACTACAATCTTCATATTCCTGTAAAATTATTGGTTGGATTATATCTTTTCTTCGATTTCATCCTTAGTTCTTATACTTATCGCCCCAACACTGGAGCATGTGCTGGTATTGGCGCTCCTCAATGGACGTATGTTGCGGCTGCCAAATGCGTGTGTCCTTGAGCGCGTCGGGCATATATTGTTGTGGGGCAAAGTGGTTGGGGTAATCGTGCGAGTATTTATAGCCGTCGCTGTAGCCGAGGTCCTTCATCAACTTCGTCGGAGCATTGCGCAGATGGAGCGGAACTGGCTGGTTGCCAGTCTGACGCACAATCTCCAAGGCGTGATTGATGCCGAGATACGCCGAGTTGCTCTTCGGACTTGTAGCAAGATATACCACAGCCTCAGCCAGCGGTATGCGTCCTTCGGGCCATCCTATCTTCATCACCGCGTCAAAGGCGGCGTTGGCAAGCAGCAGTGCATTGGGATTGGCGAGTCCGATGTCCTCTGCCGCACTAATGACAAGACGACGGGCTATAAACTGCGGGTCTTCCCCACCCTCTATCATGCGCGCCATCCAATAGAGTGCGCCGTCAGGGTCGCTTCCGCGTATACTCTTTATGAACGCCGATATAATGTCGTAGTGCATCTCTCCCTCCTTGTCGTAGGCAAGCGGGTTCTGCTGCAGGCACGCCACAACCATCTCGTCGTCTATCACAATCTGATCGCCGGGACACGACTCAACGACGAGTTGCAGGATGTTGAGCAACTTGCGTGCGTCGCCACCGCTATAGCGCAGCAAGGCATCTGTTTCTTTCAGCTGGATATTAAGCTTCGAGAGTTCAACGTCGGTTGTAACTGCGCGGTTGAGCAGTTGCAGCAGGTCTTCCTTCTCCAAAGGTTTCAGAACATACAGCTGACAGCGCGACAGCAACGGACGTATCACCTCGAACGATGGGTTCTCTGTGGTGGCACCTATGAGCGTGACGATGCCACGCTCCACAGCTCCGAGCAAAGAGTCCTGCTGCGACTTGCTAAAACGATGAATCTCGTCGATGAAGAGTATTGGCGAAGCCGAATTGAAGAAGCGTCCGCTCTTGGCACGCTCTATCACGTCGCGCACATCCTTAACACCACTCGTCACGGCACTAAGCGTGTAGAACGGTGTCTCAAGACGATGCGAAATAATCTGTGCGAGAGTGGTTTTGCCCACTCCTGGCGGTCCCCACAATATAAAGGAGGACACGCGTCCGCTCTCAATCATCTTGCGCAGGACGGCATCCTTGCCCACTAAATGCTGCTGTCCGACATAATCGTCAAACGAGCGCGGGCGCATTCTTTCAGCTAATGGTTCACTCATAAGTACAAAATTAGTTATTATATGCGAAATAGCAAAAATTTGCCCCATTTTTATTCACCTCAACACCTCAACTTCGCTTGAAAAAGCGACAAAAGAAATGCCCATTAGTCAGACATTGAAATCTGATTAATGGGCATTGATAAATTATAGCATAGGAGGTGTGAGCAATCTTTCTCATACCACATGTCCACGGCAAGGATGCCGTAGACTCCTACGTAATTTAATCCTCAGCAAGCTTCAGCTGCTCTGCAACCTCGTCGCAGATACGCTTTGCAAACTCTTCCTTAGTCATGGTAGCCTGCTCGCCACCACCCTGCTTACGCATAGAGACGAGACCCTCTGCAGCCTCCTTCTCGCCAACTACAACCATGTACGGAACACGCTTGAGCTCGTTGTCGCGAATCTTGCGACCAATCTTTTCGTTGCGGTCGTCGATGAGTGCGCGTACGCCAGCCTTGTCGAAGAATGTCTTCACCTCGCGAGCGTAGTCGTTATACTTCTCCGAAATCGGGAGGATAGCCACCTGATCAGGGATGAGCCACAATGGGAAGTGACCTGCTGTATGCTCGATGAGTACGGCTGTGAAGCGTTCGAGCGAACCGAACGGAGCGCGGTGAATCATAACCGGTGTCTGCTTAGAGTTGTCCTCTGCAGTATACTCGAGTTTGAAGCGCTGCGGCAAGTTGTAGTCAACCTGGATTGTACCAAGCTGCCAACGTCTGCCGATAGCGTCCTTCACCATGAAGTCGAGCTTCGGACCATAGAACGCAGCCTCGCCTACCTCCTCGTGAGTCTCAAGACCCTTCTCGCGGCAAGCCTCGCGGATAGCGTTCTCGCTCTCTGCCCAAATCTCCTCGCTACCGATGTACTTCTCAGTATCCTTCGGGTCGTGAAGTGAAATCTGTGCCTCGTAGTTCTCGAAACCAAAGATGCGGAACACCTTAAGGATGATGTCGATGATGTTCTCGAACTCCTTCTTTACCTGCTCTGGGCGCACGAAGATGTGAGCGTCGTCCTGGGTGAAGGTACGAACACGTGTCAAGCCGTGCAGCTCACCGCTCTTCTCATAGCGGAATACTGTACCAAACTCTGCGATGCGCAACGGCAGATCTTTGTACGAACGCGGCTTGCGTGCAAACACCTCGCAGTGGTGCGGACAGTTCATCGGCTTGAGCATATACTCCTCGTCCTCCTCAGGTGTGTGGATAGGCTGGAAAGCGTCCTTGCCGTAGTGAGCGTAGTGGCCCGATGTTACGTAAAGGCTCTTGCCACCGATACCCGGAGTGATAACCTCCTCGTAGTTGTACGGCTTAAGCATCTTGCGGAGCAACTCCTGCAAGCGCAGACGCAACTGTGTACCCTTAGCAAGCCAGATAGGCAGACCCTTACCTACACGGTCAGAGAACATGAAGAGTTCCATCTCCTTGCCGATCTTGCGGTGGTCGCGCTTCTTAGCCTCCTCAAGCATAAGGAGATACTCGTCAAGCATCGACTTCTTCGGGAACGAGATACCGTAGATACGTGTCATCTGGTCGCGCTTTGCATCGCCACGCCAGAACGCACCGGCTACGCTCGTAATCTTCACAGCCTTGATAGCACCAGTGTTCATCAAGTGCGGACCACGGCAGAGGTCGGTGAAGTTGCCCTGTGTGTATGTAGAAATTGTGCCATCTTCGAGGTCTTCCTCGATATGCTCGCACTTGTACTCCTGACCGTCAGCCTTGAACTCAGCAAGAGCCTCTGCTTTTGACACATCGCGACGAACGACAGCCTCGTTCTTCTTAGCCAGTTCCTTCATCTTAGCCTCAATCTTGGGGAAGTCGTTCTCACTGATGACATCACCCTCCTTCGGCATAACGTCGTAGAAGAAGCCGTTCTCCACAGCCGGACCAAAGCCGAACTGAATGCCAGGATAGAGTTCCTTCAGCGCCTCAGCCAAGAGGTGGGCAGAAGTGTGCCAGAAAGTGTGTTTGCCTTCCTCGTCCTCAAACTTGTAAAGAGCGATAGTTGCATCCTCGTTGATAGGACGGTTGAGTTCAACTGTTTCGCCATTGACACCGCAAGATACAACGTTGCGAGCGAGAGCCGGCGAAATGCTCTCGGCGATTTGTAACCCCGTTACGCCCTGCTCGTACTCACGAACAGAACCATCCGGAAATGTGATTTTAACCATGACAAATTAGTTTTATTTAATCAAACTGTCCACAAAGTTATACTTTTATTTTTACATACAACCATTTTTGCAAAGAATAATAGACTTTTTTATTTCATAATACCATTATCCGTATCGCTCATCCTTATCCTCCTCTCTGCAGCCTTATGCCTGCCACCTCGGCTAAGCCGCCACGAAATGCTTAGAGCCACCTGGTTGCCGTTGCCCCTCGAATAGCCGATGGTATGCTTATAAAGATTACGGTTCAGCAGTTCGTTCTCGTATGCCTTGTAGTTATTGTCAAGTGGATTTGCCCACGACAACGACAACTGGCAGTCGCGCCACGTATAAGATGCTTTCACGACTGAATAGGCTCCGTTGTATCCTTTCGATTCGCCCTCCAAGAAGCGGTTGCCGTTGTCAACATATCCCTGCAATGTGAAGTTGCCGAGATAAGCCGTGATGCTGCAAGCATAGAACCACGAGGTATAGCAATGAGTATAGTCGTTGCCGAAGTTGAAGCATCTGAACAATCCTCCGTTAGCAGCAATCTGAAACTTTTCGGGCAGGAGCCAGTAGCCAGCGTATGCCATAACGTTCAATGCATCAATCTCTTTTTGGTTTGTCTGTGTATAGACGAAATGATTGTCGCCAGTCCGCTCATAGTGAGCCATATTCGGTTTGAAGCATTGCTTGAAGTAGCCATCGAAGAAGGTCTGCAAGCGGTTGTTGTTGTATGAGATTTGCAGACGGTGTTCCATATCATGCGACGGCTTCAAGTCGGGATTGCCCACTGTCCATTCCATACTGTTGGTGCGAATCATAGCATCGCTCGTCATCGCAATGCGAGACACTTTATCCTGCATCTGACACGTATAACTCAACTGTACGTTGTTGCTGATGTTATATGTGAGCGATGCCTTCGGGTGGAATGTCCCGAAGTGGTATCTATGGCCGTTCTGCGTGTAATGAATGTAACTTGCGCCTACACCTAAAGAATAGCGCAGTTGTCGGAGCGTACCTTTAATTTCGGCAAAGCTATACAAGCGGTTGTTATCCGTATTTGTCAAAGAAGAAGCATCGCCCTGATAGGAGTTCTTAATGTATTTATAATTATATTTTACGCCCATAGAGAGCGTGAAAGGCTTCAATCGATTCTCGTAGATCACCTCTGTGAGCAGCGAAGCCGTCCTGCCGTCCACATTATATTTATATGGAGAGCCCTCGTCATAGAAGGAGTTGGTCTGCGTGTAGATATATGTGCCTACAGCATTGGCGGCAATGGACTGGCGAGGGGTGAACTGGCGGAAGAAGTAAATATCCAATACCGGCGAACAGCTCTTGTCTGCGTTGCGACTTGTTGCCCGGTATTGGCGAGTGCCGTCCGTAATATCCTTAACATCGCAGTTGTCAGGGGCGTTGTTGAACGCTCCGCTCAATGAACTCTGGAAGACTGTGGCAGTAGAATCCGCCCAATTGTAGGTAAGTTTTGCTTCGTGCGCTATCGATTTGCGAAGCGATTCTACGTCGTTACGGTCTATTATGTGTACGCTGCCGTCAGCCAACGTGTATTCTGCTGTCTGTCTGCTCTTTACGCCTTTTGTCTTATAACCGCTAATACCATACGAGAGCGCCCATTCGCTCTTGCCACGGCTCCACTTGCCGTACACCATTCCATCGCCCTGCAAAGTGGTAAGTGCCGACGTAAGGTCGGTACCAATGGTATAGCCGCTCTCGCTTCTGCGTGTAATGATATTTATGACGTATGCTATGTCGTCACCATAACGCACACCTGGATTGTTTATGTAGTCGATCTTTGCGATGTCCTTCGGATCGAGAGCCAACATCTCCACCTTGCCCACTACGACACCATCGACTCGGAGCTGAACTTCTCCCCTATTGTCGATAGCCGTAATCGTGTGGTTGATGTTGTCGATACGCAGATTGGCAAGCGACAGTTTCTCAAGAATGCTGTAACCATTGTTGGAATACCGCTTTTGAACATCGGTAGGATATATTATCATACCGTCTGCTTTGTTCACAACCTTAGCTGCTTTAACAGTAACTTCATCGAGCGTAACGCGCCCCTCCACATCCTGGGCATAAGCACCGAATGCAGAAGACATAATAATAGAAAGTGTAATCAATCGTTTCATCTTGCACCAAATTTTGTTATGGTGCAAAAGTACACTCCTCTTAAAAGAAATCCTATCGATTAGTCTGACATTTTCCTGACAAGTGGCTGACAAATGGCTATCTACTTGAGTCTCAGACTGTAGTTCCTGCCCCTATCCGACTCTATCTTCAACCTGCTATTAGCCTCTACAATAGGTTTTATGCGTCTTATCAGCGTGTAGAGCGTATCGCTTGCATCAGGTTTCTTCGGCCATAGTCGCTCGCAAATATCCTGTTTCGATAGCGTATGCGTGTCGTTCGTCATAAACATTTCGAGCAGCGAATGCTGCATAGGCGTAAGACGAATCCGCTCACCCCTTTGCGTCATAAACGTATCGTTATGGAAGACAATGCCGCCGTATGATATGCCTTGCGACACCAGCTCCGGCCCTTTCCTCCTTACGTACCACAAACTACAGAACAGCCATAGCATACCGACAAACAATATAGAACCTGATGCCCTCTGATCGGACATCCCAAAGGTGGTGGCAAAGCCACAGTTAGCCTCTGCCACAAGCCGGGTCTCCCAACGTCCATCCATACGCACGGTACGCATGGCTATTCCTGCCGTGTCCTTCAACTCGGCTATGGTGAGGTTGTTGCGATAGCAGCGTATGGTATCTGTAGTGACCACATTGTCGGGCATCGTCGCAAGAACCTGCTCCAATGCTCTATTTACATCCTGCGCTATCATGTGTTCTGTTCTGCGATAGCTGCTTATGCTTGTGCACAATGCGCAGAGCATAAGAAAACTGAATACTATGTATGGAAGAGTCTTCATAATTCTATCACTTATTCAACAATTCAAACTCTTACAACATCCACCACATGGCTGCCGGCTCCAATAAGGTCGGCACGCTCCGAGATGCACTTCTGATATTCTATGAAACGCGCAAACGTCTCGTCACTCATACGGTTGAGACGCGTGCGCATATAGTCGGAAGCCCCGTCTGGCGAGAAGATGGTTACACGTTTCAAACCGGCACGTTCGTCAAGTCGGTTGATGTCGTCTATACGCACATAGTCGTACAGCTCGTCTGCCTGAGCCTGATAGCCTTCAGACATAAGAGCCGAGGTGTAGCGTCACGTTCCTGCACCAATGTCGAGCAAAAACGAGTCTGGCTTGATGAAACGGCGCAAGTGATGCATGGTGGTTTCAAACTCTACGATGCCGTGCCTGCGTTGCAAGCGAAGGTCTTCGGGGTGCTTGTTGTAATGCTTCTCTATATTGGATAATGCCATATTTATATATTAAGAGTTGTGAGTTGAATAATATGTTGTTTCTTCAAACAACGATAATCCTCAACAAAGATACAACATATTACTTATACAACAATTTCTTCAAAAGAATTATTTTACAAGTTCCGAACATTTTGGTAAAGCAAGTTGATTTTTAATTGGCTGCGGAAATCGTAAGAGAAATCATCTGGCACACACGATAAAGCACAAGCCTACGGCTACAGCTTAATGCCAAACCTCACGATTCCCTCGTACAGCATCCCCTCTGGCATGAACTTCTTTAGCGTATCCGTCAGCGTGTTAAGCATACGTTGGCGGATATAGTCCTGCTTGATATATAGCGAGACACGGCGCTGGGAGAGAAAGTCGCCCTCAATACGGCGCACGTTCTCACGCTGCTTTTCCGTAAGGTACGACACGTGCATCTCGGGGATGATAGTGAAGCCTCCATTCTCGTCCACTATATTCACCAGAGTTGCCACCGTGCCAGCCTCGTACACACGATTGCCCTTGCTCCTCCCCTTGCAGAAGGAGAACGCACTCTCGCGCAGACATTGCGCACCTCTCATTATCCACATGCCTTCATGCTCCAGATTCTCCGGTCTGAACACGGGCAGCTTTCGCCAGCAGCTCTCCGCAAGGTACACCATGAACCTCTCGGTATAAAGCGGGATCTCGAGTATCCCCTCCCTTCTGTTGTCGGATATGGCGATGCCCGCATCGAGTTCTCCACGCAGAAGAGCGGTCTGCATGAAGCCCACGTCCATCTCCTGTATCGACAGCTCCACCGTTGGGTAATCCTCACGATAATGCCTGATGAACTTAGGCAGGACATACGGAGCGATGGTGGGGCCGACGGACAGACGCAGCTTTCCGCCGACCAGCCCCTTGTCCTCCGATACTATCTCGTTTATCCGCTCTATCTCCATCAGCACATGCTCAGCCTGACGGATAATCTTCTCGCCAGCCGAAGTCGGGTTTACCGACCTGTTTGTACGTTCGAAAATCCTTATGCCAAGCTCCTCCTCCAGCTTCTGAAGCATGGCGCTCAGAGTTGGCTGAGAGACATTGCACGACTCAGCCGCTCTCGCAAAATTGCGAAAGCGGCCTACTGCGGTTACATATTTTAGTTGCTGTATATTCATTATATAAACAGATTGACATTAGCCTTCTCGGCACGTTCCATATAGGTCGCCACACCGCCAACGGTGACATTGTCGAGAAGCTCCTCGCGCCTCACGCCCATCACATCCATCGACATCTGGCAGGCTATAAACTCCACACCGTTGTCGACGGCTTGCTGACGAAGCTCCTCCAGAGAGTCCACACCCTTCTTGCGCATCAGATAGCGCATCATCTTCGCACCCATACCCATCATGTTCATCTTTGAGAGGGCAAGCCTCGTAGAGTCAGACGGCAGCATCCACGAAAACATACGCCCGAAAAAGTCCTTGGCCACCTTCGGTCCGTTGGTTTTCTTGATGGCGTTCAGCCCCCAGAATGTGAAAAAGATGCTGACCTTCCTGCCGGTGGCTGCCGCACCATTGGCAAGGACAAACGTGGCAAGGACCTTGTCAAGATCATCGCTAAAGAGGATCAGGGTCTTTCCTGAATCCCCCTGCTGCGGCTTGGAAGCCTCAACGGCACAAGGAGTCGTTTTCTCTATCATGGCTATATATACGCCGGACTCAGAGTGCCTGCCCAAGAATCTGTTCCCCGTTGTCCTGCACCAAGCCTCGGCGTCGCGTGGGAAGGCGGCATCCGTAGCACGCACTTCCAACTGCTCTCCCGGCGCAAGGCCGTCCATAGCCTGCTTCATCTTGAGGATAGGGCCCGGACATTGTATGCCGCATGCGTCCACCCTCACAACAGTCTTTCCGCCTTCACACACAGATGTCTCGCACGAATGGTTGTAATGTACAGCCGCCTCGCTTGAATGGCTGTCCGCTGCGGTGTCGAAGTCTGCAGGAGCAACCAGCTTGGCTGTAGCAGCCCTATAGGTTTTAAGTCCGCCTATAAGATTTCTTACGTCCCGATAGCCGTTGGCCTTGAGGATGTTGGAAGCCAAATAGCCACGCAGTCCCACACCGCAGAAGAGCCATACGGGAACGTCCGTAGGGATCTCGCCCATACGCTCGCGCAAGTCGTCAAGCGGAATGTTCACGGCTCCGCCAATCGTGCCCAACGCATATTCATCGGCAGTACGCACATCCACAAGTATAACCTTCGTGGTGTCAGCCTGCTCTAGCTCCCGCCAATAGAGTGGAGTCATCTTTCCGGCAAGAATGTTGCCTGCCACATATCCCGAGATAGCCACAGGGTCCTTCGCCGAGGAGAAAGGCGGGGCATAGGCATGTTCCAGCCGGGTGAGGTCGTCGACCGTAGCCCCGGTCTTTATGGCAAGCGCATACTGGTTGATACGCGTGTCCACGCCCTCATAACCTACGATTTGTGCGCCATAGAGCCTTCCGTCACTTGGCGAGAAGGTTATCTTGATGTCCATCTGCCTACTGCCTGGATAATAGCCGGCATGTGAGCCGCTATGAATAGTAGCCGAGAGATATGGTATCTCCATCTGCTTCAGGCGCTTGGCAGGAAGCCCTGTGGACGCCACGGTGATGTCGAATACCTTGGCTATGGACGTTCCGACAGAACCTTCGTATTTCAACCTGTTGCCCAACACCATATTGTCTGCCACAATGCGTGCCTGACGGTTGGCAGGGCCTGCAAGGAAGTTGAGCCAGGACTTGCCCGTTATGGGGTGAGGAAACTCAATGGCGTCGCCTACAGCATAAATATGCTCATGGGATGTCTGCAGATATTCATCCACCCAGATACCGCGCATCTCGCCAATCTTCAATCCGGCAGTTTGAGCCAAGCGGGTCTCTGCCCTTACGCCAATGCTGAGCAACACCATATCGGCCTTCAGACTGACACCCGATTTGAAGTGGACGGTCAGCTCGTCTCCCTCACGTGAGAAACCTTCTACGGCTTGCTCCAGATAGAGCCTTACATCCTGCTGCTGCAGATGCTCGTGCACAAGAGCAGCCATGGAGAAGTCGATAGGAGCCATCACCTGGTTTGCCATTTCCACCACAGCCACCTGGGCGCCTGCATGCTTCAGATTCTCTGCCATCTCCAAGCCGATGAAGCCTCCGCCCACGATTACGGCACGCTTCACCTTATGCTCCGCCATATAGGCCTTTATGCGGTCTGTATCACTCACGTTTCTGAGGGTGAAGATGCCCTTGCTATCAATACCTTCAAGCGGAGGCACAACCGGCGATGCTCCGGGCGAAAGCAACAGTTTGTCGTAGCTTTCAACGTATTCTTTGCCGTCAGCGGTATGCACGGTCACCTGCTTTGCTTCGGCATCAATGGCTGTCACTTCGCTCAATATGCGCACATCGATATTGAACCGCTTGCCGAAAGCCTCCGGCGTCTGCACAAACAGGCGGTCACGGTCTTCTATCACCCCTCCTATATAGTAAGGCAAACCACAATTGGCGTATGATATGTGTTCACCCTTTTCAAAGAGGACAATCTCAGCATCCTCTGTCAAACGTCTGATGCGTGCAGCTGCAGTTGCACCACCTGCAACTCCACCTACGATAATGTATTTCATTTTGCTTGCTGTCATGTTTTTACGTGTTTAAAAGTTTGCAAATCTTAATTTGATGGTGCAAAGATACTCATTCTCTCATAGACAAACAAACGATTCTGTCAATGCAGCAATAGACAGCAACTATCATTCTATCATGGCACCCTTACAACATCCACCACATGGCTGCCGGCTCCAATAAGGTCGGCACGCTCGGAGATGCACTTCTGATATTCTATGAAACGCGCAAACGTCTCGTCACTCATACGGTTGAGACGCGTGCGCATATAGTCGGAAGCCCCGTCTGGCGAGAAGATGGTTACACGTTTCAAACCGGCACGTTCGTCAAGTCGGTTGATGTCGTCTATACGCACATAGTCGTACAGCTCGTCTGCCTGAGCCTGATAGCCTTCAGACATAAGAGCCGAGGTGTAGCGTCACGTTCCTGCACCAATGTCGAGCAAAAACGAGTCTGGCTTGATGAAACGGCGCAAGTGATGCATGGTGGTTTCAAACTCTACGATGCCGTGCCTGCGTTGCAAGCGAAGGTCTTCGGGGTGCTTGTTGTAATGCTTCTCTATATTGGATAATGCCATATTTATATATTAAGAGTTGTGAGTTGAATGATATGTTGTTTCTTCAAACAACAATAATTCCCAACAAAGGTAATCATAACTTTCAACATTCCACTCTCTACTCTCGTTTTTTTACAACACACCATTTACTCAATAAAAATTTTGAGTTTACATATAAAGCAATTATTTTTGCAGCGCATAACATAAACAGAAAATTAGAAAGAATATTATGAAACTCAACAAAGTACACCACGTAGCCGTAATCTGCTCCGACTACGAACGCTCTAAACAGTTCTATACCGATGTGCTCGGCATGAAAATCAAAAGCGAACATTATCGCGAGCAACGCCACTCATGGAAGGCAGACTGCTATCTTGGCGACTCGTACGTCGTAGAGTTGTTCTCCTTCCCCAATCCCCCTGCACGTCCGTCATACCCCGAGGCAGCCGGTCTGCGCCACCTTGCTTTCGAGGTGGACGACCTCGCGGCGGCGGTCAGCGAACTCGACAGCAAGGGCATCGCGCACGAACCGATACGCACGGACGAATACACGAGCAAGCTGTTTGTATTCTTCAGTGACCCCGACGGACTGCCGATAGAACTGTACGAAAAGTAAGGAAGCATCACTTTTAGGTATTGCCCGGCTCGCAACAAAGTTGTATCTTTGCATCGTAACAAACAAATAAAAAGAAGAATATGACAGAAATGACAGCAACAATAATCGTAGGACTTCTCATTCCGCTATTAGGTACGATGCTCGGCTCGGCTTTCGTGTTCTTTATGAAAGACGAAATGTCCGCACGACTACAGAAGTCATTGTTGGGCTTTGCCTCCGGAGTGATGGTGGCAGCATCCGTGTGGTCCTTACTCATTCCGGCGATGGAGATGAAGGCTGACAGCGGCGCATGGTCGGTAGTGCCGGCTGCCGTGGGTTTCCTGATGGGTATAGGTTTCCTGCTGCTTATCGACGAACTGACACCCCACCTCCATATCGGCACAGACAAGCCCGAAGGCGTAAAGTCACACCTTTCAAAAACTGCCATGCTTACCCTTGCCGTAACCATCCACAACCTGCCCGAAGGCATGGCTGTAGGCGTAGTGTTTGCCGGAGCCGAAAACCAAGTTTCAAACATCTCCTTAGCCGCAGCCATTTCCGTATCGTTAGGCATAGCCATACAGAACATCCCCGAAGGTGCCATCATCTCCATGCCAATGCGGGCGGCAGGCAACAGCCGATGGAAATCCTTCGTGTTAGGTTCTCTCAGTGGAGTCGTCGAGCCAATCGGAGCCATCGCCGTCCTCCTGCTCGCCTCATTTCTTACGCCGGCACTCCCCTACATGCTCGCCTTTGCTGCAGGCGCCATGTTCTACGTTGTAGTGGAAGAGCTGATACCAGAAGCATCAAGCGGTCAGCACAGTAATCTCAGCACTATAGGTTTCGCCATCGGCTTTGTGCTAATGATGGTGCTCGATGTGGTGATGGGATAACAGAAAGATAACAACAATAGCAGTGCTTGAGGTAAGAAAATGAGTACTCCCTATGTAGTACTCGAGTAATCTCACAACTATACTCGAGTAATCTCACCACCATACTCGAGTAATATACCCACCAGTACTCAAGTACTCTCCCATACAAGTACTGCTACACCATTATAGAACTACCACTTGAGTTCCTCGCTCAATATCACACCGTCTGTGGCATCCTCTGCCGTGAACGTGTTGCTCTTATACTGCACGCAGAGCATAAGCATCTCTTCCGAACCGGTATTCTTGATGGCGCGCTTGCCCTCGGGAGCCACACGGATGATGCTGCCCTCGCCTACTGGAATGTTCTCGCCGTCTACCTGATACAGACCCTCACCTCGAAGGATGAAGTAGAGTTCCTCGTGATTCTTGTGCGTATGCAGAAAACCGCCGTCCTGACCTGGGGCGAATGTCTGGAAAGATAGTTCGCTACCAGTTGTGCCGAGAGCCTGACCTACGAACACCTTGCCCGGAATCTGAATGTCGCCCAGCTGGAGGAGATAATCCTTCATCTCGCTAAGTTTGCCTACACTGACTGCCGTGAAATTCTTACCCGTCTTTGTTGTCTCTACTGATTTCATAGTTTTCTTTGTTTTAATTAATAATTTCTTTTGTGGCTCGCGGTATGAGCAAGATACCCACACCAACCATATTTTGCTTTTACTGCTGCAAAATTACTAAGTTTCAGAACGCTACACAAGTAGGTACGCAAACGTAAGTCTGTTACTTTAAGGTGACTAATGCTGAAAACAAGACGCTTGCATCGCGGTCGTTTAAAGTAGTTTAACAATATTGTTGACAACCATGTCATTTCTAATAGTTACTTTTGTATAGTAATACGACTCTAATCACATAATTGCATGAACAAAAACGAAGTAAAAGACGCACTTTTCCCCAATTGCCCAATACGCAATATACTCTCGCGCATAGGCGACAAATGGTCTATGCTCGTACTATACACACTCGAAACAGACGAAGCAAAGAGATTCAAGGAACTTCAGCGCAACATACCCGATATATCGCAGAAGATGCTTACAGCAACTCTAAAGATGCTCGAAGCCGACGGACTGGTGAAACGCGAGGCTTTTGCCGAAGTACCGCCACGTGTCGAATACTCGCTCTCAGACAAGGGAAAGACCTTGCTGCCACACATCAACGCCCTTCTCTCATGGGCTACAGACAACATGGACGACATCTACGAGTCGAGAAGACATTATCTTATTAAGGATTAACTACATATTATAATAATGAAAACAATAAAAATCATGAGCATACTTAGTATGCTCTGCGCCATCTTCTCTTGCAAGGCGCAGAACAAGGGCTTCGAGAGCGTATCGGCAGACGCATACGAGAAGATAATAGCCGACACAACAGTAGTGCGACTTGACGTGCGCACAGCAGAAGAATTCGCTGCGGGTCATATCGAGAACGCCGTTAATATAGACGTGCTGAAACCCGACTTCGAGCAGAGGGCGTGTGAAGTGCTCCCTAAAGACAAAGTGATAGCCGTGAACTGTCGCAGCGGCAAGCGCAGCAAGAAGGCTGCCGGCATACTCGTGCACGAAGGTTATGTAGTTATAGAGCTGAAGTTTCCCACCCTTTGAAAGGTGGTTTTAGAATGTAAAAATAGATGTAAAA
>ERZ839489.733-NODE-733-length-28825-cov-5.049392_pt1 | contig 28825 bp, 23 predicted proteins | sample MGYA00519938_ERZ839489 | MGnify/ENA primary metagenome ERZ839489 (study PRJEB31850, sample SAMEA3708846) | human gut metagenome | biome: human gut; feature: human-associated habitat; material: faeces | place: China | collected 2014 ...
TTCTTCAGCTACACCCTGAACGCCGGCTGCAACGCCATCGGCCTGAACGTGTACGGCATCGACTCCTCCCAGGTCTCCAACCTGCTGGTGTGGTCGATCATCCTCGCCGCCATCATGGGCTTCGCCGCTGGCCCGATCATCCAGAAGATCGGCCGCAAGGCCTCCATCATTCTGGCGCTCGCCTGCATGGGCGGTGGCCTGATCGCCGTTGCGTTCCTGATTCCGATGGGCCAGATCTGGGCTCTTGCCGTGGCGCCGTGCATCTACTACTTCGGCACCTCGTTCTTCTACCAGCCGATTGTGGATACCGCAACGCTGACCGTGGAGGCCGAGGAATCCGGACGTGCATTGGGCTTCAACGATCTGATGCAGGCCATCACCGGTTCGGTCGGTGTCGCGATCTTCGGCCAGCTCATGGCCAATGGCGCGATGAGCGGCGGCTCTCTGTTCGGCACCGAATCCGGTCCGGCCTCGACCTATGCCAACGTCTTCATGGTCGGCGGCATCATCGTCCTGGGTGCGATGGTTATCTTCATCTGCTCGATGAAGATGATCTACAGCCGCTCCCGCGTCGCCGAAGACGAGAGCTGACATCAGGTCATATCGTCTGCTGATGTGACATTGATATCGCAAAGCCCGTGACCGGTGTATTCCGGTTGCGGGCTTTGCGCGTTACGCTAAGTAGTAAAGTAATTTACTGAAGTACTACGTAATGTTTGCATTGAGGGGATGATGTCATGGTCACGATGAAGGAAATCGCGCAGGAATCAGGTTTCTCGCAGGCCACGGTATCCCGGCTGCTCAATGGGGACCCGACATTGTCTGTCAAAGAGGAGACGCGACGTCGCATCATCGAGGTCAGCGAGCAGCTTGGCTACGCTACCGGATCACGCCGTATCGTATTGCCACGCCGTGTGGCCGTACTCGACAACGCCACCCGCGAGGAAGAACTGGCGGACGCCTATTTCGATGAACTGCGGTCCGTGCTCGGCGACAATGCCAGAGCCCAGCACATGGAACTCACGTCGTTTTCCCATATCGACGATCTGATTGCCAACGCCGGTGATTTCGACGGCTTCATTTCCATCGGACCGTCCGTACCTTCTTCGGATGAACTGTTGAAACTCCATCTGGTATTGCCTTATGGCGTATTCATCGACATCAATCCTGCGCCCAGCCTGTTCGATTCGGTGCAACCGGATTTAAGCCAAACCATTTTGGACGCATTGGATGTGTTGGTGTCCTCGGGCAAACGACGCATCGGCTATATCGGCGGTACTGGCTTCACGATGGGTTTGTACGAATACCCGGAAGACAGCCGATTAACCGCATTCCGCAATTGGACCGAGCGTTTGGGGCTGGATGCGGAAGGCCTGATTTACGCGCAAGGCGCGTTCACTGTGGACACCGGGCGCACTCTAGGGGAGAAAGCGGCTAACGATCATCGAGATGACATGCCGGATGCGTTCATCGTGGCTGCGGACACGATTGCAGTCGGCGTACTGCAGGCGTTTACCGCTGCGGGAGTGCTGGTGCCTCGCGATACCAGTGTGATCAGTATCAATAACCAGGCCATCGCCCAGTACACTTCGCCGACATTGACCAGTTACGATATCGATCAGAATGAGCTGGCCGATACTGCGATTACGATGCTTGCCGAGGCCATCTCCAGTCGGCGCACGCTGCACCACCACACCTTCATCTCCACCACCCTAGTAGTGCGTGACAGTTTCGTACCAGCACGATAAAGAAGCTCCCTCGTCAGAGGGAGCTTCTTTATCGCTATTAGAACAGTTCCAGATTCACGTCGAGCGTGTAGGCGCGATCGGCGGGCAGCTGGTACTGCTCATGGACGGGCGCGCCCCATGAATCGTCGCCGCCCACGCCCATTTGCGCGGCCAACAGGCGCAGGAACGTGTGACGGACCGGCGGCAACTCGTTCTGGTGGGTCGCCTCTTCCAGCATGAGCGAGCTGTACGGCAACAGGCTCGCCGCGAAATGTTCGCTGCCGGCCTGGCTGATACGCATGCCGTGTCCTTGGGCGTCAAGCACTTCGGCCCAACGCACGTCTTCATGGTTGCCGGTCTCCTGCGGCACCAGATACGGTGCATTGTCTTCGGCCGCGGTGCGCTCGAAAATGCCGAGCTTGCCACCGTGCAGACGGTCGCGATAGGTCTCCTCGGGGCCAAGGCCGTAGAAGCGCAGGTTCTCGTACTGCTTGGGAAGTGTCCATTCCAATCCGAATGCCGGCAGCGTCGGCGCATCGGTGGCACCGGCATATCGGGCGGCCAGATGTACACGTCCGCTGGCGGCATCCACCTCATAGCGCACGGCAACTTGGGTTTCGCCCGGCTCGGCCAACGTATATGTGTATTCGGCGATGACACCAGTCTCGGTTTGCGAGAACTGCTGATTCGCTATACGTGCATAACGGCCGGCACCGAACCAGCGCACGCGGTCGAAGCCGCTGCCATTGCCGCGATCATTGTCGGTCAGCGGGCGGAAGCAGGTGATCGCCGGACGGCGCAACACCATTTCGCGACCGTCACGCTTGAATGACACCATGCCGCCCTGCGTGCGTGAAAGCAACGCTTCGGTACGTCCGTCACCGCTGACCACGCCGATGTTCCAGCGGCCAACCGTTACTGTACCGGTATCGGAAGTATCGGAATCAGCCGTGGAGGGAACCGCGCCGCACGCGGTCGAATCGGTTCCGGCGGAAGCCGGCACGACTGACTGAACGGTGTGTTGGCCGAACGCCAGTTCATAGCCGGCTGGTGCCCACGGTGTTGCCGTTGCCAGCGACTGATCGACCTCATAGGTGATTTCGCCAGCGGCGTCCACCGACGGGAAGTCAATCGGGAAGGTGCGGGTCTCGCCGGCGGGCACATCAAAGCGGTAGTCGGCCTGCCAGATGGCATTGCCGTCCGCCAGCAGTTTCGCCGTGAACGCGAAATCAATGGTGGAGACGAACAGATTGCGGTTTTCGATGGTCACATCGTGGTCGCTTACGGTCAGTACCACGGGAGCGTACAGACGCTTGACCTCTTGCAGCTTCGGTGAGGGAGAGTGGTCGGCGAAGACTAGGCCGTCGCCGGCGAACTCATAGTCGCAGGGACGATCGTCCCAGTCGCCACCGTAGGTCAGGCGTTCGGTGCCGTCGTCCAGCTGCTGCCACAGGGCCTGATCGATGAAGTCCCAGATAAAGCCGCCCTGATAATGCGGGTAACGCTCCAGCTCGGTGTACAGATGCATGCCGCCGACCGAATTGCCCATGGCGTGCATATATTCGCAGGAGATATAGGGCTTCTTCGGATCATTGGTCAGATATTCCTCGATTTCCGCGGGCTTGGCATACATGCGGGTCTCGATGTCGGTCACGTCGTCAAAGGGGCGGTCATGCACCACGCCTTCGTAATGCACGGGTCGCGTGGAGTCGGCCGCGTGAGCGAAGCGGTACATCGCGCGGAACACCTCGCCTGCGTACGATTCGTTACCCAGAGACCAGATCAGTACGCTCGGATGATTGCGGTCGCGCCCGATCATGCTGGCGATACGGTCCATGCAAGGTCCTTCCCAGATGGGATTGCTGCCCGGAATGGCGGTTTCAGGGGTCTCCACATCACCGGGAATGGTCCAGCTGCCGTGGGTCTCAAGGTTCGTCTCGTCGATCAGGTACAGGCCGTATTCATCGCACAGTTCGTAGAATCGCGTCTGATTCGGGTAGTGGGAGGTGCGAATAGCGTTGATATTGTTGCGCTTGCAGGTGATGATGTCGGTGAGCATCTCCTGCTCGGTGATGGCACGGCCCAAACGCGCGTCGAACTCGTGGCGGTTGGCGCCGCGGAAGATGATGCGCTTGCCGTTGAGTCGCATAATGCCGTCAACGATTTCGAAATGGCGGAAGCCGAGACGTTGCGGCACCACTTCGATGATGCTGTTGTCTGCTGCGCGCACGGTGAGAGCCAGCGTGTACAGGTAGGGCTTTTCGGCGCTCCATGGACGAATGTTGGCCAGATTCGCGCGGAATTGCACGGCGGTGCTGTCGATCGCGGCGTCTGCGGTGCCGCAGCAGGGTACGCCGGAGGTGTCGACGATGTCGGACATGGCATAGGAATCCTGCCAGACCGGCGTGCCGTTGGCATCCATGAGTGCGGCGCTGAGTTGCTTGGCGTCGGCGATGTTGCGGATCACGGCATGGGCGTCGATGGTGCCGGCATGGGTGGTCGCCTCGAAATCGGCGGTGATGTGCAGGTCTTCGATGTGCACAGTGGGTTGCGCGGTGAGTTCAACGGAGCGGAACAGACCGTGCATGCGCCAAAAGTCCTGATCTTCCAGCCAACTTGCGGTGGCGTATTCATAGCAGGCCACGGCCAGTGTATTGGTTCCGGAAATCAGTGCCTCGGTGACGTCGAATTCGCTGGGTGTGTAGGAGTCCTCGGCGTAGCCGACGAAGGAACCGTTGAGCCAGACGTAGATGGCGGTGGAGGCGCCGTGGAAGGTCAGCGTGATGCGGCGCTTGTTTTCGATGGCGGCGGAGACGGGGGTGCTTGTCTCGAAAGTGCGGCGGTAAATGGCTACGTGACCATCAGTGGGGATGTTGGGAGCCTTGGGGTCGCTGTGGCCATCCCAGGGGTACTGCACGTTGACGTACTTATGGTTCAGCAAGCCCTTGGTTTCCAGTGTTGAGGGAACGGCGATGCGGCTGAAACCGGTGTCGTCATAATCGGTTGCGGTGAAATCCGGAGATTCAGCGTTGCCGGAATCGTTCATGGGGAAGCCGAAAACCGGGGCGGTCGTCACGGCGACATTCCACAAGCCGTCAAGGTTTTGCTTGAGGCTCATCGTTTCGTTCGGCTGCGGTACGTGATCGTAGAAGCGATGGTCGGAATGGGCTGGTTCGCGGTTGACGGCGAATACGGTCGGATCGGTGAGCCAATCAGATGATGCGATGGTGGTGGGGATGGGATGCTGCATAACCGCTTTCCTTGAGTTGATAACCACATTGTTGATTCAGAGGGTAAAACTCTTTACTGATTATGGTAAAGCCTGATGGTGCAGATCGCAAGTTGCTGGAGGTATTTTCTGTGGCGGTGTGTCGCGCTGTCGATAATTCATATGGTGATAGAGGTGTGTATTCGTTGGAATTCTGCGATTTTTGCGAGTGCTGCGACGTTGGTTTTGAGATTGGTTCTATTGACAATAATTAGTGAAAAGATTTATTAAATCTTGGTAATGATGTACACTCTCCAACGAGGTCGGAGAAGACCTCACCGAGAATGACTCTAAGGAGAAAATGTCAATGTCCGTTTCACAGTCACCGGAGAGCGAATCCCAATCACCGAATCCGGCCGGAGATGAATCCGGCCAGATAAATCGTCCTACCAAAGCAGAGACTCTGAGGCGCCGTGCCGCCTATGCTTTCGGTAATCTAGGCCAGTCGGCGTTCTATAACGCGCTGAGCACCTATTTCGTCGTTTACGTGACCAGCGTGCTGTTCGTCAATGTCGAGAAAGCCTTGGCCACCAAACTCATCGCACTGATCACAAGCCTTATCGTGATAATCCGTATCGCAGAGATCTTCCTTGACCCGTTACTGGGTAACTTGGTGGACAACACCAACACCCGCTTCGGCCGGTTCCGCCCGTGGCAGTTCATCGGCGGCTTGGTCTCCGCCGTGCTGCTCGTCATGGTCTACACCGGTCTGTTCGGGCTGGTCAACGTGAACCAGACTTGGTTCATCGTGCTGTTCGTCGTGGTGTTCATCGTCCTCGACGTGTTCTATTCGATGCGTGACATCTCCTACTGGGGCATGATTCCCGCCATCTCCTCCGACTCGCACGAACGCAGCGTATATACTGCGCTCGGTACGTTCACCGGTTCGATTGGCTATAACGGCATCACCATCGTCGTGGTGCCGATCGTGACCACTTTCAGTTTCATGTTCACTGGTTCTCGCGCCGAAAGTCAGTCGGGCTGGACGGCATTCGGCATCATCACCGCATTGCTCGGCATCCTGACCGCATGGACCGTGGCGTTCGGCACCAAGGAAAACGAAAGCGTCCTACGTTCCAGGGCAGATCAGAGCGGCAACCCGCTGCAGGCGTTCGCCGCTATCGTAAAAAATGACCAGCTGCTGTGGGTGGCGTTGAGCTACCTGCTGTATGCAGTGGCGAATGTGGCCACCAACGGCGTGATGTTCTATCTGTTCAAGTTCGTGCTTAACCTGCCGGATGCCTTCGCCATCACCGGCGTGATCCCCGTGATCGCGGGCTTGGTCATGGCGCCGCTCTACCCGGCCCTGAACCGCCGCATACCGCGCCGATACCTGTTCTGCGGCGGCATGGTACTTATGGCAATCGGCTATGTGCTGTTCATTCTCGATTCGGCCAGCCTGCCCGTGGTGATCGTGGCGTTGATTCTGTTCTACCTGCCTGGCACGTTCATCCAGATGACCGCGATCCTCTCCCTGACCGATTCCATCGAATACGGCCAGCTCAAGACCGGCAAGCGCAACGAGGCCGTAACCCTCTCCGTGCGTCCGATGCTCGACAAGATCGCGGGCGCGCTGTCCAACGGCATCGTCGGCTTCGTGGCCGTGGCCGCCGGTATGGTTGGCTCCGCCACCGCCGCCGACATGACCGCCGCCAACGTGCGCACCTTCGAGACCTTCGCGTTCTACATCCCGCTTGCCTTCATCGTGCTGAGTCTTCTCGTCTTCATGTTCACGGTGAAGATCGACGAAAAGATGCACGAGCGCATTGTCATCGAGCTGGAAGAGAAGCTCGGTGTGGACAGCCTCGACGATTAGTTGTGAAGGTAGATTGGCTCGGCTTCTCTATGACGAATGCCGCCAACGGGCACAAACCTCGTTGGCGGCATTCGTCTTTCCAGGACACCGCAATCGCGGATGCATGCCGTTTACGCGTTGAATACGTATTGGTCAAGGCGGCGCATGGCCTCCTTGATGCGGCTTAAGGGCAACGCAAGGTTGGCACGGATGCTGTAGGGAGCCTGGAACATGCTGCCGTCCTGCCAATCGACGCCCACATCCCAGCCGCGCTTCTCCAATTCCGCCAAAGTCAAACCATGAGCCTTACACCACTGCTCGCAGTCGAGCAGCAGCATGTAGGTGCCCTCCGGCTTGGCCAAACTCACCCCTTGGAAATGCTTGGTGATGTAGTCATAGGCGTAGTCGACATTGCCAGTGAGCACCTCTTTGAGTTCGTCGAGCCACTCATGCCCCTCAGGCTTGTAGGCACCGATAAGCGCATGCATGGAAAGCACGTTCATCTCGTTATAGTGGGACTTCGAGCCCTTGGCCACGATCCGGTCGCGCAGCATGGGGTTATAGATAATGTGGTAGCTGCCCACGAGCCCGGCGAGGTTGAAGGTCTTGCTGGGCGCGTAGAACGCCGCGGTTCTATTGCGTGCGTCCTCGCTGACCGACTGGGTGGGGATGTGCTGGTGATTCCCCAGAGTCAAATCGGACCAAATCTCGTCGGAAATGACCACGCAATCGTTGGCCTTGTACACTTCCATGGCCTTCTCGATTTCCCAACGCTCCCACACGCGCCCGCAAGGATTGTGAGGGCTGCAGAACACGGCCACATGGATGTGATGCTCCTTGAGCTTCTTATCCATATCCTCGTAATCCATGCGCCATACGCCGTGCTCGTCCAACTTGAGCGGGCTGTGGACGATGCGATAGCCGTTGTTCTCGATGCACATGGTGAACCCGATGTAGGTCGGGCTGTGCAGGAGCACGCTGTCGCCAGGAGCGGCGAACGCGGTCAGCGTACTGATCACGCCGCCCAAGACCCCGTTCTCATAGCCGATCGCCTCGCTGGTCAATCCGGTAACCCCATTGCGCGTGGATTGCCAGTCGATAATGGAGTTGTAATAGTCGTCGGTGGGGGAGAAGTACCCGTAGACGGGGTGTTGCGCGCGTTCGATAATGGCCTGCGGAACCGTGGGCACGGTCGGGAAATTCATGTCCGCCACCCACATCGGAATCACGTCAAATCCGTCCCTCGGTGGGTCGGGAGCGAAACCTAGGTCGGTTCCCAACCCATCGACCGCAATCGCATCCTTGCCATGCCTGTCCATAATCGACGTGAAATCGTACGTCATTCCTCAATAATCCTTTCTCCGGCCCATACGGGAGCCGCCCCTGAGCCAGATGTGCAATATCGCCGGTAAAGGAGCCTAGCGTGTTTGCTGACAATGGTGCACGCGATGAATACAAAAATGAGAAAGAATGAACATTCCTGATGAACATTCCCATCGATTTGACCGCGTGGCGTGTTACGATATGCACCGTTGTGAGGCAGTGATCCGTTATCAGCGGGGAGTCTTCGGAAGAACGGCGGCAATCGCCCAGTAGAACCGACGGGATCGGCCCGAGACAGCCGAACACAAGCGGTCGCGCAGGCTCGCGGCTCCGAGTGCAACAGTTCGGAGCGGCGCAACCGGTGCGATAAGCGAGGTGGTACCGCGGTGCGGAGCGCATACCAGCGCCCGTCATCGTCCTCGTAGGCAGGAACGGCAAACCTGGCTGTTCCGGGCGGAACACAGTCAGTTCCGGCTGCGAGGCGATTGACGCAATCGGCCCCACGGTTCGGTACGTGACATTCGTGAACCCAGCCGGCACACGTCGGCGCCCGGCAATCGCCATCAATGACGCTCCTGTAGGACCAGTGCACAGTACAACTAGGAGATTTACGGTGAGCGAAAACGTATATCCCAAGGCGAACGAGGGCGGCGAGACCGCGCACGTCGCGCCGAACCCCAGCTTCCCCAACATGGAGGAGACCGTTCTCGACTACTGGGACAAGGACGACACCTTCCAGAAGTCCGTTGAACGCAACCCTTCCGGCGACCACAGCCAGAATGAATTCGTGTTCTTCGATGGCCCGCCTTTTGCGAACGGTCTTCCGCACTACGGCCACCTGCTGACCGGCTACGCCAAGGACGTGATCCCGCGCTACCAGACCATGAAGGGCCGCAAGGTCAACCGCGTGTTCGGCTGGGACACCCACGGCCTGCCCGCCGAGCTTGAGGCGCAGAAGGAACTCGGCATCGACTCGGTCGACCAGATCGAGAAGATGGGCATCGACAAGTTCAACGACGCCTGCCGCGCTTCCGTGCTGAAGTACACCAACGAATGGCAGAACTACGTGCATCGTCAGGCCCGTTGGGTGGACTTCGAGCACGGCTACAAGACCCTGAACATCCCGTACATGGAATCCGTGATGTGGGCCTTCAAGCAGCTCTACGACAAGGGCCTGGCCTACCAGGGCTACCGCGTGCTGCCGTACTGCCCGAAGGACCGCACGCCGTTGAGTGCGCACGAGCTGCGCATGGACGCCGACGTGTACCAGGACCGCCAGGACACCACCGTGTCCGTGGCCGTGAAGATGCGCGATGAGGACGACGCCTACGCCGTCTTCTGGACCACCACCCCGTGGACCGTGCCCACCAACTTCGCCATCGTGGTCGGCGGCGACATCGACTACGTCGAGGTCCGCCCGACCGAAGGCAAGTTCGCTGGCAAGAAGTTCTACCTCGGCAAGGATTTGCTGCCGCACTATGAGAAGGAACTCGGCGAGAACTACGAGGTCGTGCGCGAGCTCAAGGGCTCCGAGCTGGAAGGCCGCCGCTACTACCCGGTCTTCCCGTACTTCGCGGGTGACGAGGCCGAATCCGAAGGCCACGTGCCTGGCCCGAACGGCTACACGATCTTCACCGCCGACTACGTCGACACCGTTGAAGGTACCGGTCTGGTTCACCAGGCTCCCTATGGTGAAGACGATATGAACACGCTGAACGCTAAGGGCATCAAGAGCACCGACGTGCTCGACGATGGCTGCCGCTTCACCGCGCAGTGCCCCGACTACGAGGGTGATTTCGTGTTCGACGCCAACCTGCCGATCCTGCGCAACCTGCGCGCCGGCGATGGCCCGCTCGCCGAGATTCCGGAAGAGCGCCGCGCGATCCTCTTCCAGGAGAAGAGCTACGTGCACTCCTACCCGCACTGCTGGCGTTGCGCCACCCCGCTGATCTACAAGCCGGTCTCCTCCTGGTTCGTGTCCGTGACCAGGATCAAGCCGCGTCTACTGGAATTGAACCAGCAAATCAACTGGATCCCTGGCAACGTCAAGGACGGCCAGTTCGGCAAGTGGCTCGCCAACGCGCGCGACTGGTCCATCTCCCGCAACCGCTTCTGGGGTTCCCCGATTCCGGTGTGGGTGAGTGACGATCCGAAGTACCCGCGTGTGGACGTTTACGGTTCTCTCGAAGAGCTCAAGGCCGACTTCGGTGACTACCCGCGCGACAAGGACGGCAACATCAACATGCACCGTCCGTGGATCGACAACCTGGTCCGCGTCAACCCGGACGACCCGACCGGCAAGTCGCACATGCACCGTATTTCCGATGTGCTCGATTGCTGGTTCGAGTCCGGTTCCATGTCGTTCGCGCAGTTCCACTACCCGTTCGAGAACAAGGAGAAGTTCGAGCAGCACTTCCCGGCCGACTATATCGTGGAATACATCGGCCAGACCCGCGGCTGGTTCTACCTGCTGCACGTCATGGCGACCGCCCTGTTCGACCGCCCAGCGTTCAAGAACGTGATCTGCCACGGCATCGTGCTCGGCTCCGACGGCCAGAAGATGTCTAAGCACTTGCGCAACTATCCGGACGTGAACGGCGTGTTTGACAAGTACGGTTCCGACGCCATGCGCTGGTTCCTTATGTCTTCGCCGATTCTGCGCGGCGGCAACCTGATCGTCACCGCCGATGGCATCCGCGACACCGTGCGCCAGGTCATGTTGCCGGTGTGGAGCTCCTACTACTTCTTCACCTTGTACGCCAACGCGGCCAACGGCGGGGCCGGATTCGACGCCCGCCAGCTGCGCGCGGACGAGGTCGCCGGTCTGCCGGAGATGGACCGCTACCTGCTGGCCCGTACCCGCCGCCTGGTGCTGGCCGCCGAGAAGTCGCTGAACGAGTTCGCCATCTCCGACGCCTGCGATGCGGTCTCCGACTTCATCGACGTGCTCACCAACTGGTATATCCGCAACACCCGTGACCGTTTCTGGAATGAGGACGCTTCCGCGTTCAACACGCTGTACACCGTGCTTGAGGCGTTCATGCGTGTGCTTGCGCCGCTGGCCCCGATGGAAGCCGAGTCCGTGTGGCGTGGTCTGACCGGTGGCGAGTCCGTGCACCTGGCCGATTGGCCGTTCGTGGTGGACGAGAAGACCGGTGAAGACACCGAACTCGGCCGCGTGCTGGTCGACGACCCGGCTCTGGTGGATGCGATGGAGAAGGTGCGTGAGGTTGTTTCCGGCACCCTGTCCCTGCGCAAGGCCGCCAAGATCCGCGTGCGCCAGCCGCTTTCCAAGCTCACCGTGGTGGTCGAGAACGTGGACGCCGTCAAGGCATACGACGATCTGCTGAAGTCCGAACTTAATATCAAGAATATCGAGTTCTCGACTCTGGAGGACGCCTCCGCCCACGGTCTGAAGATTGTTCACGAGCTGCGTGTGAATGCCCGTGCGGCGGGTCCGCGCCTCGGCAAGCAGGTGCAGTTCGCCATCAAGGCCTCCAAGTCCGGCGACTGGCATGTCGATGCTGCGTCCGGTGCGCCGGTGGTCTCCACGCCGTCCGGCGACCTTGCGCTGGTCGAAGGCGAGTACGAGCTGATCAACCGCGTGGAGGAGGAGAACGCCACCGAGGCCGCCGCTTCGGTCTCCGCCGCTCTGCCGACCGGTGGCTTCGTGATCCTCGACACCGCGCTGGATGCCGATTTGCTGGCCGAAGGCTACGCCCGCGACGTGATTCGTTCTGTGCAGGACGCACGTAAGGCTGCCGATCTGGACATCGCGGACCGTATCGCCCTGGTGCTGACCGTGCCGGCCGCCAATGTGGCCAAGGTCGAGCAGTTCCGCGACCTGATCGCCCACGAGACGCTGGCTACCTCCTTCGAGGTGAAGGAAGGTGCCGAGCTGGCCGTGGAGGTCGCCAAGGCGTGAGGTCGTAATGTATTTAGTGCTCGCGGAGATTTTGGGTTGGCCAAGATTTCTGCGAGCACAAGTCATCTGATGGTGCCGTGCTCTGAATCTGTGGGGATGCCCTGGCGAAAGGCCGGGAACCTTCCACCAGACCAAAAGGTTTAAAGGGTGGAGGGCACCGGCCTTCCGACCTTTATTATTGCATGACTACGAGTTTGCCCTGCATACGCGGGGATGATCCGTTGATAGGGAGGAATGAAAGTTCTTCTGCTGATGGATGCCCCGCATTCGCGGGGGTATTGAATGAGAGTTGACATATAAAGGTGTTATCTTGTATGCTTTATATCAGTAAGTTGATTGGGAGAAATGAATGTCTTCCCAGCACTTCTCGTAATATGCAGCACGATTGAGGAGGGAATGATATGGCCACTCATTTTCCGAAGGGCAAGACGGCGTTGTCGCCGGAGGCTCTATCGATTTGGGCGAAAACGGCATTTTACGGGCGCACGGATGACGACAGCTATCTGCAGTTGTGGCAGCATTTGGAGGACACAGGTGAGGTTGCGCTGCATGTATGGGATGATTTCGTCTCCGATAACATCAAGGAGCTGTTGGCTGAGGATATTGGCGATCGTGAAGTTGCGAAGGAACTATATCAGTTCATTGCTGCGATTCATGATATTGGTAAAGGGGCTCCGTCATTTATCGTGCAGAGCACCAAATTCGCTGACAAGGTGAAGCAGACCAAGCTGTCCATTAAGGCAATCGTCGGCAAAGATCCGATGCGTTCGGAGTATCGGCATGAGCTCGTCGGATATGCAGCTGTGATCGAGTGGTTCTGCAGCCAGGGGTTCCCGGTTGAGCCGGGGACGTTCGCCTACGGTGTTGCATGCGTTGTAGCAGGCCATCATGGTAAGTCCCTGACCGACGATAAACAGGCACTGGTCGATCCTTCACAACGAGGAAAAAGCTTCCGCAGGGAAACGTTCATGGGAGATAAGGCATGGACCGCGATTCGTAATGAGTTGCTGGATTGGGTCTCGGATACGTTGCATGCTCAGCCGATTCTCTATACACTACGCAACCGCTCCTTGCGCAGACGTACGCAGATACTGCTGACATCAATGGTGGTCATGGCCGATTGGATCGCCAGCGATAGCAGACTGTTCCCTCTCAATCAGGGTCCTGTGGACGAACAGGTCTTTGATGCGAGGCGACGGGCGGACAAGGCATGGCGCATGTTGAGGATTCCCGGGCCATGGACCCCGCTCGCAACGGGGGAGTCTCCCGATGAGATGTTCGCCGAGCGCTTCTCCATTCCCGGAGCGCGTATGCGTCCGATGCAACGTGAGGCGGCCCGTCTGGCCAGGACTATGGAGTCGCCGGGATTGATGATCGTCGAAGCCAATATGGGCGAAGGCAAAACTGAAGCGGCATTGATTGCGGCGGAAATACTTGCCGCACGATTCCACTGCGGAGGCATCTATTACGCACTGCCCAGTCAGGCGACCGTCAATGCGATGTTCACACGTGTGTTGGACTGGGTGGGGCATTTACCGGCCGATGAACGGGGACAGATCGGTTCGCTATTCTTGGCCCACGGCAAGAACGAGCTCAACGACGAGTACGAGCATCTGCGTGAACAATGGTTCGACAACGGCGGAGAGAGACTTGACACCGAAATGGATTTGTCTGAGCCATCTGTCGGGTCCGTCGATGCCGAATGCGACGAGAACGGCCGGTATGGGAAGTATCGTGCATACGACGACCATTCGACCATGCAGGCTGTCGTCAACTCATGGCTGACTGGCCGGCGGCGAGGCAATCTGTCCGACTTTGTTGTTGGCACCATCGATCAGGTGCTGATGGCCGGACTACGTAGCAAATATGTTGTGTTGCGGCATCTAGCGCTCGCTGGCAAGGTTGTGATTCTGGATGAGATTCATTCCAACACCGCCTATATGAATGTGTACATGGAGACGGTACTGTCTTGGCTGGGTGCCTACGGCGTACCGGTCATCATGCTCAGTGCGACACTGCCGCAGGAAAAACGCCAGGCTTTTCTGGATGCCTACAGGAATGGGGCATCGGCCGCTTCCAAAGTGGAGGCGGAACCAGTCAGGCCTTCGAAGTATGCTTTGTCGCTTCCGGCAAGGATTCCCTTGCCGTCGAGAATCCCGCCGGTATCTGCTGAGAATATCGCGCCGCCGCGGCGTATCCCCCTGAGGCAGAGGAAGGATGCGGTACAGAACAATGATGAGGTCTCCGTCGAACCAGATCTGCGGTATCCGCTGATTTCGGTCGCTACGGCGAACGGTGTTCCTATTACGGCGGCACCTGAACCATCCGGCCGTGCCACCACATCGAAGTGTCACTGATAGACGACGGTGACGAGACGCTCGTTTCGTTGCTGAGGAAAAATCTCCGCGATGGTGGATGCGCGGTCATCATCCGCGATACAGTGAGCCGTGCTCAGGCTACCTATCAGATGCTACTTGAGACGATGGGCGATGATATGGACATCATGCTGGACCATTCCCGGTTCCTGGCTGTCGATCGTGCCCGCATCGATCGGGAACTTATCGACCGATACGGCAAACACGGTTCTGTGGAAGGTCGTTCTGGCATCGTCGTGGCCACGCAGGTTGTGGAGCAGTCGCTTGATGTGGACTTCGACCTGATGATTACCGACATCGCGCCGATCGACCTGATTCTGCAACGTGCGGGACGTCTCCACCGTCATCATCGTGGAGACGGGGAAAACCTGCGTCCGGAACCACTACGACAGGCACGACTGGTAATCACCGGGGTCAGTCAGTGGAATCCTGATGTGCCGCCACAGTTCTCGGCTGGTGTGGACAAGGTATACCAGCCGTATTTGCTGATGCGTTCGCTCGCGGTGCTGAACATGGAACCGGGAGCGGTTCGAAAGCTGAACATTCCGAGTGACATTCCCCGACTGGTGCAGACAGTGTATGGGAGGAAGATGGTATGTCCGGAATCATGGCAGGATGGCAATCACGGAGAGTGCGCGGCGAAGGAGCGTTTGGAATCCGATCGGCACAGCAGTGAGACAATGGCTGAGAGCTTCAGAATTTTCAATCCACAGCGCATGCAGGATGCTTTCGACATCAACAATTGGCTCAAGGTCGCCATGACCGACCCTGATACTCCTGGTAAGGCGAACGAACGCAAGGGCCGTGCCGGCGTCCGTGAGAGCGAGGACTCGTTCGAAGTCATCGTGTTGCAGCAACGGAACGGCGAACTCATGTTGCCATCTTGGTGCGGATTCGACGAATCGGAGCGGATGCTCCCGACCGGTTTCGGTGTCCCGACCCGACAACAGGTGCGAGACATACTGTCATGTACCATCTCTCTGAGTCGGACTTCCCTGAGTTATATGAACCTCGATGACGTTATCGCGGCCTTCGAACGAGCCACACCGGACCGTTGGTTCGACTACATGCAATTGGAACGTGGTCTTGCAGGGCAATTGATGATCGCTCTCGACGAGAATGGAACCGCCGTCTATCAAATCCCTGAATGGGATGCAAATGGTGCGAGAATTGGTACTAGGACATTGACGGTCCGCTATTCAACGAGGAAGGGATGGCAAACAGATGCCAGCAAATGATATCTCATTCAATCTGATGGACCGTCCATGGATTCCAGTGACGATGACCGATGGTTCATTCCTCCAGCTGTCTATCAAGGAGGCCTTTGCGCAGGCGAATGAAATCCGCAGCATCGATGGTGATATCCCATTGCAACGTTTTGCGCTGTGCCGTTTGCTTCTTGCAATCATCTATGGAACGTTCGGCCATCTTCGCGGTTCTGGTATTACGGACTGGAAGACCCTGTTCAACGATGGTGTTGAAACCCGAAATGCTTGTGATGCGCTGATGGATTATTGCGACTATTACAGGAACCGGTTCGACCTATTCGACGATACGGCACCGTTCTATCAGGTCGCCGGTCTGCACACCGCGAAGAACGAGGTCTCCGGACTGGAACGTCTCGTGCTAGATGTGCCCAATGGCGAGAAGTTCTTCACCACACGCAGTGGTGAGGGTCTTGCCACGATGGGCGTCCCGGAGGCGGCTCGATGGCTGGTGACGTTGCAAGCGTTTGACCCGTCCGGAATCAAATCAGGGGCGGTGGGAGACCCACGCGTCAAAGGCGGCAAAGGTTACCCCATCGGCGTGGCATGGGCAGGGCATCTGGGTGGGGATCTCATTGAAGGTTCTGACCTGTGGAAGACGCTGATACTCAATTATGCCAGCGCCGACGTGTTCGACGCCGGCGATGGTGGTGCGGCCTGGTCTGTTGAAGATGACGCCCCGATCTGGGAACGCCAGCCATTGACCGAGCAGGCTGAACCGGGATTTGACCAACCGATGGACCGGACAGGCGAAGCTGGTAGCTTCATTGGGCCAGCTTCCTTGTTGACATGGCAGTCCCGACGTGTGTTGCTCGCTCATGACGGTGAGACCATTACTGGGGTGCTCATTTGCAATGGCGACAGGTTGAAGCCTCAGAACGCGCATCGATACGAGACGATGACCGCCTGGAGACGCAGTAACGCTCAGGAGAAGACGTTGAAGATGCCGCTGGTCTACATGCCGCGCAAGCATGATCCCGCACGGGCACTGTGGCGCGGATTGCCGACCTTGGTCGCCGATGAACAAGCAGGGAAAGAGCACAGAGAAGGGCCTTCCGAATCACTGCGTCCTCTTACGTTGCGATGGTTGGACAAAGTCAAGATTGGTGATTTTCCAGTCCGGCTGCATTCGTTCGGTGTCGAATACGGCAGCAACGAAGCCGTGGTCGACACCACTGTGGACGATGTACTCGATTTGAATCTGACGGTGCTATCCTCGCAGCATCCTGAATTGGGAGGAGTCGTCCGCGATGCGGTTGGTATGGTGGATACCGGTGTGCAGGAGTTACGAAATCTGGCGGGGAACATAGCTATCGCTGCTGGATTGCCAGTAGACGGACCACGAGCTCGGGCCGCGGACGCCGGGTACACTGCTTTCGATAGCGCATTTCGACAGTGGGTGCAAGGACTTGACTCCGATACCGATACGGAAGATGTCCGGCAGCAATGGAGCATGATTGCACGGCGCATCCTGTTCCGGCTCGGAGACCAGATCGCCGCTCAGGCATCCTCCCGTGCGATCGTTGGCCGTGACGTCACCCGCAGAAACCCGAAGACCGGCGCATCGACGACCACACATTACTGCGTGGCGCTTGCCGAAATCTGGTACCGAGGGAAGATCAACAAGCTTATCCCCGATGTCCCCAACGAAGGAGAGAACGAATAATGGAACAACATATGGAGCAATCCGGTCAAGGCAAGCCTTCGACCATACGGCTCACGCCGCTTGGCATATGGGTGTCGGGGCGAGTGCGTCGGCTTGCCAACGGCAGTGGCAGTGAGAAAGGGTATTTGGGCGACAGCGCCTACGCGACCGCAGCCATAGCCAAGCTCAGACACAGCGTCGGACATGAAATCGGAGATGCTCCCGATGTATTCGCATGGACTCTGCCGGATACGGAGGATTGCGAGATCAGGGGATACGATTCCACCAATTCCGGTACGCCAACGCCGCAAGAACATGCCATCTATGCGGCTGTCACGCTATTTGCGCTGCATCAACAGTCGATTCGTGATATGTCGATGCACACCGATGCAGGGGTTTCGCTTGGCTTTGCGGTAGGCCGTATGGCATACGACAATTTCAATGAGAACGGCATCCGTGGCATGTTCGACCGGCTGCAGACCGCCAACAGCTGGAAGGAACTGACACGACATGCGCGAGGCCTGATTCGACTACTCCGACGCGAGCGTATCGCCATTAATTACGGGATGCTCGCTCAGGACTTGGAAGGACTGCGTTCCGGACGGGCGCGAGCCAATGCGGTTCGACTGCGATGGGGACGTGACTTCCAGCGAGGCTATGGGGCCGCGAGGACCAGTGATAATCCGAATGGTTAGTTCAGTGCTCTGAACCTTGATTCATCTCTATTCATCTACCGACTTATTGACCCATGACGTCTTCACATCGACGTCTTGTATATAGACAATCCGGCAGCAAGTGCCGTCGTTTCCGGAAAGGAACAATACATCATGTCAACTATCAATCGCACTATCATCGAAATCCACGCGCTGGAAACCACCGCCGCCGGCAACCTCAACCGTGATGATACAGGCAGCCCCAAAACCGTGGAATACGGTGGAGTAACCCGAGCTAGGGTCTCTAGTCAGGCTTGGAAGCGGCCGACGCGCGAATTGTTCAAGGAACTGGTTGACCCGAACGATCTGGGAGTGCGCACCAAGCGCGTCGTGGAGGAACTAGCGAGCCGTATCCTCGAACGCCGTGGAGATCTGGGTGAGGATCAGGCAACTGATCTCGCCGAAACCGTATTGCAGGGCGGTGCCGGTATCAAGCTGGAAAAGCCTCGCAAGAAAAAAGGTGACGAGACTGATGATGATCGTGCCAAGCAGTCTCAGTATCTGCTGTTCTTAGGCAATCGTCAATATGGCCAGTTGGCGGATATTGCCATCGAAGCGGCTGACACCGAGAATCCGACCAAAACGATTAAAGGTGACAAAAAGCGCATCAAGCAGATTGTATCCAATGACCGTTCCATTGACGTGGCGTTGTTCGGCCGCATGGTTGCCGATGACACGAATTTGAATGTGGATGCCTGTGCTCAGGTGGCGCACGCAATCAGCGTGCAAACGGTCGAGCCCGAATCTGATTTCTTCACCGCGGTGGACGATAATCAGCGCAACGGGGGAGAAGATGAGGCGGGCGATGCCGGAGCAGCCATGATGGGACAGATTGAATTCAACGCCGCCACTTTCTATCGGTACGCGAACGTAGACGCCAACCGGCTGCAGGACCGGCTGGGCGATGTCAACGCCACGGCAAAGGCAGTCTCCGCATTTGCGCAAGCATTCCTGACCAGTGTGCCGCAGGGCAAGATTAATACTTTTGGACAGAATGTTCTGCCGGATCTCATCGTGGTCAATCTGCGCGATACGCAGGCGGTGAACTTGGTTGGTGCTTTTGAGCGGCCTGTCGTACCGGATTATGTGCAGCATGCGACTGAGGCTCTGGTGCGGCGCCAACAGGACCTGGACAAGGCCTATGGCATCACACCGGTGAAGACCTGGGTCGTACGTATCGGCGACGACACCGCGGCTGCGGATGCTTTGGTCGACGGTAAAACCACGTCGCTGCGTGACCTGGTCGCCGATGTTGAGCGAACCGTCGCGGATCGTCTGACTCAGGAGTGAACGAGCCATGTCAGTTTTACTGATGCGATTGGCTGCACCCATGCAGTCGTGGGGGGCGCGAAGCCGGTTCACCCGGCGCGAAACCGAAGCATGGCCCACCAAAAGCGGCGTCATCGGCATAATCGCCGCAGCGCTAGGAATCGGGCGCGACGAATCGCTTGAACGGTTCGACGGGCTACGGTTTGGTGTGCGTGTAGACCAACCGGGCACCGTCATGAGCGATTATCAGACGGCCCGTACCGATGACGGGGACATGCTTCCTCTGTCGCGCAGATACTATCTGCAGGATGCGGTGTTTCTCGCTGGGCTAGAAAGCACCAATCGTGCTGAGCTTGAACGATACCGGTTTGCACTGGCGTCCCCGTACTACCAACTGTTTCTTGGCAGAAGATCGTGCCCGCCAGACGGTCCTGTGCATGCGTGGATATCGGACGCTGGGTTAGAGGATGCACTGCGGCAGGCTCCATGGCAAGCCACGGAACGATACCAGTATCGGGTGATGCATAGATTGACCTTCGGCAAGCCGGACTTCTTGCCCATCATCGTGGAACCATTGCCCGGGGAGGGAAGTCAGCTGGGATTCGTGGATGAGCTTATGGATGAGCCGGTGAGTTTCAGCCAGCAGAAACGGCTGTGGAAGCCGCGGCGATACATGCGACTCGATGATGGAGCGTCGCCTCGCCCTACTGTTCCCGAACTAGGGCCCGCGGATGGCGACGATACGTGTCCGAGTGAATCCGAGTCGGTGCTCGATGACGACGCATTCTTCGATGCGGTGGCAAATGCAGAAGAGGAAGAGGAACGATGACAATATTCACCAGAGCCATGATTGACCCGAGGCATCGTCTTGCGATGCGAGCGTTGGCGTCACTGGAGAGGATGCACGCTATCATTGCTAGGGCTACCGATGGTGATACCGACTCATCCCGAGTATTGTGGCGGCTTGACCCGGGACGTACCGGGCAACCGAGTCGACTGTATATCGTCTCCCCGAATGTCCCGGATGCGGAAATTCTGCGTCAGGAACTTGGAGTTGGAACTGTCGATATTTCGACATGCTCATATGAACCGTTCCTGTCGAGATTGGAATGCGGGCAGGAATGGGGATTCCGTCTCAAGGCGAATCCGACACATTCCGAGCTGTCCGGAGAGCCGGGTAAACGCGGCAAGCGCACGGGCATCATCAGGGCCGAAGAACAGCAAGAATGGTTGTTCCATCAGGCTCGGCGTGCCGGATTCCATATGCCGATCAATAGGCTTGAGCTACCTGAGGTATTAGTTAGACATTCGGTTCGGGAGAAGTTCAGACGTAAGGGCTCGACAGTTACATTGACTTCGGCCACCTATGATGGCGTACTGGTTGTGGATGATCCGGACTTGCTTCGACGGTCGTTGATCGAGGGGATCGGACGTGCTAAAGGCTATGGATTCGGTCTTTTGACATTGGTGCCCTTGGCTGACGATCATCGCAAGGAGCCTCGGTCATGAGCGGCATACCTGGTGTTCGACCACCTGAGTTGCAGTCGTTGCTCCGCGTGCAAGATCGTTTGACATTTCTGTACGCGGAGCATTGTGTAGTCAATCGTGCCGACAATGCTGTGACAATAACTGATGCACGAGGAACGGTGCATGTGCCCGCCGCGACGTTGAGCGTACTGATGCTAGGACCAGGTAGCAACATTACTTATGCCGCTATTTGTCTGTTGGCCGAGTCGAGATCCACATGCATATGGGTGGGAGAGCATGGTGTTCGCTACTACTGTCACGGGGCCTCTCTCGCGCAATCCACGAGATTGTTGGAAGCGCAGGCCAAGTTGGTGTCTTCCGAGCGCACCCGTGTGAAAGTGGCTCGGAAGATGTATGCGATGCGGTTTCCTGATGAATCAACTGATGGTCTTACCATGCAACAACTACTTGGTAAAGAGGGAACACGAGTTCGCCGAGCGTATGAGCGAGAATCAAAACGTACCGGGGTAATATGGTCAGGGCGATCGTACAAAGTCACGGATTTCGATGATGCGGATGAGGTGAATCGTGCGTTGTCTGCTGCTAATACGTCTCTGTACGGTGTGGTGCATGCAGTTATCGTTGCTCTTGGGTGTTCTCCTGGATTGGGGTTCGTTCACGCAAGAAATGAGCGAAGTTTTGTCTATGACATTGCAGATTTGTACAAAGTGGATATCACGATTCCTCTGGCATTTGATTTAGTGGCACAGCAAGTTGATGATGTATCCGTCGCGGCTCGTCGAGGCATACGAGACAGAATGAAAGATGGGAAATTTATGCAACGTTGTGTGAAGGATATACGTTCGTTGTTATTGACTCCGGATGAGGCCGAATCGGATTCTCCGGAAGTTGAAGATATTACGACGCAGTTGTGGGCTGGGGCTTCGGGATATAGAGCGAGCGGCAAAAATTACTCAGTCGAATCGGACATGTTCATCAATGATGATGGGGATTTGCATGTAGATTTTGACGTGGAAGATGGCGAATTCTAGTGCGGACGATATGCCAGTATAAGATATAGGACAATCGAGCAAACAAGCAGAAGCATAGGGGCTCATAATGATTGTTATCGTACTTACAGTGTCCCCTCCGAAGCTGCGTGGACACTTGACACGTTGGCTGTTTGAGGTATCCCCTGGTGTCTATGTAGGCAAAGTTTCTGCTCGTGTTCGGGAGCTGCTGTGGCAGCAGATATTGGAGAATATTGGCGAAGGGCGTGCCGTCATGGTGTACTCTTCCAATAACGAACAAGGTTTGGACTTCAGAACACATGGGCAAGAATGGGAGCCAGCGGATTATGATGGATTAAAGCTGATTATGCGACCAAACTCAAGTCAAAAGCAGAAGCGTAATGGAGTTTTGAAAACCAAGAAAAAGACTGGTTGGAGTAGTGCCTCTCGATATAGGCGTTTTGGCCGATGACTGGAGGCAGGAACAATAGTACGAAGATTGGAGCCACTGTGCGAATCCAATTATTGAGGGTCCAGCGCTCAAGAGTTTTCGCATAAAATCGGACTGTTTGCCCCGCATGCGCGGGGATGATCCGCACAGGAGACGTGATGAGAAAACACAACAGAAGTTTGCCCCGCATGCGCGGGGATGATCCGGCGCATGATAGGATAATATGCGCCCATAATCGGTTTGCCCCGCATGCGCGGGGATGATCCGTACCATATTCGGTGGTTCTTAGCGTGAACGCAGTTTGCCCCGCATGCGCGGGGATGATCCTTGTCCCGATGGTAAGGGAACCGGAGGTCACGTGTTTGCCCCGCATGCGCGGGGATGATCCGCCGATTATCTACACAAATCAGTACACCGAAAAGTTTGCCCCGCATGCGCGGGGATGATCCGCAGGACGCCTTGCAAACGGTGCTTGACGGCATGTTTGCCCCGCATGCGCGGGGATGATCCGATGCAGCTTATCGGCCGTATCGTACCCGAATGGTTTGCCCCGCATGCGCGGGGATGATCCGACCACAGCGGACAATGCGCTCTCATTGGCGCAGTTTGCCCCGCATGCGCGGGGATGATCCGAACGCCGACATGGCCAACCGTCTCAGCGCTCTGTTTGCCCCGCATGCGCGGGGATGATCCGCTGACGGCCGCGCTGTTCGGTGTCAGCTGTCAGTTTGCCCCGCATGCGCGGGGATGATCCGGCGTCCAACTACAACTATGTCGTGGTGTATAAGTTTGCCCCGCATGCGCGGGGATGATCCGACTTGGGAGGGTAATGAGTTTGCTCAAACCATGTTTGTCCCGCATGCGCGGGGATGATCCGTTTCGTGGCGGATTCCGCGGAATGGTCCTTGCGTTTGCCCCGCATGCGCGGGGATGATCCGGACACGGGTACCGCCACGGTCGCGGGCAACACGTTTGCCCCGCATGCGCGGGGATGATCCGAGCGTCGAACTGCGGCAACAGACGGCGTAACAGTTTGCCCCGCATGCGCGGGGATGATCCGGGCGACAAGCAACGGATAGTGCCTATATCGGAGTTTGCCCCGCACGCGCGGGGATGATCCGGCGGTGACAGCGCAAGACACGTTAGCCACGAAGTTTGCCCCGCATGCGCGGGGATGATCCGGAAATCAGCGACTTCCTCTCGCTGGCAACAAGTTTGCCCCGCACGCGCGGTGAACTGCGCCCCGGAAGTTGGACGTGGTTTATTAAGGGTACCTGATTAGGCTGTGAGGGACATGTTCCGGAATTCCTCCGGGGTGTGTCCCTCCAGTCGTATCTGGCGTCGTCTGGTGTTCCAGTGGATGATGTACGCGTCCAGTTCGTTCTTGAACTCCTCGTACGAGGCGAACCGGCGGCCGGTGTGGAACTCGTCCTTGAGGTGGCCGAACACCTGCTCGGTGGCGGCGTTGTCGATGCAGTTGCCCTTGCGGCTCATGGACTGGCGGATGCCCAGTTCCCCGAGCCTGTTCCGCCACCAGTCGTGCTGGTATTGCCATCCCATGTCGCTGTGGAGTATGGGATCGGCGCCTTCGGGCAGCTTCTCCTCGAGCATGGCGAGCAGCCGTTGCTGCTGGGCGAGGTCGGGGTGCCGGCTGACATCCCAGGCCACAATCTCCTTGGATCCCATGTCGTATATGGGCGCGAGGTACGCCTTGCCGCCCGCCGCCCTGAACTCGGTGACGTCCGTGCCCAGCTTCGCCCACGGCCGGTCGGCCGCGAAGTCGCGTTCCAGCAGGTTCGGCGGCTTCGCGCCCGTATCGCCTTGGTATGAGCTGTATCTGCGGTATGGGTTCGGGCGGCGTATGGCGCACTTCAATCCCATGCGGCGCATAACCCTGAGCACGCTCTTATGGCTCACGCGCACGCCGAACTCGTATACGAGGCACATGCGCACCTGCCGGTGGCCGCACCCGTTGGGCGTGCGATGGAAGACCTCGGCGACCATCGGCTCGATATCCGGCCGGGTGACCGGCTCGGGATGCGAAAGGAGATAGTAGTAGGTGCTTCTCGCCAATCCCGCGATTTTCAACAGGCACCGGAGCGGATGGCCGAGCCCCGCCAGCGTCGAGACGATCACCGACTTCTCCCGGTTGTCGGCCTCGGCGCCAGCAGAGCGCGGGCTTTTTCCAGATACGCGACCCTCGCCTTGAGATACGCGTTCTCCTCCTCGAGGAGCTGTTCGCGCGTGGGAGCCGGTTTCGGTTTGGATTTCGCGCCCTTCGGCCTGCCCTTGGGCTTCGGGCGCAGCGCCTCCGGCCCTCCGCGACGATAGTCCTGGCACCACTGTTTCAGACACGTCCGGCTGGCGATGCCATAACGTTCCATGACCTCCGGCCTGCTCATCCCACGTTCCAGATGGTCGAGCACAGCGGCGAGCTTCGTCTCGTAATCGTATTTCCTGTTGCCCTCGCGTTCTCCCATGAGCGCCGCCTCTCCGCCGATCCGGTATGACAACAACCATTCTCTCGTGGTTTCCTTGGACACACCAAGCCGGCGGGCGAGCGACTTGGCGCCGATCCCATCGCGAATCAACCCGACGACGATTCTCATATACTCGACATCGTATGAACCCCTGCGTTTCCGTGACATAGAAAACCGCACCTCCAAATCATCGGACATGAATTACTCCAGTCCAACAATCGGGGTGCGGTTCACGGGGGGATGATCCGTTGCCGTCGGTGTCGGCCTTGACGCCGAAGTAGTTTGCCTCGCACGAGCGGGGATGATCCGGAGATAGCCGACGCACTGGAATCGGCCGCAGGGTTTGCCCCGCACGCGCGGGGATGATCCGTTTTGGGGGTCAAGAATTTCATCTTCGGACATGTTTGCCCCGCACGCGCGGGGATGATCCGGAAAGCGCGGCCGTTTGTGACGCCCTACGCGAGTTTGCCCCGCACGCGCGGGGATGATCCGGCGTCGAACAGTTCCGATTGGCTTGGTTCCTCGTTTGCCCCGCACGCGCGGGGATGATCCGGAATGAAAAGACGGGGATAACCCCCCGACTGATGTTCCGGTCTAAAGAGCCGGTTGCGTGGGATCCCCGTTACTTCGATTCTACCATACGCGTTTGCCCCGCACGCGCGGGGATGATCCGGCCGGCGGCGCTGGCATTCCGATTCACTGGCAGTTGTCCCGCATGCGCGGGGGTGATTCTTCCAGACAGTCGTCCATCGCCCGTGCCACTTCAGTTGTCCCGCATGCGCGGGGGTGATTCAGACAATTCCATGAGCATTAGGGGCATCCTGTTAAGACAACCTGCCATGCCCAAACTGTAGGATAACCCCAGTGAGTCTAAGCCGGCCACGTATATCGCCTATGACTGGGAGGAAGTCAAGAATCAGGCAACAAATCGTGTATGTCCTCAGTACCTAGCGCTTTCATCAGGCATAAAGCCGTCCGAACTCGCATATCTCGTACGTCGTACATGCCGCGCTTATAGTCGCCTACTCGGTTGGCGCTTAGGCCGCTGGCGCTGCCAACTTGCTCTAGCGTCAAGCCGCGTTGCTTTCGCAACTCTCTCATACCCATATTGGCTCATTTCCCTAGCTGGGTTGTGGGTCCGATTATATGTTCAAAACTGAATGGCTGTGGATGAGCAGAACAATGAAACTGCACGGCCCTTACACACCAAAATTGGAAGATTCGCATTGTTATGTGTGCCGTCCTCAATATCAACGCACATGATGGATTTGGACGGTTATCGGTTCAGACTGTCGCGGTCGAGTAAGAACTGCTTGAGGCCCATCGTCGTGATGCCGTTTTCGTCATGACTGACGCGAACATTGCCGCCAACGATGATAACTTTTCTGAACGAATCTCCGATGTTGAGCAATGGTCTTTTCTCTTGAGCTTGTTTGTCTTCGTCGGGCAGCGCGAAAGCCGATTGGATGTAGTATCGGTTGCTTCCTAGATTGGCTACAAAATCAACTTCCACTTGACGATGACTGGTTGTTCCGTTGTCTCGTTGAGGCAAGTTCACGATGCCAACGTCCACTGAATATCCTCGCAGCTTCAGTTCGTTGTAGATGATGTTCTCCATGATATGAGTCTCTTCTTGTTGCCTGAAGTTGAGTCGAGCGTTACGAAGGCCGATATCCTCGAAGTAATACTTCGACAGAGCCCCAATATGTCGGCGTCCTTTGATGTCATATCGTGAGGCTTTCGTGATGAGGAACGCATCTTCGAGATAGCCAAGGAATTTGACAATGGTCGGCTGCGAAATGCTAAGTTTGGCCGCGCTCTTGAATGTGTGTTCCAGTCGTGTCGGATTAGTCAAGGAGCCGATACCTGACGCGAGAACATCCACAAGTTCCGAGAAGCCAGCTTCGTTGCGTATGTTATTGCGCTCGATGATGTCTCGCAGATAGATCTCATCCATCAAATGATTCAGATATGCGGTTTTGGCCGTGTCATCTGGTTGCGCGAGAACCAGCGGCAGGCCACCAAACGTCATGTAATCGTTCCACGCATCCGTCCAGTCGCCTTGGACGGCCGCGTAGTATTCGGCGAAACTCAAGGGGTGAACTCGGATTTCATCACCGCGGCCTCTAAACTCGGTGATGATATCCGTCGAAAGAAAGCGTGAGTTGCTGCCGGTCACGTATACATCGGCGTTGCCAAAATGCAGGAAACCATTGAGCACATCTTCGAAGTCGGGCATGAATTGCACTTCATCGAGCATGACGTAATATAGGCCGTTGTCTTTGATTGAGTTCTTGACATACTGGTAGCACACATCCGGATCGCGAAGACTCTTGTTGGCTCGATCATCGAGTGCTATCTCGATGATGTGGTCTTCGGGCACTCCGGAATCCAACAAATGCTGTTTGAACAAGGTAAACAGTAGATATGATTTGCCGCATCGGCGTATGCCGGTGACGATTTTCACCAAACCGTTGTGTTTGCGATCGATGAGTTGCTGTAGGTAGTCATCTCTGGCGATGGTCTTCATGGAGCACTCCTATTTTGAGAAAATCCAATTTATGCACTTTTTCTAAAGTAAAGTCTAGTTGATGAACCAAAGGGTTTCATGCATGGTAAAGCTCTATTTTGAAAAACCTGAACAGTTTAGCTTTTTGAAAAATACAGAAGATTGGGATACTGCTGAGCAGGTCCTAGTTGAGCATCTGGAAGAACGTTTTCAGCCCGGAAGCGTTAACGAAATGATTATTCGGAGGTCTGGACACCGGGATGTTATTCAGAGCTGGCACTAGTTCTATTGAGGAACGGTGCGATTGTGTTTGGCATTGGGTCTGGGGTGCGTGGATTGAAATGATTCCCAGCGGCGCACTAGTCCCCACTGCCTGAAACTCATTGTGAGCAGAGGGCAATTAGGCGGACACGAAAACTTTGATAACTTAACAGTGTTGCCGAATGCCGGTTGTAATCTGCGTAGTGAGAGTGCGTTACACAAGATTGCGTAAATGAGTTGCGACTACCGACGTCTAGCCTACTGGGCTAGTGAGGATAAGAGAGCGGGTTTCCGGCATGGAATTGTCCCCGCTATGGACGTTGCCACTCATGGTGGCAGACATGGGGATACATCTCCTTGCGACGGCTAAACCGAACGTCTGGAACTGTATAATTGGGCCCACCGAATATAAGTGAGGTGGGCAATGAGTCTAAGGGAACTAAGGCAGAAGCGAGGATATACCCAACGCCAACTAGCCGATAAAATCGACGGAGTCGGTTATGGGCGTATCGCTGATTACGAGAACGGACGGCGTCCGATTGAGGGTATGTCGCTTGGCGTTGCGCTGAAAATTTGCGACGCGCTTAAGGTGAGTAACCCTCGCAAACTGTTAGAGGCTGAGAGGCCGAAAGAAAACACTAGCGAAAGCTAGGTGTGAGCCCTATGAATCTTTAGCGTAGGCCGGTTAGCGGCTTAATCAGGTGCAAGTCCTGACTACGCACGACGGTGGCTAGAATCTAGTCGCCTAACATAAATGCCCCATGAGTACCGCAAATACTCATGGGGCTGACCTTTATCAATTGAGAGATTAAAAAGGCGGTACTCATTGTACCGCCTCACGCGGAAGTGAGGAAACCATGAGTAAGTGTGTCGCGGCCGTTGCCGCATTAATCGCCTTGATGTCGTTAGCCGCTTGCGGTACCGATACCGCGAACATCCCCCAATGTCTCAATGAAGACGGTTCCGGCCAAACGGGACTCTGCTACTGGGGCTCGGCCCAGATGGGCAACGGTAGGGGCACTGGCCTGTACGTCTACCGTGACGGTGTGCTAATCGGTGAACGCTACTAAGGAGTGTGCGTTATGTCTACTGAAACTCGCTACTTGGGGGTGGTGACGTTTTGTTGGACTTCGTTGTCTGTATGGTCGTTGGTCAGTGTACCGGATGGTTTCAGACGACGAGCCCGAGCTGGATGCGTTTGTCCATGATGCTCATGCCGTATTCGGTCTTGATGCGCTTGTCGCGGTACCAGACCATGTACTCGTCGAGCATCGCGGTGAACTCGTCTGTTTTGCTTCAATGTTTGTTCGACAGGTTCGGCAGTGTTTTTCCGTAGTGTGGG
>ERZ839489.734-NODE-734-length-28798-cov-127.472915_pt1 | contig 28798 bp, 32 predicted proteins | sample MGYA00519938_ERZ839489 | MGnify/ENA primary metagenome ERZ839489 (study PRJEB31850, sample SAMEA3708846) | human gut metagenome | biome: human gut; feature: human-associated habitat; material: faeces | place: China | collected 2014 ...
TTATAGAAACTTATTAACCAAGTAGTCTTGATTGACTACATCATTATTATACTAGGAGGTGCCTATATACATACCAAAAGAGGAGGATTTTGACAATGGAAAGAACTATCAGTTTCATGAATGGGGAAGGGTCCATCGGGCACAACACAAGAAGATTTATAGCTGATAATGTAGATGCCAGCCGCACTCCGAATAATATAACACTTATCCATGAGGATATTAAGCAGGCATATCATAAATTGTTTGACAAGGCGCTTAAGGAATACAATGCAAAACAGAAACGCAAGGACAGGCAGATAAAAAGTTATTATGATAAGATTTCAAGAAGCAAGCAGGAAAAATTATTTTATGAGGTTATCGTCCAGATAGGTAATAAGGATGATACCGGAGTAGGAAGTTATTCTGCTGAGGTTGCGACATGGGTGCTGAAGGATTATGTGAAAAAGTTTCAGTTTCGCAATCCACAGCTTTATGTGATTGGTGCTTATATTCATCTGGATGAGGAAACACCACATTTGCATCTTAATTTTATCCCTTGGGTATCCGGTTGCAAGAGAGGATTGGAGACAAAGACAAGTCTTAAGGCGGCACTTGCTACCAGAGGATTTGTAAGTGAAGGAAAAGGGAACACTGAATGGAAGCGGTGGGCGGAGGCAGAGAAAGATGATATTGCTCTTATTATGAGCCGGTACGGAATTGACTGGAAAAAGAAAGATACACACAATAAGCATTTATACGTACTGGATTATAAAAAGCAGGAGCGGGCAAAAGAAGTGGCTGCACTTGAGGAGGAGATAGAGGGTGCACAGGTTGTTCTGGAATTAAAAGAGGAACGGATTGAGTCTCTGGAAAAAGAAATTGAAAGTAAGCGAGACGGTTTTAGAAAAGAACAGTCTGAGGCTCAAAAGAAGCTGTATGATACTATAGCCGAAAATCAGAAATTACAGTCAGAAACAACGGATTTACGCTTAAGGAATTCGGAATTACGGCTGGAATATTATGAGAATGTAGATAAGCTCACAGATAAACAGAAGGAAATTGATGTGGCGCAAAAAGAGGCTGACAAGTGGATGATGATATCGGATACTGCAAAATTACAGACTGAACGGGCTGAATTTGAACTGGAGGAGGCGGAAAGGCTTAAGAAAGAACTGCTTGGTGAGGTCGATGGAGATGATTATCTGAAGGAGCAGGTGATAGAACTGAGGTATCAGAATCAGATATTGCGGGAGGAAAATCGTAGCCTAAAGGATGAGCTGGAAAAGGCATATGAGTTTATGAAACAGTTTGTGATTGGCGGGATTAATCTGCTGGAGAAGTTTATGGAGTGGATCGGGGAGAAGGTCAAGGATGTTGCGAGAGGAAGGTGATGTTAAAAATTCACAAAATAAAATTAATGTGGAGAATTCATGAGAATTGTGGTAAAATTACTTTGGGATTTTGTTTTTATTTCGATGAATGGGAATGGTATTTTAAGTAATATTACAAATATGAGTCCTGATTATTGAACATATATTATATGTATAATGTTGTTGGATAGACAATTCTCTAATTATTCGTAAGGAAGTAAATTGCAATGCGAACAATGTTATTGAGCTTCAAGCCAGAATGGTACAATAAAATTATGGATGGTAGCAAGATATTTGAGTATAGAAGAACATTTCCAAATGAAGAAATAATGGCATATATGTATGTCAGTTCTCCAGTAAAAATGATAGTTGGAAGGATTCATTTGGGTAAGAGAATTGATATTAACACATGGAAAGAACAATACAAAGCAGACAAAGAAGTGTGTGAACGAATAGATGATTTCCTGACAAGACATACTTATGCCATGCCTGTGTTGTCTTTTCAGATGACGAAGGAAATAGAGTTAGAAATACTTCGTAAGTTTAACCCAAATTTTGTATGTCCTCAAATGTATTATTATTTGGATAATTATCCGGAATTGTTTGATTTTATAAGGAAAAATGCAACTGACATTGGGAAATTACACATTAATTCATTTGTGAATATAGAGAAAGATGAAATTTGCAGAAAACAGTATTAGGAGGTTTGCCATGGGTGATTTTGGTGCTGCGGAAAGAAGAATATTAGAATTTATGTCAAAAGGGACAGAATTTGTCTTCAATGGGAAAGGATATACAGTAATGTTATCTGGAAAACCAACATGTCATAAAGGTGAACCGAAAACGGATATTTATATATTGGCAGAATCTTGTGAAGATGAAGTTGAAATAAAAATTTCTTATAAGAAAGAAAATGCGGATTTTATTGAAAACAAGATGAGCGCAGAACGTGCAGAACAATTATTTGGGGAAGATTGGATAGATATTATAGAACACTCTACTACAGCTATTCAGGATAAATTTTATGAGCGAATGCTGATTTATAAAAATGGATTTAGAAGAACTGAAAAGGGTTCAATTACCCTCGGATGGAAATTTGAGTTGCTTAATAAAAGTGGTGGAGACTTATCTGGGAAAATGTTACTTACAGATGAACAGGTAGTAGATGTTTATGCAGGAAGTAATCTTTCTCCAGATAAGAAAAATGCGAGCGTTTGTGGACAAATCATAAGAGATAGCGGTGTGGCTAACTACATATTGATGGATGAGAATGTTCATTCTGCGCAAGATGTAATAGATAAAATGATTCCTATAAGAGAATATGTAATGATGCACCCGGATATTTATTTTGCTTGTAAGGCTTTGAATTACAGAACTTTTGCTGAAAAATGGGATGGGAATAGACCATTATCAGTTCAAGTAAATTGGGATGCATTTGATAACAGATTAGTTCCCGAACTTGTTTTTGACAAGCCTTTGATAGTAAAAGGTGATGAGGTGGCTGAAAGACTTATTCATTATATGCGGAAATTAAATATCAGAACAACAGATGATATTGATGAGGATAATTCGGGAACTGATAAAATAGTATAGAGGTGATAACATGGCTGTTATTTTAGAGGAAAGAGGACGTGGTAAATTTAAACCCGCTCCAGATTATAAAGTTGATGAAGTAAAAGAACTTCTAAATAAAAAAATTGAAGAAGAAAGACAGGCATTTGCAGATTGTAGTGAAGAGATTGAGTTTGATAAGCTTAACTATGATCCCAATAAGTGGAACCTGCTGTCGCTATTTTCGGGATGCGGTGGTCTGGATTTGGGCTTTGAATTAGCAGGCTTAAAAGCAGTTATGGGCGAAGAAGTTATGGAAGTAGCATTTGCCGACAAAAAGGTCTTTGATGAAAATATCAATAATAATGTATTCAATACGATTTATGTAAACGATATATTTGATGAAGCAAGAGAAACCTATGCACAGAATGCAGGTAAGTATATATACATGGACAAGAGTGATATAAGAAAAATAAAGGAGTTTCCCAAGGCAGATATTGTATTAGGCGGTTTCCCTTGCCCGGGCTTTTCAGAGGCTGGACCGAGATTGGTTGATGATAAGAGAAACTTTTTATACTTACATTTTATTCGTTGCCTGATGCAGAGCAAACCAAAAATTTTTGTGGCTGAGAATGTAAAAGGAATGATGACTCTTGGAAAGGGTGAGGTTTTCAAGCAGATTGTTCAGGACTTTGCAGCAGCAGGATATACAATATATCACAAGCTTTTAAACTCGGCAGAATATGGTGTGCCACAGATAAGAGAACGAGTAATTTTGGTTGGTGTCAGGAATGATATAGACTTTGAATATGTTCATCCGGAACCTACACATGGGTATGGTATTGATGGATTGAAAGAGGTGGTAACACTTCGTGATGCTATTGGTGATTTAGAGGATGATCCGGGAGATTATTTTATAGGCTCGTATTCTACTATTTTTATGTCGCGTAATCGAAAAAAACTATGGTCACAACCAAGTTTTACGATTCAGGCATCAGGTAGACAGGCACCGATCCATCCAGCAGGAGCACCTATGGAACATGTTGGCAAGGATAGATATGTCTTTAGTGATGGGGAAGAGAATAATCGGCGCCTATCAGTGAAGGAAATAGCAAGAATTCAGACATTTCCGGATTGGTATGAATTTAGTAGAGGTACAAACAGTAGAAACGATAATGCAAAGTTAGATTTGGTTTATAAACAGATAGGAAATGCGGTGCCGGTACGTTTGGCATTGGCTGTTGCGGAACCGATTGCGGAGTTTGCAAGGACACAATTAGAACAAGAAAAAGAAGATACAAAGTATGTGATTGTTCAAAATACTGAAAAAAGAATGATGGCATGATTAGAGTTTAGTAAATGAAAAAATGATGTGTGTATGCTAGATATCATGTCTTGAGAAGGAAGTGAAACGAATGACATATGGTGTTGTGGATTTGTTTTGTGGAGTTGGTGGTTTAACATGTGGGCTAGAAACAGCAGGATTAGATGTCGTAGCAGGATATGATTTGGATTCTAGTTGTGAATACACTTATACACATAACAATAATGCTATTTTTATCAATAGAAATGTTGAGGAAGTGACTGGGAAAGAAATTAAAAAATTACTTAGAGGATATGATGTTAAAATACTTGCTGGATGTGCACCATGTCAGCCATTTTCTAGGCATCAGAAAGATAAAAAAAATAGAAAAAAGCATAAAGACTGGAAGTTACTGTATCAGTTTGGGAGATTAGTACAAGAAGTCAAGCCGCATATAGTGTCTATGGAAAATGTTCCAGAATTAGAGAATGAACAAGTGTTTAAAGATTTTGTAAAAGTATTGGAAGATTTAAAATATAATGTTACTTATAAGGTTGTTAATGCGGCGGATTATGGCGTTCCGCAAAGAAGAAAAAGACTTTTATTGCTAGCATCAAAAAGAAAAAAAATCAGTTTTATTGCACCAACCCATCAACAACCAGTTACTGTAAGAGAAGTTATAGGAAATTTACCCCCAATAGCAGCGGGGGAACAAAATGTAAATGATAATTTGCATATAACGGCAACATTATCTGAAATAAATATCCAAAGAATTCAACATTCTGTTCAAGGTGGAACTTGGAGAGATTGGCCAGAAGAATTGGTACTTGAATGTCATAAAAAGGCTAGTGGACAATCATATTCTTCTGTTTATGGTCGAATGAGATGGGATGATGTAGCACCTACAATAACGACACAGTTTATTGGTTATGGGACTGGAAGATTTGGACATCCAGTACAAGATCGAGCTTTAACATTAAGAGAAGGTGCAATGCTTCAAACGTTTCCGCAAAATTATTCGTTTGTCCCACAGGGCGAAGATGTGATTTTAAAAAACATTGCAAGGCATATTGGTAATGCAGTTCCTCCTAGATTGGGTGAAATTATAGGGCTGAGTATTAAAGCACACTGTGAAACAAAAAGAAAATACAGAAAGAATAATTAGTTTTATAAAAGAAAGAAGGCGCAAAAGATGAACGATAAGTATACATTTAATATTTCATTAAGTGTATTAAATCATTTGGGAAGAAATCTTTATCGAAACATTATTACGGTTATTGGTGAGGCTATTTCTAATTCTTGGGATGCAGATGCACATAATATATGGATAACGATTGATAGGGAAAATAACTATATGGCAATTGAAGATGATGGAAACGGAATGTCAGGCGAAGATTTTCAGGAAAAATTCCTTAAAATAGGGTATTCCAAGAGAAAAAATGGGAATTATCGTTCGACGCTAAATAGACCCTTTATTGGAAGAAAGGGGATTGGAAAATTAGCATTGCTATCATGTGCTCAAAAGATACATATTGCATCAAAAAAAGTTGGTGAAGATGTTGTTGGCGGAGTCATTGATAATTCAGCACTTGACAAAGCTATTACAGATGATTTAAATTCTCAAGATTACATGTTGGAAACTTTGAGTGATGAAATGCTAAATGCTATGAATAGGTTAGAAAAAGGAACTTGCATAGTGTTTGAGAAAGTAAATAATGGCATCTTCAATACAATAGATTATATAAAGAAGGCAATTGCTTTATATTTTAGATTTTCATTGATTGATGAGCAGTTTAATATATATGTAAATGGTGAATTGATTAATGAGGATATGTTAAAGGACTTGGCAGATGATACGCAGTTTTTGTGGAAAATAAACGATATTGTTGATCCGTTTTTGGAAAAATTATCATTAGAATCAGAAGCAAGAAAATTATTATCTACAATGAAAATAAAAGGATATGTTGCATCTGTGAAAAAACCATCTGGAGTTAAAATAAGAGGTACACAGGAAAAAGTAACTATAGATTTGTTTGTTAATGGTAGATTACGTGAAAGGGATATTTTAAGACATATTCCAACCGCCAGAATTGTCGAAAGTTATGTTTATGGACAAATTCATTATGATGATTTGGATAAAGGTGATACAAAAGATATCTTTACTAGTAGCAGAGAAGGGATTATTTCAGATGAACCAGATTTTAAAGAATTTATAGATGAATTTGAGAAACTATTCAAACGGATTATTGAAGACTGGGATGTTTTGAGACGTGATCAAGGAGATGACGGTGATCCAGATAATGTGTCAATAACTCCTAGAGCTAGAAAGGCACAAGAACTATTTAACACAACATTAAAAGATATGGGAAAGCAAGAGAAGTTTGTCAAAAAAGATGGATTGGTAGACAAGTGGATTAAAAAGCTAAGTGAAGAGGCACAGTATAATATTCCATCATATACAGAATGTTTTATATCAGAGAATCTTTTGAGAGAGTATATAAAGTATAAAAAAATGACATTAAGTCCGGAGGCTATTGCTGAAGCTCAAAAATGGAAACATAAAGAAGAACAAAATAAAGGTAAAGCAAATATAAGCTACGATATAAGAATATCAGATGATGATATGTTTTATTTGGATATGGGGTATTTATCAAACTTTATAGATAAAGCAGCTGATGGTCAGAAAGACCCGGCTTTAAGTAGGTCGGCGGTTATGTATAAACCTGTTAGAGATGCTGTGGGACATACATCTGTTATTACAAATATTGCAAAACAACAGTTGTCAATTGAATTTGAAAACATTAAAGCAAGATTGGTAAAGTTACTAAAAGATGTTGAGAAGTAGTTTTATTAGTGACAACAAAATGACAATACAATCTCTCAAAAATACAAGCAACAGGTAGAAATCAGACAAAACTCCCTGATTTCTACCATTATAACCAACAAAAAACACCACACAACAACTTTGCAAAGAAGAGTTTGAATAGTAAACAGAGAGCCGGGAAGCCGCATAAACAGCGGACTTCCTGGCTCTTAGTATGTGTTGTGATACCTTTTTGATACCTATTCAGAGAATAGTTGTTCTTCTTTCATAGACTCAATAGAGATAAACGATAGATTTTTATGCGAAATTAGGTTGTTTAAATAATCCGTAGTCTCTGAAAAACAATCTTCTTGAGATATAATTAAGATAATAAAACGAAAATTTCTGTGAGCAGTATTTTCGTATGAAATACCCTGCTTTTCAATTTGATTAACTAGTCGGGCAAGTGTAGCCTTTGAAACAGGATTATTCCAGTATTTGATTTCATATAATAAATCAATGTTATTATATTTTGAAGATGCAATAATATCATAATCGCAATTACCAACTTTGACATTTTGATGGACATTATACTTGCGTTTGAGTTTATTCTTCAGATAACTATAGCAGGCATCTTCTATTTCAAAAGCTTTTCTGATTCGAGAGGAAGTTGTTGAATTAGAAGGGGTTATTTGAGAATCAGAGTTTGAGTTTTCATGGTTCTCAATGTCTTCATTTATGACCTTTTCAGCAATTTCTTGAGCAGACATACTTTGAATATGCAATTCTTTTTCTTCTAAATCCAATTTAGTTATTTGATCTAAAGTTTTTTGTATTTGAAGCCATTTTAAACATCCCCAGAAAGTAAAAATTACACCAACAATAATAAACACAATACAAATGATGGGTAAGTATTTAAATATATTTTGAACGTATTGTATTTTGATGCTTAAAAAGTCAGAAGAAATTTCTGATAAATTGTTTGCTTCTTCTTGTGTCATGATAATATCATATGAACCAGAAACTAAATAATGCAAGCAAAATAATGGCGCAACAATTAAAACAATACCAACTGAAACGATAAATTTATAAAAACTGTCGTATTGTAATTTATCCATTATTGATTTCTCCACTGATAACTGTTATTTTTCTTGTCATTTCCCTTTTCATCAACGCTACTGCTGGAAGCAGGCCAGTTGATTTTCCATTCAAAATATTCGTCCTCTGAAATTTCTCCGCTTTTTAGCTGTTCTTTCCGCAGACACCATTCACGTAGAAATTCATTTACAAGACCGTAATCAATCCACATAGCGACAGGGGCATGAGCAGGCCATTCGTCACTATCATTATAGCGAACAGACTTATCATCAGAAGCGTTGCACTTGCCGGGATTGCGGACAAGCTGGAACAGATGAAAGGTATTGCGGTTGTCCTCGTCAAGCCAAAAAAAAGTCTGCATAATGTCCTCGGCGCAGCCGGGGGCTTCGGTAATAAAATTGATATAGTTGACATTCAAAATTTTGGCAATTTCCATGAGAGTATCTTTTTTGGGAACACGATAGCCGGATTCATATTGTGCCACACGAACATCAGCATTGCGTTCCTCATATCCCAGCTTCAATCCTAGTTCCCGTTGTGTTAATCCCCGAAATGTGCGGATTCTCTTAATTCGTTCTCCCAGTGTCATAATTCTGTGTCCTTTCCTTAAAATTTACAAATTACACACCATAATCCATTCTTCTTTGTTTTCCCGTATAATATCAAAGCCGATTTTTCGATACATTTCAGCCGCATAATTAGCCTTTTGAACAGAAAGTGAAACACGTTTATAACCATGTGTTTTCAACAAAGATAGCATTTCTTTCATCATATCGGTTCCTATCCCCTGTCCCCGATATTCTTTGTATAGAGAGATGGCAAGAGAGGGTGTTTCATCATCAATATGTCCGTAATCGTGTATAATGCGTACCCAGACAGCACCAACGATTTTTTGTTCAACTTCTGCGACTAATGCGAAATCAGCTTTTGATGCCCCGAAGCGGTCAACATAAATTTGTAATTCGGGAGAAGCGATAATATTTTTCGGTGGCGGCTTTATACCGTCTGGAATAAAAATAGCTTCGTATAGAAATTCATTCAATAGAGGATATTCCATTACCGTCATTTCTCGTATCGTGTATTCCATAAAGCCCTCCTGTGAAAATAGTTATCCCGTTTCCTACATTGTAGCATACCTAAAATAATACGGCAACAAAAACTTATCAGAAATGCTAAATTTAATAAAAAAGATAAACTTAACAAAAAAGCTATTGACAATAGCAGAAATGTTAAGCATACTGAAAATACAGAACTTAACAAAAGAGTTAAAAATCCAAAAGGAGGACGTGTATTTGAAAAATGATTTATTTGTAACAGCCAGAGAAGTGGCGCAGGAATTAGGCATTTCCAAACCATTTGCTTATAAGCTGGTGCGGCAGATGAACGAAGAACTGGAAGCAAAAGGTTTTATCACAATCGCCGGACGAGTGAGCAGAAAATACTATGAAGAAAAATTTTATGGCATGGCACAGGCGAATTAGGAAAGGAGTGAGATTATGGCGGCGTACAAAGACGAACAGCGGGGAACATGGTATGTGTCCTTTCACTATTATGACTGGACTGGTAAGAATTGCCGGAAAGTTAAGAGGAGATTTAAGACTAAACGGGAAGCAACAGAGTGGGAACGGCATTTCCGTATGAAAGAAGCGGCTGACTTGGATATGACTTTTGAGGAATTTGTTCAGGCATACACAAGAGATGTGAAGCCGAAACTGAAACACAATACCTGGCTGACGAAAGAGCATATCTTGAGGACAAAGCTACTGCCCTATTTCAAGGATAAGAAAATGCGTGATATTCGTCCGAAAGATATTATCCAGTGGCAGAATGAACAGATTTCCTATCGTGATGAAAAAGGAAAGCCCTATGCTCCGACTTATTTGAAAACTCTGCAATCAGAATTGAGTGCACTGTTTAATCATGCGGTACGGTTCTATGAACTGAAAAGCAATCCTGTTGTAAAGGCGGGGCCGTTGGGAAAGGGAAAAGCGGAGGAAATGTTGTTCTGGACAAAAGAGGAATATCTGAAATTCATTGAAGCGGTAAAGGACAAACCATATTCCTATCATGCGTTTCAGATATTGTACTGGTGCGGTTTACGAGTGGGCGAACTGTTAGCTCTCACGTCTCAGGATATTGATTTTGATAACAAAGTCATTCGGATAACAAAATCTTATCAGCGATTGGAGGGTAAAGATGTAATTACAGACCCGAAAGGCAAACGAAATGTAAGTATGCCGGATTTCTTATGTGAAGAACTGAAAGATTATATCGGCAGATTATACGGGATTCTTTCCACTGACCGTATCTTTCATCTGACAAAAAGCTTTCTGCACCATGAAATGACAAGAGGGGCGGAAAAAGCGGGAGTGAAACGCATTTGAATCCACGATTTGCGACATTCTCATGTATCACTGCTTATCAGCATGGGATTTTCGGCGGTATCAATCGGAAACAGGGTGGGGCATGAAAGCGTGGATATTACTTATCGTTATGCTCATATGTTCCCGACGGAACAGACACAAATGGCAAAATTGCTGGATGAAGAATTTAAGGAGGGCGCAGAGGAATGAGCGGCACACACAAATATCCGACAATCAGTTTCTGTATCTCTCCGAGAGAGAGGGAAGAAATCGAAGCAAAGATTTTCACAAGCGGCATGAAGAAAAAAGATTATTTTGTCCGTTCCTGCATTTATAACCGGGTGTGCGTGGTAGGCAAGAAAGAAACAGTTTATCAGATTGTGGAACGGTTGCAGGAAATGGAGAATCGGCTGGTGGAACTGGCGGAGCAAATTGATGGCAAAAAGCCGGGGATTACTTCCGAAGAAATCAGAGATTTGCGGGAAGCCTATGAAGATATGCTGAAAGCAATTCTTTGGATGTTGGACGGTGCAAGGTATCTGTGGCAAGGCGAAGAAAAAAGCCCTGACAGCGGCAACTGTTAGGGCTGTGATAACTGGAAAACCTCTGTTATCAACAATCACAATTCAAGTATAGCAGAGGTTTCTTCCGGTGACAACGAATTTTTCAAAAACGGAGGACATTATGGCAGGAACGAGAACAGAATTACAGATGATTAAAATGTCGGAGATACAGTCGCAGGAGGTGGCGTGGCTGTGGTTTCCGTTTATCCCTTATGGAAAGCTGACGATTGTACAAGGCGATCCGGGGGACGGTAAGACAACGCTTGTGCTGAACATAGCGGCGAAGCTGTCAAAAGGCGAGGGTCTGGACAGCAAAATGAAACTGACGGAGCCGCTGAATGTGATTTACCAGAGTGCGGAGGACGGGCTTGCAGATACGGTTAAGCCCCGTTTGGAAACGGCAGGAGCAAATTGTGAAAATATTTCCGTCATTGACGAGAGCATAAAATCACTTTCCATGATAGATGAACGTCTGGAAGAAGCAGTCATAAGGACAAAGGCGAAGCTACTGATTTTAGACCCGATACAGGCGTATCTCGGCGGCGGTATGGATATGAACCGGGCAAATGAAGCAAGGGATATGACAAAGAAGCTGGCGACTTTGGCGGAGAAATATCAATGTGCCATTGTACTTGTAGGGCACATGAACAAAGCGGCTGGAAATAAGGCAGCATATCGGGGCATGGGTTCCATTGATTTCTTTGCGGTGGCAAGGAGCGTCCTGCTGGTCGGCAGAGTGGAGGGCGAAGCGAATATAAGGGCGGTAGTCCAGATAAAAAACAATCTGGCGGCGTTTGGGCACCCGAAAGCCTTTGAGTTGTCGGAGGACGGTTTTCACTGGCTCGGAGATTATGAGATTACCGCTGATGAAGTGTTGGGCGGTATCGCTCCGAAAGCGAATAAGCTGGAACAAGCGAAGCGTCTGCTCCGGGAAGTGGCAGAAACAAACAATGCCATGCAGAGCAATGAGATTTTCAATCTTGCAGAGGAACAGGGTATATCCAGACGGACGCTTGAAAATGCGAAAAAGGAATTGAGTATCAGAGCAAAGCGGATAAACAATTCGTGGTATTGGGAACTGGATAAAATCAAGCCGGAATAAGGCAATAGCGCAACAATGCAGAGTATATAGAATTTGCGGGCTTGGTGTCTGCAAGGTTGCAAAAGATATAGACCTTGCGTTGTTGCGGTCTTGAAAAGGAGGGCGAATATGATACGACAGCTAGAATGGGGAACCCGGAATGTGAACAAATATTTTTACGAGAGTGAAGCCCGGAGGATTGCCGAACTCAATGAAATATTCGGAGATATAGAATTGACTGAGGCAGAAATGCGGATGCTGATATGGCTTGCCGGATGGGATGAATATACGATAGAAAATGTACTTTCGGCTATCCGAAAAGCTATAGCGGCGGAAGTAAAGCGGCGGCAACAGCCGCCCCGTCCGTAGGACGGAAAAGCCCCCGGCAGGGCGCAAAGGCAGCTTTTGATGGATGGAACGGCTGTCAAAAGTGCTTTTGCGTTACTTTCTACGAAAGTAACAAAGCTTATGCGCCGTATCCGGCGCTGATTGCCCGGAAAGGGAGAAAGGATATTGATTGAAGCGAACTATCAGCTTTATGACAGGAAAAGGCTCTGTTAACCATAATAGCAGAAAATTCCATGCAAAGAATACTGACCCGGAGCGAAGCTGTCTGAACGTGGAATACTGCAATGAAAATTTAAGGACGTATATCACGAATTATTTGATGAAGCACTCGCCTGGTACAATGAGAAGCAGACCAGAAGTGACCGCCGGATTGACGATTATTATGAGAAAATCCGTTCCGGCAAGCAGGAAAAGCCATTCCATGAAATTATTTTGCAAATCGGGGATAAGGACAACATGGGGGCAAAGACAGAGAACGGACAGCTTGCGGCAAAGGTGCTGGATAAATATATGCGGGATTTCCAGCGGCGAAATCCTACGTTAAGAGTATTTAGTGCCTATCTTCATATGGACGAAGCAACGCCCCACTTGCATATAGATTTTGTACCGTATACGACAGGAAGCAAGCGGGGACTTGATACAAGAGTTTCTTTGAAACAGGCGTTATCTGCTCTCGGATTTAAAGGCGGTACAAGGCGGGAAACGGAATTAAATCAGTGGGTGGCTTATGAGAAAGAACAGCTTGCCGCCGTCATGCTGGAACATGGGATTGAGTGGGAGAAGAAAGGCACACATGAAAAGCATTTATCTGTTTTGGACTTTGAGAAAAAGGAGCGGGCAAAGGAAGTCGCAGAATTGGAGCAATCTATTTCTGACGGAAAAGAGCGATTATCAGATATTCAGATTCAGCATAGAAAAGCAGTGCAGGAAACAGAGCAGATACGGCAGAAGGGCGAAGCAATCCGGCAGGAAGTGTCGGAACTTTCGGAAACAAGTGATTTGCTGAAGGAGCAGGCGACAATGCTGGCAGAGGACAAGAAAAAGCTGCTGTCTGATAATGTGAAATTGGAGAAGCAACAGAAGAAATTGCAACAGGATATTGAGAAAATGGTTCAGTCTAAGGCGGTCATGGAACGGAACATACACGCCTATGACGAGGACGAGAAGTGGCAGTTGCCTGAACCGGCGGCGTTGATGTCTGCAAAGGCTTATAAGGATAAAAAAGCCTCTCCACTTGTGGAGAAATTGAAAGAGACGATAAAAGTACTGACGATTAAATGCGTTCAACTTGCGGAACAGGGAAAGAAACTGAACGATAAAGTTACCCGGCAGGAACAGCAGATCAGCTGCCTGACAGATAAGATCATGGAGCAGAGTGACATTATTGACCGATTGTAGGAGAAAACGGCAGATTTGGAGCGCTTAGAGCGTTATTTTGGTAGAGAACAGGTGCAGTCGATAGTTGAGCGGTCTAAGGCTCTGGAACGGGCAGAAAAGGCAAATAAGCGCCCGAAACGTGCATTTGAAATGAACAGATAGGGGGATTGATAGAGTGACAGATATGGAGAAAAAAGTTATGGTTCGGCTATGCGCGAAAATTCTTTCGGAGACGGATTTGTATGATATGGATATGGAAGTACGCAATCTGATTGACTGGATATGCGTGTCGGAGCAGATAAAATCAAATAATAATGAGATACGTAGTCTGACCGGAGAATATAAGCGGATTGAGCCGGATTGCCGGGAGGGAGTGCGGGCGCAGTTGGAGCGCATGAAGTCACTCTGTAAAGAACGTGACAGCTTGTATGAGAAACAGAACGATTTGAAAGGGCAAAAACAGAAGATTGAAAAGTCGTTAGGACAATAAAAAATATGGGGTGTGGCGGTTGCTATGCCCTATATTTTTGTAGCAAAGGGTGTAATAACGTGATATAATAAAAACGATTTAGAAAATGCAGGCGAAAAAGCTTTTCATAGAAAAAGGGGGAATAAAATTATGGCAAGATGTACAGCACCAATTAATGGTCATCGCACAGCAAGCGGTAGGGCAAATTGCCCGGTATGTGGAGGTGGAGGTTATAGAAATTGGAATTCTTATCCCACATATTCTTCAACATATTCTTCATCAGCAAGCAGTTCGAGGAGTGGTAGTAGCAGTGGACAAGCCAAGACGAAAGCACGTTGGTCTTCGAGTAGTTCCACGATATTATATTCTCCTGCGGAAATTCGAACACTTACTCCTGTGCGTGCAAATATTGAAAAGCGTTCGGAATTACCTGATTTGCGAGATGTTTTTCTGTGTCACGCTTGGGATGACCGCAAAGGTGTAGCAAAGGAATTACATGATATACTTGAATCTAAAGGTGTAACAGTCTGGTTTAGTGAAAAGGATGTTCTTTTGGGCTCTTCATTACTTCGTGAAATTGATAAGGGGTTGGTAAAATCTCGTGTTGGCATTGTATTGGTTACGCCTTCATTTCTTAAACGTGTTAAAGGAGAAGGGGTAGCAGATAAAGAGCTTTCAGCTTTGCTAGCTCGTGATTTGCTTGTACCCATTGTACATAATACAACTTTTGAAGATTTGCGTGAAGTTAGTCCGCTGCTTGGATCGAGAAGTGGATTAAGTACGATTGAGGATTCAATGGAGGATGTTGCGGCTAAAATAGCTGAATTAGTTACCTTATAAACTGGTGAATTGCATGACGGGGAGCAATGCTGATTTCTTCTATGTCGATATAATTACATGGTGCTAGCACCATGTAGATAGGGCGATTAAGGAGAAATATTCATGATACCTGTTTGGTCGGAAATTATGTATAAGGCGTGAAATTTGGATATTATGAATATAAAAATCCACAAAAAGCAATTAAATGTTTAATAATTATGTTATATTTGCAGGGAGTTTGAATAAGGTAAAAACAGCGGGAAGCCAGTATTTATGCGGCTTCCCGTTTTCTGTGCTTGCAAAATGCTTGCAGTTCTTAATTATGTTGGTTTAATTCTTTCACCATTGAAAAGTAAAGGAAAAGAATCAAAGAAATCAATAAGTTCTACTAGCTTTGCTTTGTTATATTTATCTATACTTACAAGTGAAGGTATCTTATTGAAGTCGTGAATATAATTATTTAAATCGTTATTATATTGCTGAAGAAAAATTGCGAGAAATAAATATTCACTTTTGGAAAGAGAAGTTGCTCTTGATTTTAAATCGTCAATATCCTTAATTGTTAAATAACCTTCAGAATGATATTCCCAAACGGCATCAAAAGGAAGTATTGGTGTTGAAAAGGTATATTCCCAAATTGCACGTGCTAACTTATCAAGAGTATATTCATAGTATTTTTTCCCATGCATGTGTTGTATAAATCAAGAATTTCAATAAAATAGCAAATGTGGTTTTCATATAATGATATAGGTGGATTTTGATTATAGCTTTTAGTATTGTTTGTATGCTTATATATTAATGAATTTTTTATGTCATCATGAACAATAGAATTACGTAAATCAGAGATATCCTTGATTTTATGTTTATTTAGAGATAAATCTAAATCTTGTATGGATATAAAAAATTGTATATACGCATAAAGGGACTGGCTTGAGTATTTTCGTATGTTTTGATCTATTATGGCATCAATTATATTGCTTGCTCTTGGGGATGTAAGAAATAGATCCTTATTAACAGAAATGGTCTTGTCAATTTTATACGGAAAAGCTTTTATATAATATCTGATAATTTCTGTAATAGTACTTTCAAATAAAGAGTAGGCATAAATAAAATATGGTTTTGCTGTAGTGCTAGAGATAGATGAGATAATCTTTTAGTTTAAAACGCTTAACATCATCAGAAAATAAGCACAAATATGGGTGATAAAAGCTTTCTACTACGATTCCATTATAATTGACACCTAAAATATTACTATCTTCTGATATATTAGTATTTGATACAAAAGCAGATCTATAAGGGATTAAGTGATGTCAAGACAATTACCAAAACACAATATGAGCAAGTTCTTAAAACGTACCCAGTGATTACTGAATTATATGCTGCAATAAAAGAATTCTATGAAATACTATATTCAAGGCGCGACGAAAGATTAGAAACATGGCTTGAAAAAATAGAAAATTTTAACATACCTGAGCTACAGACCTATGTTAACGGCATAAGAATTGATATTAATGCGGTAAAAAACGGAATAAAATTAAAGTATAATAATGGACTTGCCGAAGGAAGTGTCAACAAAATTAAAGTAATTAAGAGAATTATGTACGGACGAAATAGTTTTGATTTATTAAAAGCAAAAGTGCTTTTATACGAGCAATTTCGCTGTGAATTCAACTAACAATGGAAAGAACCTATTCACCGTTTACTGCTTAAGCGTAAGGACAACAAGAAGTGGACAATTCCGGGAGGTACCTTAAATTTTGGTGAAAGTCTAACCGATTGTGCTATTCGCGAAGTAATGGAAGAGACAGGGGGTGATATTTCGATTCAGGATGTTGTAGGAACGTACACTGAGAGAAGAAAAAGAGGACATCGAAGCTCAGAAGTATGACGCAAGCATGATTCTGTGGTATAGTAAAATCTGAACGAGAAAGAAGAAAAGAGGTCAAACCGATGTCACGGAAAAACCATAAAATGATAGATGGGAGACTACTGCAAACGAATAAGAAGTACTCCCAGTTAAAAATAAAGCAGAAAGAAAAGATTGCGGAATGGATGTTTCAGGCAACCAGAGATTATTATATGAAAAAATGCACATTTCCGAATGACAAACATCTGGAAGAAGTAGTGGATTCTGTTTATGAAAAAATTGAAGATGCAGAAATCTGGATTTCATATGGAGAGGTCTTCAAGCATTATAAATCCAAACGATCAGATATTAACAAACGTGTCAGAAAATCTCTGAATGAAAAAGAAGAGAGTCGGATTGAGAAGGTCTGTTTTATGAATATGTGTATGCTTCAGGATGATAAAGGAAACGTACTGGCACTGGATAAAGTAAATGATAGCTATGCCGGTACGACTTTTCCAGGCGGTCACGTAGAAGCAAATGAAATTTTTCAAAAATCTATGATTCGGGAAGTCTGGGAAGAAACAGGACTTACGATTGAAGCACCAAAACTTGGAGGATTATATCATTGGCATAAGAGCGGAGTGCATTATGTCATTACCCTGTATAAAGCGGATAAGTTTACCGGAGAATTAAAGAGCTCTGAGGAAGGAAGAGTTTATTGGATTCCGCTGGAAGAGTTGAAAACAAGAGAACTTGCTACAGGTATGGAATACGTTTTGCAGATTCTGGAATCAGAGCAGGTGGATGAGTGCTATATGCATCTGGAAGCAGATGGATATGTGGGAGATTTGTATTAAAGAATTTTGTAAGAAATGGCTGCCTGATCACACATTGTTTGGAACATATATGATACAGTAACAATATCTGTAAGATTATATATGAAGTTGCTATATAAGATCTTTATTTTATTTGGCAAACCAGATAGGCTTGAAATTTATATTCTACCTTCGAGGGGTATGCTTTTTTTCTCAAATAGAGTACGATTAATATAAGAAAAGGAGGTGCGATGGATGGATCTTATTAAAATCGGAAAATATATTGCAGGCAAACGAAAGTCTTTGGGGATGACACAAAAGCAGCTGGCAGAAAAATTAGGTATGAGTGATAATTCAGAAGTCAGAAACAAATATTATCGAAGTGATCAGAGACAATATAAATAAACAGAAATGCCTGAAGGTTATGAAATGTATATTATTAGTTATATCTATTTGTGCGGTATCAATAATCGGATTTACCATATACCGTTTGAAAAAACCACAGAATTACATTTCTCCTATTGCAAAGGATAGCATAGAAATGCAGACAGCAGAGCTGCTTGCTGGACCAGATGGAGCATTCATTTACAAGTTTGTCACAACGGATGAATACAACGGAAATTCCTATTTTAGAAAACGCAGAAGATCGAGAATACTATGGTCGATCAGCAACTGAAATAAAAAGTGTTGTAGATATCCGATATAATAAGCAGCAGCCACTTATTGCTTTTCTTTATGATGATGACGCAATGAGTGTTCCGGCTTTAGATGATCTTGTAAATAGCCAAACAGATTTTATTTCAAAAAACGATTATGTGTATTATGTGGCATTTGAGTTTTGCAAGGCAATGTAAGGAAAAATCATGAAAGTTAAATTAAAAGATGTACTAGACACTGGATTTCGTAAATAATGATACACAAGATATAAAAGGAGGCAGGATAACAGATGATTCGTCTTCAGGATATTGCTGAAATGGCTGGAGTCAGCCGCACCACCGTATCAAATGTTATAAATGGAAATACCAAAAGAGTTTCCCAAAAAACGATTGATAAGATCACAGCGATCCTTAAAGAACAGAACTATGTTCCTCATATGGGATCAGTGATGCTTTCCGGTCATGGTTCCAGAATTATAGGTGTAGTGCTGGGGTTTACTTATGCTCATGGTATGCAGTCTCTTCAGGACCCGTTTGTGGGAGAACTTATTGGAAACATCCGTATGGAAACGGAAGAAAAAGGATATTATGTTATGCTCATCGGTGGCGAAGACATTCAGAATGTAGTAGACATTGCTTCGAAATGGAATGTTGAGGGACTGATCATCCTGGGATATAATGAGGAAAGATATCGCAGTCTTTCGCGGAAGCTGAATAAGAAAATGATTCTGATCGATGCTTATCCTGAAGGCGCATATACCTTTCAGAATGTCGGTGTAGATGATTACTCCGGAGGATACCAGATAGGAGAATATCTCTATTCCTGTGGATACAAAAAGGCTTTGTTTATTGCAGAAACTGATAGAGACAGCGACTATTATCGATGGACGGGCTTCAAGCAGGCAATGGAAAAGAAGGGAGGATTCTGTAGTCGTTCCCGATACATTGTTGTTCCGGGCGAGAAAAAATACCGTCTCAGGAAATACGAAGAACTTTTACCACATTTCCTCGAAACGAAAGCACTGGCTTTTTCATCAGACTATGATGCAATTGAAGCGATGAACTTCTTTTTTGATAAGGGAATTAAGGTTCCGGAACAAATTTCCATCACAGGTTACGATGACAGCGTGTATGCGAGTATGGTTCGTCCAAAACTGACGACAGTTCATCAGGATGTCCGACAAAAAGCACATATGGCACTGAAACGTCTGATGCAGCTGATTCAGGGAGAAGAATTGAAGGAGTTAAATATAAAAAGTCCGGTTTATCTGGTAAAGAGGGATTCTGTCAAAGAATGACAGAGTCCCTCTTTTGTCTAATATGCATAAAAATAAAATCAAAACTTTGGTTAGATTTTAAGTTTCGCGAGAAACCTATTGATTTTGCTGAGATACAGGGTTTATGATAAAGACACCGAAAAGAAATTATTAACAGGAGATTAATAACATGGAGAAAAAATGGTGGAAAGAAAGTGTGGTATATCAGATATATCCAAAAAGTTTTAAAGATAGCAACAGAGATGGTGTAGGGGATATCAGAGGAATCATACAGAAACTTGATTATCTCAAAGAGCTTGGTGTAAATGTGTTATGGATATCTCCGATGCTGGAATCACCTCAGGATGATAATGGTTACGATATTTCTGATTACCGCAGGATTTATAAAGAATATGGAACTATGGATGATTACGAAGAACTTCTGTCAGAAGCTCATAAAAGAGATATCAGAATACTGATGGATCTCGTAGTCAACCATACATCGGATGAACATAACTGGTTTATTGAAAGCCGAAAGTCAAAAGATAATCCATATCGTGATTATTATATTTGGAAAGATCCTGTAAACGGAAAAGAACCTAATAACTGGGGTGGAGTATTTGGCGGTTCTGCGTGGGAATATGATCCGCAGACGCAGATGTATTATATGCATCTGTTTTCGAAAAAACAGCCGGATCTTAACTGGGAAAACGAAAAAGTACGCCAGGAAGTTTATGATATGATGAAATTCTGGTGTGAAAAAGGAATCGATGGCTTCCGCATGGATGTGATCAGTATGATTTCCAAAGATCAGCGATTTCCGGATGGAGAAATGAATAACGGTCTTTATGGAGATTTTGGACCATACTGTGTACATGGTCCAAGAATTCATGAATATCTTCAGGAAATGAACAGAGAAGTTCTTTCAAAATATGATATCATGACAGTTGGTGAAACCGCAGGAGTTACAATAGAAGAAGCACAGAAATATGCGGGTGATGACCGAAATGAATTGAATATGGTATTCCAATTCGAGCATGTGGAGAGTGGATGCGGAGATTATGGAAAGTGGACGACTGCAAAATATGACTTCAAAGAGTTTAAAAATATTATGATCAAATGGCAGGAAGAACTTCAGGGTAAAGCATGGAACAGCCTGTTTCTTGGAAATCATGACCAGCCGAGAAGTGTCAGCCGATTCGGAAATGACAATCCGGCATACAGAGAAACTTCTGCAAAAATGCTTGCGACCTGTCTTCATATGATGCAGGGAACACCATATGTGTATCAGGGCGAAGAACTTGGTATGACAAACATTTACTTTGACAAACTGGAAGATTACCGTGATATTGAGAGCATCAATTTCTTTACAGAGTTTACGGAATCAGGTCTTATGACTCCGGAATACATGATGAAATGTCTGATGCTGAGAAGCCGTGACAATGCGAGAACTCCGATGCAGTGGAACGACAGCAAACAGGCTGGATTCACAGATGGCGAGCCATGGATTAAAGTGAACCCGAACTATAAAGAAATCAATGCGGCACAGCAGCTTGAAGATCCGAACTCTATTTTCCATTATTATCAGAAACTGATTCGTTTGCGTAAAGAAAAAGACATTATTGTTTACGGTGGATTTGAGCCCCTTTACCGTGACGATGAGCAGATTTTTGCTTATACAAGAAAACAGGATCAGGAAAAACTTCTGACTGTCTGCAACTTCAGTGACCAAAATGCAGAAGTAGAAGTGCCGGAAGAATTTAAAGACGCAGAGTGTCTGATTACAAACCTTGGAAGAAAAGTATTTGAAGCAAAAACTGTTTTGAAACCATATGAAGCATTTGTACTATATAAAAAATAAGAGGTGACACAGAGATGATCAGAAAATACAGATATGGAACTCCGTTTAACACGGAGGCACTGACCGAAAAAATCGAAACAACTGAGAGCACTTTTCCATACGGAGAGATCAGCCAGAATGATGGATTTGCATTTACCTATATTATGGACGAAGATGACATTGTCTATGGACTGGGCGAATCCAATCGTGGAATCAACAAGAGAGGGTACTGTTATATCAGTAACTGCACAGACGATCCAGTACACACAGAGGACAAGCGTTCTCTGTACGGAGCTCACAATTTTATTGTCGTGAGTGGCAAGACTACTTTTGGACTGTTTTTTGACTATCCGTCAGAACTGACCTTTGACATCGGATATACCAGAATGGACACTCTCAAAGTATCCTGCGAAAATGCAGATCTAGATATTTATGTGATTGAAGGTGAAAATGCTTACGATATCGTAAAACAGTTCCGTCATGTGATCGGACGCAGCTACATTCCGCCAAAGTTTGCTTTTGGTTTTGGGCAGAGCCGCTGGGGTTATACAACAAAAGAAGATTTCCGTGCGGTGGCAAAAGGGTATCGTGAGAATCATATCCCAATCGACATGATTTACATGGATATTGACTACATGCAGGATTTTAAGGACTTCACAGTTAATGAGAAAAACTTCCCTGATTTCCCTGAGTTTGTAAAGGAAATGAAAGACCAGGAACTTCGCCTGATCCCGATCATTGATGCAGGTGTCAAGGTGGAAAAAGGCTACGAGATCTATGAGGAAGGTGTAAAAAACAACTACTTCTGCAAGAGAGAAGACGGCAGTGATTTCGTTGCGGCTGTATGGCCGGGAGATACCTGTTTTCCGGATATGCTGAATCTGAAAACCCGTAAATGGTTCGGGGATAAATATCGTTTTCTGATCGATCAGGGAATTGATGGATTCTGGAATGACATGAACGAGCCGGCAATCTTTTATTCTTCAGAAGGACTTGCAGAGGCAAAAGAACTTGCCGGAGAATTTGCAAAAGATACCGAAGGTAAGATCCATCCGTGGGCTATGCAGGAAAAGATGATAAACATTGCTAACAGTCCGGAAGATTACAAAAGATTTTATCATAATGTTGATGGCAAAAAGATTCGCCACGACAAAATACATAATCTGTTTGGTTACAATATGACAAGAGCAGCCGGAGAAGCATTCGAGCGAATTGATCCGGAAAAACGTTTTCTGATGTTCTCCAGATCTTCTTACATCGGAATGCACCGCTATGGTGGAGTTTGGATGGGAGACAATAAATCCTGGTGGTCACACATTCTTTTAAATCTGAAGATGCTTCCATCCCTGAATATGTGCGGCTTTATGTACACAGGTGCGGACCTTGGCGGATTTGGCGGTGACACGACCAGAGATCTGCTGCTTCGTTTCCTTGCGCTCGGTGTGTTTACACCTCTGATGCGCGATCATGCGGCAGAAGGAACAAGAGAACAGGAATGTTACCAGTTCGAAAACATCGAAGATTTCCGCAGTGTCATTAATACCAGATATCGTCTTATACCATATCTCTACAGTGAATATATGAAAGCTGCACTGAATGATGATATGTACTTTAAGCCGCTTGGATTTGTTTATCCAGATGATAAGATGGCAATCCGTGTTGAAAACCAATTGATGCTTGGTAACGAAATCATGATTGCACCGGTTTATGAGCAGAACGCAAGAGGCCGTTACGTTTACCTGCCGGAAGAAATGAAGTTCATCAAGTTCATGCCGGATGGAACCATTTTCGAAGAAACCCTTGCAAAAGGAGTTCATTATGTAGATGTGGCCCTCAATGAAGTACCACTTTTCATTCGAAGCGGCAAATGCATTCCGGTTGCAGAAGTAGCTGAGTGCGTAAAGGATATTGATACAGAGAAGCTTAAGGTACTTGGATATGAAGGCAGCAGCTATACTCTGTATGAAGATGACGGAATCCATAAAGATTATAATAAGAAAGAAAATTATAGGGTTCTGACGAAATAAGCTAATAATGAAATTGAATATGTCCGGATGATGACTTTTGCATTAGGGTGAGACATATTCACCAGCTGTAGGTTATTAAAAATTCTACAAGATAAATAGAGCACATGGAGAAAACTCCATGTGCTCTTTTAAAGATTACATGTTTTCGATTAATGCAATTTTTTCGTTTATAATGCGATTAATTCACTTCACATTTTAAGATATTATGATAATAATGTGATGAAATCACAGAAAATAAATGAAGTTCAGATTATAATAAAGCCATAAAAGAAAATTGTTCTTTTGGATTTTGGGGCTTCTTGGTGTGCACCTTGCCGTATGTTGGCTCCTGTCGTATAGGAGATTGCGAGTGAACGTGCAGATATCAAAGTTAGAAAAATCAATATAAAGGAGCAGTCTGAACTAGTAAATAAGTTCGGTATTTTAGAAATGCTTTAAAGAGGAAAGGTGGAAAAAAGATGAAGATAATAATCGTAGGCGGTGTAGCCGGAGGAGCTACAGCCGCAGCAAGAATCCGAAGACTGGATGAACATGCAGAAATTACTGTGTTTGAAAGATCCGGATATATATCCTATGCGAATTGTGGGCTTCCATATTATATTGGAGATGTGATCACAGATCCGGAAGAACTTACACTACAGACACCCGAGAGTTTTTTTAAACGCTTCCGTATTAATATGAAAATTCATCATGAAGTTATCTCCATACATCCGGAACGTAAAACTGTTTCAGTGAAGAGTTTAGAAAACGGTGAAATATTTGAAGAAAATTACGATAAACTTATCCTTTCTCCAGGTGCAAAGCCAACACAGCCGAGACTTCCTGGAGTAGGCATTGATAAACTTTTTACACTTCGTACAGTAGAAGATACTTTTCGGATAAAGGAATATATAAATAAGAATCATCCAAAATCGGCTGTATTGGCTGGTGGCGGTTTTATTGGTCTGGAGCTGGCAGAAAATTTGAGGGAGCTTGGCATGGATGTTACAATTGTCCAGCGGCCTAAGCAGCTGATGAGTCCTTTTGATCCGGATATGGCATCCATGATCCATAATGAAATGAGAAAGCATGGAATAAAACTGGTACTGGGCTATACAGTGGAAGGATTTAAAGAAAAAGACAATGGAGTAGAGATCCTATTGAAAGATAATCCATCCCTTCATGCTGATATGGTAGTACTGGCAATCGGCGTTACACCAGATACAACATTAGCAAAAGAAGCTGGTTTGGAACTTGGCATCAAGGAAAGTATTGTAGTGAATGATAGAATGGAAACCTCTGTACCAGACATTTATGCTGCAGGTGATGCAGTTCAGGTAAAACATTATGTTACTGGAAATGATGCGTTAATCTCTTTAGCAGGACCTGCCAATAAACAGGGAAGGATCATTGCTGATAATATTTGTGGTGGTGATAGTCGTTACTTGGGCAGTCAGGGAAGCTCTGTTATCAAAGTATTTGATATGACAGCAGCCACTACAGGTATCAATGAAACCAATGCTAAAAAGTCAGGATTAGAGGTAGATACAGTAATTCTTTCTCCTATGAGTCATGCCGGTTACTATCCTGGTGGAAAAGTGATGACAATGAAGGTGATTTTCGAAAAAGAGACTTATCGTTTGCTTGGTGCTCAGATTATTGGATATGAAGGAGTTGATAAACGTATTGATGTACTGGCAACAGCAATTCATGCAGGGCTGAAGGCAACCCAACTGAAAGATTTGGATCTCGCATATGCACCTCCTTATTCCTCTGCCAAGGATCCTGTAAATATGGCCGGATTCATGATAGACAATATAGCAAAAGGGATCTTAAAACAATGGCATTTGGAAGATATGGATAAGATTTCTAAAGATAAAAATGCTGTGTTACTGGATGTGAGAACGGTAGGTGAATTTAGCAGGGGCCATATTAATGGATTCAAAAACATTCCTGTAGATGAACTGAGGGAACGTATCAATGAAATTGAGAAGGAAAAGCCTGTATATCTGATATGCCAGAGTGGGCTGCGCAGTTATGTTGCGAGCCGTATTCTGGAAGGAAATGGATATGAAACATACAACTTTTCAGGCGGATTCCGTTTCTATGATGCAGTGGTTAATGACCGTGCGCTGATCGAAAGGGCATATGCATGCGGTATGGATTATTAGAAAAATAGTTTTATGATCTTTGTAGTGTTTCCAGTCTTTTCGAATCAAGGATTGTGATTTTGCCGCGGGAGAGTCTGACAAAGCCCTCGCCTTGAAAGTATCGGAGCATTCGAGTGATAACTTCTCTGTGGGAACCGAGATGGTTAGCAATTGTCTCATGAGTGATGTTCAGCTCGTTTGTTCCTTCGATAGAGGTCTCTTCTAAAAGAAATGAAGCAACTCGCTTATCCAAACTCTTCCACATGATTTGTTCGATCAGCCACATGACATCAGAAAAACGGGTAGCCATTAATTCATTGGTATAGTTTGCGACGGGAGCAGATTCCTTCATGATACCTTTATAGATTTTAGCAGGGATAATCCAAAGATCAGTATCTTTTTCTGCTTCAATGGTTACTTCAAATTGAATGGATCGCATGATACATGAGGCGGATAAAAGACACATATCCATATCGAACAGACGGTAAAGTGTAATCTCTCGTCCTTCATCTGAAAGTATGTAAGTTCGAAGCTGCCCGGATTTAACCAGTAATAATCCAGTACAGTCCAGGTTTCCATTGTGAATGATCGTTCCTTTTTTTACATCCCGTGTGATTAAATTGTCTGAAATTAGTTTTTTCTGTGCTGTATTTAAGTCATTCCATAGTGGAAAATAATTTTCGAAGCTCATAATAGTTATCTCCTTTATGAACATAGTATACTTGCTTTTTTAATATGCGTCAATCGAATAATTGACATATGCCCTTTATAGGACTATTATATAAGAAAGCGAGAAAGGAGCAATTTCATGCCGAGACCAGTAAAATGCAGAAAAGTCTGCCATTTCCCAAATGTTTTAGAATTTCTTCCGGCAGATGATACTGAGAAAAAAATGCCCATTGTTTTGACGGTAGATGAGTACGAGACAATCCGTCTTTTGGACAAGAAAGGTTACAGTCAGGAGCAGTGTGCAGAATCTATGCAGATCGCAAGAACGACGGTCCAACGGATTTACGAGATTGCCAGAAAGAAAATAGCAGATGCTCTCATTGATGGACATCCGCTTAAAATTGATGGTGGGGATTTCATAATCTGTGACGGTCAGAGCAGCGACTGCAGCTTTGGAGGATGTTACAAACGTGAGATTTATCAAAAATATGCAGCAGAAAAAGGAGAAGGTATCATGAGAATAGCAGTAACATATGAAAATGGACAGATTTTCCAGCACTTTGGACACACAGAGACATTTAAGATTTACGATGTAGAGGAAGGAAAAGTAATACATTCAGAAGTAGTAGATACGAATGGAAGCGGACATGGTGCATTGGCAGGAGTTCTTAATGCATTGAACGCGGATGTTTTGATCTGTGGCGGAATCGGAGGCGGTGCACAGACAGCGTTAGCGGCAGCCGGTATTAAGCTTTTCGGAGGAGTTTCCGGAGATGCGGATGAAGCGGTAGAAGCTTTTATCAATGAAACACTTGAGTATAATCCAAATGTGAAGTGTTCTCATCACGAGCACAGCCACGGGGAAGGACATACATGTGGCGAGCATGGATGTGGAAGCCATAGCTGTCATTAAGAAGAATAACAGAAAATAATAATACGAAAGGATGTGCCAAGGTAATGGAGAAGTTACCGGAGTGCATCCTTTCGTATTATTATTTTCCGGAAAGATAGATTGTACTTTTAAGACAATAGTTAAAGTTTGTGGATGTTGTGACAAACCTTATATTTGGAAACAAAGAAAAGTTGGATTGTTGCTTATGTTATACGAGCGTTATTTATAATTCAAATTTATCCAGATCATTCGGGATATAGAGGGTTCCATGGTAATACAGGGAGCCTTCTTTTGTATACAGCTCTTTCCGATGCTTTAGTGTGTCATCTTCGGTATGATACAGAATCAAGTTCCGGATCTGCAGGGTTTCAGCCAGTTCACAGGCATCTTTTACCGTGGAATGATGCTTCTTATAGGGCTGGTATTTGTCAGCTTGCCCATAAAGGCAGAATGCTTCATGAAGAAGCCATTTGCTGTCTTTGGCATATGTTTCTTCACAAGGGTTAAATGGTTCATCACCGCAGCAGGTTAATTTTTCCCCATCGTCTAAGGCCATGGAAAAGCCAAACTGCTTTGCCTTAGTAGATTGAATATCAAAAAAGGTTACTTTATGTTTCAGAATGTCTTTTTCTTCTCCGTCCTTTACTTTAATCATATGAATCTGTTTGCCAATGGCAGCGCAGTGTTTCTTCTGAAGGAGCAATTCTGCCATGGAGTGCAGGATATGAATGACTTCTTCATGCCCATAAATATTCAGTTCACGATCCAGACCTTTTTCTGCAATATTTTGACCAAACAGACGCATAATCCAGACAATTCCCATAATATGGTCTATGTGTTTATGCGTAACAAAGACATCTGTGATTTCCCGCCAGTCAATATCCGCATTTTTTAACTGCTTCATAATAGTATTGCCACCGCCACCATCAACCAGAAAATAGTGACCATCATTTTCAATAGCAAAACAGGTATTGTAGCATTTCGTGACCATGGCATTGCCGGTACCTAGAATAGTAAGTTTCATGATGTGTGCCTCGCTTTCTGTAGAAATTAGGTTCTATTTTAGCAAATATATTCAAGACTGTATAGTATGAAAGGGCGGAATTATTACAGAACCTGGGAATCTCAAATGGCACATCCTCTGCAATGCAAACCGGTTCGTTTTTCCCTATCTTTTCATAAGGCAAATTATCTTCTGTGGACCTGAAGATAATGTAAAAAACCCATTTGAAAAAGTAACGGTAGATGATGCAGTTCAGGAGACAGAAAGTGACAATAAACATGAAAAGTATGCTGAGGAAAGATATGGAAAGCGATGAAATAAAATGCAACTAATGCTATTATGAATCGGATGAGAATTAGGAGATAAGGAGAAGTACGATGCCGTTTAAGATAGTTCGCAACGATATAACAAAAGTTAAAGCAGATATGTTGCGTCGGTACTTATAGTATCGGCGTTTGCTTTTGCGCTAAAAAGTGTCGCCCAGACAGCGACCATATAAAGATGCCGCTCAACTATACTTATATTGTAACAAAGAAAA
>ERZ839489.739-NODE-739-length-28603-cov-4.196511_pt1 | contig 28603 bp, 26 predicted proteins | sample MGYA00519938_ERZ839489 | MGnify/ENA primary metagenome ERZ839489 (study PRJEB31850, sample SAMEA3708846) | human gut metagenome | biome: human gut; feature: human-associated habitat; material: faeces | place: China | collected 2014 ...
AGGTCATCTTTGGTAAATGGCTGGAGCGTTCACCGAGCGTATTCATGATGGATGATCCGACCCGAGGAATTGATGTAGGTGCAAAATACGAGATTTATGAACTGATTATCAATATGGCAAAGCAAGGAAAGACAATTATTGTAGTTTCTTCAGAGATGCCTGAAATTCTTGGAATTACGAATCGAATTGGCGTTATGTCAAATGGACGCCTGGCTGGAATCGTAAATACAAAAGAGACAGATCAGGAAGAATTATTGAGACTCAGTGCGAAATATTTGTAACAGAGAGGAGTATTAGAGATGGCAGAGAACAACGTAATTATTTCGGCTGAAGAAGAAGCAAAGCTTTTAAAGCCGATTGACGAATATGTTGGTAAGATACAGAAACAGATTGATGCACTTCGTGTAGAAGGATCTGACAAAGTCAATAGTTTAAAAAATCAGATTGCAATTGCAAAAGAGAATAAGAACTTAACAAAAGAGCAGCAGAACAAGATTATTGAGGAAAGCAAAAAACAGCTGGAGAAAGCAACAGCAACAGAAGCTGCAAATAAAGATCAGATTACAAAGTTGATCGCAGATGCAGAAGGTTATCTTTCCAAGCATTACAACAGCGAATATTATGACATTGTTGTCAAGAGCTGTGAAGCTGAGAAGAAAGCAGAAAACAGCAGCTTTGAAAAAACTAAAACACAGCTTCAGGAAGAGCATAAGAAAGCACTTGGAAGCCTGAAAGATGCAGAAGAGATCAAAGCAGAGAAGTATACATATAAGAATAAATTATATGATGCGCAGATGGCACATGAGTCCAGACTTCAGGAAATCAAGGACAGAAAACATGATGCATTTATGCATAAGTTCCATTTGATTGATCTTCTGAGAATGTCAAAATACACATTTGCTCAGAAACAGGCACAGAAAATTGAAAATTACAAATATACATTCAATATGACACAGTTCCTGTATAAGAATGGTCTGTATATTGTAATTATTCTGATCTTTATTGCTCTGTGTATCATTACACCAATTGTGAAAAATACACAGCTCTTTACAGTAACGAATATCCTGAATATCTTACAGCAGGCTTCACCGCGAATGTTCCTCGCACTTGGTGTTGCAGGCCTGATCCTCTTAACAGGTACCGACCTTTCTGTAGGACGTATGGTTGGTATGGGTATGGTTACAGCAACCATTATCATGCATAACGGAATTAACACAGGTACTGTGTTTGGACATGTTTTTGATTTTTCGGGTATGGCACCGGCATCAAGAGCTATATTAGCATTATGTGTGTGTATACTTTTCACAACTGTATTTGCAATGACAGCCGGATTTTTCATGGCAAGATTTAAGATGCATCCATTCATTTCAACAATGGCGAACATGTTGATCATCTTCGGTCTTGTTACATATGCAACAAAGGGAGTTTCTTTTGGAGCAATTGATCCGGCAATTCCGAATATCTTTATTCCAAAGGCAGGAAGATTCCCAATGATTATTTTATGGGCAATCATCGCAGTAGTTGTTGTATGGTTCATCTGGAACAAGACAACATTTGGAAAGAACCTTTATGCAGTCGGTGGAAACCCGGAGGCAGCAACCGTATCCGGTATTTCCGTATTCAAAGTAACGATGGGAGCATTTATCATGGCAGGTATTCTTTATGGATTTGGTTCCTGGCTCGAGTGTCTCCGAATGGTTGGATCTGGTAGTGCAGCTTATGGACAGGGCTGGGATATGGACGCTATTGCAGCCTGTGTAGTTGGTGGAGTTTCCTTTACTGGTGGTATCGGTAAAATTTCAGGAGTTGTAACTGGTGTATTAATCTTTACATCTCTGACATACTCTCTGACAATTCTTGGTATTGATACAAACCTTCAGTTTATCTTTGAAGGTATCATTATTCTGGCAGCCGTTACACTTGACTGTCTGAAATATGTACAGAAAAAATAATAAGTAGAAAAGGCTGTTTACGCAGGTAAACATAAAAAGTGAAAGCTGCCCTGCTCGTCTTATAGATGAAAAGGGCGGCTTTTATCATATAACAGGAGTCTTAAGAGAATTCCTGCTATATGATAAAAGCCGCTGACAGTTGTATAATGATTGTTTAGAATCCGGGGAAAATTTGATATAATGAATGGGGGGTCAAAGTCCCCGATTTATAATAAAAGAAAACTTGAAATAGGGACAAAAAGGGGATTAAGATGGAACGATATAAAGTAATTCTTGTGGATGATGAAGAAGAAGTCATTGATGTCATGGAAGCAAAGATCCGCTGGAATGAATTAGGGTTTGAAGTAGTAGGAAGCGCGACAAATGGAGTGAAGGCATTAGAATTGATAGAAAAGCTTCAGCCGGATGTCGTTTTAACAGATATCAAGATGCCTTATATGGACGGACTGGAACTGGCCAGAAGAGTGCGTGCGGATTATCCGAATATATACATTATGCTCTGTACCGGTTTTGATGAGTTTGAATATGCGAAGGAAGCAGTACATCTTGAAATCAAGGAATATATGTTAAAGCCGATCAATGCGGTGGAATTATCAGAATGTCTGACAAGGTTAAAAGATACGTTAGATAAAGAACGGGAAGAGAAGCTAAATGTAAAGAAACTGGAAGATTATTTCCAGGAAGCGCTCCCGGCATTAAAATCTAATTTTTTGATCTCATTGATTGAAGGAAGGGTGAGTGAAGAAGATTACAAGAGATTTCTGACAGCATATCAGGTCGATATGAAGGGACCGCTTTTTTGCTGTGTTGTATTTCATACTTCGGCGAATCATGTACCGGAGGGGATGGATTCGCTGCTTTTGTCCATGTCGGTAGACCGGGAAATCAAGCAGAGGCTGACAGAAAAATGGAAGTGTCAGGAGTTTATCTATCTTGGTAATACAGTTTTAGTACTAGAAGTGAACACGGAGGAGAATCTTGTTCAGATTACCGATGAATGTGACAGGTTCTGTCGATGGGCCTATCGGATTATGGGAGCAGTTGTCACAGCAGGAGTAGGAACGACATGTGAAAGTCTTTATGATATCAGTACATCCTACGAAGGCGCCAGAGAAGCAGTTTCCTATAGAGTTTTGTATGGAACAAAGCGGGCAATCAATATTGGAGAAATCGTACCAAAAGAATCGAAAATCCAGACGCAGCAGGAAGAAGCGAGAATGCAAGAGCTATTTCGTGCTATTCATGTAGGCGATGAGGAAGAGATTGAGAAAGCGGCCAGAAAAGAGATTGAAAAACTTCATAAAAATGCAAAGACGATTGGACAGTACAACCTTGCTACCATGGAGATCGTAAGCGGCTACTTTAAATTCTGCTCCAATAATTCACTGGATTTTAATGAAATGTCCGGAAATGTACCGAATTTATATCAAAAAGTATCCCAGATGGATGAAAGTGCACTGACATCCTGGATCATAGGTATGTCGCTGAAAATCAGCGAACAGTTGAAAAATGCCAGAAACAGTACGTCAAGACGTCTTGTGACAGAGGCTCAGAATATTGTGAGAGAAAGATATATGGAGTCAGAGATCACGCTTGATGATGTGTGTTCAGCACTTGGAGTTTCCAATTCATATTTTTCTTCCATATTCAAAAAGGAGATGGGAAAATCTTTTATTTCTTATCTGACCGATTACAGGATGGATATTGCGGCAGAGATGATACTGAATACGACAGAAAAGAGTTATACCATTGCAGAAAAAGTAGGATATCTGGATGCAAATTATTTCAGCTATGTTTTTAAAAAGAAATTTGGGATGTCACCTTCGAAATATCGGAATGAACATTTGAAGAAATAATCCATATGAGGGGAAAAGAAAGCGTGAAGAAAAGAAAAGGCGGATTTAACATACAATCCATTATCATGTCTGTTCTTATGGCATCGACACTGATTACAATTACTATAATGGGATTGTTGCTTTACTACAGATTCAAACTGGCAATGGATAATACCGCTGTATCGAATACGGAAGCAACGGTCGAAAGCAGCGTGGACCGGTTGAATTCTGATCTGTTAGATATCAGACAGATTTTTAATGCGGCTAACTACAATATTATTCAGGAATTTGATATTTCCAGTCAGGAATTTGCAAAGCAGTTCAGTCTGCTGTATGAGACGAATTCAGATAAGATACAGAGTATGGCATTGTATGGAAGTGACGGAAATCTTATTGCTTCAGAGCCGGTATCTTTAGAAAAAGAAAATGTAGAGATTAAAAACCAGGACTGGTATCAGAATGCGGAAAATGCGATTGAAAATATTCATTTTTCCATGCCTCATGTACAGAACTTGTTCCAGGACGGAACTTATCGGTATCATCGAGTCATTTCGCTCAGTCGTTCCGTCGATATTAACGACGGAGAAAGACCGGGGAGCGGAGTGCTTCTGGTAGATATGAAATATTCTGTTGTTGAAAATGTTTTAAAGCAGATCAATGAGTCTTCGGACGGAGTTTACTATTATGTTTGTAATCGGGACGGGGAACTTCTCTACCATCCAAGAAGAGCAGAGATAGACCGTGAATTATTCAAAGAGAACAGCCTTAAGGCAGCAGGATATGAGGATGGAGTCTATGAGATATCGTCTGGCAATGGTAAAGAAAATGTTATTGTCGGAAGTATTTCCTATACAGGCTGGAAACTGATCGGTGTGATACCGGAAAGTGTGCAGACAGCCAATATTAACAACTTCAGATATTATATTTTTACAACGATCATTATATTGATGATGCTGCTTTTAGAGGGAAACCGGTTAATTTCCCAGAAAGTATCAAAGCCGATCCGCGAATTAGATGCTTCTGTGAAGGCTTATGAAGCCGGAGAAAAACCGGATATTTATATCGGGGGATCTTTGGAAGTACGACATCTTGGACATTCCGTGCAGAAATCATATGAACAGATCGAACAGCTGATGGAAGAAATTATGCGTCAGCAAAACGAGCGGAGAAAAAGTGAACTGGATGCGCTTCAGAGCCAGATCAATCCACATTTTCTTTATAATACGTTGGAATCTATCACCTGGATGGTAGAAGCACAGAAGAATCGAGAAGCGGTCATTATGATTTCTGAGCTTGCAAAACTGTTGAGAGTCAGCCTGTCAAGGGGTAAGACGATTATTCCAATCAAGGATGAACTTCAGCATAGCCGTAGTTATATGAATATTCAACTGGTACGCTATAAAGAAAGATTTAAGATAGATTTTCAGATAGATGAAGAACTTTATAATTACTGTATTGTAAAGCTGGTCATCCAGCCTATTTTGGAAAATGCGATCTATTACGGAGTCGGACATATGGATGAAGACGATGATGGAAGAATTGTAGTATCCGGGGAAAAGAAAGACAATGATATATACATTAGTATAGAAGATAATGGAATGGGAATGCGCAAAGAAGTGTTGGAAAATATTTTGACAGATAACAACAAAGTTCCAAAACATGGGTCAGGAGTCGGAGTTATTAATGTTCATTCCCGAATTAAACTGATGTTTGGTGAAGGATACGGACTTACTGTCTACAGTGAACCTGATGAAGGAACGAAAGTCGTTATTCACATTCCGGCAATCCCATACACAAAAGAAAATGCAGAAAAGCTGGAAATGCAAAAATACAGCCAGAGGGGGAATGCACATGAAAAAGAATAAAATAACATTCTTTGCTATGGAATTGATTCTTCTTGTATTGGCACTGTTTTTTGTGTGGAAGATTTTTATTCAGAACGTGCCGGAAAAAAGAGTAGCCGTAATACTTCCGGAATCCGGAGACCAGAGATGGGATTCTCTGATTAAAGGAATGAAGCAGTCGGCAAAAGAGAATCATATACATCTGGTCATTTGCAACACAGATGATATTGAAAATGCAGAAGCAGAAAAAGAAACTATCGAAGAGCAGAAAAATAATCATATCGATGCATTTATTGTGCTTCCTGCACCTGGAACAGATACAAAAGAGATGTTGACAAAAGAATGTTCAGATGTTCCGGTTGTTTTGGTCGTGGAAGATCTGTATACCGAGGACGCAGAAGCAACATCGAAGTTTTCGGTAGTCGCACCAGATTACTATGAGATGGGAAAATATATTGGCGGACAGATAAATTCAAGAAAACAGACCATAGGAATTGTTGTGGGAAGGAAAGATACGGAAGCGGCAGCCAGTGCGGTCCGCGGGCTTACGGATGCACTGGAAGGTTCCGACTGTCAGATCCTATGGCATTATTATCAGGAAAAAGACCAGGATGTCTGCGAGAAAGTGAAAGAACAGCCAAAAGTAGATACGCTGGTAGTGTTAGATCCCGGTGCATTAGATCAACTGGGAGACCAGTTGGAAGAAACGCAGGAGGAAGCACAGGAAGAAACACAAGAACAGGGAGCAGGAACGAAGATTTATGGGATCGGAAGCAGTATGAAAGCAATTGCACTTCAGGATTACGGAAAGACACAAGGGCTTGTCGTACTGGATGGATATGAGATAGGATATAAAAGTGTAGAAGAAATTGCAAAGAAAATAAAAAACAGACTTTACAAAATGGAAAGCCACGAAACGGAAGTAAAGATTATGGATCAGGATACTAAGCTTTTAGATGACGAAATAGAAAGGTTTTTATATTCCTATGAGTAAAAAATGTAGAAAAAAAAGTGTCTGTGCAGTTGTTGTAATGGTAGCGATGCTGTGTATTTCCGGCTGTGGATCAGGAAAAATAAAATCTGATAAAGTGTTGCGTGTAGGTGTTGTAACATATACACAGGATGATCCTTTTATCAATGCATTGGCAGATAAGCTAAAAGAAAATCTGAAATCTATGGAAACAGAAGATATGAAGATTACCGTATCTGTAAAAAATGGAAATGATGATCAGCAGGATCAGAATGATATAGTGGAAGAGATGATTGATGCTGGTTGTGATGTTTTGTGCGTCAATCTGGTAGACAGAACTGCTCCGTCCCGGATCATCAGGCTGGCAAAACAGAATGACATCCCGATTATTTTCTTTAACAGGGAACCGGTCTGGGAGGATTTGATGCAGTGGGAAGACCTGTATTATGTAGGTTGTGACGCAGAACAATCTGGAGTGATGCAGGGAGAGATAGCGGCAGATTATATTAAAAATCATCCGGAAGTAGACAAGAATCAGGATGGTGAAATACAATATGTATTGTTGGAAGGAGAAGCTGGGCATCAGGATGCAATCAGCAGAACGGATTTCTCTGTAAAAACATTGATCGAGAAAGAGGTAAATCTGGAAAAATTAAGTTATCAGTTCGCAGATTGGAACCGGGGACAGGCCGAAAACCGGATGAATCGCCTGATCAGTCAGTATAAAGATGGAATTGAACTTGTCATTTCTAACAATGATGAAATGGCACTTGGAGCTGTGGAGGCATATCGAAAAGCCGGATATGAACAGGCAGAGTGGCCGGTCATTTTCGGTATTGATGGATTAGATGATGCATTGGAAGCAATAAAAGCTGGTGAAATGCAGGGGACAGTGTATAATGATAAAGAAGATCAGGCGTTGCAGATAGCGAAGCTAGCTGTAGAGATTTTCCGAGGAGAAGATGTGAACCGAAACAAGTTAAAAGAAGGCAGGTATTATGTTTCTGAGTATCAGCCGGTATACAGCAGTAATGTGGAAGATTTTATAAAAAGACAGACGAGGTAAGAAGTGAATGGAAGCAGCATGGATCGAGACATTTTATCAGGAGACAGATGCGCCAAAAAGGCTGGAATTACTAAAACAGAATACAGAAAATGAATTAACGCAGGCGGACGTGTTCCGAAAAAAATTATGGGTCGCCAGATATGGAAAGAGAAAACCGACAAAAGATGCATTCGTAGGAAGCCTGATGGAACTGAAATGTCTGGCAGAAGGCACATCGTTAGATTTTGGCGGACAAAGAAGAAAACAGGCAGCAAAGATTATTAGTACATTATGTCTGGCAGATGCAGATTCTTTGGACGAAGAATTAAGAGAAAATCTTCTGCTGGAATTAAAAAATGTCTTTTTGAAATTTATGGAAGTCAGCAGAGACGGAAGAGGATTTACTTCACTTGTGTTTGGAATGGGACAGCTATCGGATGAAGGAGTTGTGAAAAAAATCGCGGAACAGATCAGCGCCATTGCATTTCAGGCACCCCATGCATTGCACATGGATAAAGAATTTGCCCTTCTACAGGAGGCGGCACTTCAGGCATTTCGTCAGGAATACCCGAACCGGGAACATTTTCTGAAAAAATAAGCATGTTAAATATATTAACATATAAAATCATATAGGAAAGGCAGGAACTATATTTTGAAAAAGTGGAATGAAGTATATCAGATGGTAAAAAATGGAGATTTGGACGCGTCACTTCTGAAGACCGGGTGTGAGAATCTGAAGGCAGCAAGAGAAAGAGCCGCATATGTGATGGAAGGATTTAAGGAGAGCTTTGGAGCAACAGAAGATACGATGGTCGCACTTTGTTCTGCGCCTGGGCGTACAGAAATCTGTGGGAATCATACCGATCATCAGCATGGACGAGTGCTGGCGGCAGCAGTGAATCTGGATTTTCTGGCATGTGTCGCATTAAACGGAACGAGTGTTGTGCATTTTCAGTCAGAAGGCTGGCCAATGACAAGTGTTGATCTTGCTGATCTGGAAGTGAAGGAAGAAGAAAAAGAAACAACTGCTTCTCTGATAAGAGGCGTGCTGGCCAAGCTTCATAAAGCAGGATATCCGGTAGCAGGCTTTGATATGTATGTGACATCAACGGTATTGCCTGGATCTGGACTGTCTTCCTCCGCAGCGTGTGAGGTGCTGATTGGAACAACGGGAAATCATCTGTTTTGTCAGGACAAGTTTGATGCAGTAGAAATCGCAAAAATTGGTCAGGCAGCAGAAAATGAATATTTTGGGAAACCATGTGGCTTGATGGATCAGACTGCTTCTTCCGTGGGAGATGCAGTAGCCATTGATTTTAAAGATCCGGCAAACCCGATAGTAAGATCCATCAATGCGGATCTTACAGGACTGGGACTTGCACTTTGTATCATCGACTGTGGTGCGGATCATGCAGCACTTACCAATGAATATGCGTCTATTCCGGAAGAAATGAGCAAAGTGGCAGCGCATTTTGGTAAAAAAGTACTTCGCGAAGTCAAAGAAGAAGATCTGCTGGCAGATCTGGCACAGGTCAGAAAAGAAGCAGGAGACAGGGCAGTTCTTAGGGCTTTGCATTTCTATGCAGATGACAGAAGAGCAGCAGAGGAAGCAGATGCACTGGAGCGGAAAGATAAAGAGGCGTTTTTAAATCTTGTAAAAGAGTCCGGACGTTCTTCATGGGAACTTCTTCAGAATATTACACCGGCAGCAGCCATCACACATCAGGACATGGCAGTTGCATTGGCCGTGGCTGAGAAAGCGCTGAATGGAAAGGGCGCATGCCGCGTACATGGAGGTGGATTTGCCGGAACAATCCAGGCATTTGTTCCAGTGGAAGATGTGTGTGAATTTAAGAAAACGATGGAAACTATGTTAAGTGAAGGATGCTGTCATGTATTGAGTATCCGTCCGGCGGGTGGACTTATCCTTTAAAGAGTGAGGGGGAAATGAGATGAATCGAAATGAAGCAATTACTGCGTTAGTGAATTATGCATTGGAGAAAGAGCTAATCGAGCAGGAAGAAAAAGTATGGGCAGTAAACCGGATCTTGGAGGTTATGCAGGCAGATTCTTTCTCATGGGAAGAGTCAGCAAAGGGAAAAGAAGCTGGTCTGACAGAGATACTGGACACATTGATCGATGATGCATATGAGCGTGGCGTACTGGAAGAAAATTCAGTCGTATACCGCGATCTTTTTGATACAAAACTCATGGGCAGCCTGACACCGCGACCGGTACAGGTGATGAAGAAGTTTCAACAACTTCAGGAAGAATCTTCCCAGAGGGCAACGGACTGGTATTATCAGTTCAGTCAGGACACGAATTATATCCGAAAGGACAGAGTTGCGAAAGATATCCGTTGGAAGACCGAGACAGAATATGGTGAGATTGACATTTCCATCAACCAGTCAAAACCGGAAAAAGATCCAAAAGCAATCGCAGCAGCAAGAAACCAACCAGCTTCCGATTATCCACGCTGCATGCTTTGCGAGGAGAATGTGGGATATGCCGGACGACTCAATTATCCGGCAAGACAGAATCACCGTATTGTACCAGTGATAATCAACAATACTGACTGGTATTTGCAGTATTCTCCATATGTATATTACAATGAACACTGCATCTGTTTTAATAAAGTGCATACACCGATGAAAATTGATAAAGCCTGCTTTGCGAAGTTATTAGATTTTGTAAGACAGTTCCCGCATTATTTTGTTGGTTCCAATGCAGATCTTCCGATTGTTGGAGGGTCCATTCTGGCGCACGATCATTTCCAGGGCGGACATTATACATTTGCAATGGAACGCGCACCGATTGAGACGGAGATTTCTTTTGAAGGATACGAAGATGTAAAAGCAGGAATTGTAAAATGGCCAATGTCTGTTATTCGTTTAAATGCAAAAGAACCGGAAAGATTAATTGATCTTGCGGATAAAATTCTTGGAAGCTGGCGTGGGTATACAGATGAAGCAGCTATGATTCTTGCAGAGACAGATGGAGAACCTCACAATACAATTACCCCAATTGCCCGTCGCAGAGGAGAAGATTTTGAATTAGATCTGGTGCTTCGAAATAATCTGACAACGCCGGATCATCCACTTGGAATTTATCATCCACATGAAGAGTTCCATCATATTAAGAAGGAAAATATCGGCCTGATTGAAGTTATGGGATTGGCAATTCTTCCGGGACGTCTGAAAAAAGAGCTGGAGGCAGTGGAAGAAAAACTCCTTTCCGGTGAGGATATGACAGAAGATCCACTGACCAAGTCTCATGCAAAGTGGGCGGCAGACATTGCAGCGAACTACGAAATTACAGCAGAAAATGTAAAAGAAATCGTTCAGAAAGAGACTGGAATTGTCTTTTCAAAAGTTCTGGAACAGGCCGGAGTTTACAAACGGACACCAGAAGGAAAAGAAGCATTTTTAAGATTTATAAATCAAGTATAAAGTGACAAGAGATCCAAACTTAAAGCATACGGTTTAATTCTAAAATTTTAGAAAATTATTTGCCAAAAGCGTGTACATAACACTGCCTTTGTGTTATACTGCTTTACGTTTCTATAAGAAGTAGTATTAGAAACTATGTGTTAGAAAAATTCATTGTGCAAACCCGATATTTTCGGCTTTTGTAAAGAAAATCAGAACAATATAGAATCGTAATTTCAGGAGATGAGAGGTAGTAGTTATGCAAAAGAAAGTTCAGATCGTCAGTGACGGATCACTGGATCTTCCACAGGAAATCACAGATGCACATGATATAGAAGTCGTACCATTTTATGTATCATTTAACGGTGAGACTTATCAGAAAGAAATAGAAGAGATTGGAATTCGGGAATTTTATCAGGAAATGGTAGACCACCCGGATGTATTTCCAAAATCATCTATGCCGTCAGTAGATGATTTTTATCAGACATTTGTAAAAAGTGCAAAGGAAAATATTCCGGTGATCTGCATCTGTATTACGACAAAATTCAGTGGCTCCCTGCAATCTGCAACGGTTGCAAAAGAGATGGTAAAGGACGAATATCCAGAAGCCAGGATCACAGTTATTGATTCCACGGTCAATACCGTTCTTCAGGGACTTTTTGTACTGGAGGCATGCAGAATGCGTGACATGGGATTGGATTATGAGGAAATCATTGAAAGAATCCTTCCTATCCGTGAGACCGGCCGGATCTTCTTTACAATCGGAAGCATTGATTATTTAAGGCATGGCGGACGAATCGGAAAACTTGCGGGGATAGCAGCAGGTGCACTGGGGATAAAACCGATGATCACATTGAAAGAAGGGGAAATCTTCAGTTCCGGACTTGCAAGAAACCGCATCAAATCTATGAAAAAGGTTGTGGAGATGACAAAAGATTATCTGGATGAAATCAACGCAAAACCAGGCGAGTACAGCTTCTGCATCGGCTATGGATATGATTATGAAGAAGCAGTCAAATTCCGGGAGATGTTAAAAGATCTCGTAAAAGAACGTCTCGGAATCGAAGAGATTGAAATCCACCAGATTGGTGCAACAATCGGGGTACACACAGGACCATATCCAATAGGGGTTGGAATTATAAAAAAAGCAGAGTAGGCAGGGAAAATTTCATAATTCGTTATCACAAGATAGCTGTCCTGAAAATATTTACGATACAGGGCAGCTATTTTTTTCATATTTTTCGGGATATTTTTTATCTATATGCGTCTAATCTATGTAAGAAAAAATAAATCGGCCGATATAAAGGTGGTGTTAAAGTGACAAAAGAGCAATTGGGAGTACTGATTCTCGACTGCGAGAGGCAGTTATATTCTACAGCCAAGACAATCTTATACAGTGATCAGGACTGTGCTGATGCCATTCAAGATACGATTGTAAAGGCATTTTCCAAGATTCAAACATTGAAAAATGACAAATATGCCAGAACATGGCTGATTCGGATCCTGATCAATGAATGTTATACCATTTTGCGAAAATCCAGTAAACTAACTTCGTTGGATGTGATGGATGAGAAGACGAAGACAGAAAAAATAATGATGACAAAGGAAAAGGCTGATTACAGTGAATTGTACCAGGCAATCAATGCATTAAAAGAAGAATTGCGACTTCCGGTAATTCTGTATTATATCGAAGATTTTAATATCCGGGAAATCGCACAGATACTGGATATCACGGAAGGCGCAGTACAGAAACGACTTGCCAGGGCAAGGGGAAAACTTAGAATGAATTTGCAGGAAAGTGAGGCGGCGATATGAGGTTTGAAGATATGAAAAACAATATTCCAGAGACTCCGGATTTTATCCATGAAATGATACAAAATGAAGTAGACAGACAGCTTCAGGGAACTACAATTATACAGATTCCGAAGAAAAGGAAGAAATGGAACGGTGCAAGAGTGGCAGCGGCAGCAATGGTCTGCGTGCTGGCAACTTCCACAGCAGCTTATGCGGGTGTGAAAATGTACCGCATGTATGTGGAAAAACAGGGCGATTACAGTGTGAAGACGAGGATAACATCAGAAAATAAATTAGCAGATCTTCCGGTGCAGATTCACGATATTGATTTCAAGACCGGATATATTCCGGATGGCATGAAATGGGTAGACGAGTCACATCTGGAATATCCGCAAAGCAAACGTATGGGTGGATTTAGTTTTGCGTCCGTACTTTTGGACAATGATGATCTGAATCAGGCACTGGAAAATAAAAATGTTGTCGAGTCCGAGGAGAGAACATTTGGCAAATACGAAGGTGTATATCTGAAATATAACAATTTAAAGACTGAAAAAGGTGCATTTGACCAAAGAATCTATCTCTTATGCCCGGATAAATACCGTGTGATCACAATCTATATCGGAGATGATGTATCGAAAGATGATGCTGTGAAAGTAGCAGAAAATCTTGAGATTACAGAAAATGACAAGATGATGGAAACAGCGAAGATGTATACCTGGAGCGATGAGGTCAACCCGAACGTTGAGACCGGAGATGAAATGGTAACGTCTGTGTCTGAGGATAAATTAAAGGTGTACAAGATTGGCGAAGATTTTACATTATCTGTATCAGGAGAAGATAAAGACAGAAACAATATCGTAAATGATAAAATTTCTGCCCACGTAGATTCGGTTCAGACAGCGGATGATCTGAAGTTGCTTAACGGTGCAGACTTACCGGAAGAATGGGAAAATGTAATCGATTCCAACGGAAAACTTGTAAAGAATAAAGTTTCTTATATCAAATCCGGTGATGGTGTCAATACAGTAGATCAGGTCGTAAAGACAGAAAATGTAAATCAGAAACTTGTTTATGCAACAGTCACGTATACAAATAATTCAGATCAGGAAATTAAACACATGTTGTATATCGGAAATCTGGCATTGATTCGTCATGAAAATGGTGAATACCATATTTATAATGCAATGGAACAGTCCGGTAACGGATATGACCGTGTGAGTTGGGACGGCGTGGCGCATACTGCAGAAATGACCTACAGTAGTGTGCGAGAAGATTATGGGAATGGTGGTAATTATATTTCGTCTCTGAAACCGGGCGAGAGTATTCAAGTCAACATGGCATGGATCGTCAATGAAGATAATCTGGCGGATATGTACCTGAATCTGGACGGTGAAGGCGGTGCCTATGATTTTAACGAAGGTATGCTGGAAGCAGGAATTGTGGATATCAGAAAGTAGAAAAAAGCCGACACTTTGCGAAGAATGCAAAGTGTCGGCTTTTTTCTACTTTCTGAAGATTCATAACTTATATAAGTCAGTATGCATATAATAGAATCAGGCAATGTTGATAAAAAATATCTATGATGCCGGCAAAGCGTGTCTTACTTTAAATTGCTATAGTCAACATCTATAACTGGATATTGATTATAGGTTTGAGTAAAAACCAACATTTCATATAAAACCTATTGACTAGCTAGGAAAAGAGTGATAACATTGCTTTCATGAAATCGAAAGGAGCAAGAGATTAAAAATCGTGAGAGAGGGGTAAGGCAATGAACTGGGAATTTATTATCAAATATTTGCCAATGTATGAACGAGCCGCCTTGCTGACTGTAAAACTTGGATTAGCCGGAGTTATCTGTGCAATTATCGTCGGACTGATCTGTGCGATCATCCAGTATGAAAAAGTACCGGTCGCAAGACAAATTGTAGCGGTCTATATCGAACTCAGTCGAAATACACCACTGCTTGTACAATTATTTTTTATATATTATGGACTTCCAAAGATTGGAATCCAGACAGATCCGCAGACATGTGGAATCGCAGGATTGACATTTCTTGGAGGAAGCTATATGGCAGAAGCGTTTCGAAGCGGACTGGAGACAGTCGCAGCAATTCAGACAGAAAGCGCATTGAGCCTCGGCATGAACCGTCTGCAGGTTATGCGGTACGTGGTACTGCCACAGGCATTTTCAATAAGTGTACCGGCCTTTATGGCAAATGTAATCTTTCTTTTGAAAGAAACGAGTGTCTTTAGTGCAGTCAGTCTTATGGACCTTATGTTTACCGCAAAAGACTTAATCGGACTTTATTACAAGACAACAGAAAGCCTGTTTTTACTGGTAGTCTTTTATCTGTTGATCTTACTTCCAATTTCGATATTGGGAAGTCTCTTGGAAAGGAGGCTGCGTTATGCCGGATTTGGGGATTAGTGTTTTATTAAAAGGACAGAACTTCATGCGAATGCTGGCAGGACTTGGAGTGGCACTGAAGATTAGCCTGATTTCCGTAGTCATAAGCATTCCACTTGGAATCGTACTGGGAGTTTTGATGACCTGGAAAAATCCAATTACCAAAGCGATTCTTCGCATTTACCTGGAAATTGTACGAATCATGCCACAAATGGTACTGTTATTTCTCGTATTTTTCGGGACAACGCGAGCGTTTGGCTGGGACTTATCAGGAGAAAATGCATCAATTATAGTATTTACATTCTGGGGAGCAGCTGAAATGAGTGACCTGGTAAGAGGGGCGCTTATCAGTATCCCGAAACATCAATATGAAAGCAGCGAGGCATTAGGATTGAGCAAAGTGCAGACTTATTGGTACATTATCATTCCGCAGACACTTCGCAGACTCATTCCGCTATCCATCAATCTGATCACACGAATGATCAAAACTACAAGCCTGATCCTGATGATCGGTGTGGTGGAAGTGCTGAAAGTCTCACAGCAGATCATCGAAGCAAATCGAATGAGCAGTCCAAATGCAGCATTTGGCATTTATCTTGTAGTATTTTTATTATACTTTTTCGCATGCTGGCCAATCAGTATGCTTGCAAAATATCTGGAAAGAAGATGGAGGTGATAGATCGTGGCAGAGACATTACTTACAGTAGAACATCTGATAAAAAAATATGGAGATCAAGTCATCTTAGATGATGTAAGTCTTGATGTAAAGAAAGGCGAAGTCATTGTGGTAGTTGGTCCAAGCGGTTGTGGAAAGAGTACGTTACTTCGATGTATCAATGCCCTGGAGCCGATTCAGGGCGATGTGGTCAAACTGGGAAGTGAGGTCATCGACCCGAAAAGCAAATCTCTGACCCGCCTCAGACAGAAGATTGGAATGGTGTTTCAAAGCTATGATCTGTTTCCACATCTGACTGTATTAGATAACATTTTACTGGCACCTACGAAAGTTCAGAAACGCTCAAAAGATGAAGTGAAAGAAGAAGCCATGAAGCTTCTTAGAAGAGTTGGACTGGAAGAAAAAGCCAGAAGTTATCCAAGAGAGCTTTCTGGAGGACAGAAGCAGCGAGTTGCGATTGTCCGAGCATTGTGCATGCACCCGGAAATCTTACTTTTCGATGAAGTAACAGCAGCACTTGACCCGGAAATGGTCCGTGAAGTACTGGACGTAATCTTAGACCTGGCAGCGCAAGGCAGAACGATGATAATTGTTACCCATGAAATGCAGTTCGCCAGAGCTGTCGCAGACCGGATCATATTTCTGGAAGGCGGAAAAATACAAGAAGATGAAACACCAGATGAGTTTTTCGAACACCCGAAGACAGATCGAGCGAAGAAATTCTTGAATACATTTACATTTGAGGCTGTAAAGAGAGATATTTGAATCAATCTGTAACAGGAAATTTTTAGAAAAAGCAAGACTCATAAGAGTTTTGATATAAGAAATGAGACAAGGAGAGTTTGTATTATGAAAAATGGAAAACTGAAAAAATTAATTACACTGGCAACCGTAGTCGCAAGTACATTTGCACTTGTAGCATGCGGAAGCTCAAGCTCCGATGATTCTAAAGGAAGCGATTCCTCAGCAAAAAAAGATTCCGGAACTGTTTATCGTACATTAGATGAAATCAAAAAAGACGGAACAATCAATATCGGAGTATTTTCCGATAAGAATCCATTTGGATATGTTGATGAAAACGGTGAATATCAGGGATATGATGTATACTTCGCGAACAGAATCGGTGAAGATCTCGGTGTAAAAGTCAACTTTGTATCTACAGAAGCTGCAAACCGTATCGAGTATCTGCAGACAGGAAAAGTTGATCTGATCCTTGCAAACTTCACAGTCACAGACGAGCGTGCAGAAGAAGTAGACTTCGCACTTCCATACATGAACGTAGCACTTGGAGTTGTATCTCCAGACAGCAACGTTATCAAGAGCCTGGACAACTGGAACAGTAAAGACCAGATGATCGTCATCTCCGGAACAACAGCAGAGACTTACCTGACAGAGAATTATCCGGATATTCCACTTCAGAAATATGATTCCTACGCAACAGCAAAGAACGCTTTGGAAAATGGAAATGGTGTAGCATGGGCAAACGACAACACAGAGGTTATTGCATTTGCACTTCAGAACAAAGGTTACACAGTTGGAATCTCTGAACTTGGAAATAAAGACACCATTGCACCAGCAGTATCCAAAGGAAACGATACATTGCTTGATTGGGTAAATGAGAAAATCAAATTACTTGGTGATGAACAGTTCTTCCACAAAGATTACGAAGAGACACTTGTAGACACTTACGGAAAAGACTACGAAGAGGATCTGGTTGTAGAAGGTGGAGCAGTGAAATAGATTCAAGGTAGTCTCACTGGATTAAAAGAGAATAATAAAAGTAAGAAGAAATGAGCTGGCCGAAAGGTCAGCTTGTTTTTGTGTATGGGGGAAATAAAAAAGAAACGAGCAACCTTTTCCAGTCATAAGACCTTACTCAGTAACAAAACCCATTTCTAATGACAATACTAATATAAATATAAAAATATGTCAAGATATATTTGCGATATGGTAAAATAAAAAAAGAAACGAGCACCACGTTTGAGCTAGAGCTGTGCGGTAACAAACCCATTTCTTATATTTATATTAATAGAAAAAGAAGAATAAGTCAAGATATAAATTGTAAGGAATAGAAGACTAGCAAAATTGGTTTAAAAATCCGAAACTTAAAAAAATGAAAATAAAGTGGAGCTATGAATTTTATACCCCACCTGTTTTGGTAGAATATTGTAAATGATAGGTAAAAGAGAGAAGTTGAGTAAAATACCATATGTTGTAAGATTCAGAAGGGAGAATGTTATATGAATTATCTGGTTATTGATTTAGAAATGTGCAAGGTGCCGAGAGATTATCGTAGTAAAAGATACAAATATGCGAATGAAACGATACAAATTGGTGCGGTGCTTCTGGACGAGGAGTTCAAGAGAATTGGAACACTCAGTCAGTTCGTACACCCAGAACATGGTGTGATAGATTATTTTATTGAAAATCTGACAGGTATCAAGAACGGCCAGGTGAAGCATGCGCCGAGACTTCAGGAAGCGTTATTACATATGCTCAACTGGATCGGTGACAGAGAGTATAAAGTCTATGCCTGGAGTGGAAGTGACCGTGCCCAGATTCTTCATGAGATAAAAGCAAAAAATATTGTAGATGAAAAGATTGCGTCCTTTATGGAAGAATCCAGATGGGTAGACTATCAGGATATATTTATGAAGAGATATGAGATGTCCAGAAAAATGAGTCTGGAAGAAGCATTGGGACGGGCTGACATAGATCCGGAGGGAAGATTCCACGATGGGCTAAACGATGCGGTCAATACAGGTCTGCTGATTGAAAAGTTAGAATTAAATCCAAATTATCAACTGGTAAGTTATGAGATGCCAGAGAAACCTTCCGAGCACCTTAGCAGTTCACTTGGAGAACTATTTGCCGGTATGGAGCTTAAGTTGGCGTAAGGATTAAATCGACAAAATACATAGCTGTACCATATTCTCCCCACCTGTGATACAATGAAACTATCATCAGGTGAGGAGGAAGACTGCGATGCCAAAAGGAAAGAATCAGAAGTTCAAATTATATCGACTTGCACAGATTATGTTAGAAAATACAGATGAAGAGCACTATATCACAATGCCGGAAATTAAAGAAAAGCTGGAAGAATACGAAGTCACTGCGGACCGGAAAAGTATTTATAATGATCTGAAAGATCTGGAAAAGCTAGGGATAGAAGTTGAAGGTGAACCGGTAGGAAACCGTTATCATTATCATGTAGTTGAGCGCCCGTTTGAACTTCCTGAGTTAAAGCTCCTGGTAGATGCAATTCAGTCTTCGAAATTCATCACCCAAAAGAAGACAAATACACTGATTAAAAAACTGGAGAAACTGGTCAGCAAATATGACGCACAGAAATTGCAGCGACAAGTCTATGTGTCCGGCAGAATCAAGGCCATGAACGAAAGCATTTATTATACAGTTGATGCAATTCATAATGCGATATCAGAGAACCGGAAAATCAAGTTCCAGTATTATCAGTGGAATGTGAAAAAAGAAATGGAACTTCGGCATGACGGCGCATGGTATCATATCAGCCCATGGGGACTTTCCTGGGACGATGAAAATTATTATCTCGTCGGATATGACTCAGAAGCAGAACTAATCAAGCATTACCGTGTAGATAAGATGCTTCATATCCGCATGTCTACAGAAGCACGCGAAGGAAAAGAACATTTTAAGCAACTAGACATGGCAGATTATGCAAAGAAAAGCTTCGGAATGTTCGGTGGAAAAGAAAAGACCGTAAAACTTCTGGTGGATAACCGCCTGGCCGGAGTTATCATTGATCGATTTGGAAAAGACATTATGCTCATACCAGCAGACGAAAGTCATTTCACCGTAAATGTAGATGTACACGTTAGCAAGCAGTTCCTTGGATGGGTATTCTCATTGGGCGAACAGGTGAAAATACTTTCACCTGAGGAAGTTGTAGAACAGATGCAAGGAGAAGTGAAAAGACTGGTAGAGCAGTATGGGGAATAGAAAGGAAAATTATTATGATGACAATGGATATACGACCGAACATAGTAATCATAGATTGTTTGAAGAATGGAAGCATTATGATGAGTAGGTGAAAAATAAAGAAATTTTGAAAAAACAGTTTATCGTACAGATGTGTGCGGATAAGCTGTTTTTCGCTATAAATAGAACGGAAAATATATAATTAAAAGATTACGTGTGGTATACTCAAATTATATAAAGTGGTATATGGATACGGTTAAATACTAGATAAAAAGAATACTGATAACGGATAGAAAAGTATTTGGGATACAAAGGAGATAGTGTATGTGGTCATTTAGAAAAATAACATCTATAGAAGAACCAATTTTCAATAACACGCTTGAAAAATTTTATAAGCTTGGAATTGAAGGATTAGTTCGTGAAAATATACAAAATTCATTGGATGGGAAATTATCGGATAGTAAAATGCCAGTCGAAGTTATAATAAAAACAGGTGTAGTAAAGGACTCGGATATTCCCGGAATTGAAGAAGTGAGAGAACATATAGCTTCACTAAAAGGAGAAAATGCATACACGATTGAAACAATTGATCTCATGAAAAAGGAAATGAGCAAACATGAAGTCCCATACATTTCATTTGAAGACTGTAATACAAAAGGTTTAGTTGGTGCAGAACATGGAGAAAATGTTCAGAAAGGTGATACTTGGGGTGTTTATGCATATAAAAGGGGTGTACATTTTATTGAAGAGGATAATGAAACAGAAAATATGCGTGGTGGATCGCATGGAGTTGGAAAAATAGCTTGTAATGCGGCTTCCGATATTTATATGATGTTTTTTGCCAATTGTGATGAAACAGGAAAACAGCACATCGGAGGAACTATACAGCTTATAGAACATACACTGAATGATACGAATTATAGAGCTTCGGGATGTTTTACAAGAGAAAAGGATGAAGTTTATTATCCGTATGAGAATAATTTTGGTTCAATCTTTGAAAAGAAGACAAGAGGGTTAAAAATTATTATTCCATATCTTAGAAAGCAATATCGTGGTGAAGAAAAAGTGATTCGCGCAGTATGTGATAATTTTTTTGTTGCAATTTTGGAAAAGAAATTAGTTGTTCAGATTAATGGAAAATATATAAATGAGGAATCAATATTTAATATTGTAAATGATGTTACATATTATCCAGAGCAAAATCCAACAGAAATAAAGCAAAATTTTACACCGCTTTATATAGATAGTTATATAAACAATGAACCTTTTAATGTGGAAATCGAAGATTTAAAAAGAAAATATAATTTTAAAATGTTCTTGCAGTATTCGGAGAATATAAAGAAAGCACGAGTAGCAATTGTTCGGGGAATTGGAATGAAAATAGAAGATAAAAAAGTAAAAAGATTTGTAAATTCTCCATTCAATGCAGTATTGATTCCAACGAATCCAGAAGAAGATTATTTCTTAAAATCATTAGAAAATGAATCACATACAAATTTGACCTGTGATCATATCAAGGATCCACAAATTCAAAAAAATGCAAAAAGATTTTTAAATAATATTGATAAGGAAATAGGTACAATCTTTAATAATATTCTGAAAGCGGAAAATCCATCGGATGGTAAAATTGATACATCTGAAGTTATATATTCAACAGAAAGAAGTTTTAGAAAAGATCTCTCTAAAGAAACATCAACAGTACAATTAACCAAAGGAAATAAAGCTGGAGGGAAGAACCTTGTAAAATTGAAAACAAACAGCAAGAAAAATAAAAAGAATAAAGAAGAAAAGGAGAAGAAGAAAAAAATAAGGGAGATTATTCGTAGAGTGCGAAAAAAAGACGGAGAAGATACCGAAAAAGAAAGAGTAAGATATCCAATGCATCCAGAGGATGTTAAGAGGATTGTTTTAAACAACAGAGAATGTTTACTATTTAATTTTAATAATATAACACAGTATAAAAACGAAAAAATTTGTGATATTTCCATGGGAGTAATAGATGGAACAGGAAAAACATATGAAACAGAATTTGATATAACTAAGAATTATTCTGAAATAGTGGATAAGGGAAATGACAAAAAATGCCAAGTTGATAAAAACATTATAAAAGATGTTTCTATTACAGATGGACAAGTAAATTTAGAAATGAGGACAACTGGCGAATTTAATGATTCTCTTAAGTTTATTTATTATGTGGAGGTATAGCAAATGATTTATACGAAAAAGGCAAATTTCCCATATCCTGTGTTAATGAATTTTACAGATGACTATAATGAACCAGAATTTGAGTTGGATGTAAATATATTTGACAATACAGATGACTATAAGATAAAGATAGACTGGAAGATAAGTTCTTCGTTCATTAGAAATCTGTTACAGTTAGGAAAAGCAGATTTGATATTTATAGTAAAGTCAAGAGATAATCAATTTTATAGATTGAAAAATCTGAGATGTGCATCAATTGATATTCCCAAAACAAAATTATCTATAAACACACGTACAGTTATGCAACTTATGATACAGGCAAAGGAAGATATTGATTTTAAAAATAATGTGGATTTAAATGAATTTTATGATGAATTAAAGTCAGAAATCTATGTGAAAAAGGGAAATGTTTTAGGATTTTCCAATACAGTAATATTTGATGGAAGTCAGAAAAAGCCATTCGATTTGTTTGAAAAAAAAATTGATAAAGATATTGAGAGTGACATAGAAATTCGATTAAGTGAAGAGACCATAATTATTGTCTACAAAAAGGAGGATTATCAATTTGTAGGAATGCAGAATAGCAAAGAGTTGAATTATCCGTATATTTATATGGGGCTCCAGAAAGCTTTGATCGGCTTTATAAATCATGCTGAAAATGAAAATTTTGATGAAGGAATTCAGATTGATGAAATGGAACCACCGGAAAATGCTTTGGAAAACAAATTATATAGGTTGATGACAGCAAAGAATATTACAGAACTTTCAATGGATAATTTGGATGAGGTTATATATAAAATATCTGACCACTTATTAATGAAGTATTGTGATGTTGTTAGGGGGATTTGTGATGCGGGTTAATTTACTGAATGAGGGATATAAAGACAATAAAGAATTTTATCAAGCGTTTTTGGATGATTCTCTTTGGCAGAGCAGTTATGTATCAGAAGATTATATAAATATTCCAGAAGAAATTCCGGATTTTAGAATATATTTCGCTAATAAAGATGAGGAAGTAAGAGAAACCGAGTTTATAGACACAATTAAGATATGTGCGGAATATGTAATTAAATTGGACAGAGATATTGCTATGGATGAATGCTTTTGGCATTCATATCTTTGCTTATATAAGAGACAGTATTTATTAGATACGTATCCACAATTAAAAGAAGGATATGATCAATTTAAAAGAATTATTATAAAAAAATTTGACTGGGAAAATTACATATATAAAGCGATCTTAATTGCGCAGTATGTTGATGAAAATATTGAACCCAAACAATATGAAAAATATTATCGGCTAATTTTACAAAATATGGATATGTTCAATTACATAATTAAATATGAAATCTTCCGAAATGGAAGTTTTTTAATTAAAATTATGGATATTATTGATGAGACAGGATTGAGCAAAGTCTTAAAGTCTAAGATAAAAAATCGACCAGATTTGGGACAAGATGAAAGGTATGGAAGAAGAGTTATTTTTGAGTTAAACAAAGCATATCCGATAGTCATGAGTCCGATGTTGGATGAACAGCAACTGAAAGAATATTTCTTGAAGTATTTAGGCTATTATTATGATGGAGGAAACAACGAGAATATAGAAGTGGTAGAGGAAGAAATATAAATAAATTTCGAATGATATTTGGTTTCAATTAATAGAAAAACGTGGTTGTAGTTTGTGATAACAAATCGTGTAGTTTTGTCAAACATATGTTATATTGACATTAAATAATTTCTTAGTACCTGATTTGGTGTTTTCCCTCCAAGAGGCCTCAGAGGAAAATGGTTATAATCTCTACGATTGTAAATCTTTAGCTGTCGGGAGAAATCATCGAAGGAATTCCATCAACATTTAATATCTTATTATAAATATTTGCACACTATCTGTAAATAGAAAAGAACTGGGAGCTTTAGGAGTTTTAGGAGAGAAACATGCGAGTATTCATTGATGCTGATGCCTGCCCGGTGGTCAGCATAGTTGAGAACATATCAAAAAAATACAACATTCCAGTGACTTTATTATGTGACACAAATCATGTTCTGACATCTGAGTACAGTGAAGTGATTGTTGTGGGTGCCGGAGCGGATGCCGTTGATTATAAGTTGATCAGCATTTGTCATAGGGGAGATATTGTGGTTTCACAGGATTATGGAGTGGCAGCGATGGCGTTGGGAAAGGGTGCATTTGCCATTCATCAGTCTGGCAAATGGTACACCAATGACAATATTGATCAGATGCTTATGGAGCGGCATTTGAATAAGAAGGCGAGAAGAAGTTCTCATAAAAATCATATAAAAGGGCCGAAGAAACGTACTGAGGAAGATGATGAGCGGTTTACGCAGTCATTTGAGAAAATGATAAAGATGGCAGTAGAATCAGAAATGTGATGAAAATGAAGAAGATAAATGTGACAGAGACAATCGTAGCAGATATAAAATTACATATCGTACAGAATGGATCGGGAGGTCCGGTTTTTTTCTGGGGCATGTATCCACATCAGGGAGGAGAAGTAGAACATTTCTGGGAAGCTTTGATGGAGCTTGTGCCAGAACAGAACTTTTTGCTAGTAGCATTTCAGGTGGAAGACTGGAACCGGGATTTTTCACCTTGGGAAGCTCTGGCGGTATTTGGAACGGAAGCATTTGCCGGACAAGGCGCGAGGACATTGAAGTGGTTGCTCGAGGAAGGAGTTCCATATATCGACCGGACATATCATGTGAAAGAACAGGAACATTGGCTGGCAGGATATTCCTTAGCAGGATTATTTGCCTTGTGGTCGGCGTATGAATGTGATATATTTTCTGGAATCGCGTGTTGTTCAGGTTCTCTGTGGTTCAAGGATTGGGACATTTACATGAGAGAACATACATTGAAGCGCAAATGCAGCGTATACTTGAGCCTTGGAGGAAAGGAAGAAAAGACGAAGAATGCGGTAATGGCAACTGTGGGAGACCGCACCAGGGAACAAGAAAAATTGTTGCTGGAAGATCCATTTGCCGAGCGGGTAGTATTAGAATGGAATCCCGGAGGACATTTTGCGGATTCTGGGAAGCGTCTGGCAAAAGGAATCAAGTGGCTGATGGAAAAAAGATACTAAATTAGACATGGAACGTTTAGGAATTGTCCCCCAAAAAAACCAGCAAAGGTGATCGATTTCAAGGCATATGTACATAGAAAATAATTTTAGTATGAGGCTATGAAGTAACAGGAGAAAATGATGAGTGAATATATTACAACATACACAGGGCAACATTTTGAACCAACAAATCCGGATCCGGAGTTGATTCGGATTGAGGATATTGCACATGCACTTTCAATGATTTGCCGTGGAAATGGACATGTAAAGACATTTTGGTCGGTGGGACAGCATTGTATTTGCTGTGCCAGGGAGGCAGCAGCCCGTGGTCTGTCAAATCGAATGGTACTTGCATGCTTGCTTCATGATGCCAGTGAATGCTATATGTCCGATGTTCCGACTCCATTTAAGAATGAACTACCGGAATATCAGGAACAGGAAGAACATTTACTGAGTATGGTATATGAAAAATTTCTTGACTCAGATTTGACGGAGGAAGAGCAGAAAGAACTCAAAGAAATAGATCATGCAATGCTATGGTATGACTTGGAACATTTACTTGGAGAAATACAATACGGAGAAATTCCAGAGTTACATATTGACTTAGATTATACGGTTCGTCCATTTGAAGAAGTTGAAGAAGAATATCTGTCACTTTTCGAAAAATATTCTGGAACATTTTGCATATGAGATTGGAAATGAAAGAGTATCTGAAATGCTTTCGAATGCATTGAGAAAAAGACATCCTTACAGAGTCTTTAAAGATAAGATAAATGAATTGGGAATCAGTCAGCTTTATTATGATTACAGAAGCCAGGCGTATCTTGATAAGGCAGAAGAGTGGTGTAGGGAGAATTCAGTAGCATATAGAAGAAAATAGCATGGGAAAGGAATTGCAGACAAAATGCTAAACATATTAGAAGTCAATGATTTTTCTGCACCGGAGCTTGATATTTATGCGAGACGTACCGAGGCGCAGCTTATAAATAAGGACAATCCGGAGGCTGGATTATTTATCGCGGAGAGTCCGAAGGTAATTGGCAGAGCGTTAGATGCGGGCTATATCCCGGTATCGGCTCTGGTCGAAAAGCATCAGATGAAAGAAAATGAAGAGACAAGGCAGATTCTGGAGAGGTTTGAAGGTACAGATGTGCCGATATTTACAGCGGAGTTTGAAGTGCTGACGAAACTGACCGGATTCAAATTGACAAGAGGAATGCTGTGCGCCCTAAAGCGTCAGCCGCTTATGGATTATCAGAATATGTGTGAGGGAAAAGACCGGATCGTCATTTTGGAAAATGTAATGAATCCGACGAATGTCGGTGCAATTTTCCGGTCGGCAGCAGCTTTGAACATGGATGCCGTTTTTCTGACTCCTGGATGCAGTGATCCACTTTACAGGAGAGCCTCAAGAGTCAGTATGGGAACGGTTTTTCAGATTCCGTGGACATTTATTCAGGACAATAATGAAATGCGTTGCCAGCGGGAGATACTTTGGCCCAGGCAGGCGATTACAGAATTTCGGGAAATGGGTTATAAGACTGCAGCGCTTGCGCTGACAGATGATTCGGTCGGAATCGACAATCCGGAACTTATGCAGGAAGAGAAGCTGGCAATTATTCTTGGAACCGAGGGAGAAGGTTTGATGGATAGGACAATTGAGATGTGTGATTACACAGTCAAGATTCCGATGTCACATGACGTTGATTCATTAAATGTAGCAGCGGCAAGTGCGGTGGCATTTTGGCAGCTGGGAAAGAAGCAAAAATAAGTAAAAACTATTACGGAGGGATTGAAAAGATGTTATTTTTATATTATCCAAAATGTTCTACTTGCCAGAAGGCAAAGAAATGGCTGGATGCCAATCACATTTCTTATGAGGAGCGTCACATTGTGGAGGAGAATCCAACTTACGAGGAGCTGAAGCAGTGGTATGAGAATGGGGATTTACCGCTAAAGAAGTTTTTTAATACAAGTGGTATGCTTTATAAAGAGCAAAAATTAAAAGACAAGCTTCCTGACATGAGCGAGGAAGAGCAGTTGAGGCTTCTGGCGACAAACGGAATGCTTGTGAAACGACCATTGATCGTGAAAGAAAATCTTGTGTTGACGGGATTTAAAGAGAAGGAATGGATGGAAAAGTTATTATAAGGTCTGGGAGAGGAGATTATAACATGGGAAAAATTATAAATATTTTACCAATGGCAAATAGAGAAGACAATCTGCAGGAAATCATGGAGGCTTTGCATGAGGTAAAAGATGCGCTTGTGGAAGTGCTGGATCAGTATGAGGAGGAGGGAGCTGAGGAGAAAGCGGATACTTTGACGGAAGCATTGGATGCACTTGAAGATGCGTATGATGTAATCAATGACGTAGTAATGGATGAAATTTAGCGGTAAGGAGGACTCGGATATGTTGATGAACTGGAACCCGGCACGTATGCCGGCAAAGGATGAGATGAAGTTACGTTTATCCACAGCCAGAAAGCAGTTGTATGATTTGCAGATGAAGATCAAGGAACATAAGATTCCGGTAATTGTGCTTTTTGAAGGCTGGGGCACATCCGGAAAGGGAAGCACGATTAGCAAGGTGATCCGGAATATTGATCCGCGCTTTTTCAAGGTCGTGACAATGTCCGAGCCGACAGATGAGGAACTAAGATATCCATTTTTATATCGATATTTTAAGGAGATTCCAGAAGCAGGGAAATTCACATTCCTGGATTCTGGCTGGTTGGAGCAGATCTGCAGAGAGCATTTAGAGGGAAAAACAGATGAAAAAGAATATGCTTCTCGTATAGAAAGTGTCCGCAATTTTGAAAGACAACTGACAGATAACGGTTATCTTGTTTTGAAGTTTTTTATGCAGATAGAGAAGAAAGAACAAAAAGAACGGGAGCAGGATCTTCTGGAAAGCAAGGATACAAAATGGCGCGTTTCCCTGTTCGATCAGTGGGAAAATACACATTATAAAAAATGCAAAAAGGCATTTTCAAAGTACATGTCAGATACAAATGCATCTTCCGCACCATGGTATATCATTGATGCAGGTGACCAGAAGTGGGCAGAGCTGCAGGTGATGGAGACGCTGGTGAGCAACATTGAAGTGGCATTGCAGAATCAGGCGCATTCGGTGCCAATCTTGCAGAATGTATTTCCGCTGGAACCAATTCCACGTCTTGCAGATATTGATTTGCAGGACAAAATACTGAATGACGAAGAATACAAAAAAGAGTTGAAACAGCTTCAGATAGAATTAGGAAAACTGCATAATAAACTTTATCGGAAAAGGATTCCGGTCATTATCACATATGAAGGCTGGGATGCAGCAGGAAAAGGCGGCAATATCAAACGAATTACCGAGGCGCTTGATCCAAGAGGTTATGAGGTACAGCCGATTGCCAGCCC
>ERZ839489.806-NODE-806-length-26373-cov-21.137282_pt1 | contig 26373 bp, 22 predicted proteins | sample MGYA00519938_ERZ839489 | MGnify/ENA primary metagenome ERZ839489 (study PRJEB31850, sample SAMEA3708846) | human gut metagenome | biome: human gut; feature: human-associated habitat; material: faeces | place: China | collected 2014 ...
ACAAGAAGGGATGGAACTCTATCATTCTTCCCGTCGATATGACAGCAGCTCAGGTGGTGGAAGCCTTCGGTGAGAATACACAATTGGCAGAATTCAGAGCCTTGGAAGACAACTGGATAGAGTTCTCTACAGTAAACGTAGCCGCTGATGGCGTAGTGCTGCATAAGAATACACCTTATATAATATATCCTACAAAGGAGCCGCTCGGCAACTATTCATACACTATCGATGGTGTTACGAAGATTCTCGACGGTCATGTATATGTAGCCAATGGCATCAACTACGATGACCAGACATCTAATCTGACACACACAGTAGATGGAGCAGGCATGACCTACACCGGTTCGTACAGCAATCCGACTGCGGTGTCAAAGAATTCTTATATGTTCAGCAAGGGCGACCTGGTTCACACAAATAAAGACCATACTGTAAAGGCTTATCGTTGCTGGCTTAAGGAGGATATGCACACGGGCAAAATGTTGATGTTCTCGCTTGATGGCAACGGCTTGGATGGTACAACCGGCATCCACGTGATTGAGGAGAACAAGCAGAATACAAACACCGGCATCTACAACCTTGGCGGTGTGCGCATGAACACCAACAATGTCGATAAGTTGCCGAAGGGTGTGTATGTTGTTAACAACAAGGTAGTGGTAAAGAAATAATATTATAACTGCATTATGAAAAAGAAGAAATACGTAGCTCCGGAGATTAGCGTTGTCGAAATGGAGACTTTACAGATAATGGCTGGAAGCATTGAAAATGACCGTGGCTGGAGTCCCGACGGTGACGAAAAGAATGGATTCAGCGTCCAGGAAGAAGAGGAGGATGGAGATTATGAATTCTAAATTCTATATAGCTAATACATTATAATTTTTGATTGTAGTTGAGCGCCTTGCAATGCAAAAGCATCTGCAAGGCGCTTTCTTTATTATTAATAATGTATAGAGAAGCGGTGGACGGGGTGGGGAAGAGTTTGGTAGTTTGCAAACGATTGTAGGTGTGTGCGAACACATTAAGGGTTGATGTAGGTCAAAAATAGGCATTTTTATGCGAAAAAAGAGTGTAAATACTTGTTTGTGTACGCAAACAATTGTAACTTTGCATCGTCAAAACAAGGGAACCGTGAGGCAACCGCTTGATTAACAACATTAGGTAAAAGGTATTGAAAGGATAATTCAATAGGAAGGTCTTAAGGGTAAAGAAGATTCAGGACGACATCAGAAGGTAAAAGATTAGGATAACTTCAATAGGAAGGTATTAGAAAAAGGTAAAAGATAGAAGGATAACAACACCGAAAGGGTATTAGGTAAAGGTAAAAGATTGAACAAGAGAGGATGACTTCTGATAAGGTATTATAAAAGGTGAAAAGTAAAGGGTAACTTTGGTAAAGGTCTTAAGTTTTGAAAGGTAAAGAAGTTTTTAGGTAAAGATTGTCAATAAAAGGTATATAGTTTGGTAGTTTTAAAGGTTAATAAGTAGAAAGGTTATGTTGATGACGGTAATGATGAGCCTATTTGCAGCGACTGCTGCAATAGGAATGTGGGGAGAAGACAACAATAAATAGTCTTTCTCGCCACTTAAAATGAGACGGGAGTCTTGTTAAATAGTCGAGAAAATAAAAAAGTTAATAAATAAAGTTTGGTCCACCGCAGCGTTCGTTGCGGTGGATTTTTGTTTTTATTATTGCCCTACTTGTTAATAGGACAGCGCAGGTGGCGCATTTCGTGTCCGCCCCACATGGCATCGTTGCAGTACTCGAAGCCTACTGAGCGGTAGAGGCGTTCGGCGTTGGGGTTGCCTTTGTCTACGAGCAGTGCTGCGGGCAGGTTGAGGCTTGCTGCGTGTTCCGAGGCACGCTGCAACAGTTGGCGAGCTATGCCACGTCGGCGATATTCGGGGTAGATTGCCAGCGAGTCGAGATAGAACTCGCCGGCTTCCGTCTCGTCGTCCATCTGCGAGTAGTCCATCTGGAGCTGTCTGAGTGCCTCCTCCTGGAAACGGCGGCGCAAGCGGTGCAGGTCGGCTCCGTTGTAACCTACGATGGCACCGGCTACCGGTGCATACTCCACGTTGCCCTCTGTGGCTTCCTCGTCGACAGCTACGAAGGCATTGCGCCAGCTGTACTGCGAGTCGTCCATGAGTACGAGGTCGAGCATCATGTGATAGAAATCGTCGAGCGTGTGCTCCTTGCCAGCCAGATACTGGCAGCACTCTTCCGTCATCGCTGTCATAATGAGCTGTGCGATGTCGGCTGCGTGCGCTGGTGTTGCGGGAATAATAGTCATAAAAGTAGTTTTCTTTTTCCTACAAATTTAAGCAAAACTCCGCAGACCAACAACTATTTTGACATATATTAAGACGTGTGAAGTATGTGGCGCGGTGTTGTGTTCTGTAAAATAAAATCCACTAAAACGTTTGTTTATATGGATTTAAATGCCTAACTTTGCAAAACTATCAAACCATTTTTGTTAAATCAGGTAGTGGCAAGAATGGTGTAATTAGCGAAAATAGTATAAAAGACAGATGAATGAGAATTCCGGCAGCAGGAACAGTGTCGGGGTTCTTGTTTTTTTGTTATTGTAATGTAAAATATTAATTAACAAACAAAAGAATCATGGCTTACATGTCACAAGAAGGCTACGACAAGCTCGTTGCCGATTTAAAGCAGCTCGAAACAGTGGAGCGCCCGAAGGCTTCTGCAGCCATTGCAGAGGCTCGCGACAAGGGCGATTTGAGCGAGAATGCTGAGTACGATGCCGCTAAGGAGGCGCAGGCTCATCTTGAGGAGAAGATTAATCGTTTGAAGGTTGCTATCTCTGAAGCAAAGATTATTGATACATCGCGTCTGAGCACAGACTGTGTTCAGATTCTCTCGAAGGTGGAGATGGTCAACCTCGCCAACAACGCCAAGATGGCATACACCATCGTGAGCGAGAGCGAGGCTAACCTGCGCGAGGGTAAGATCTCTGTCACTACACCTATCGCACAGGGTCTGCTCAACAAGAAGGTGGGCGACGAAGTGGAGATTAAGATTCCGCGTGGCACTATCCGTCTGCGCATCGAGAACATCACATTCGCATAACACCTGAGTGTGGCTTGTCCGCACATCGCAGAGAGCGTAAGAACTACGCATTTAACGGAAGAACCAAAGCGGTTCTTCCGTTAAATGCGTAGACGCTTATCGTGTAGAGCGTATTGCTTTAACGTGAAGAATTCATCATTTCTGAATCTATACATTTGTCTTTTCTGCACTTTTATTTTGTTGTTTATCCCTTAGTAGGACCATTTGATATCGGATAGTCATACCATGCAAGTATATATGGTTTGTGGACTCGCAACAATGTCCTGTATGGTTGCAAAGCGCGACAAGTCTATAATCATATTGGCAAAAGCCGTCGTATGCTTGCGCTTGTCTTTTGCGAAATCGATATCCTCGTTCTTTATGCAGCCACAATCAGAACATTTGACACGTTGGATTTTCCTCTTGACGAAAGTCTTTGAACAACCTAACGGCACGCTCACAAAGCGTCTGACCGTGAAACCATTACGAACCACATTATGGCTTCCACACTTCGGATAGCAAAGTTTGTCTAATGGAGTTGGGATCTTCAAAAATATTTTATTACTTTCGCAACGCATATCCGAAGATTCTTGCAAGGATATGCTAAAAGCTTTATACATTATGCAGGCATTCATTTATCATTGAGTTTGGTCACTACAAATTTAGATAATGCCAGCTTTATTTTTACCATAAAGAAATATATATATTTATTTCCTATCTATGCATTTAACGGAAGAACCAATTTATTTTGCAGATTTACTTATGATTTATTTTGTCTATTTAATAATATTCACTAACTTTGCATCGGAGTTTTGCGTAATTGGATGATACGATTATTGCAATGAGCACTCTACTAATTTATTAAAAGAGCGTATTGATATTATCTCCTACTGAAATCTGGACAATTTCATCCTTCGAGATAATGGCAATTCAGCTCACCTATATAGGAATGTTGTGCCCTTACTTGTAAGGGTGTAATATGATATATAGTGTGGGCTATTGCTTCATTACTGAAGGATGGCTGTCCAGAGCCAAAGTAGGGTAATGAGCAATAGTTTCCACGCTTGTTTTGTTTTATGCTGAATCGGGAGTACTATAGGCATAAAGATTACAAATGAGAAAAAATGAAAAAGAGGGCACTTATCACGGGGACTTATGCCATAGCCCTTGCGTTGTCATGTTGCAGCACGCTTAAAACGAACACTCCTGCACATTTACCTAAAGAATCGAAAGCCATTGCATTTAGCAACATTTCCGTTAACAAAAATGAGGTAGAACAAAACGACACAATGCTGCTACATATAGTAGATGTTGATAGCATTTATTTTTACATATTCTCTTCTCCACAAGACATTTGTGAGGATAGCTTAGTTAATGATTCTCTCTGCGGCTATCCATTAATGCCATTCAGAAAACGTTTAAATCCTTCAGAAATTGCAATCTTTAATTTTATAGTTAAAGAGCCTGGTATGTTCGTTTCTTCATATCCTCCTGTGAAACAGGCGTTCTTGCCGTGTATAGGATTGAAAACTTACAAGGATAAAAATATCTCAAATGTGATTTTTTCTTTTGGTTCAGAGGAAATGAGAATTGTGAACGGGGAACTGTCGAAAGAATATAAGGTGAGCAATATGGGGACGATTTCACGTTGGATATCAGCAATACACAAGCATAACTAATAACTATCATTAAAACAATACAAAAATGAAACATATCGTATTAACAATGTTACTACTTTATTTGGGCTTTTTTCAGACTATAAAAAGCCAGACTTTGCATGCTATCGTTTTTGCCAATACCGAATGTCCTGGAGAAAAACCAGGTTCGTTAGGAATCGGTCCGTCAGTGACTTGCGATTATCAAAGAATGAAAATCGAATTTGAAACTATGGCTAGCTTTCTGGGCTACAAGAAAGATTTTCAATGGTATCAAGGCTCTTCCGATCAGTTTTGCCGAAAAAAGATAGAGTTAGCATTGAGCAACCTCTCATGCGGTAAAGATGACATTGTGTTTTTTTACTATTCTGGTCACGGTGGACGCTCTCCTCAGGACAAGGAGGATGCATTTCCTTGGATGCAATTGGTTGTAGACCCATACCGCACACAGTGGAACGCTGACGACTACTATCCTTTATCTGAGGTCTTGAAGCGGCTCTATTCCAAACAACCTCGGTTGACAATCGTTCTTGGTGACTTATGCAATAGTCTGTCTAATGCAATACCTTCTAAAGACGTGCCTGCAATGAAAGGCCCGACAAAAATATCTAAAGCACCGTGTGATTTCTATCGTGACCTTTTCTTGAATGTGAAGGGTTTTATTATAGCATCGTCAAGCAAACCCGGAGAAACTTCTGCAGCCTGTACAGAGGGTGGCGCTTTTACCATTGCTTTTACAAAGGCTTTGCAAATAATGGTTAGCGAACAGATGAATGCAGACTGGGAAACACTATTAAAATACACGTGTTATCTTACACAAGAGTCAATGTCTGGTAAGCAACATCCTATTTATTCGGTAGACTTGCGTAAGGTGACAGATATTCCCGATACACCAAATCCGATTACAGCGCAACAACCATCAGATGAGCCTAACTCTGATAGTGGCATCGAAGACTATCTTACAACGCTCGGAAACAGTGTAACGCCGATAAAGGAGCGTATAGCTCTTGTCAGTCAAACCCTTAATAAATTTTTTGCAAATCCGCAGGCTAAAGTAGAAGTGGTTGGTAAGGACGGGAAAACAATTGTCTGTACAAAATACGCATCAACCTATCTGAACAATTTAAGCATTGCAAGAAACTTGGTAAAAGTGGTCGCCGTAGACCATACTTCTGCAAGTAATGGAAAGTATACATACCTTAAAGTACATGAAATGTATAAATAAAATATAGCAATATGAGATTGGTATTAATGTTATTAATGCTTGTATTCACAAATGTGATACATGCTCAAACGAATGATTTGACACAAGAGCAAATCGCAAGTTTCAAGGCCAGATTGGAGGAGACTATAGAAGCGTTTCAGTACGGACTTGAGATTATAGGAGATAAAACTCAAGAGAAGGATGTTAAGCAACATTATAAGGAGAATATTTTGTCCTTTTTCATGGGTGGAGGACATCCATATACCGATATTGACGGAAAGAGTTATCCTGCTGTCAAAATGGAGGTATCTACAGTTAGGTATGGAAATGTTATAAGAGAGCCGAGGACATTGACATTAGTAAAATATCTTGAAAATCTTGAGAATTTAAAGTATGTGGAAGTTAAAATAGAAAAAGCTCAGACTTGTGTAATCAGCAATTTGTATAAGGTTGGTAATAGGTACCAGGGCACTGTTTCTATCTTTCAATACTTCACGGGAAGAACAAGAGAAGGCATGATATACAAAGATAAAACACAAAAAGACATAAAAGTATATGTAACGAAAGTCACTGACGGCTCACTTGGTGAGTTTTGGGAAATAAAATTAGGCGACATAAAAGTCGTAGAAACTGTTAAAATTTAGGGAACATGAAAAGATATATATTTCTGATAGTTGCCGTGTTTTACCTTAATGGTGCTTTTGCACAGTTTTTCAGCACTGTGATTGATGAGCAAGAATTGAAGTTCAAAGTGAAGCAAATAGACGAGTTTATGCATCGCTTCAATTATGACAGTGCTTATGATGGCAGCAGCCCTGTGTTTATGAAAGACAGTGCCACATATGTAGCAGAGCGAACTAAAAACATGCTGACACTTTTCAATTTAGACAAGTTCTTGACAAAGGGGAAAAAACCTTCAATTATTACTCAGCAAATAATCTCTTATGTCATAAAAAACAATATCCGCTTGGAGTACGCCAATTCTTCTTGGTATGCAAAATTGAAATGCAACTGCACATATCTTGGAAGAAAAAGCACTATGCTAATCGACCTAATGGTTGAGAAAATCAAAGGCGTGGAATATAAATGGGTCATTTCGGATGTAAATGGGAGCCTTTTTGCTGCGATGAAAGATACTGTGGACGTTTCTACGTTTATTTCCCCAGCAGACCATGGCATAGGTTTTATCTCGCTGCCACATACGATAAATTCCAATTATAAAGTAGTTAACTCTTTCGCTTATAAAGGACATAAAAACGACCGTCTTTCAGTATTCAATTTTATGGTTGCCAATCAAATGTTGAAAATAAATAGTGTAGAATCGGTATCATATCATTACAGTCTTGGAAAGTATAACATTGTTGTTGAAAGAGTAGAAAAGACAAACTCTTACAATAAAGGTTGGTTGATAAATAGTATAACAGTAAAATAGATAGATATATGAAAAAACTTGTTGCATTAATTCTCGTTTTCTTCCCAATGTATATGTTGGGACAAACCACAGACGCAAAGGACGAAGCCTTGTCTGCTGTATCAAAGTTCTGTACGTTGTTGAGCCAGTATAGCAATGGCGGAACAACGTATCTTAACAATGACAGAAAGATATTTGACTTGTGCTCTAATCAGAAGATTTCCACATTTGATGATATTAAGAGTAATAAGGAGGTCATGCTTAATTCTTATTTGTCTTTGATAACAAGACAATATAAAAATCACCTGAAAATGTCTTTCTCGCAGCCTCAATTTGTGGAAGCACTGACCATTCCTACTGTTCAATTAATTAAAAAATATCAAAATTTTGAAGGTGGATTGGCTCTTGCCTCACAAGATTTAAAGGTTGATGGAAATCTGGATGTTTATATATTGATAGATGTTGAGCAAACGATTCCGTCCCTTGGCATACAAACGAAGAGAAAATTTATATATAGTGTTGTTGAACATAAATTATTGGCTTTTATAGTAGGCAATAGTCCATTCATTATGATGTGTAATGCAATTAAGGCTTACTCTGAGAATAATTTAGGGAAAGCATTAAACTATTGTGATAAAGCCTTGGCTAATGAACGTTTTGACAAGAAATCTGCTTGTGCAGGATTGGCAATGGGATGCTGTGTAAAAATGAATAATTATAGGGAATGTTATAAATATACTCCTTATTTGGGTGAGCAAAAGGAAATCTATAATACTCTTGTTGATTGTATGTTGGCTATCGAATCAAAGGATATGAATAAGGCTTTCGGTTGTTTGCAAATATTGGCAGAAAGCAAAGTGGCAAATTATAGTGATTGTCAAGCTCTGCTGGCAAATTTTTATGCGAATGGTTACGGGTGTACGAGAAATCGACAGAAAGCACTTGATTGGTATCGAAGTGCCAATAAAGAAGGTAGTGCAATTGCAGGATATATGTTTTGGATAGACTTCATGTATGTTGTGGACAAAGACGATGAAAATTTGGATTTCAAAGAAGGAGAAATTTATAATCTTATAAAAACATCAGCGGAAAGAGGTTGCTTGCCTTCATTTTATGAAGTCGCTTTGTGCGAGGCGAACTTTAATAATACGGAAAAAGAAGGATATTGGTATAAAAAAGGTGCAGAATTAGGAGATATAAAGGGATTTGTAAGCTACGGCCTATGGCTGTCTTCTGTTAAGCACAACAAACAGGAAGCCATCTATTGGCTAAAGAAAGCTGTTACTAGTAGTAATTTGAGTTTTTATTTGAAGCATCTAGATATAAAGAAATATGGAATGGAGACTGTTGATGATATCAAAAAATTGCTTTATTGCGTGGAACATGACATTCCTGTACCTCTATTCTCAGGTACTAAGGAACAATTTGAGGAGTGTTTCCGCAAAGTGTCGGAGCAAATGAGCAGCGGTTCGACAAATATCCCTCATTTATCAAATAGCTATTCTAATAGTAGCTACACGGGAAGCAATACTTCAAGCAGTACAAGCTATACCCAATCTTCATATACTTATCGTAAACGAAGCAAGCCATTCAACTGTCCCAATGAAGACCATCCTGTTGCCGGATTTTCTGTAGGATACGTTCAGAAACAATGGAGTGTAAAGAGTGATGGAGAAAAATTCAAAGTTGGCTATTGGGATGATAGCAAATTCATATCGGGTGTACAAGCAGGTATCAGAGTAGAACCTTTATTTAAATATGGTTTTGGCATTGACACTGGCTTATATTATGAATTCTATTATTCAAAGAGTAAACCTCAAACATCTGACGGAGTTGAATTTTCGCCATCAATGCAGGACCATTCTTTGTATTTACCTATACACGCAGAGTATCGCTTGAATTTTTCTGACTCTTTCCAAGCTTTCTTTTACGGAGGTGTGGGATTCGATTTGGTTGTTGCATCAAGTATAAAAACTAATTCAGATATATTGGAATATGAAGATGATGATGCCTATCATTCTTTAGACTTTAAGAAGTTTAATGCTTCTGTTGAGTTTGGTGGAGGACTTCGGTATAGTTGTTTCCAGTTAAATTTCACTATGTCAAAGGGATTGCTGAAAATGAATAATAGTGATGAGATAATGATAAAGCAAAATAAAATGATGTGCAACCTTTCTGTGATGTTTTAACTTGTATAATTCATAGGATGAGATTTCTGAATCCTCCTTTATCAATATGCTACTCCATTTGAAGAAAGGACATTTTTTAAGCCAATAAAACCAAAGGAGGAGTCAAAACTCCCTTATTCTTAAATTATTACAAAGCCCTGACTTTTATAAGCCAGGGCTTTGCTATGTCTAAAAATTATTGTAACTTTAGACCATAAAAGCCAGAAGTCGCAGACTCGGAGTCTGAGGTTTCTGGCTTTCGCGTATATAAAAATATGTGTGAATGCGTGCGCTTATCCGTTATTTTTACTAATTTTGTAGAAATAAACATTTAAAACCTATTGTTATGGATATATTCTCAAAAATCGCCGCAGGCGAGATTCCCAGCTATAAGTGTGCTGAGAGCGAACAGTTCTACGCTTTCCTCGATATCAACCCGTTGGTGAAGGGTCACACACTCGTCATTCCGCGCCGCGAAGTGGACTACATCTTCGACATGGAGGATGAGGAGATTGCCGAGTATCAGGTGTTCGCAAAGAAGGTGGCTGTAGCCATCAAGCGTGCCTTCCCGTGCATCAAGGTGGGCGAGGCAGTGCTCGGACTCGAAGTGCCGCACGCACATATCCATCTCATCCCGATGCAGTCGGAGAAGGACATGCTCTTCTCTAATCCGAAGCTGAAGCTCTCGGAAGAGGAGTTCCGCGAGATAGCCGACAAGATATACACCGAGTTCAAGAAACTGTAACACCCCCAAACCCTGCAATATGAAGAGAAACATCGCCATTATCCTTGCCGGTGGAGTAGGCTCGCGCTTGGGCATGTCCACACCGAAACAGTTCTTTAAGGTGGCAGGCAAGATGGTCGTGGAGCACACCATCGACGTGTTCGAGCGCAACCAGCACATCGACGAGATAGCCATCGTGTCGAACCCGGCGCTCGTTGCCGACTTCGAGAACATCGTGCTGCGCAACAAGTGGCGCAAGGTGAAGAAGATACTGAAGGGCGGAGCCGAGCGCTACTACTCGTCGCTCTCTGCCATCACCGCCTACCAGAACGAGGATGCCAACCTCATCTTCCACGACGCGGTGCGCCCACTCGTCAGCCAGCGCATCATCGACGACGTGGTTGCGGCACTCAACACGCATCGTGCCGTGAACGTTGCCGTACCGTCTGCCGACACAATCATTGAGGTCGACGGCGACTTCATCACGAACATCCCCGACCGCTCCCGTCTGCGCCGCGGACAGACTCCGCAGGCGTTCGACCGCCAGCTGATATCCGATGCTTACGACAAGGCTCTCAAAGACCCCAACTTCCGCACCACCGACGACTGCGGCGTGGTGCGCACATACCTGCCCGAAGAACCTATCTTCGTGGTGCGTGGCGAGGAGAGCAATATGAAGCTCACCTATCGCGAAGACACCTACATGATGGACAAGCTGTTCCAGCTGAAGAGCACCGAGCCCAACGACGTGCAGATCGGCGCGGAGTCGTTCCGCGGAAAGGTGGCTGTGGTGTTCGGCGGAAGCTACGGCATCGGCAAGAACATCGTCGAGATGCTCGAGCAGAGCGGTGCTCATGTGCACTCATTCTCGCGCAGCGCAACGCACACCGATGTGGGCGACGACAACCAGGTGGCTCTTGCTCTGTCTGCTGTGGAGCAGAAGGAAGGACACATCGACTATGTTATCAACACCGCCGGCGTGCTCAACCGCGAACCGCTCGCCTCAATGGAGTACGACACCATCTTGAAGGCTGTGCAGACCAACTATATGGGCACGGTGAACGTGGCTCTGCGCTCACGTCCTTATCTGCAGCGCACACGCGGTAAGCTCATCTTCTTCACATCCAGCTCGTACACCCGCGGTCGCGCCTTCTATAGCATCTACTCGTCGACAAAGGCTGCCATCGTCAACTTTGTGCAGGCTGTGGCGCAGGAGTGGGATGCCGACGGCATAAGCATCAACTGCATCAACCCAGAGCGTACAAAGACACCGATGCGCCAGCAGAACTTCGGCGTGGAGCCCGACGAGACGCTGCTCATGCCGGAGCGTGTGGCTGAGGCTACGCTGCGCACCCTGCTCACCGACTGCACGGGACAGGTGATTGACGTGCGTCGACCTTCGGCTGACAAGTAATACATGGCAGGTGGACGGGTCGGTGTGACGGCTCGTCTGCTTGCTGATCTTCAACGAAACGATTATAAATGAATTATATAACCGAATTCAAACAGCGCAACCTCCGTCGTGCGCAGCTCAAGCAACTCTCCATTCTTGAGGAGATTGACCGCATCTGTCGCAAACACGACATCAAGTACTGGCTCGACGGAGGCTCTCTGCTTGGTGCCGTGCGCCATGGTGGCTTCATCCCGTGGGATGACGACATAGATATAGCGATGACACTCGACGACTCGCGCCGCTTCGCCGAGGTGGCTCCCAAGGAGCTGCGCAGCGGACTGGTGCTGCAAACGCCCGAGACGGAGCACACTCGCGAGCCTATAATGAAGGTACGCGACCTCAATTCGTTCTATGTCGAAGGTACGGAGGACTTCTCGCTCGACTACTCGAAGGGACTCTTCGTCGACATCTTCCCGTTTATCCCTTACCCTAACGTCTCGCGCAGCTTCTGCAAGCGTTACGGCAAGGCTATGTCTAAGTGCTACTCCATACTGCACCACTCCCATCAGTACTCGTGGCGTGCCACGTTCGAGTTGTTCTACTTCGGTGCGAAGTATATCTTCTGCAAGGCGATGTGGGCAGCGGCTTTCGCTCTGCGCAAGCGCGACACCTACATCTCCAACGTGCTCATCAACAACGGCTACGGCATCATGCACCGCCGCGACTGCCTCTTTCCACTCTCCACTATCGAGTTCGAAGGCAAGCGTTTCGCTGCGCCTGCCGACCCCGACGCTTATCTGCGCGACCTCTACCGCAACTATATGGAGATGCCGCCGAAGGAGAAACAGAAGGTGCACGCCGTGTTTATCATGCCCGAGCTGATTGAGGAGACGGAAGTCAAGAAGTGACATAATTATTTTGCTGAACTTTCGCAAGTTCAGAGAATTCAGTAGTTAAGGAGTTAAGAAGTTAAGCCAAATGCTTATAATGCTATATCAAGCAAAAAAACTAATGGCTTAACTCCTTAGCGACCGTAGGGCGCGACAACTCCTTAACTTCTTAACTACTTTCATCTGCGAAACTTAAATTATTTTATAAAGAATGAATCAGACCGAAACCGTAGCGGTGGTGATGTGTACATACAACGGAGCGAGTCGACACCTTGCAGAGCAGCTCGACTCGCTCTTTGCGCAGACACTGAAACCGAAGGAGATAATAGTGCAGGACGACTGTTCTACCGACAACACTATGGAGTTGCTCGCCGACTATGCTCGCCGTGCGCCCGATGGGGTGCAGATGCGTGTCTATCAGAACGCGCAGCAGCAGGGCATCAACCGCAACTTCTTCTCTGCCATGCGCCGTTCCACCGCCAACCTCATCGCCGTTTGCGATCAGGACGACATCTGGCTGCCAACGAAGCTCGAAGAGCAGTGCGCCGCCATCGGTCAGAACATGATGTGTGTCTGCCGTTCGGTGCCGTTCACCGAGACTGGTGCTGAGGTGCGCTACGACAGTCGCCGACCCAACTGCAACCTCATCCGTCTGTTCTATGCCTCGATGATGGGCCACTGCCAGGTGCTGCGTCGCGAGTTGCTCGACGTGATACCCACCGAGGAAGAATGTCCCGAGATATACCGCCGCACATGCTACGACGTGATGACCGCTACCGCCGCTGCGGCTCTCGACAGCATCGTGCTCATCGACCGTGTGCTTGTGCGCCAGCGTCGCTACGCCGAGGCTGCCACATACGTGGGTGTCGACACCCATCGTGTACGCTCTGCCGACAATGCTGCCTACATGGTGTGGTACGGCGTGCGCAATTATTCGAGGGTGAAGCCCCGGATGAACGCCCATTTTGCTGCTCGCCGCGACTTCCTTCTGTGGGTGGAACGCAAGTCGAAGGCAACTCCCTCAGTCCCCACCACCGACAACGCAATCTTTCGCGACGGTTTGCGCCTCCTCGGCTACGAGACACACCGTGGCATCCGTGCGTTCTTCGGATTGCAACGCATGTATGTGCGCTATCGTCACCGCATCTTCTACACACACGAAACCGACCCCGTGGCACTTCTGCGTGCCGTGCTCCATCCGTTCATGCAGATATACAACTACCGCTATCTATGAAGGTTTATTTCTACCATACGCAGAACATACAGTATTGCCTACGTCGCATGGCGGAGGGCGAATTTCCGTCGCACTTTCTCTACGGAGCGTGCCACCTTGCCGACAACGGCATCGACGTGGTCTACCACCGTTCGCCGAAGCACGAACTCTCCCGACTGAAGACTGCGCTCTACACGGCGTGGCGTGTGCTCACGTGTCGCGAGCACTACGACGCTCTCTACGCCACCCACTATAAAGGACTCGAACTTGTGGTGCTGCTGCGTGCCCTCGGCTTGTTTCGCAAGCCCATCATCGTGTGGCACCATCAGCCCATCGTGAAATCGAAGAGTCGTCTGCGCGAATTGCTCGGCCGCTTCTTCTACAAAGGTTTCGACCGCCTGATATTCTTCTCGCCGAAACTCGTCGACGACTCGCTTAAGGCGCCGAAAGCCGATCCGCGCAAGCTCGTCGTAGGGCATTGGGGTGCCGACCTCGCCTTTTATGATAAGATAAAAGCGGAACTCAAGGCAGAGCAAGTCTCACCCTCTCACCACAACACCCCCTCACCCTCTCACCCTCTCACCCCCTCACCATCTTTCATCGCCACGGGTAAGGAGCAGCGCGATCAACCCACGCTCATCGAAGCGTTCAACCGCACCGGTCGCCACCTTGTATTATATATAGGTATCAATCCGAACCCTAACGTGCCCAACCCCAACCTCGAAGCCGTGGAGCGTTGCGATCCCGCCGACAATATCGACGTGGTGAAGATTTGCGGACTGCTGCCTTACGAGATAGCGCGCGAGGTGGCGAAAGCCGACTGTGTTGTCATCTGCTGCCACCGCACACGCTACACCGCCGGACTCACCACCGTGGTCGAGGCACTCGCCCTCGGTCTGCCCATCATCTGCAGTCGCAATCCGCAGATACCCGTCGACTTCGACCGCCTTGGCTGTGGCATCTCCGTTGAGTATGGCGATGTTGAAGGCTGGCAGCGAGCCGTCGAATACATAGCCACTCACCCCGACGAGGCACGCCTGATGGGGGAGCGCGGTCGCGCCATTGCCGAGCAGATGTTCAACGACGAACGCTGCGCAAAAGAGGTAGCGGAGTGGATAAAACAACTTAGTTTGTAAAAATTACAACTATTCCTTTGCGGTTTCAAAGTTAATATGTACCTTTGCATAAACAAAGTAAAAATGGCTTAAAGAATAATCATTATGAAAGAATTGAAAGGAACAAAGACAGAGCGCAACCTGCAGGAGGCATTCGCAGGTGAGTCGCAGGCACGCAACAAGTACACATACTACGCATCAAAGGCTCGCAAGGAGGGTTATGAGCAGATAGCTGCTCTCTTCGAGGAGACGGCGCAGAACGAGAAGGAACATGCAAAGATGTGGTTCAAGTATCTGCAGGGTGGTGCCATCAAGGACACCTTAGAGAACCTGAAGGATGCTGCTGCAGGCGAGAACTACGAGTGGACAGACATGTATGATCGCATGGCTAAGGAGGCTGACGAGGAAGGCTTCACAGAGATTGCTGCCGCTATGCGTGGCGTAGGTGCTATCGAGAAGCATCACGAGGAGCGCTATCGCAAGCTCTTGCAGAACATCGAGGACGGCGTAGTGTTCTCTCGCGACGGCGATTGCATCTGGCAGTGCCGCAACTGCGGTCACATCGTTGTAGGCAAGCAGGCACCGAAGCTTTGCCCGGTGTGCAAGCATCCGCAGGCGTACTTCGAGCTGAAAGCAGAAAACTATTAAAAGTAAAAAAGTAATAAGTAGGAGCCGTGGGCATTCCTGCCTTCGGCATACGAAAGGCAATTGTTAGCAATGGTGCAGAATAGCACTTGTTAGCAATGGTGCAGGCAAGAATGCCCGCACCTCCTACCATTTGCGTATTTTCACAGCACATAGTTTTAAAACTAACCGTTTCCGCAAAACTTTTGCTTCAAAAGTTTTGCGGAACGAAATAAAAAGCGTACCTTTGCACTCGCAAAACGCCAATGCCCAGATGGCGGAATCGGTAGACGCGCTGGTCTCAAACACCAGTGGGGCAACCCATCCCGGTTCGAGCCCGGGTCTGGGTACTGTAGACGACTAAGAGTTGGTTTCAACGCTTAGTCGTTTTTTTATGCACTTTCCCCAATATTCCTCAGTATGTTCCAGATTTGGTTTAAATAATATCAGTTGCGTAAAAAATCTCCCATATCTCCCATTTTCGGATTTCGATTTCTCTAACTCGCTGATTGTGAGCGGTAAGCGAAACCCCAATAGGCTGGTAGATATCTAAAAAATGCAAGTATCTTCCAGCCCATCTCCCAGCCTTATCTTCCATCCGATTACCACGCTACGGCAACATTGTTGTCCCGCTACGGCAATATTGTTGTCCTGCTACGGCAACATTGTTGTCCTGCTACGGCAATACTGTTGTCCTGCTACGGCAACATTGTAGTACTATTTTTATCGTTGCTATCGTGTCCCGATTTAACGAGGTATGAATGATGATAGAGTTAAAAAATGTAGAATATAATCTACATTTTCTGTTAAATTGGCTCATTGTATTGATATTATGCCTAAATTTGGGCAACAGATATTAACTAATGTTCCAACCCTTTAAAACATCATGATTATGAAGAAGATTATTTTACCCTTTGTTCTGATGCTGATGTTCTTATCTACACTGTTTGCCTTTGCAGAAACGGTTGTCTATACACCAACATCCCAGTCGTCGTCAAAAGCGCAAGTTGCATCTACGCTTAGTGCTACCTTAAAGCCATCGGGATTGTTGATGGTGAACCATCTGACTCCATGCAAATTGCAGGTTGTGGTCACTAACAATGGCGACGAAGAATACAACGGTGTTATAAAGATTGTCGGCTATTATAAACCGGAATATCCTGAAAACGAGGCTGAAGTTAGATATACGAATGGCGAAGGTGACAATATCACGGTCGCACCTCATTCTGACGCTACGCTCAACCTTGATGTTTCTCTTTATACCAAGGATCCTTTTGAGGATTGCCCATACTTCTATTTCTGGGTTAAAGACAAAGATGGAAACGATATGGCATCGGCTGTAAAAGTGGCTATCGACAAAGATCCTAAGCCGTATTTGGTGCTTGTTGGTGTGGAGAATAACGCCACTCCAAACGAGTTTGAAAACGCTTATGTCGGTGATAGTTACTGCAGATTTCCTAAGGTGAACGATGACTTTGCCTTGGTGCGCTATGCTTTTAGAAATATCGGTAGTGCCGGTAAGTTGCATTTTACTATCTCGTGTGCCGATCCCGCTTCGTATAACGAAAGCTTTATCAGCAGAGATTATCCGTCGTTCGATGTGCCTGGCGATAAGAGTACTTTCTATCTTGAGGAGAAGTTCTATCCTGCCAATTTGGGATACAGGGCGATGCATATTAGTTTTGATGTGCAATATTTAGATTCGGAAGCGTCTCCTTGGGGATTTGTGACGATAAAAAACTATATGTACCATTTGGCTTTGGTAGAGGATGAGACTAAAGGTCTTACTGTTCCGGCTAACATACAAATCCTCTATGTAGCAGGTAAGTCTACAGGCTTGGACGCTTGCAAAGCAACCGATGGCTTCAATGTTTTTGGAGGCATTGGAGAACTTGTCGTTGGCTCCGACAAGTCAGAGCAGCTTGCTGTATTCGGCATTGACGGAAGAATGGTCAGTCGCGAGAGCGTAGAGGCAGGTGTAGAAAAGCATATTACCCTACCTGCTGGTGTCTACATAGTGAAAGGCATGAAGGTTGTGGTACGCTGATTAGGATATTATTCTTGATGTTAGTATATAAAAGAAATACGGCGCTACTCTCATCGAGCAGCGCCGTAAGCCTATGTTTAACTAAAAATCCTTTTTCGTAATTAATGAAGAGTCTCACGATCCTTCATAGCTACCTGTTAAACAATTTACCTTAAACCTAATAACTAAAAACCTAAATCTATTACTACTAACCTAAACAATCTATTAACCTTTTGACGATGCAAAGGTACGCACTTTAGCTCAATCTGCAAACTTATTATGTATAAATGTGTCGGAAATTGTGCTTTTATTGATATAAATCAAATAGCGTGTGTTCGTGCACACCGAAAAGATTGTTTTTGATTGGGTTTGTCGTGGTTTCGATGTGTAAGTTTTATCGTGATTTTGGTTGTAAATCGTAAATAGGAGGGTATGGCATCCTGCCATACCCCCTGATGTTTATTTCACGAGCATCTTGGTTGTTTTCTTGCCACGCTTTACGATGTTCACACCCTTTTGTGGTGCGTTCAGACGGCGACCCTGCAGGTCGTAATACTCCGCTGCCGTGTCGTCCGACACCGTCGGCGCATCAATGCCAGTAGCTGCTTTATCTGTGAAGTAGCCAGTGGTGTAGTTCGCCATTTCCTTACCTACCTTATTTTCGTCGTAAGGTATGGCACCCACAAGGTTAGCGCACTCTGCAAACATATTCTCGTCTTCTTCACATGCTGTTGTCACGAACTTGTCGCTTGCATAGATGGTGGTGAGAGCAGAGCAACTTTTGAACATTCTGCTCATGTCCGTCACGTTTTGTGTGTCGAAGTTTGAAACATCGAGTGTTGTGAGAGCAGAACAGTCTTTGAACATTCTGCTCATGTCCGTCACGTTTTGTGTTTCGAAGCTTGAAAGGTCGAGTGTTGTGAGAGCAGAACAGTTACTGAACATGCCGCTCATGTCCGTCACGTTCTTAGTGTCGAAGTTTGAAAGGTCGAGTGTTGTGAGAACAGAACAGTAACTGAACATCCAATTCATGTCCGTTACATTCTGTGTGTTGAAACTTGATACATCGAGCGTTTTGAGTTTAGTACAGCTACCGAACATGTAGCTCATCTCCATTACGTTCTTAGTGTCGAAGTTTGATACGTCGAGTGTTGTGAGAGCAGAACATTCACTGAACATCCAACTCATGTTCGTCACGTTCTCTGTGTTCAGATATTCAATACCCTCTATGGTCGTTAAGTCTGTGCAACCATAGAACCAATTGTAGCAACTCGTTGGGCGTGCGTTGGCAAATGATGTATCGAAGATAACCTTTTTGATGATATTTGCATTATGAGAATGATTATTATCATCGAATTTATACCAACCTGGGAGGTTTTCGCCTTCATTCAGCGCAAACGCCCCATCGGGTTTGTTGGTGTCGTGTTTGAATGTCAGCGTGTTCGTGGCTTCGTCGAACACGGCATACGACTCTGCGACTTTTGAGGCTTTATCTGTGAAGTAGCCAGTGGTGCAGTTCGCCATTTCCTTGCCTCTCTTGTTTTCGTCGTAGGGTACGGCACCTACAAGATTAGTGCAGTCTTTAAACATATTCTGACCTTTTTCACATGCTGTTGTCACGAACTTGTTGCTTGCATAGATGGTGATGAGAGCAGTATCGAAGCTGAACATCCAACTCATATCCGTCACGTTCTTAGTATCGAAGTTTGAAAGGTCGAGTGTTGTGAGTGCAGAACAGTCACTGAACATGTTACTCATGTTCGTCACGTTCTGAGTGTCAAAATTTGATACGTCGAGTGTCGTGAGAGCAAAACAGATACTGAACATATAGCGCATGTTCGTCACGTTCTTTGTGTCGAAATTTGAAACGTCGAGTATTGTGAGTGCCTCACAGTTACTGAACATCCAACCCATATTCGTCACGTTCTCTGTGTTCAGATATTCAATACCCTCTATGGTTGTTAAGTTTGTGCAATCATAGAACCATTTGTAGCAACTCGTTGGGCGTGCATTGGCAAATGAAGCATCGAAGACAACTTTCTTGATGATATTTGCATTCGATCCATCGTCATTGGATTTATACCAACCTGGGGCATTGTCGCCCTCATTCAGCGCAAACGCTCCATAGGGTTTGTTGGTGTCGTGCTTGAATGTCAGCGTGTTCGTGGCTTCGTCGAACACGGCATACGACTCTGCCTCTTGGGCAAATGCATGGCTACCACAGATGGGCAGGCACATCAAGATTGCAAGTACCAGACGAGCAATCGGGTGTAAAAGTTTAGTTTTCATAATAGAACAGTTAAAAAAAAATATTAGTATTTGGTTGGAGGGTGTGCATTCTATGTTTATATGCACACCCTCCTCTTGAATATTTCAGGCTGCGTGGGTATGGCAGGGATGCCATACCCTCTTTCTTTATCCCTTACCGATGGGTGCGTGGGTATGGCAGGATGCCATACCCTCCTATGTTAGTTGCTTGGTGTGAAGCGCAGGGTGTATGTGTATGAGTTCCATGACGGAACCTCGTACTGCGAGAGGCAGCCGTCGCCACCGCAAGAGTTGTTGCCCAAGCCGCGCTGTGCGTAGTCGAAGTGGGCGTAGATCTGCGGGTCGCGAGTGAGGTCGTACCAGTGGAGCTGCGAGTTCCACATCGAGTCGCCCCATGTGCACCAGCGTGTCTCGTCGTAGTGGCCGAGCGAGAAGGCTGCCTGACCCTCTGCCTCGATGTTCAGCGAGAGCGGCTTGCCGAGTTCGCTGTTGTTGCGCAGTGTGAGCGAGCGCATATCCTGATGGTCGCCGTAGGTCTGCGGGTGGATCATCTCGTCGACCATGTCGTCTACCGTAGTCTGGTAGCGGCCGAGCATTGAGCCGGTCTTGCGGTCGGCATAGTTAGACCACGGACCACGTGCGTAGTACTCTACATCCTCGAAGCCTGCTGCGAACTGCATACCCAGACCCATGCGTGCCAATGAACCGCTTGGCGAGAAGGTAGTCTTCATGTCGACCACGCCGTCAGGATAGAATGTGTAGTCGATGGTGTACTGGCAGCCATCGGCTCTGCCCTGTACGGATAGTGTAGCGTTGTCGCCGCTCTTGGCGAGTGCACCGGTCACGCTGACGTTGGCAGAGTTGCTGAACGACGGGCGGAAGTTGCGGTCGTTGTCCACCTTGCGGTAGCTGTTGAAGTCGGGACCCTCGGCGATGAGTGCCTTGCCGTTGTATGTCCACGACTGCATCTTGCCGTTGTTGAATGCTATCTCGAACTCGCCGTTGGCGTTCTTGCCCTTCACGGTCTGACCCTCAATGGTGAGTGCCGAGCAGTTGTCCATATCTGCCTTATGAGCGGCGAGCGTCGGGCGTTTGCCAATCTCGAACTGCTGTTCTGCTACGGCGTAGCCCTGCTCTGCCCACAGCGTAGCCTCCTTGAGGCGCAGCGAGAGGTTGAGCAGATACTCAGCATCGTCAGTGACGCTTGTGGTGTACGGAATATCGATAGAAGCCTCTGTACCGGCAGCGATAGCCGGCATTTCAGCCTTACCCTCCTCGACGATGCGTCCGTCGCGCAGCACCTGATAGACGAGGTCGTACATCTCAAGGTCGACGAACGAGTTCTTGTTCTTCAGTGTCACCTTGCCGCCCTCGAAGGCTGTGAACGCAGCGTTCTGATATACGCGCTTCACCTCGGTGAGCTTGCCCGTCCATGCGCGGTCGGGGGTGATGAGTCCGTTGTTTACGAAATTGCCCTGGAAGCCTACGCCCACACCGCCGGTAGAGTTGTAGTCGTAGCCCGAAACCCAGTAGTTGAAGCCGTTCTTGCTCTTGCGCTCGCCCTTCACGAGGCGTGCAGGGTCGTAGAAGCTCTGGTCAACCCAGTCCCAGATGCAGCCACCGAGGATGCCGTTGCTTGCCTCGATAACGTCCCAGTACTCCTGCAGGTTGCCCACAGCCTGACCCATTGCGTGTGCATACTCGCAGATGAAGTAAGGTTTGCCCGAATAGCCGTTGCTGCTGTTCTTCACATTCTGTACTGTCGGGTACATTGACGAACCGAGGTCGGAGTAGCTCATGTTGCCCTCGTAGTGGATGAGGCGGTTGTCGAGCTGGCGAATCTTGCTGATGCTCGAAGAGAAGTTGCTTGCGCCGCCCGACTCGTTGCCCAGCGACCAGAAGATAACGCTCGGATGGTTGCGGTCGCGCATCACCATGCGCACCTCACGGTCGTCGATGGCTGTGCGCCATGTAGAGTTAGAGGCGAGGTTCTGGTTGAAGTGGCACTCAACGTTAGCCTCGTCCATGGTGTACAGACCGTAGGCATCGAACATGGCGTACATCTTCGGCTGGCGCGGATAGTGCGAGGTGCGCACCGTGTTCACGTTAGCCTGCTTCATCATCTCCACGTCGCGCAGCATAGTCTCCATGTCGATGGCGCGTCCGTACTCGGGGTGAGCGTCCTGAGTGTTCACGCCCTTGAAGAACACGCGCTTGTCGTTGATGTACACGAGGTTGCCCTTCTGCTCAATGTTGCGGAAGCCGTACTTTGTAGAGAATACCATCTCGTCTGTGCCGTCGGCAGTCTGCTGCTTAACAACGACGCTGTAGAGGTACGGGTCTTCGGCGCTCCATGCGTGCAGACCGCTGAGCTGGCTGATTGTAGCGTTGATGGTCTTTGTGTCAGTGCCGCTGTATTCGGCTGTAGCCGAGCCGACGGTCTTGCCCTCATGGTCGAGCAGTTCAACGAGGAACTTCTTCGCAGCCTCCACGCCGTCGCGGTTGTCCACCTTCAGTGCCACCTTCAGCGTGCCGCTTGTTGCGTCCTTGCTGAGGTTGGGTGCTGTGATATAATGGTCGGCTACGAACACCTTCGGAGTAGCCACGAGATATACGTCGCGGTGAATGCCCGAGAGGTGCCACATGTCCTGACCTTCGAGATAAGAGCCGTCGCACCAGCGGTAGACGCGTACCGAAAGCTGGTTGTCGCCCACCTTGGCGAAGTCGGTGATGTCGAATTCGGCATCGGTGTTAGAGTCCTGCGAGTAGCCCACGTACTTGCTGTTCACCCATACCACGGCAGCACTGTACACGCCGTCGAAGTGGACGAAGAGACGTTTGCCATTCCACGATTCGGGCACGCTGAACGAGCGGCGGTAGAAGCCTATGGCGTTGTGGTCCTCCACACCGTAGTAGGTGTAGCCCACGTTGGCGTTCGGCGGATTGTTCTGGAACGGATAGCCCACGTTGGTATATACCGGTTTGCCGTAGCCAGCCATCTCCCAAGAGAGCGGCACGCGGATGTTGTCCCAAGCAGAGTCGTCGTAGTCGGCAGCGAAGAACTCGCTTTCGCCAGGACCATCCTGTGTTCCGGGTACGAACTTGAACTTCCACTCGCCCTTGAGCAGCTGTGTCTCAGCGTTCTGCGGAGTGAGCCACGGCTCGTTGAACGCAGCGTCGCTCTTCATCGCCTCTACCGATGCGTAGGGGATGAACGTAGCGTGAGCATCCTCCTTCCAATCGCCTACCTTCTGCTGATTCTGAATCCACGAAGCATCGAACTTGCGCTCGGTGGGGTTTGTAGTGCCACCGCCGCCGGTTGAGCCACCCTCCACGTCTTCGAGTGAGATTTCCTTGTACGTAGCCCACGAGCGTGTGTTGCCCTGCGTGCTGCCGTAGAGGATAGACGACATGGCGAGGATGTTGCTCACCGTAGAAGCGTCGCAACGCAGCACGCCGTTGACGTACAGACCGTCAGACTTTAGCTCGATGGTGAGTTCGCCAGAGATGTTCGAGATGTCCTCGCGGTGAGTACTGCTCGGGTTGAAGCAGTTGATCTGCAGGGTGCTGCTGCTCTTAGTGTAGAAAATGTGGATGACGTTTACGCCGCCCCATCCGTTTGCGCCCTGCAGGTCGTCGCCGATAGAGAGGATGTTCTCGTTCGCTTTCGAGTCGTCGCAGGTGCTGAGGTCGAGCACAGCCTTGAAACTCTGCTTCTGGAAGTTTATCGCCGTCTCGTAGCTGAACGACTTGCCGTTAGGCGTATAGTTGGTGAGTAGCGACTGGCGTGCCTGCACCGAGAGCGTGCCGCCTGCGAGGAGGCACACCAGCGAGAGCATGAGTACGAGGCGCTGTTTGATATTTGATAACATAATGTTTTTAGGTTTGTTGTAATATATAATAATGTATATGCTTACGGAGCGTTATTTCTTTAGCAATGTCTTCTTGCCACCCACGATGTAGATGCCATCCTGCAGACCCTCGGTGTCGTCCGTAGAGCGCAACTGCTGACCACCGATGTTGTGTACACCGGTTGTGGTGTTGGTGGTTTGCTCTGTCTGTACATCATTGGTCTCTACGCTCTCGATAGCTGTCTCTGGTGTGCTCGGGTCAACGAAGAGCCATTGAGCAGTCTCGAACTCCTTGCCAGGCATCTGTGCGGTAGCCGACAGACGGTTGTAGATGGTGTTCTGGTAGAGATACATCGATGCGCTTGCTTCCGTGTTGCGACTTGAGATGGCGTATGCGCCCTCCACTGGTTCGATGCGCCACTCGTTGAATGTGCCTCCATTAGCAGACGGCGTGCCCCAAAGTTCGGCTCCCCACATACTGTTGTCAGAACTGATGCGGTAGAAGCCGGGAGTAGTCGTGCTCTCAATCAGTTCGAGAGTCACCTTTACTTTCTCTCCTCCAAGCACCAAGCGTCCGTTCTCGGTGCCGAGGAATTGCTTTGCGCCTACGTTGTAGAGGTTGTATGTACCTCCTGCGGTAGGCTCCACGCCCTTGTTGTCTTCGGCTACTGCTGTTGTGCAAGTGCCGAGCAGAGCAAGGGCTGTAATTAAAAGTTTGTTCATAATTGGTTTGTTATTAGTATTTTGTTTTCTTTGTTTTTAAGTATAGTAGACTTAGTGCTTGCCGTGCTTTGCCATTGGCTCTGCCTTCTCTGTAGCAATCATTTTAGGTCCGCGTATGCGTTCGTTAGGCTTCACGCCGCTACGTATTTCGATGTTTATGCCGTCGGAGATGCCAGTCTGCACCTTGCGACGTTCGTATGTCTGCTTGTCGCCTTCGCCCTTGATGACGTACACATATGTGTCGTCGCCGTCGAACTCGATGGCACTCTCCTGAACAGCCAGCACATTCTTCGCCTCTGCCAATACTATCTCCGCGTTGGCACTATAGCCCGAACGGATGTTTGTGGCGTAGGACGGAAGGTTTACGGCTGCCTTTATCTCAAACTGGTTGGCACCGTTCTGGTCGGTAGCCTTCGGGGCGATGTACTCCAATCGGGCATCGAACTTCAGATCCTGCAACGCACCGATGGTGATCTTCATCGTCATGCCAGTAGACAGACGACCCACTTCCGTCTCGTCGATGTTACCACGGAAAATGAGGTCGTTCATGTTGGCAACGGTGGCGATGGTTGTTCCGTCGTTGAAGGTGTTGGCAAGAATCACGGAATTGCCCACTTTAACTGGAATATCGAGTATCAAGCCGGTGATGGTAGAGCGGATGAGCGTAGACGAAGCCGAAGCGTTCGACTTCGATACGCCGTCGCGCACCACTTCGAGGTTGTCCTGAGCTGCGTCCACCTCTTCGCGAGCCTGGCGCAAAGCCTGCGCTATTTTGTCGTACTCGTCGGCAGCGACGAGTCCTTTGTCGAAGAGTGTCTTCTCGCGGTCGTAGTCGGTCTGCGCCTGCTTGCGGTTTATCTCGGCAAGACGCAGGCGCGACTGTGCTGCGCTGAGCGACCCCATGTCCGGGATTACCTTTACCTTGGCAATCACCTCGCCCTCCTGAACCGTCTCGCCAGCCTCTTTGAGTATCTCGGTGATGATGCCCGAGATCTGCGGCTTCACGTTCACCTCGTTACGCGGTTCAATCTTACCGGTGACGACGGTGGTCTTGCGGATGTCCATTCGCTGCAGTGTAAACTCGTCGTAGACCTCCGGCTGAGGCTGCGACTTGATGTAAAGGAACACGAAGGTTCCGATGAAGATCACGGCAACAAGTGCCATGAGGATGTATTTGAAGTATTTTTTCATAAGCAGGGTTGTTTAGGGTTGAGAACTAAGCCTTTATTTTATAAGCCGAACTAAGCCTTCTTAAGCCTTTTTAAGCCGAGGAGACTAAGCCTAACTAAGCCCTCCCCGACGGGGAGGGTTGGGAGGGGCTACTCGTCACGCATTGCGTCTACCGGTTTAATACTCATGGCTCTCATGGCAGGGGCGAGTCCGGCGAGCACGCCGAGCAGCGATAGCACTGCCACAGCACCGACGGCTGTCCAGAAGCTAATCTGGAAGTGAGCCTTGATGATGCCGTCCGTGGTGTTTGCCATCTCAAGTGCCTGTAGTATGATGACTACGAAGAGGATGCCGCTCATGCCGGCTATGGAGGTGAGCAGTATGCTCTCGGAGATAATCTGCGAGAGAATGCTGCGTGGCGTAGCACCTATGGCGCGGCGTATGCCTATCTCCGTGGTTCGTTCGCGCACCGTCACCATCATGATGTTCGACACACCGATGGCTCCGGCGAGCAATGTGCCTATGCCCACGAGCCAGATGAGAAGGTTGATGCCCTGAAACATGCTGTCGACCATCGAGAACATCATCTCGGTGTTGAATATCATCACGCCCTTGTCGTCCTTCGGACTCACGTCGTGTGCCTGCGCTATCACGCTGCGCACACGGTCGGTGATGTCGCTCATCTTCACGCCCGGCTTGCCAGTCATGCAGAGCAGGTCGATGCTATGTCCGCGGTTGTACACCTGCTGCACGAGTGTGATGGGCATTATCACAGCCTGCTCGTCGCTACCGTTGATGTTTATGTTGCCATCGCTATAGCAATACTCTGTTAATTCTTATGTAATCGATTGAAAATGAGAGAGTTAATTAACGT
>ERZ839489.827-NODE-827-length-25783-cov-13.025770_pt1 | contig 25783 bp, 27 predicted proteins | sample MGYA00519938_ERZ839489 | MGnify/ENA primary metagenome ERZ839489 (study PRJEB31850, sample SAMEA3708846) | human gut metagenome | biome: human gut; feature: human-associated habitat; material: faeces | place: China | collected 2014 ...
ATGACCTCCTAATATATTTATGATATTATTCTGTCTTTCTTGTTGAATCATACCACCGTGGCGACAACGCCCCTTCGGGAATCGCCGCCGACGATGACAGGCTTTCCGCGCAGCTCGGGATTGTCCCTCTGCTCGACGGACGCGAAGAACGCATCCATATCCACATGCATGATCCAGCGTTTCATGAGGCTCCTCCTTTCTTTTTTCTGTATTCATCATAAGAGAAGGGGAAGAGCGGTGTCAAACGCGCTTTTGACAAAAAACGTCCTTCCATGTACTATTAAAAAGGCGCTTAATCAAGAGTCCGGCGCCGTTCATATCATTAGTTCAATGAGGAGGAACTATCTATGAAATCTTTAGTACTCTGGTCTTCCCGTACAGGAAATACGAAAGCCATCGCCGAAGCCGTTTATGAAGCGCTTCCGGGCGAAAAGGACATTTTCGAGGAAGGCCGCCAGCCGTCAGTGGACGGGTATGATTTGATTTTCGTCGGCTTCTGGGGCTTCCGCCGCGGAGCTGACTTCACTGCGCGCCGCACGATCGAGTCGCTGCATGGAAAGAAGGTTGCCATCTTCGCAACCGCCGGCACCTATCCGGATTCCCAGGCAGCCAGGGATTACCTCGACAATGCAGCCGCACTTCTTCCGGAAGATTCCGAATGCCTCGGCACCTTCATCAGCCAGGGCCGCGTTCATTCCTTCCACATCGGAAAGCGCAGCGAGCACGCCAAGCTCGTCCATCCGATGACCCCTGACAGACTGGCACGTCTGCAGGAAGCGGAAAAGCATCCGAATGAGGACGACTTCCGCCGCGCAGGAGAATGGGCCGTTTCCATGGCAGAAAAAGCACAGGCTTGAGTCTTTTGAGAAGACGCTTCCGGAACCTTTCGGGGGCGTTCTTTTTTTTATGCAAAGAAAACTGGAAAATGAAAGAGAAAACAGAAGAAAATAGGAATAAATCCGTCTTTTGTAAAGGTTTTTTCATTGACAGCCATGCCCGACTTAGCTATAATTAGTCTGTTATGGTGCAGATAAATGGCACTGCCACTACGTAAGGAGGTGTTGACTAATGGCAAAGATGACGTTCCAGCCGAACAATCACTGGAGAAAACAGACTCACGGTTTCCGCGCTCGTATGAAGACGAAAGCAGGCCGTATTGTTCTGAAGAGAAGAAGAGCAAAAGGCAGAAAGGTATTAAGTGCCTAATCTAGAGAACAAGGAACAGACGGGGCACCGCTTGCTCCGTTCCTACCGGATCAGACAGAACAGGGATTACCGAAGAATTTACCGTTCCGGGAAAAGGTTCAGCAACAGGGCTGGACTGCTTTATGTCACCAGGGTCAAGAGCGGAGACATCCGGATCGGTTTTGTAACGACGAAAAAAATCGGCCATGCCGTGGACCGCAACCGCGCAAGACGGCTGATGAAGGAGGTTTACCGCCTTCACCGGGCAGAACTTTCGCCCAATTATGAGGCGATCATGCTGGCAGGAAGCTTCCTGACCACAGCGACTTATAAGGAGGCGGAAAAGGCTGTCCTGGCCTTGTGGCGTAAAGCCGGAATACTGGTGCAGTCATGAAGAATCTGCTTATCGCATTGATACGATTCTACAGGACCTTTATTTCACCCCTTAAGGCTCCCTGCTGTCGTTTTTACCCCACCTGCAGCGAATATGCTCTGCAGGCGGTACAAAAATATGGCGCCCTGAAAGGCAGCTGGCTCGCCGTCAAACGGATTTGCAAGTGTCACCCTTTTCATAAGGGTGGATACGATCCTTTGCCGTGACCGCTGCTTTTTTTGATAGGCCCATCCATTCAGGCGGCTTTTACAAGCACCCATAACAAAAGCCAAGCAAGAAAGCGGTGGATTTCCCCGCTGCGGATTTCCGCACAAAACTCACCCGGCTCTTGAAATTCAGAAAGCCGGGGCATTTAACGGTTGGAATACAGACCGTATAAGGAGTCAATGAATGAGTGATTTTCAGATACCGCTTCTGAGTACCTTTGTAGGCTTCCTCGCAGACATCATGCGTGTCAGCCTCGAATTCTGCTACAAGTTTACAAACGATATGGGCTTCCCGAGCTACGGGATCGCGATCATTGTCCTGACAGTGATCATCAAGACCCTCCTGCTCCCGTTTGCCTTAAAACAGATCAAGTCCATGAAGGCCATGCAGGAAATCCAGCCTGAAATGCAGCGGATCCAGAAGAAGTACAAGAACGATCCGAACAAACTGCGTGAAGAAATGGGCAAACTGTACAAGGAACACGGCGCTTCGCCTCTCGCAGGCTGCCTGCCGCTCCTCATCCAGATGCCATTCCTGGTTTCCATTTACTATGCCCTTCAGGGATTCGCCTACGACCCGGCTCATGAAAGCTTCCTCTGGCTGCAGAGCCTTGCCGTACCGGACTCCACCTATATCCTCCCGATCCTTTCCGCTGCGTCTACCTTCGTCATTTCCTGGCAGACCACGCCGAAAGATGCTCCTGGCAACCAGAAGACCATGCTTCTTCTCATGCCGATTATGATCGGGTGGATGTCGCTGAACTTCCCAAGCGGACTTGTCATTTACTGGATCGTCTGCAACCTGTACCAGCTCGTGCAGCAGACCATCATGTATCGTGAAGAAATGGTTGACCGTCTCGGCGTTTCCAAAAAAGGCGTACTGACAGTCCATAACCATGAAGACGAAGATGAAGTCAAGACCGAAGAACCGAAGAAGAAAAAGGTCATTCGCAAAAGAGTCATCAAAAAGGTAGTCAAGAAGAAAGAACCGGAAGCAGCCGAAAAAGCTGAAAGCGAAGAAAAAGCTGAAGTAGCTCCGAAGGCAGACGCTCCGAAAGAGGAAACAAAAGAAGAAAAGAAAGCTCCCGAAGCAAGTCCGGAAGCAGAAGATAAAAAGAACAACGATAAGAAACCCGGGGAGGCTGATGAAACGAAATGAGAACAGTCAGAGTCACAGCAAAAACAGTTGAAGCCGCAGTAGAAGACGGCATAAAACAGCTGGGAATCAGCCGTGAAGAAGCAATCGTTCATGTCGTAGAACAGCCCTCCGGCGGACTTTTCGGATTGATCCACAAGAAACCGGCCGTCGTCGACGTATCCGCCGTAGACGAACCGGAAGCAGAAGAAACTCCGGAAGCACCGAAAGCCGAAGAAACACCGGCAGAAGCACCAAAAGCCGAAGAAACCAAGGAAGAACCAGCCAAGGAAGGAACCGAAGAAGCTGCAGAAGCTCCGGCTGAAGCCGCTGAAGAATCCAAGGAACCTGAAGAAACAGAATCCAAGGAAAACGAAGAAAAACCGGCTCACAAAGAAGGCAGGGAAGAAGCCCCGTTCAATGCAGAAGAACAGGAACAGACCGCTGAAGAAGCGAAGAAATTCCTCGAAAACGTATTCAAGGGCATGCACCTCAACGTCACCATGGAAAAAATGATGAACGAAGACAGAATCCTCCTCTCCCTCCACGGAGAAGGCCTCGGCATCCTCATCGGCAAACACGGCCAGACACTGGATGCGCTTCAGTACCTGACAAACCTTGCTGCTGGCAAATCCTTCCGTCACCACTACTTCGTCATGCTTGACGTGGAAAACTACAGAGAACGCCGCCAGGACACCCTGGAAGCCCTCGCACACAGACTTGCAGGCAAAGCAAGAAGAACCGGCGAACCCGTCAAACTCGAACCGATGCCGGCAGGAGAACGCAGAATCATCCATCTCGCACTGCAGGATGATCCCTCCGTCTCCACCGAATCCGAAGGAGAAGCACCGTACAGATACGTAGTCATCAGCCCGAACCGCTGAGACAAAAACAAATGACTCCCGTGAAAACGGGAGTTTTTTTGTGCGGGAAATGGGGCTTGAAGCACCGCCGCATTACCTTTCCTCCCTTCCCAAACGAGCGGGAAAGCTGTCCCCGTCAGGAGAAAGTGGCCATTATACCGATGATTGCTTATGAAATCATGGAAGTGTTTGCAGAACTTTTATAATGGCCGAAAGGGGTTCATTTCCCCAAGGCAAAGCCTTGGTTGTAAGGTTTTCAGATAACACAAATATATATGTTGGTATCCTCTGCTCGTATATACCCACACAAAAGGGCCTGCGGCGAAATGATTGTACATTTCGTCACAGACCCTTTTCTATTTCCCTATCTCAGGTAGAAGCCTGCTCTTCTTTCTGCGAAGCGGAAGCCTCTTTCGATGGCTATGCTGAGCGCCCAGTAGATGAGGGCGGCGGAGATGTAGATCTCGAGGTAAAGGTTCGTCAGGGCAGCCTGGATATTGGCGGCGCCGAAGAGTTCGACGACGGTGATGAGGGCTGCGATGGAGGTGCCTTTGAGGAGATTCAGGACTTCGTTGGCCATCATGGGGAGAGCGAAGGTGAGTGCCTGCGGAAGGATGATGTTCTTCACGGTGCGGTAGGTGGAAAGGCCTATGACCTGGGAGGCTTCGATCTGTCCTTTGGGGACGGAGTAGAAGGCGGAGTAGAAGATTTCCGCAAGGTAGGCTCCGGAGTGGAGGCCAAGTCCGACGACGGCATAGGCGAATGGCGGGATCTCGGCGATGAGGGTGAGATCTGCCTGACCGCGGATCATGAGGAGGATCATCGGCAGTCCGTAGAAGACGACGTAAAGGATGATGAGTGTCGGTACGGCGCGTCCGAGAAGGATATAGGCCTGGGAGACACGCTGCAGGACGGGGATGCGGTAGATGCGGGAAAGGGCTGCCCCAAGTCCCAGCACAATCGCAAGAAGGAGCGAGAGGAGGAGAAGTTCCAGCGTCGCAGGAAGGTAGGGGAGAATCTGAAGTGTCATTTTCTCCATTTGGTCAAAGTTCAGCATATTTCCTCCTTACGCATAGCGGAATGAACGGTTCACGATGATGACGCCGATCTGGACGATGGCGCAGAGGGCGATGTAAATGAGCCCGACGTCAAGGTAAAGTTCCAGGTGGTGGTAGCTGTAGGCGCCCATGAAGTCTGCCTTGCTCATCATGTCGACGACGCCGGCATTGAAGATGAGGGATGTATTCTTGAGGCAGGAAATCAGGGTATTGCCAAGGACCGGGACGGCGAAGCGGAAGGCCTGCGGGAAGATAATCCCGAGGTAGGTTCGCTTCTTGGTGAGGTTCATGGCGCGGCAGGCTTCGAGCTGTCCTTTTTCGATGGCCGAGAGGGCGCCTCTCACGACTTCGGAGAGGTAAGCGCCTTCATGAAGCGACATCATGAGGAGGACGAAGACGATGCCCGGCACGGAGCGGATGTCCGATGCGCCGAAGGCGCGCAGCACCTGCGGAAGTCCGAAGCAGATGAGGAAGAGCTGGATAAGGAACGGGGTGCCGCGGATGAAGGAAATATAGACGGAGGAGATCTGCGAGAGGACAGGGGTCTTGTGGATCCTTGCCAGCGCAGTGACGGCTCCTATGGCAAGCCCGATCGGGAAGGAGACGGCTGTGACGAAGAGCGTCACGTCAAGGTAGGAGAGCAGGATAGGGAGCGAGCTCACCATGTAATTGAGATTGAAGAATTGGTCCAAGAGAAACGCCTCCTTTTAGGAAAGAGTCTTGGAAATGAAATGGCAGAGTCCCGGGCTCTGCCGGGTCTTACTGCTGTGGTACGGTGTAATCCTTGCCGAGGAACTGTTCAGAGAGTTTCTTGAGCGTGCCGTCGGCCTTCATGTCTTTGAGTGTCTTGTCGATGGTGTCGGCCAGTTTCTGGTGGTCGTCATCCTTCTTTAATGCAAAGTAGGTAGGAACACTGGAAATGACAGGGCCTACGGCTTTGATCGGAAGGCCGAGTGTCTTTACGGCGTCTGTGATGGAGACTTCATACTGCGGGGTAGCATCGGCGCGGCCGGTGACGACGAGGTTTGCGCCTTCGGTGAAGCCTTTGTCGGTATAAATGAGTTCAATCGGAGGGTTGTAGGTCTTGTTGAGATCCTGCAGCTGACGGACGGCCTCGCTGTTCGTCGTGACAGCGACCTTCTTGCCTTTCAGATCTTCAAGGCTGTTGATATCGTTCCTGTCATTCCTGACGGCAATCTTTCTGGCGGTGTAGTTGTTGACTTCCTTGGTATAGATCGTCTTTGCGGCTCTTTCGTCCGTATATCCGACCTGATTGGCTACGATATCCGCCTGGCCTGATTCGATGGCGACGAAGGCGGCAGAGGTAGGCATCATCTTGTATTCGAAGTGGATGTCGGGGTTCCTTTTTTCGACTTCTTTCAGGATTTCCACGTCATAACCGGTGAGATTTCCTTTTTCGTCCACATAAGTGAAAGGACGGAAGGTGCCGCGGGTGGCAACGATATAGGTTTTTGATCCGGCGGCCTGGCTCTTGGCGGCTGAGGAAGCGGCATCCTTGTCTCCGCCGCATCCGGCAAGGGTGACGACGGATGCGAGTGCCAGAGCGGCTGCTGCTCCTTTAAGAAGAGAAGAAAAGTTCATGGGCGCTCCTTTTTACTGCTGCGGTACGGTGTAATCCTTGCCGAGGAACTCTTCAGAGAGTTTCTTGAGTGTGCCGTCGGCCTTCATGTCTTTCAGTGTCTTGTCGATGGTATTGGCGAGTTTCTGATGATCTTCATCTTTTCTCAAGGCGAAGTAGGTCGGGTCGCTGGCGATGACCGGTCCTACGGCTTTGATCGGAAGTCCGAGTGTCTTGGCAGCGTCTGTGATGGAGACTTCATACTGCGGGGTGGCATCGGCGCGTCCGGTGACGACGAGGTTGGCGCCTTCGGTGAAGCCTTTGTCGGTGTAGATCAGGTCCATCTTCGGATCCATGGTCTCATTCAGCTTCTGGAGCTGGCGGGTGACTTCGCTGTTTGTCGTGGTGACGACCTTCTTGCCCTTCAGGTCTTCGAGGCTGTTGATGTCATTCCGGTCATTTCTGACGGCCAGTTTTCTGGCGGTGTAGTTGTTGACTTCCTTGGTGTAGATCGTCTTTGCGGCGCGTTCTTCATTGTAGGTGATCTGGTTGGCGACGATGTCGACCTGGCCGGATTCCATGCCTACGAAGCCTGCAGAAGGCGCCATGGTCTTGAATTCAAAGTGGATGCCGGGGTTTCTTTTTTCGACTTCCTTCAGGATTTCCACGTCATAACCGGTGAGGTTGTTCTTGTCGTCCATGTAAGTGAAGGGGCGGAAGGTGCCGCGGGTGGCTACGACGTACGTCTTGGCGCTGCCTGCCTGGCTTTTGGCGGCAGAGGCAGAAGCGTCCTTGTCTCCGCCGCATCCTGCAAGGGTGATGACGGAAGCGGCAGCGATGACGGTGGCTGCGATTTTGAGGATGGATTTAAGCTGCATGGTGAGGTCCTTTCGATCAGAGATACGATTTTTTCATGTAAACGGTTTGGTGGCTGTTGCCGGGGAGCGTCTTTGTCTCGACGGTTTCAAATCCCCAAGATTCATACATTTTGACGAGCCAGGGATGCTCAGCGGCTGTGCCGAGGGTGACGGCGGGGGTGCGGAGTTCTTCTTTGAGGATTTGTTCTTCCAGGAGGAAGAAGAGTTTCCTTGCGTATCCCTTGTGCTTCTCTTCCGGTCTTGTGGAGACCCATCCAAGGTGGGGCACGCCGTAGGGGCCCGGTTTCTTTACCCATGGCATGCGCAGTGTGATGGCGCTGACGAGGCGGCCTTCGATAAAGAGGCCGTAGGTGGGATTCAGGATGAGCCCGCGGATGAGTTTTTCTTCCGGGAGCGTGACGGCGGCGAAGTCGATGCCGAGCTCCCCGTCTGCCTGATAGGCATCATGGACGAGGGCGGCGTATTCATGGCCGTCATTGACATTCAGTAAGCGGTACAATTTGACTTCCTTTCTTATACATGGCGGGGCGCTTCGGAGAGAAGCGAGAGAAGCTCTTTCATGGAAGGCCTTCCGGAGAGAAGCGTGATCATTTCTTCTGCGTACGCTTCATCGGAAGCGGCGGCGAGTTTCTTCGTGAGGTCGCCTTTGGTGAAGGGGTGATCGGGCGAGCCGTCCGGTTTCAGGATTTCTTCTGTGAAATGCCTGCCGTCCTTCGTATCGGCTGTGACGACGATGCGGCGGACTTCCTGTCCGGCAGGGGGAAGGTCTTCCTTGATGCCGAACTTCGGAAGGGCTCTAATGAAAGCAGCCGGCGTCTTTGCCAGGCGGAAGAGGTCGTCGTCGACGTCTCCCTTCGTGAGGATCTGCCAGGCGACATATTCCATCGAGAAGCGGCCCTGCTGGCCGGTCTTCGGCGCATGGTAGTGGAGCGAGTAGCTTTTGCCGGGCGAGAAATGGAAGATCACTTTAGAGATGACATCCAGCGTGACGCCTTTCTTCCAGAGTGACTTCAGTGCGGCGGCGCCGGGGATGGCGGCGGAGCAGTACTGGTGCTTCTTCATCCAGAGGCCCGGTGAAATGAGCTCGCCGGGGGAAAGCCAGCGCTTGGAAAGGGCGCCTTCTGCGATCGTCTTTCCTGCCGTGACGGCGGCCCATCCGTCGTCGTTGTTGAAGGCGCTCGTGCTCGATGTGAGAGCGCAGTCGCGGATGAGGAAGTAGGGGAAGACGGCGTTTCTGGCGGCAAATCCGGAGTGGAGGGGCTTGGTGTCTGTCCCTGCCTCAAGGCCGAGGCCCGCGGATTCCGTTGCGCCCAGGGAAAGGAGTTCGCTCGCTTCTTTCAAGGGAAGGCGGCGGAAACGGGCAATGGCAGCGGCGGCTCCGATGGGGCCGATCGTGGCTGTCGGATGGTAGCCGCGTTTTTTGTGGGCCGGATTCACGAGTTTCCCGAGGAGTCCCTCGGTTTCGGCTCCGGCTGTGTATCCTGCAAGGAAATCTTCGAAGGTATCGGAGGGATCCGCAATCGCAAGGAGGGCGGAGAAGATGACGGTGCTGAAGTGGCCCATGAGGTTCGCTTCTGCGTCGTCAAAGTCCAGGTAGTGGGATGCAAAGCCATTGAAGAAGGCAGCGTTTTCCGGCGTCGTCCTTACATCAAAGCCAAGAATGTCCCTCTCGCCTTTGCGTGTGGCAAGGAAAGAGGCTGTCCTTCTGACGGCTTCTTCCCTGCTTCCTGCCAGAGCGGATGCGAGGTAGTCGGCGAAGGCTCTTCTTCCAGCCTCAGCCAGATCGGGGCGTCTTGTGACGTCTGTCTTTAGGATGAGGCTTGTCAGTTCCTGCGTGATGGGATCCATGATTCCTCCTTTCATTCCTGATTATTTCTTGGAAAATTTCTCTGCTCTGTCATTCGGTTCCAGCCAGCGGCTGTCATCCGGGCCTTTCGGCATGAGTCTTGGCATATCTGCAAACGGGGTGTGGTCGACGTAGTAGAAGCGAAGACGCATGGAGTTGAAGTCCGTGTTCCCTCCGAAGGCCGGGTTGCTGAAGAGGTCTTTCGCGTAGTTCCAGAGGTTCGGGTAATCGACGAGGCGTTTCTTGTTCAGAAAATATTTCTGATAGAAGACGAGGTCGAAGCGGGTCAGCGTGACGAAGAGGCGGATGTCCGGAGAGGTGATGGTATCGCCCATGAGGTACCGGCGGGTGGAAAGTCTTTCTTCCAGCCAGTCCAGACGGTCGAATACGAGATCATAGTAGTATTCGTATTCTTCCTGCGTCCCTGCCAGAGCCGCCAGATTCACGGCCAGATTTACGTCGGCATAGATGACGTCGTTCAGTGCATCGATGTCGTAGCGGAGTTCTTCGGGATAAATATCCGGAGCGTCCTTGTCGATGTATTCCTGCCAGCCTTCATAGAGCTGGATGTCAAGGTCGTGGTAGTCGTTGTTGACGACAGCGCCGGTCGTGACGTCGAGGAGAGCCGGAACGGTCGCGCGCTGGTCGTAGTCCGGATTTTCCTTCTTGTATGCTTCCATGAGGGAATGGATCTTGAGGACGGGGTCCACATCATCCTTGTCGAGTGTGAAGTACCAGCCGCCTACGACACCTGCCGGGCGAAGCGGATCGACGACGCCTTTGGAAATGACTTTGTCCAGGCCCAGGAGGTCGATTGCAATCGCGATGCGGTTTGCCCATGGGCAGTGGCGGGACCAGATGAGGCGGTAACGGCCCGGCTCTACAGGGAGCTGGCCCTTGCCGCTGCCAAAGGAGGCAGTGAACTGCGGCTCTTCATCGTCGTCGTATTTCTTTCTTGCTATGTTGAAGTTCGAAGCGTCCTCTCCTTCGCCATACTCCTTGTCGATGCCGTTGGAGCGCGGGTTGGTGGACTGGAACTGGGAAAAGTCGATCGGGCAGGGGTTCATTGCGCGTTTCACTTCTACGTGCGCACGTGCTTCGCGGATGCTCGGGTCAATGATAAAGTCTTTGATTTTTTCGAAATCGGCCATGGTATGTTCCTCCTACGGAATAAGAAATTATTCGCCGCGGGGAGGAAAATGGGCCTAAAAAAGCCTCCGCCCCGGGCATTCATTTGAATGTCAAGGGACGGAAGCTCCGTGATTACCACCCTGATTCGCCCTGGGGTCACCCCGCAAGGCCTTTTGAAGTGCTTATGGGACCCGGTCAGGCTCCATACACTCCTGCGCTGTAACGGGCGTCTCCCGGGCCGCCTACTTCGTTCGGCGCGCCAGCTCAGAAATGCACTTCACTATCTTACGGTGTTTCCCTTCTCACCTTCCGGGAACTCTCTTTGTGCTTTCAGACAGTTACTCTTTTCCTCATTGCCATGATGGATTTCTATGCTTTGGACAGATATAAAAAAAACTCTCCTCCCCATAAAGGGACGAGAGCTTAGCTTCGTGATTCCACCCAATTTCATGTATTTCTACATCTCATGCGCGCTGTATCGGGCGCTCCCGCTGCGGCTACTTCATTCGCCTGCAGGGCTCAGAAATGCACTTCGCTGATTTCTCCTTGCCCGCTTCCACCGTCCGGACTCGCTTGAAAGGAAAAGGTTCAGGTACTCTTTTTCTTCATCGCCAAAATTATGTTGCACTTACTTTACCATTCCTATAGAAGCTTGTCAATGCAAGAAATAGAAAAATTCGTATATGAATTTCACGCTTTTCATCCTGCGAATCCATACTATTTGTATAAATAAAATAAAGAAGAAACAGCAGCATGGAAAAGAATCAGGAATGAAATAAAATAAGAAACCCATTTCCTATAACGAAATTAAATAAGAAAACCTGTGGAATAAGAAACGATGAAAGTAAAATGTTTCTCTTCTCTTGATAAAACATTTCGGTTACCAACTCTTTATTCTTAGGGAGTATAATAAGAAAAGGACGGGAAACCGCCCCATTCAACTAGAAAAGAAAGGAGAGTGGATATGAAAAACTGGAAACATGTCATATACCTCGTCTGCGCGATCCAGATCGGCGCAGGCATCTCCATGATGGGCATCATGTCCTTCCTGCCTTTGTTCCTTTCCGAGCTCGGCATCACCGATCCCGGCGAGGCTGCTTTCTGGGCAGGAATCATCATCGGCGTCACACCGTTCATGATCGCATTCTCCGCACCGTTCTGGTCGATTCAGGCGGACAGGCGGGGACCGAAGACGGTCATGTCGATCGTCCTTATCGCCGTCGTGCTTTCGTCCTTCTTCAGCGGCATAACGACAGCGCCCTGGCAGCTACTGCTGCTCCGCACCCTGCAGGGACTTGTCGGAGGCTTTGTCCCAATAGGTCTTTCCATCGTCGTCTCTGTCACACCGGAAGAGAAGACGTCCTGGTCGATGGGATACTTCCAGGCGGCCATGGTCATGGGCATCATGTTCGGACCGCTCCTTGGCGGCGCTGTGGCAGATACCTTCGGCTACCGCATGCCGTTCTACGCGTTCTCGCTTCTTGCTTTTCTCTGCCTTATTGCCCTCCAGATTTTCCTGCCTGACATCCACAGGAAAGGGGCGGCGAAGGAAACGGACTCCACATGGAGCCAGATCAAGTTCTTCATGAAGATTCCGCGTGTGCGCATCATGACATTCATGCAGTTCCTCTGCAACTTCGGCATCACCGGCATCGGGCCGATCCTGCCGCTCTATATCAAGTCGATGATGGGGGATTCGCCCATCGTTGCGACCGTCGTCGGGTTCATTATCTTCATTTCCGGCGGCTGCAGCGCGCTCGCATCGCTCAATACCGGCCGCATCACGTCGCGCTTCGTCATCCATCGGGTGCTCATCACCGCGACGATATTTGTCGGCTTCACCTTCATCATGCAGTACCTCATGACGACCGTCGCGGGACTTGGTTTCTTCCGCGGCATCACGGGCCTTGGCATGGGCTTCATCGCACCGTGCACGAATACGATCATCGCCAAATCTGTGCCGCCTGAAAAACGCTCGATCGTCTTCGGCGTCGTTTCTTCCGTCTTCCTGATGGGCAACGTCGCCGGCCCTGTCTGCTCGGGCGCCATTGCAAACTACTTCGGCTATGCCATGGTCTTCTGGTCCACAGCTATCGCTTTCTTCCTTGCTGCCTGCGTCATCATCTGGAATTTCAGGGGCGAAAAGGAAATTTAAGTAAGGAGTCATTATGGAAATCCGCGTTTTGAAATACTTTCTCACGGTCGCCCGCGAAGGGAGCATCACGAGAGCGGCCGAGATCCTCCACGTCACGCAGCCTACGCTTTCCCGCCAGATCCTGGAGCTTGAAAGGGAAACGGGCGTGAAACTCCTGGACAGGGGCAGTTGTCATGTGAGCCTTACCTCTGACGGGCTTTTTCTCAAAAGGCGTGCTGAGGAAATCGTCGATCTCGTCGACAAGACGGAAAAAGAACTCTCCGGCAACAAGACCGTCGAGGGCACGGTAAGCTGCGCCGGCGGCGAGCTCCTTGTCATGGATCATTTTTCTGATCTCATCATGCGCTTCCAGGAAAAACATCCCCTTGTCCGTTTCGATATCAATACGGACATCACGGGGAGGGTGAATGAAAAAATGGACTCCGGCCTGATCGACACGGCCATCTTCGTCCGTCCCTTTGATGAGGAGAAGTATGACTACGTCCCGATCGGCCCCGAAGCCCGCTTCTGCGCCGCCATGAGGACAGACGACCCTCTGGCACAGAAGGAACATGTCACAAGAGAAGATCTTGCAGGAAAGAAACTCGTCCTCATGAGCCGCGGAGAACTCAATGCGGATATCCGGAGCTGGCTGGGAGACGTCTGTGAGACAATCCAGACGCCCATCCACTGCGACCTTGGCGCGAATTCCTCCCTCTTTGCCAAGAGGAAAGGACTCTATATCATCACGACAGAAGGCACCATGCCGCTTGTCGACGACCGCATCGTCAAGTACGTCCCGCTCTACCCGGAAATGCGCATCCAGACAGTCGTAGCATGGAAAAGAGGCCAGCCCTTCGGACGCGCCGCCCAGGCCTTCATCGAATTCCTCAAGGAAGAACTGGGAGAAAAATAAAAGAATAAAAGAGGCTGTGGGAATGTGACATCATTTCTACAGCCTCTTTTTACATGCCTCGGCTTCCACTATTCATTTTATGTATGGATGAGTCATGAAAATGGGCATTGGATATGGTTTCCTTCTTCTTCTACAATACAGATAAAGAGAGCGTCACAAGCGCTGGAGGAGGAATCATGAAGAAATATATTTTAGCCGCCGTCCTTCTGCTTGGCATGGCAGGAGCTGCGGGTGTGAGCTACGGGAGCGGCTCGACGGAGGATCTGATGGCTCCGATCGCTTATACAGACTGGGAAATAGGAAAATCCAAACCGACGACAGGAAATCTCGTCGCTGTAAGGGATATGAACACGGCGGTCCCGGCCGCTGTGCCACCCGCCTGCCCAAGCCAGAAGAAAGTATGCAGTGGAAAATAGCGTAAAAAAGAGCTGTGACAAAATGGGAAATCATTTTGCCACAGCTCCTCTTTAACTTGAGGAATCTCTTAAAGGTTCTTTTCTATTTTATCCAGAAGTCTTGCGAGCTCCTCCATTTCTTCCTTTGTCAGGGAAGAGGTGAGGGCATCGTTTGCTTTTTCATCGAGGGCGGAGTATTCTTCCGTGAATTTCTGCCCCTTCTCTGTCACGGTGAGGATCAGGTTCCTGTGATCGGAGGGGTCGGGCGTCCTCTTGATGAAGTTTTTCTTTTCAAGGCGCTCTGCCAGGGATTTCACCGTGTTCGGCGTCTTTTCGATGAGGCGCCCCAGCTCCTTCTGGATGAGGGGCTGGTTTTCGGAAATCGTCTTCAGGGCGACCCACTGCTCGACGGTCATGCCTTCTTCCTTGAAGATGAGGTCGCTCTGGTAGTGGACCTTCCTTGCGATGCGGCAGAGGGCATAGCCCGGTGTTTCGTCTAGTTTCATTTCAGGTACTTGTTGAAGAAGTCCGTGATGATGGAGAGGGCTTCGGCCTGATCCCAGTATACGCCGCCATGGGCTGCGCCTTCGACGAGGTAACGGTCAGAGGGGATGCCTTCCTTCCGGAGTGCCTGGAAGAGAAGGTCTGTCTGGCTCGGGGAGACGACGAAATCCTTCGTGCCATGCATGAGAAGCATAGGAGCGCTGTTCTTTCCGACGTAAGTCATGGGATCAGCCGCCTTGGCAGCAGCAGGATCGGCCAGGATGCCGCCGTCACGTCCGCCAAAGACAGGAGAGCCGTTCACCCAGAGGGCTTCGGTAGCGCCTGCGGACTTGTGGGCTTCCTTCACGGCGTCGGAGTAATCATCGCCGATGCGTGTGAGGTCGGAGAGGCCGTAGAGATCGACAGCTGCCTTGACGCTGCTGGACTGGTCGAGGTTTTCGCCCTTGTCGAATGTCGTCGTGCCGCTTGTCACGCCGGCCATGGCAGTGAGGTAGCCGCCTGCGCTTCCGCCTACGATTCCGATGCGGTCAGGATCGATATTGAACTTATTGGCATTGGCGCGCAGGTAGCGGATGGATGCCTTCACGTCTTCCAAAGGCTGCGGGAATACAGCCGTCGGAGCGACGCGGTATTCGATGGATGCGACGACGTAGCCGGCTTCAGCCAGGTGCATGCGGAGCTGGATGCCGTTATCCTTGTTGGCATTGATGAAGCCGCCGCCCGTGACGTAGACGATCGCCGGAAGCGGTGTCTTGGACTGGGGTTTCAGGATATCCATCTTCATGGCGACGTTCTCATAGCCGTGGGACGGCACCTGTTCATAGACGACGCCGGAGATCTGCTTGATTTCCGGTGTCACGACATTGACTTTCAAAAGATGGCTCTCTGCCTTGTTCGGCATATTGGCCGTTGAAGAATCGACATTGATAGTAGGTTCCATAGCGAATGCGCTTCCTCCCGCAAGTAAAAATCCGGACAGCGCAAGGGCTGTCAGCCATTTCTTATTCATATAGACTCCTTTCCGCCTTTCGGCAAGGACAATTCATTTGACAATTCCATATTAGTACGATATGTTACTAATTGTCAAGACGCCCTTTAACGGGCAAGAGGAAATCATGGACATGCGTGTGATTCATTATTTTCTGGCGGCCGCCAGAGAGGGAAATATCACAAAGGCAGCGAAGCGTCTCCACATGACGCAGCCGACGCTTTCCCGTCAGCTGGCCGAGCTGGAGTCTGAGCTTGGTGCGCGTCTTTTCGAGCGCTCGAGCCGAAGGATCACACTGACGAGCGAGGGCATCCTCTTCCGCCGCCGCGCAGAGGAAATGGAAGAGCTTCTGGCCAAGACGAAGGAGGAAATTTCTTCGGGAGAGGAACTGGCAGGGACGGTCGCCGTCGGAGGCGGCGAGCTCCTTGTGACATCTGTCTTCGTTTCCCTGATACGGAAGTTCCAGAAGGAGCATCCCCATGTGTTCTTCGATTACCAGACGGGGGTCACGGACCGCGTCACCGAGCGGATGGACATGGGCCTCATCGATGCGGCTGTCCTTGTCCGCCCCTTTGATTCGGTGAAGTATGATTCCGTCCCGATCGGTCCCGATGCTCGCTGGGGCGTCATCATGAGAGCGGATGATCCCCTCGCGGAAAAAGAATCCATCCGGAAGGAAGATCTTCTGGGGAAGACGGTCATCCTTCCCGGGCGCCTTGAACTCAATGCAGAAATCGCAAACTGGCTGGGGAGTGTAAGGAAGACAATCACGTCCCCAATCAAGTGGGACCTGGGCGGAAGCCGCGTGATCCTTGCAGAAGATCCTGGCTGCTATGTCATTACGACAGAAGGCGCAGCCGCGCTTTTTGATGAAAGACGCCTCTCCTTCCTGCCGCTTGAACCGGAAAGGAAGATAGAGACGGTCATTGCATGGAAGAAGGACCAGCCTTTCGGACGCGCAGCAGAAGCTTTCATCAGGTTCCTCCAGAAGGAAGCGGCAGAAAAGGGCCTTTGACAGGACCGGATGCCGCCTTATTATCCGTTAATCATTTTGTGATTTTTGTTATAATAAGAAATATAGAATAAGAAGGGATTACGGATATATGAGAAAAATGGACATGCTCCATGGGTCGATCGGCGACAAGACGGTTTCTTTCGCCATACTTCTGGCGGTCACAGGGATCTGCCAGCAGCTTTTCAATGCCATCGACATCATCATCATGGGGCGTTTTGTTGGTAAGGAAGCCATGGCCGCCGTCGGCAGCAATGCGCCGGTCGTCGGGCTTCTCGTTACGTTCTTTGTAGGGATTTCCCTTGGCGCGAACGTCGTCATTTCCCAGTACACGGGGCAGGGAAATCTGGAAAAAGTAAAAAAGGCCGTGCATACGACGATCGTCTTCGCCGTTCTGGCGGGCATTCTTTTTGCCGTGCTCGGCGTTTTCAGCGCGGATTCAGTCGTCAGGCTCCTTCAGGTGCCAAAGGAAGTCGAGACAATGTCCCGCGAGTACCTGGAAACCATATTCATCGCGATGCCGGGCATCCTTGTCTATAACTTCACCTCGGCGATTTTCAGGAGTCAGGGCGATACGAGGACGCCGCTCATGTGCCTCTTTGCGGCCGGCACATGCAAGGCATGTCTGAGCCTTTTCCTTGTCGTCTACTGCGGCATGGATGTCGTCGCCGTGGCGGCTTCCACCGTCTTTGCGACGCTCATGAGCTCTTCGCTTCTTCTTTACCTCATGAAGAATACGAAGAGCGCGATCCACATTTCCTTCCATGATATGAAAGTGGACTGGGGGATTCTCCGCCAGATCCTTTCCATCGGTACGCCGGCCGGCGTGCAGGGCGCTGTCTTCAGCCTGTCGAATGTCGTCATCCAGGCGGCCATCAACAGCCTCGGCGCAGAGGTTATGGCAGCTTCGGCGGCTGCTTTCAATCTGGAAATCCTTGTGTACTACATCATGAATTCCTTCGGGCAGGCATGCACGACATTCACGGGGCAGAACTACGGCGCAGGCCTTCTTTCCCGCTGCAGAAGGGTGGGGAAGATCTGCACGCTGCAGAATCTGGCCGCGACGGTCGCCTCTTCCATGATCGTGCTGGCGGCAGGGCCGTACCTCCTTTCCGTTTTCAGCTCCGATCCGGAAGTCATTGCGCTTGGCATGATCCGCCTCGAATTCATTTTGATTCCTGAACCGCTCAATATGATTTCTGAAGCTGTTTCAGGTTTCCTTCGTGCCTTCGGAAAGTCCCTGGCGCCTGCCATGGCAGCGCTCGTCGGCATCTGCGGCACGCGTATTCTTTACGTTTTCACTATTTTCCCGACGCACCAGACCTTCACCTGGCTCATGGCGGTCTATCCGCTGAGCTGGCTGGTCGCTGCCGCCGGCATACTTTTCGTTCTTTACTATTACCGCAAGCTCTACATGGGGCCTGACCGCGTGTAGACCATTAGGAAAAGGGGGATTTCCATGACAGAAATGAGAAGAAAAGACAGGAGAGTCACAGATGAAGCTCTCATCGATTCCATCCTGAAGGAGTGCGGCGTCGTCCGCATCGGCCTCTATGATGAGGACAGGATTTACGTCGTGCCCGTCAATTACGGCTATACGTATGAGGACGGCAGACTTTCCATTTATTTCCACGGGGGAAGAAGCGGACACAGGCTGGACTGTATCCGCAGGAACCCGAAGGCAGGCTTTGTGATTGATACGGGGGAAATGGTCATTCCTGCTGAGGAAGCCTGCGATTTCACGAATCATTACCATTTCATTATCGGAAGCGGCATTGTGACAATCCTCGAAGATCCGGCGGAGAAGTGCCGGGGCCTTGAAATCATCATGGCACAGACATCTGACAGGAAATGGGCCTTCACCGAAAGGATGGCCAATCAGGTCGAGGTGTACAGGCTGGACGTGGAAGAATTCCAGGCCAAGGCCAATCCGCCCCTTCGCAAATGACCGTCTCTATAATGACCGTCTCTATATAAATAACAATAAAAGGGAGTAAGGGATTAAGGAGGAAAAAGGTATTGGAAAGAAAGTCACTGTGATTTCTACAAGTCTTCGTCACGGGAGCAATTCGGCCGTTCTGGCGGATGCTTTTGCCATGGGCGCATCGGAAGCGGGCAATGAAGTGACGCTCATTTCGCTCACAGGGAAGGACATCCATTTCTGCACAGGCTGCCTTGCCTGCCAGAAGACGGGAAAGTGCGTCATCCATGACGATATGAATGATATGCAGGAAATCGTCCGCACGTCTGATGTTCTTGTGTTTGCCACGCCGATTTATTATTATGAAATGAGCGGGCAGATGAAGACATTCCTCGACAGGCTGAATCCGCTCTACATAGCCGACTGCCAGTTCAAGGATGTCTACCTTCTGGCTTCAGCCGCTGAAGAGGATGAGTATGCGATGAAAAGAGCGAAGAGCGGCCTTGAAGGATGGATCGAATGCTTCCCGCAGTCGCATTTTGCCGGCTCTGTCTTTGCAGGCGGCATGACGAATCCGGGCATGGCGAAAGGAAGCGCTGCCTTTGAGGAAGCCAGAAAAGCCGGAATGAATGTATAAGGAAAGCCATTTTAGAAGAGGAGGAACTATGTTTCATATATTGCGCTGGGTCGTGGCGGCCATCGCCCTTCTGGGCGTCTTCGGGTACTGGTTCGTGAACCAGCCGCAGATGGATCCTTTGATGACGCCGGAAAGAAAGGCGCGCATCGAAGCGTCTCCGCACTACGTGAACGGAGAATTCGTCCCCGAGACGCCGCATGAGAAGGTCAATCCTTCCCTTGGCTTCTGGAAGGAATTCTTCTTCCCGACACCGGGAAAGACGATACCATCCGACCCCATGATCAGCGTGAAGACGAACCTGAGACAGCTCCCCAGGGACAAGGACGTCCTTGTCTGGATGGGGCACTCCTCTTACTATATGCAGCTGAACGGGCACAGGATCCTGATCGATCCCATTTCCGCCGAGTATGCATTGCCTGTTCCCTTCGTGGACAAGGCTTTTGAAGGAAGTAATATCTACACGCCCGACGATATACCGGACGACATCGACGTCATGGTGCTCTCCCACGATCACTGGGACCACCTCGACTATGACTTCGTCCGCGCCATCGAGCCGAAGGTCAAACACGTCGTGACCGGCCTTGGAAATGGCGGATACTACGAAAAGTGGGGCTACCCGCTTGAAAAGATTTCTGAAGAAGACTGGAATACGCCCGTCAAGATCGACGATGGCCTGACCGTCTGGGTCCTCCCTGCGCGCCATTTCTCCGGAAGGATGCTGAAGAGAAATCAGACACTCTATGCAGGCTTTGCCTTCATCACGCCGGGAAGGAAAGTCTTCTACAGCGGCGATGGCGGCTATGACGGAAGATTTGCAAGGATCGGCGACCAGTTCGGCGGATTTGACCTGGCGATCCTGGAAGACGGCCAGTACAATAAGGACTGGCACTCCGTCCACATGATGCCGGAAGAAACAGCCCAGGCAGCCGTCGACCTCCATGCTAAGACCGTCGTTCCCTGCCACAATGGCAAGTACCCGCTCTCCACGCACCAGTGGAAAGACCCGTACATCCGCCTTGTGAAAGCAGCACACGAAAAAGACCTCACGCTCCTGACCCCCATGATCGGAGAAACCCTCCGCATCGGGGACCAGAACCAGTACTTCGGCCGCTGGTGGGAACTAATGAATTAATTAAGAATAAGAGGGAACCCGGTTTCTCCCTCAATCTCCCTCTTTCAAAAAGTTTCTTGACTTACCATACGGTAATCAGTAAAATAAATAATACATATAAGCGTGGATGAAGACGGTCCGCACAAGCATGAGTCCAAAGAGAGCCCCGGTCGGTGAGAAGGGGCGGCGAGTGGCGCGGATAGATCACTTCGGAGCTTCAGGGAAGAAAAGCCCTGACGGGACATCGTTAACTGTACCGAGTGGCCGTAAGGTCATGAGGGTGGTACCACGGGATAGAATCCCGCCCCTTATCGGGCGGGATTTTTTTATTTTGGAAATCGAAGATTTCCTTAGGAGGAATTTGAAAATGGATTACAGCAAAACCCTGCATCTGCCTCAGACAGAATTCCCGATGCGCGGCAACCTTCCGAAGAAGGAACCGGAATTCGTGGATTTCTGGCAGAAAAATGATTTGTATGAAAAGAGAGTGGAGAAGAGACAGCATGACGGCGCTCCGACTTTCGTCCTGCACGACGGACCGCCCTATGCAAATGGCAAGATCCACATCGGCCATGCACTGAATAAGACACTGAAGGACGTCATCGTCCGTTACAAATACATGGCTGGCGACAATGCCAACTACATCCCGGGCTGGGATACTCACGGCCTTCCGATCGAATACGCAGTCCTCAAGGACTCCGGTGAAGACCGCGCCAACATGACCCCGCTCGAACTGCGCAGAAAGTGCCTGGAATACGCTAAGAAATGGATCGCTATCCAGAAGGAAGACTTCATCCGCATGGGCGTTGTCGGCGATTTCAAGCATCCATATGTCACCTTCGATCCGCACCTCGAAGCTAAGGAACTCGAAGTCTTCGGCGAAATGGCCAAGAAGCACTACATTTACAAGGGCAAGAAAGCCGTTTACTGGTGCCCGCACTGCGAAACAGCCCTGGCTGAAGCAGAAATCGAATACAAGGACAGAAAATCCCCGTCCATCTACGTCAAGTATCCGGCTGTGGATATCAAGGGCCTTGGGCCGGACGGCGTCGATCCATCCAAGCTCTTTGCCGTTATCTGGACCACCACACCGTGGACCATCCCGGCATCCCTCTACATCAGCGTGAACCCGAAATTCACCTATGTATGGGTACACAACAAAACCGCTGATGAATACTACCTCATGAGCAAGGAACTCGCTCCGGCTGCCATGGCTGACTGCAAGATTGAAGACTACGAATTCGTAGGCCGCGAAATGCTCGGCGCTGAATGGGACCTCGCAACCTTCCATCATCCGCTGGCCATTTATAACCGCACTATCTATGTCCTCGAAGGCAACCATGTCACCCTTGATGCCGGCACAGGCTGCGTTCATACCGCTCCTGGACACGGCGTTGAAGACTTTGAAGTTTACAAATCTTATGAAAACGCTGGCAAGCTGAAACAGGAAGTCGTCTGCCCGGTTGATGAAAAAGGCAACATGACTGCTGAAGCAGGCGAATTCCTCCAGGGCAAGAGCATCTGGGACGCAGAAGGCCCGGTCATCTCCGCTCTGGCTCATGAAGGCCACCTCCTTGGCAAGAAATCCATCCACCATCAGTACGCACACTGCTGGCGCTGCAAGAACCCAGTCATCTATCGTGCTACCGAGCAGTGGTTCGCATCCATCAACGACTTCAGAGATAAAGCACTGAAAGCTGTCGATGATACACGCTTCATCCCATCCTGGGGCCATGACCGTCTCTACAACATGATCCGCGACCGTCAGGACTGGTGTATTTCCCGCCAGAGATCCTGGGGCGTGCCGATTCCTGCATTCTACTGCGACGACTGCGGCAAGTGGGTCATCACTGATGAAACGATGAAGAAGGTCGAAGAAATCGTAGAAAAAGAAGGCACCGATGCATGGTGGGCTCATTCCGCTGAAGAACTCCTTCCGGAAGGCTTCAAATGCCCGCACTGCGGAGGCACCCATTTCCATAAAGAAAAAGACATCATGGACGTATGGTTCGACTCCGGCTCCACATGGAACGGCGTCCTCCGTTACCCGCATGAAGACTGGAAGGAAGACGGCGTACAGTTCCCGGCTGACCTGTACCTCGAAGGCTCCGACCAGCACCGCGGCTGGTTCCATTCTTCCCTCCTCTGCTCCGTAGCAGTCAATGGATACGCTCCATACAAAGCAGTCCTGACACACGGCTTCACCATGGACGGCGAAGGCAGAAAGATGTCCAAGTCCGTCGGCAACGTCGTTGCTCCGCAGGACATCATCAACCGCTACGGCGCAGACGTCATGAGACTCTGGATTTCCTCCGTCGACTATCAGGGCGACGTCAGACTGTCTGACAAGATCGTCAAATCCATGAGCGACGTATACAGAAAGATCAGAAACACATTCCGCTACCTCATGGGCAACCTGTACGACTTCGATCCGAAGAAGGACAGCGTAGCATATGAAGATATGGAAGAAATGGACAGATGGGCACTCCTGCGCCTCGAACAGGTCAAGAGAACCGTCCTCAAGGCTTATGAAGACTATGAATTCCATGTCATGTACCATGCCGTACACAACTTTTGCACCGTCGACCTTTCCGCTATCTACCTGGATATCCTGAAAGACCGCCTCTACACAGAAAAAGCAGACTCCCGCCTCAGAAGAAGCGCGCAGACCGCTATGTACAAAATCCTGACAAGCCTCGTCCGCCTCGTAGCTCCTGTACTCTGCTTCACCGCTGAAGAAGTATGGCAGGACCTCCCGAACAAGGAAGAACGCGAATGGTCCGTCCACATGGCATCCATGCCGGAACTGAACGACAAATTCCTCGACAAGGCACTCGATGAAAAATGGAAGAAACGCCTCGCAGTCAGAAGCGTCATCACCAAAGCCCTCGAAGAAGCCCGCCAGGCAAAGACCATCGGCCACCCGCTCGACGCTGAAGTCACCGTCTACGCAAAAGGCGAAGCTTACGATATCCTCAAAGCTATGGAAAAGGAACTTGCAGATTTCTGCATCGTATCCCAGACCAAACTCGTAGAAGGCACCGAAAGCGCTCCTGAAAACGCAGTATCCGACGATGAAGGAAACGTCAAAGTTACCGTCTCCGTCTGCGAACTCGAAAAATGCGAACGCTGCTGGAAGAGAACCCCGGACGTCGACTCTGACCCGGCTCATCCGCACGTATGCGCACGCTGCGCCCACGTCCTCGCAGAAACCGGCGAAGCTGGAGAATAATAAACATAGAACAACCAAAAAGACCCGCAAGGGTCTTTTTGCGTGGGGGAGAACAGGGGAAATACAGCAGCTTTCAGCCGAAGGCTGGTTGGCATGTTTTCCTAGGCTGTAAGCCGGCTGTATGGTTTTAATCTCATCACCACACAAAAAGGGGCTGTGACAACTAAAAAAAGTCACAACGCCAAAGAAATGTACTAAAAACACGCCCAATCTCATAGAGAAAGGACGTGTTTTTTGGTATAATTTTTGTATGATAAGTACTCAAATTAACCAAGGAAATTATAACGCATTTCAACCACATATGCTACTACAAATTCCAAGTAATTTTGATGTCATTGACAAGGACGATATCTTCTTTACGGTACTTGAAATTGTGGAGGGAGTAAAACTAAGCGATTTTATCAATTTCAAGAAATCCAGAAGTGACGGTTATGACAGATTGGCTTTATTTTCCGCATTGCTTCTTTCTCTGGCAATTCACGGAAAACTGGTATCTTTACGTGACCTTGAGAAAGAATGTAAATATGATGTCAGATTTCAAATGTTGCTTAACGGTGAACGCCCAAGCTATAAGACATTTGAACGATTCATCAACGAAAACCTTTGTTTAGGCATCGAAGAACTGCTGAAAAAACTGAATCTCTATATTATGGATCATACGCACATAGATCGAGATATCCTATATATAGACGGTACCAAGTATGAGGCATACGCAAATAAGATGACGTTCGTTTGGAAAAAAGCGACTGATAAATTTTATGCCAGAAATTGGGCAAAAGCCATAAACGTGATTCGAGAATTAAATACATACTTCAATGAGAGAAACGTCGACATACACTATTCCATATTAAAGAAACCTAATTTTCTATATCTGCTAAAAATTACAGACAAACTGGAGGATTATATAAAAGCAAAAGGAATTAGATTCGCGCACGGCAAAGGGAAACGAAAGACGGAGCTTCAAAGATTATATGAAAGAATAGCAGACTGTGCAATGAAGATGATGAAATATGAGATACATTATGACCTGTTTCAAGGAAGGAACAGCTTCAGTAAGACGGATCCGGATGCGGCATTCCTACACATGAAATATGATTATTACAACCATACCAACGTATTCAAACCGGGATATAACGTGCAGATGGGAGTAATGGATGGTTACATCATGAATATTCTGATCAATACGGAAGCGAACGATATGGGGAGTTTTCAAGCAACGGTTGAAAAATATAAGGAAATGTATGGAGAATATCCAAAGGGAGTAAGCGCAGATGCCGGTTATGGAAGCAAGTTAAACTACAAATATTGTGACAGGAACGGAATAACGGCATATATAAAATACCCAAGTTACGAAAAAGAGCAAAAGAAAAAGACAAAGAATAACATGTACAGATCGATACAGTTTGAGCGAGATGAGAACCATATGCCGATATGCCCGGCAGGACATGAATTCACAATAGAGAAACTAATCGTGAAAACGGATGAAAACCAACTGCCGGAAACGCATGTATATACAAGAAACGAACATTGCCAAGAATGTCCAATGAGAAGCAAATGTACAAAAGCGAAGAACGGAAGAACGATGAAAATAGATCTAACGCTGGAAGCACAAAAAAGCAAAGTAAGAAAACTATTGAAAAGTGAAGAAGGAAAACAGATTATGAGGAATCGAAGCATCCAATCGGAGGGAGCATTCGGAGTGTTGAAAGAAGATTACGGGTTTGACCGTTTAAGCAGACGTGGAGAAACGGGAGTAAAAATAGAAGTATACAGTGCGTCGATAGGCTACAATATAAAAAAATACCATAAGGCAAAAATGAAGCAGGAAGAGTTAAAAAAGGGAGAAAACGCAAAACTGTCATAAACAGGCAGAAAAAATGAGGAAAACTGAATGGGGAGCGGGGAAACGGATATTCTAAAACAGGAATATAAAGTAGATGGAAAAATGACATATCTTTTTATAATGCGCGAATATACGCTTTTTTTTACATTGAGGATGACAATCTTCACTATTTAAAATGAAAAAAGCTGTGACTTAGACTTTTCGCCTAGTTGTCACAGCCCCATTTACACTTTTAATTAAAGAAGGATGGTGAATAAATGCTTTATGACGAAATTACACAATTGATAGCAACACATCGTGAAGATGATTGGTGGGATTTTAAAGAAGTACACCATCATGATAAAGCAGAATTGGTTCATGATATTTTATGTATGGCAAATAATCGGCCAAGAAGAGATTCATATATCATCTTTGGCGTGGAAGATAAAACCTTTGCTATCAAAGGTATCGAAGATGATAAAAGAAGACGAAACCAGCAAAGCATAGTAGATATTTTAAGAAATATTTCTTTTGCAGGAGGAGTCCGCCCTAGAATTGAAGTTCAAACTATAACCATAGATAATCATGAAATAGATGTGCTTATTATAAAGGATAGCCTTGATACACCATTTTACTTAGATAAGGAATATCGGGATAAATCGGTCAAAAATGAAAAAGGGGAATTATATGGAAAGATAGTTCGTCCTTATCATATATATACACGAATTGTTGATAACAATACTGCAATAGATAAACAAGCTGATTTGAATGATGTTGAATACTTATGGCGTAAAAGATTCGGAATAGATTTACCTGCACTAGAAAGAATGATGATA